>ERZ1292629.254-Hain-H43-01um-R1-254-length-57212-cov-9_pt1 | contig 57212 bp, 70 predicted proteins | sample MGYA00564399_ERZ1292629 | MGnify/ENA primary metagenome ERZ1292629 (study PRJEB36523, sample SAMEA6512636) | groundwater metagenome | collected 2019-01-08 | study: AquaDiva: Metagenomics assemblies of 32 groundwater samples
AAAAGAACAAAACAAACAAACTAACAACTAACTATTGACACAAAAGGATGCCAAGCAAGTATTCCACTAGCCTCACCCTTCTCAATCCGATCAATCATACTATTAAATATTGGTCTTCCCGGAACTTTGGCTGACTGTTTTTCTATAAGTTCCTCAACAATATTTAACCCCTCACGCTTTGTTAGTTCACGAAGTTCGACTAGCTGCGCTTCAATAGATAATACTTGCTTGTCTTCTACATCAGTAGACTTTCTTGAGTAGAGGAAGAATTTATTTATGTTTAACGAAGTAGGCATTAATTATTTATATACCCGTAAATAGTACGAAGCAATACATCAAATACTATCAATTTATTTACCTAATTGATTTGTTTTGTTTGTTTAGAGTTGTGTTAGAAAAAGTCCGTGGAGAAGCCCAAAACCAATGGTCGGCGCTAGGCGCCGACCCGACAAGTCGCACTATGGTGCGTATATATGAACTCGCTCGAAGTTATTTTACCAAACACTGTTAACAAATACAAAGAAGAATGTTTGCGTCAAGAAAAGGGGTTAAAGGGGAATTGAATTGACGCAATGTGTTAGCTCGCCGCTTCGCGGCTCGCTAAACGCAACATGTCAGCTCAGCCCTTCGGCTTCGCTCAGGGCTTCGCTTATTCACTTTCACTCGCAATCCGCCAAATATGCCTATTGATAACATAAAATACTCAAATACAAATACGAATAATAATTTTATACAATTGAGGCTAATTACTCCAAATACCTAAATGCTTTTGTTTGGCTTCTTCTTGTACCTTTAGAAGTTCTTGTTGATGAATAAATGGTTTTCTTTTTTGGTAGATAACAAGTTCGGCCAAACCTTTTTTAACAAGTTCAATGGAGACATTAGTTCCATCGGGAAGAATTGGATAGGCTAGAATTCTTCCGAACTTGTCAGATTTGTAGTTATCATATTCAAGCCTAATTTCTTTATCTTCCACAAATTTCCTATTTTCCTCAGTTGATTCTTTGTAAAAGTTTTCTCCGGTTTCCGGAGCAGTCATTCCTACATAACGTAGAACTAACCCATTCTGAAGTTCTACGGTGTCTCCGTCAATTACACGCTTAACATGACCTTCTTTGGGAAGCTTGGTAACATCTTGGCTTTCTATTACCTCTCTTGATTCAAGTATCTTCCTAACTTCCTCTTCATACTGGTTGCCTTTGATTAAATCCTTGATGTTTTTTAGAAGATCGACGGGGATTAAAACAAATTTGTCACTCATTTTGCTATTTTGTAACTCTCCCTAACCAAAAGAAGAAAATAAACACAAGAACAATTCCAATAATATTTACTAGCCAAGTTATATCAATGCTCTTTTTCTCTTTATTCATAATTTATATTACACCATACAATTACCTTAATTGCTTTTTTCATCATCGTCTCCACCAGGAAGCGACAGTTTTTTGATGTCCGGTAAAGCAGGTCCCATTATTCCCTGTAATTCTCCATACATTTTAGACATATTATTTATCGTTCTATTTATTTGTGTTTCTCTTTTTTTCCATGACCTTTCCATCGATCTTTTCTCTGTCAGAAGATCATCCTGCATTTCAACTACTCCTTCGGCAAACGCTTCAAATCTATTTCTGAACGCCTCACTTTGAAGATATTGATATAGAGATTCCAGTTTTTCATCTTTATTTTCTGCGGTGAACTTTGCCGAAGCAATTGACATAACATTTCTTCGCAACAGTCCGGCAAGCGGAAGAATATAGGGGTATGAAGTAATAATTACTCCTTCAACAGTTTGGAAGTTTTGAATTTCCCCCGGGAGGTTTATGGTGACCAGCACCACCAAAGTTGCGTCAAATTTTCTTCCGTCTTCCCGAAGTTTGGGAAGCCAAGAAGGACTCCATTTAGCTCTTTTTGTTTCCCAAAGAATTGTCCCTGCAATCTTCCCCGCCTGATTTTTAACTGTTTGAATAATATCTCCCCCCTCAACACCTTTGCCTATCGGAGAAATTTCATCATATGTAAATGCTTTTTTGAGTTTAGTTTCTAAATCAAGCTCCAACACTTCTCCCTGAAGTTGTTGAGAGCCTTGTTTTGCCTTTGCTTGGGCATCAATAAGAGCTTTTTCGGTATCTGTAAGTTTCTTCTTAAGCTCTTCCACTTCTAAACCGGTTTTTTCTCTTTCCTGTTTTGCCCCTTCTTCACGGGCTTTACCTGATTCTTCATTTATTTTCTTTTGAGCCTCGATATCTCTTTTGTCATTCTGATCTTTTAATTCTCTGATACTTTTAGTCAGTTCCAACAATTGATTCCCCAACTCTTTATTTCTATCCCGAAGTTCCTGATTTTCGTTTTCTTTATCCTTGACTTTCAGATCGATCTCTGCCAACGCTTCTTTTTTACCCTTTTCTCTTTCTTCAACACGGAATTGTTCTTCAAAATCATGGCGTAAAGCCTCAGATATTTCAATTTCTTTGCCGCAGTATTTACATTTAATCGTATTTTTCATTTTTCTTATTTTCTCACAGACTCCCTATACTTACAAAAGTCACAATTTACCTTTTCTATTTGGATTGTAATATTGAGACATGTATTATTCAGTAATACTTTTTAGCATAAAGTTGTAATGCCTTTCATCCTCGGTTTTTACGAGTTCCAATAAATCATTAACGATTGATCGAGTTTCACTCAATATTGTCATATCAAAATCTTGTACTCCGCTCTCATATCTTGGATGTGAATGTGTTTGCACAAACCGCTCTATTCTGGTCTTCTTAATTGAATCAAATTCAATATGTTCTAGTCTTTTATGGATATCTGTCACCCCTAAATTTAAGGGGATTCTAAAAGCCAAAAAACTTTCAAGAAATTTTCTTGCTATATTTGGCATTGGATATAATTTTTCCAATTCCTGCTGGTTGTTCTTTATAAAGTTATAAAGAACACTGAAAAGAAAATGGTATTCTGATTCATACTCTATTAGTAACCTGTCAATTTTCATTATTACTGAGTTTCGTAACCCTGATGAAGAATTACAGACAATCATAAAAAATTCCCTATCGCTTTTATTGCAGAATAAAAACCATCTTTTGATTTGTCTAAAGAAATCAAAGTGGTGTGTTAATATTATTATTTGCCCAGCATCCTTTATAAACTCCCTAATAAAACTAAAGGCTTGAAATATTGCGTTTGAGTCTAGACTAGAAACTGGGTCGTCAATTACAACTATACTGTTTTTTAAATCAAAACCATCTTCCTGTAGTCTCGCTAGGAAATACACAATGGCTAGTGCGGTCTTTTCTCCTTCGCTTAAGTTTTTGGCAATTTCTCCATTACGAGTAATCTGATAACCATTCTTGGTCTCGCTAGCTCTTAACTGTATATCGTTACGACCCAAAAACTGTTGTAAATTTTTATTAATTTGTTGAGTGGGAATATAATGACTGATTAAATTCTCTTTGAGAGTTTTTATCTCTTCTTCTTTTTGCTTGATCGCCACTAAGGAACTAGAATAGTCCTTTTGAGACGTCTCATTTTCTTTAAGTACTTCATTGTAGGTTGGTAGAAATTCAGCTATAAAATGTAACTCAAAATCCTTTTTGTCTTTATCTATCTGAATTTCAAAGTTACTCGTTTTTTGATTATGACGTCTAATAATTACATTTATATTTGAAAATGCTACAGTGTCGATTGAACCAACCCTGTCTAAAATTGGTTGAAAGAAAAGATTCTGTTCCTTTTGCTCAAGAACTGCGACAAAAGAATCTAATAACTTATTAAAATTAAAAACAGTAGCGTCTCCTCTTTTCTTCTCCAAGAGGTATTCAACAGTTAGATCATCATAGAATATGGAAGATTCTGGAAACTCAACTTTAACCCGTCTTAAGTTGCATTTGTCTTTTAATTCTTGAACCGAGCGGAGCATGTTTTGATATTCATCGTTGAAGTGATTCTCCAAGTCTTTAATACGACTTGATGGTATTTTTTGGTCACAAAATGCACATACGTTTAGAGTTTTGTCTCTATAAATTTCCAGCCCTCTTTCTACCCATTTACTTATTACTTCATCTTTTTGCAATCCTGCTATTACTTTTGAGATTACGGTTTTTGAGAGGATTATCCTTATTTCTTTTTCAAGTTCTGTTATGTCTAAATCGGGGATGGGCAGTGTATCAACTTTATCTTTGCTTGTTTGTAGAATCGATTTTTTAACTGAAGCTATACGCACCGCAGATAATTTGAGATCACTAATATTTTTTAGTTTTTCGGAGTTATTCTTGATTGCATCTTCAAGAGTTGGTCGTTCATAGTTTCTATAACTATCATCCCGCATTGGTGTAGTCAGTGCAGTTCTAATATCTCTTGCTTTATTTGAAAGTGTTCTATCTTTATTTTCTTTTGCCTTATTAAGTCGCATTTCTTTTGAGGATAAGTCTTTTCTTAGTAGTACTAAATCAATCTCATCTTGTGTAATTTTTTCCTTATCTTTCTTACTTTGTTTTCCAAGAAAAAAAATTGGTTTTGGACCGCTATCACAAAAAATACTATCTTCTATAAAGTCTTTATTAAAAACTCTGATATTCTTAAGGACTGATAAGTCGTTATTGCTAATCAAGGTTCCGTCATCTAGTTTGAACTCAAACTCTGATTGTCTTTCTGAAATATCAAAAAAGTTTTGACCCAATTCAAACGATCTTAATATACGAGAAAAACAAGTTTTACCAGAACCGTTCCAACCATATATTAAATTGTATTTAGCAAATTTAGAAAGATCGGTTGCTGGTTTAAAATCCATAAAGGAAGGAAAGTTACGTATTTTTACTATTTTTTTTATCATTGTCATTATTCCCCCCAAACTTGATTTAAAATTTCCTCAATTCTTTTTTCCGCTTCAGATTTTAGTAGCCGCACGCCTTCAAGTGCCTGCATCTGTCGATTAAGTTTTTCTACAATTTGACGTTGGGTTTCGAGAGGAGGGAGAGGAATTTCAAGCTTTTTAACTATTTCTAAATTGAGATGTGGAACGCCGCCACCGCTATAATCTTGTCCGCGAATTTTATCGTATATTGAACGCAGAAAATACCAAACAAAATAAGGATCGGCTTTTTTGTTATCTATAACTACTCCAGCACAATTTTGAGTAATTGCAGCTGATACTTTAATCATTGCAGTTCGTCCTCTTGTCTGACCCTGCCCATACATTGCAATCAATATCGTATTGATAGGATAAAGCTTAAGTCCATAGTCCTTAATAGCAGTGTCTGAAAGCTTTTCTGCAGTATCTATTATTTCTGTTTCGTTAACTTCTGTTGTTAAAACCCAATTATTTATGCCGTCAAAATAATCTAAATTTGCTCTCGAAGGCGTAGATCCTGTTCCAATTAGTTCTGAGATATTGTTAAGTTTTATTGTATTCGCGAACAAAGGAAAATTGATAATAAATCCTTCTTCGATTCTCTCCGCTCCATCTATAATCTGCTTTTGTTTTTCTATTTTTTCCACGATTTCGTTTTGGACTTCAAGAGGTGGAAGAGGGATTTGAAGTTGTAAAAACTTGTCTTCATGAAATCTTGTTTGTGCAGCACCAGTCGGGTTTTGCTCAATAACTTTATCAATAAACTTTTGATTTTGAACAACTAATGCTATATATTTTGGATTTACCTTAATTGCTCTATACCTAAAAACTGGCATATCAACCGTTACCACTGCACCATCTAAACTTTCTGGAATTAAGCCAATTGCTCCGGTATGTAAACCTAAGCGAGAATAAATAAGTAAATCACCTTGCGACAAGTCAATTAATACTTGGTTTTTAGTTCCTATCTCTGATTTTAATTTTATTTTGCGAAGTTTTACATCGCCAGTATTTGAAACTGTAATTTGTTTATATTTTTTATCCTCATCAATTGTGATTTTATTTTCATAGCACTCTAGAATTTCAGATAATGGCACATTGGGATACTGAAATCCTTTTCTCAAAATTTCTTCGAGTTTCTGTAATTTCTCGTCTTTTTCCAAAACCTTTTTATCCAACCTGCTCAAATACTCCCGCGCGATATCCATTTGCAAGGCATTTTTGCAGTCAAAAGAAGCGAGGATTTGCAAAGCAATTTTTGGTTCAGATTTTTGCAATTCTTGATAACGTTTTTCAATCTTTGAGCCGTTTTTTATTTCTACGCCTTTTAGAGTTTCCTGCCAGTCTTTTACTTGTTCATCCGACAAGCTACTGCGATAGTTTTGTAAATTGAAATGATAGGAATGGGCTTTTTCTATTGCCTTGGCGACTTCATTGTCAATTTGCCCTTCGATAATATTATCAAACTGCCACAACTTTTCATCATAGAATTCTTTGCTGATTTTTTTATCTTTCAGTTTTTTATCTATATCTTCAACAAGTTTTTCGCGCTTTTTAATATTCTTTTCTTTGGTCTTTTCGCTTACTTCCTTTTTAATCCTTTCGGCAATTCGCGGATCAAGTGTTTCTATTTGCTCCTTGAATACGCAAAAACTATGCTTGGTGTCTTGCGGTTTTTTGCCTTGTTTTACTTCTTTGAAAATTTCTAATAATTCAGGAATTTGACCATTCGCAATCGCTTTACGGTTTGTTCCCATTGAAAAACCATCGTTTTCAATTTTGTAAAACCAAACAAAATCAGTCGGCTGACCTTTTTCAAAATATAAGATAGAAGTTTTGGCACCTTGTCCGCTTTTACTCACAAACACGCCCTGTGGAAGACTAATGACGGCTCGCAAATTAGCGTCATTTAGTAGAATTTTTCGCAACGCACAAGCACTATTTTGTCCCCAAGTAAGAAAACCTTGCGAAACAACAATCGCACAACGTCCGTTTTGCTTGAGTAGATCAAACATCAATTTGACAAACAAAATTGTGGTTTCTGGTTCTTTTGAATATTCTTCCCACACATTGGGATAGGCTGGTTGATCTCTCTCTGCCCCAAATGGAGGATTAGCAATAACTATACTTTTACTTTCGTGATCTCTAGCAGGATCGTAGAGTTTTAAGGAGTCTCCCTGTTCAATGTTGTGAGGATTAAGACCACGAATATACATATTCACTGCAGCCATTTTTCTTATTCTTCCCTGGTACTCAATACCACCAATACCTGTACGATAAAATTGATTGGCTACGTTTTCGGAGGGGATTTGCCGCAATTGTTTTGCTTTCTCTATAACATATTCATATGCGTCAAACAGAAAACCTGCTGTTCCACAAGCAGGATCAAATATTGAATCATTAAAGCTAGGGTCAACCATTTTGACCATCATCTGCCGTATATGACTTGGTGTTCTATATAAACCTAAATCTTTAGTTCCTCCTGTCTCTGAAAGAGCTGATTCAATAGCGTCACCTAATAAATCTGTTTTTAGTATCCATTTTTCATCTACTTCGTTAACTAGCCCGATAACCTCGGCAATAACGCCACCTTTTACATTGTTTGTGAAATTCGAATTTGCAAATACTTCCTCCATCAACACCAACTGGTCTTGCATTTTAGTTGGCAAGTTTCCAGTAATAACGCTTCTCGTTTTGATTAATATTGTTGAGTAAAAAGGAAATACATTTTTATTAACCTCTGATAATATTTGTTCTCCTGTAAGAGATAATAAATGAGAAAACAGTAATCGGTAATTTTCTCCCTCAAATAATTTTCGGAGTGGAGCAAACGCCGCATCTTGCTTAATCTTTGTTTCAAAAATTCGAAGAAGTAACAATTCGATGATATATTCAACCCGTTCAACAGGAGTTCCTGCGGGTCTCAACTTATTATGAAGTCGTTTAAGAATATTATTTGTTTCATTGTCTGCGTAATGTACTGTTGATCTGCCCATATTTTTTATACCCTAAAGTTTGTTTGTAATTCCTCAAAAACATGAGGTAGTTTATTATCAAAAACTTGGTTTACCTCTTGGTAATCTGCTCCAATAATTCTGCTATAGACTGGGTTATTAAATATATCTTCTGCGGTCATCTTTCTTTTTTCGACAATGTTCTCTGAAACAATGTCTTTCAAATCATTAAGAATCCCTATTTGTTTGTCATTAAAATCATAGGTTTTAATATAAGACTCAAATCCGCTTTCGATGCGCTCTTTTGGAGTTGGAATCTTTTTAATTTTCAACGCGTGTAGGAAAAAATCCCAGATTGAACCCTGTTCAAATCCATATATCTTCTGTAATTGTCCCTCATCTAGATATACGTTGGGGTTTTTAATCCATTGCTTAATAGTATTGACTTCTTCTTCACTTGGTTGATAAGTTATATTTTTCTCTACTTTCTCTTTTAAACTCAGAATTTCTTGTTTTTTTGCTTTTTGTAATTCATTTTCAAACAACAATCTTGCGACTTCTATTGGAATATTATCTACGACTTTAACTTTATTCCCATGAAGATATACCCTTTGAATTAAGTGTGCAGGATCAGGATTATCAATAATGAACCATTCACCCTTTGGTCCTGGGAAAGGATCCTTACCTTTCCCCTTACGTTTTACTATGTGTGTATTCTCTATCAGTGTTCCTTTTCCATCGTCGTTCATTAGTGCACATAGACCAACAAAATCTAATACCTTAAAACTAAATTTTCCTGATTTTGGATCTAGTCGGGTTCCGCGACCAAGCATCTGAATGTATTTGCCTACAGATTTAGTTAAAGCCGTAAAGGATATATATCGGACACAAGGAATATCTACCCCTGTCCCTAAAATATCTACTGATACAGCAATAAAAGGTTTATGGTTTATATCTTTAAACCACTTTTTGAAGGTAGCGTTTAAATCGTTATTGTCTGAGATAATTGCTTCCGCATAACGGGGACTTGTTTCATCATTAGGCGCAGCAAACACCTTATTTATTGCCTGTGCCAACAAAATACAATGTGCTTGGCTCACTCCAAACAAGATAACCTTCTCTCCGTATGTGGTATTCGCTTTAAGTTCTTCGGCAATTCTCATACACCTGTCTTCCGATATATATTTACGCTCCAATTGTTCTAGCATTAACTTCTTTGACTGATCAAGTTCAATTTTTTTCCTCTCATCAGGGTCAAACACATAAGAAAACTCCACACCTTTCTCACGAGCAAGTTTTGTCAATTCAGTTTCAATAGATAAGACTGAATATGGAGCCAAAAATCCTTCACTTATACCTCTACCTAGGTCAAATTGATAATCCGGTTCACCTGTTTCGCATCCGAACATCTTATATGTATCCAAAATTGCGAGGTCTTCTTCTGAAATATCCTTACCCTTTGCAGAAATTGCCTTTTTAGGAGTAGCTGTTAATCCAATTCGGGGACATAAGAAATGGTCAAAGATCAACTTACGGTTGATATTTATAGAACGGTGACATTCGTCAACAATGATCAAATCATAAAAGGAATTTGGGAAATCTTGATAAATATTTTCCAAGGTGTCTATCACAACTATATGGATTTGTGCATTTTTATATTGTCTAAAATTTGAAGAAGTAATTCGAACAGCAGAAAATTCCTTGCTAATGAGCGAGAATCCATCATTTAAAGCTTGTTCTGCCAACATTACTCGATCAACAATAAAAAGAACTCGCCTAGCCATATTGTGCTCTAATAAAGCTTTTGTAAAAGCAACCATGGTTCTGGTTTTCCCTAAACCAGTAGCCATATGGACAAGCATTTTTTGCTTTCCTTCCTTGAATTTATTTATCAGAACTTGAATACACTCAGTTTGAAAATAAGTTTCTTTTCCGCAGCTAGGATTAATTCCTCCTGCTATGTTCTTATCAATGAATATTTCTCTGTCTAAATTAATCTTTTTAGCCTGTTCGTTTTTTACAAGCATTTCCTCAAGAGGCATAAATGAATCAACTCGTTTAAATTCCCCTGCTTCTAATCCTTTCCATTCGGTGTCGTAAAAAAGAATCCTTTCAGGAGAGCAAGCATATAAAAATCTAGGTTTTAAAACAGTGGCATAAAGCGTACGGAGTCTTGTTAGGGCCTTCTTCTCATCTTCAAATTTATTTTCAAACACTGCTAGAATGTTCCCGTTGAGATCAGTTAGTGTAATATCGGGTCTAATACTTTTTCTTCCTTCAAAAATTTTTTGTTGTTCAGGGGTAAGAATATATTCTTGCTGATAAAGCAATGTGTCACCAGGTTTCCAACCGATATTCTTTAATTGTTCAACAACTTTCAAGTCTGTATCTGTAGCCTCATTAATTTTTCCCATTCCTGCTCTATTTTACTACCAAGGAAGTAAATTAGCGATGGAATCCTTTGAAGTTATAAATATTTTCTTAAAATCACATGTTTAAAGTACTTTTCCTGAAATTCAACCAGTTTTTCAACTTCTTCGTCTGAAAAGTCTTCGCCGTTTGGTGTTACTATTAATTTATCGTCATTGTCATTTGTTCGATGAATTACGGCAATACAAACTCCAATAATTTTATTAATTGGTTTGTCTATTCCTAAAACATATACATCCTGCTCTTCCCCATCGGGAGATTTTGTATTCGGAATATAACCGTAATTAACTTCATAGGTAAAATCATGCCTAGGGTGTTTTGAACCAAGTGGTCTGTCAATAACAACATTTACCTTTTGACCTAAAAAACTTAACGAATTAATCATTTACTTATTTTTTCGGGTAACTACGACGATTCTATGTCTAGGTAAAACAATTCCTTTTGAAGTAGTATTTTCTGAAACGTATTTTTTAAGTAGACATTTGTCTTTTTGAGAATCATAATCTTCAAAAATGGGAACGCCCTGTAAGAAAAAATCAAGCTCTTCATAAGAAGGATAGTATTCAAAGGCATAGTAATTTTTGGCAAAGACAACTTTAAAACCAAGGTTTTGAAGTTCTTTTAAGTCTTGGTCTAATCTTGATTTGTCCCATTTTCCGTAACCTTGTCCTCTCCCAAATATCTTTTTAAGTTCCATCGTGTCCTTCTCGCCTATTCCAATTTCAAGATAATAACCATTTGCTTTAAGAATCCGGTGGTATTCCCCGTAATAAGATGGTCCTCTTCGGCAATAAGCCAGATCAAAAAAGGAATCCTTAAACAAAGTATGGCTGGCATCCTGAAGTGAGTATTCGACATTTTGACTTCTTTTATCATTACTATAGCTCTGTGCAATTTCCAGATTTATCTTTGAAGTGTCAATTCCGTATACCTTTTTGAAATAGGGAGCTACCGAAAGAGTAAATTTACCGTCAGCACAACCGATATCCAATACGATTTTATCTTTTGAACTTAATTCCAAAAGTTTTTCTTTAAAAATCTTTTCAGGATCACCAGTCGGATACTCTCTTTTATATCGCGCATTCGGGCTATAACCATAACCTCCGAATTTCCTGGCAATTTTATCGTAAAAGTTTTTAACCATATTATGTGCATTTTAGCAGATTTGATATGATTAATTTACGAGATGAATACTTTTTATTTAATCAGACATGGACAGAAAGTCGGAGAAGCAGGAGATTCCGGCCTTACTGAATTAGGAAAAATCCAAGCGGAAAAGACTGCAGAATTTTTAAATGACAAAAAGATTTTCAAAATCTATTCCAGTACTTTTGCAAGAGCTAAGGAAACTGCAGAGATTATTAATAAAACTTTAAAAGTCGGGATTGTTTTTGACGATAGATTAAGAGAAAGAATGAATTGGGGCTCAGTTCCCAATCAAACACTTGAAGAGTTTTTGAAAGAATGGGAATATTCAAATCTTCATAGAGAATTTAAACCAAAAGCGGGCATTTCTTCGCTACAATCAGGAAAAGATGCTCTTAATGTAATATCTGAGATATCAACCTTTTTCCCTAATTCTAATATTGCCATAATAACCCATGGTGGAGTTATTTGTGATTTATTAAGAAATATTTTTTTAGACAGTGAACTTATAAAACTACAACCAGATTTTCCGGAAAAATTAGACAGACTAATTAAAGAATGTTCGATAACCATACTTAATAAAAATGATGATAAATATTCTTTAAAAGAAATTGGAGCGGTTGATCATCTTGTATGAATAATCTTAAAACAACTCTTCAGAAAATCGGAAATAATAAAGATGTACCAATAGCATTTATATTCAAAGATGACAAAGTATTGATCGGCTTAAGAAACTACACGCCTGACAAGTGGAAAAATATTTCTATATGGACAGTTCCGGGCGGAAGATGTGGTGACAATGAGACTATGGAAACAACACTTAGAAGAGAAGTTTTGGAAGAAGTCGGTATCGATGATCTTAAAATCATCGAATATTTAGGAAGTGTTCCCGGAGCCAAAGAAGGAGATACTGTATTTGTTTTCAAAGCAGAAACTACTCAAGAACCAAAACTCATGGAACCTAAAAAATTTAGTGAATGGAAATGGTGTGAAATTTCCGAAATTCCCTCAAATTTCATAAATTCTGACGCTCTTAAATTAATTTGAGACACTCTTTTATTTTGGTTTAGTGTTCGATTATTCGAAGTGATTGGCTTTCACTTGTTGCCTCTACTTTGCAAGTGCCGCCAACCGGAAAACTAATTATCGGGGATGTGTGGCCAAAGTCGATATTAGCCAGAACAGGGATATTATTTAATTCCTTCTTGGTTTTGATAATTTGGGTTAGGAGACTATTAGTTATCTCGCTTTCTTTTTGGAACCTACCGATTACAATTCCATTAACTTCTGAAAAATCAGGCAAGTGAATTAAGGATTGCAGATTTCTGTCAAAATCGAAAGATTTTGATGTTTCATCATCCTCAAGGAATAGAATCGAGTTGTTAAGAGAAGGCATGTACTCCGTTCCCTGAAAGAGGTTAAAAGTACATAAGTTTGCCCCTAAAATTGTTCCTTCAGCATTTCCCTCGTTTATCACAAGCCAACCCTCATTCGGAATTAATTTTCTGTTATCTTGATCTTTGTACCACTTATCATCGCTCCAAGACCCGCTCGGTTTTATTTCAAACGGATCATTCTTAAATAAACATTTTTTAAAATAGTCTAATGTATAGTCAAAATACAGCTTTTGCCCAAAGGTTGAATATTGGGGGGCAGAATATGTAACAAGACCCGTTTTTGCAAATATCGAATCATTTAAGGCAGTAATGTCGGAGTAGCCGCAAATTATTTTTGGGTTATTTTTAATCAAATCCCAATCGATATATTTGAGTAGTTGGTTCGAGTTAAATCCGCCAATCACAGTAAAAACCGCTTTAACATTTTTGTCGGAAAAAGCTTCATGCAGGTCTTCAATACGCGATTCGATTGAAGATGAAGCGAAATCATCCATTTCATCTAGGTGTTTACCAAAAGATATCTTAAGACCTAATTCTTCAATTCTTTTGTTTGCTATTTCTCTATTTTCTTTGCTGATAATTGCTAGTGATCTTGCCGGCGCGATAACGCGTACTTCATCCCCAATTTTTAATTTGTTTGGAAATATTTTACCCATAATCCAAGTATACCAGAATAGCTGTTCGTGCTAGAATCAAAGAGTAATTATGGACGAAATAGAAATAAGAGGAAAAATAAATAAAGGGGAATTTGAAATACTTACAGCTTTCCTTACTAAGAATGCTGAACTTATGGATGAATACGACAGGTTTACTGTTGATATTTCCCCGGGTTTTGATCCAAAGGCCCGAAATTGGGATCAGATAAACAAAAAATTAACCAATAATCAAATTGACTTACGAATAAAGAAATCCGGAAAGAATGAAAAGATTGTGGTTAAGATTGGACACTATGCCTCCAAAAACAGGGAAGAATTTGAAATAGACCTAAGAGAAGGTGAACTTGTCGATGCTCTGAGACTTTTTGAGGCCTTGGGTTTCAAAAGCGGCATGATTTATAGCTGGAAAAGCAAAATATATAAATACAAAAATTTTGAGATTAAGATAAACGAATACCCGAACGGATATCGAGATTGGGAAATAGAATCTGAAAATCCGGAAAGTGATCCGAATGATTTGGCAAGAGAGTTATTTTTAAATCCTTTTACCGAAGAAGAATTCCAAAAAGAAATTGATTGGAAAAATAATAACCTCCATGATCTTTATTCTCTGGAAAAAGTTAAGGAGATACTGGAAAAACTTAAATAAATTTAAAAATGCTTAATCAAGATGAAATTGATTATTTAAGCAAAATTCCAATAGGAAAGAAAATTAGTATCTATCCGTTTGATTCAAAAGTTACTAAAGTCGTTGAAGATCTAACTCAATCAATAAACAATGTCTTTCCGGATTTGAAAGTTAAACATATGGGCGCATCTGCTTTGGAAATTTCTGGTCAAAACGACATCGATATCTATGCATTTTCAGATCCCTCCGATTTTAAAAAATATCTCCTGGGCCTGATCAATCTTTTTGGAAAACCGCAGCACAAACACGAAACTTTCATTGAATGGAAATTTACAAAAGACAATTTCGATATCGAGTTTTATTTAACCGCAAAGGATTCAGGTACAATGAAAAGACAAATTGCAGTTTTCGAAATACTTAAAAACAACAATGATTTACTTAAGGAGTATGAGAAATTAAAAGAATCAATGAACGAAAAATCTTTCAGAGAATATCAAGAGAAAAAGTATGAGTTTTACCACAGGATTTTAGACAATAAAACTAAGGCAATTTTATTTGATCTGGTTGGAGTTCTGGTTTTCAAAAAAGATAATTATATCGCAACTTCAGTTGATGAAATTAACGCTCAGAATATCGAGAACTTATTTAATCATGTAGACGATCAAAGATTGTTTATAGATATTAAGGAAAAACTTAATTTAAACGATGATGAAATTAAAAAAGCTCTTCCATACATCCCATCTAAGTTTGAAAAGTTTAATAAACTCTGGGAAATTCTCCCTGATCTCAAAAAACAATATAAACTCGCCGTTATAAATAACGGCAATTCGATAGCTCTAAAATACTGGAGAGAAAAGTTTGACTTTAGTATTTTTGATTTATATATTAATTCGGGAGAGCTTGGGATTAGAAAACCTGACCCAAAAATATATTTACTCACCTGTGAGAAATTAAGTGTAAAACCAGAAGAATGTTTATTCATGGATGATTCGTTGGAAAATATTGAATCGGCAAAGAAATTGGGGATAAAAACTATTTGGTGGAATAAAAACGAAAACAAAGAAGAATTGCTTACCGAATTTAAAAAACTGATAGAATAACTTAGATGGAAGACAAACCAAGAATAAAGATCAGATTGAGAATGGATAGTAAGTAAACTTATTTTTCACTCTTTATTCTATGTCTTTCTTTTAATTCATCTAAAATGTCTTGTGGTGAAATATTTAAGAAAGCCATTAATACCCATAAGTGAAAAAATAAGTCTGTTGCTTCATGAATAAGAGATTTTTTATCTTGTTTATCTTTAGCTACCTCAATTGCTAATTCCGTTGTTTCTTCTCCGACTTTCTGTGAAATTCTATCTTTACCGCCCTCGGCCAGCGAAGACACATAAGAATCATCAGAAGGGTTTTTAATTCGCTCCTGTATTATTTTAAATAAATCATCAAAATCGTTTAAATCTGTCATTTTCAAACAAGTTTATTAAAAAAACACGATCTCGATCCTGTGTGGCAAACATTTTTACCAATTAACTCTGCCTCAACCAATAAGGAATCATTATCGCAATCAAATATAATTCCCAACACCTTTAGTTTATTTCCTGATTTTTCCCCTTTCAACCATATTTTATTTCTGCTTCTACTCCAAAAGTGTACCCATTTAGTGTCTATGGTCAGCGCTAAAGCCTCTTCATTCATAAATCCTACCATTAGAACATCTTTCGTCTTTGCATCCTGTACAACCGCAGGAATTAATCCGTTTCCTTTTTCAAAATTAATAGTTTCTATATTCATCTTAATTTTCCTTTAATAAACTAGGAATTAAACACTTTCTTCGCATCAGAATAATTAATTCCTTTATTATATAAAGCTGTTCCCACTATAATTGAATCCGCACCAGCATTCTTTAAAACCCTTATGTCACCCAGTGACGATACTCCACCACTGTAAATAACAATGCTATTCTTTATTATACTTCTTACTTTTTCAAATCCCGACAAATTAACACCGCCAATTAACTTAGTATTTTCACTAACATAAATAACATTCTTCACTTTGTTGTTTGCCAATAACATGGAGAAGTCTGTAGTATTAATATTTTTATTATTGGCCAACGAACCATTTCGATCATCAACAGAAACTATCAAACGTCGTCCAAATAATTTTACCCAGCTCTTTATAAGATTTGGGGTTTTAGCAAACAGTCTGCCAATAATAAAATAGTCTGATTGGTTGTTTAAAAATTCGGCCGCTGTTTTTACTGACTCAATATTCCCACCTCCCACAATCTTTGCGTCTCGACACCTCTTCTTTATATTTTTTATTATTAAATAATTCTCTGTTATTACTTGTAATACTTTAAATCCATCTTGATAAAAATATTCGGCAATTCTGATAAAATCGGCTCCTTTTCTGTCATTTTTATTAATTAATGAGGGAAAAATACGATTAAATTTTAGTGTTTTAAGATATTCTTCTTCTACACAGGGAATAACTATCCCTTTAAGATCTCTTAGATTATTCATTTCTTAATGAATTGTCTGTAATATGCCATCTTGTTTTTTAATTTTATAGATTTTTTGTTTGCAATTATGACAGGATGGAAGACAGCAATTGGTTTCCCCAATCGAATGAGTGAATTGTTTCTTAAGCTTTTCCCTGTAATAGAAATATCCGCTATTGCATCAATTCTTTTACCTAGCCATTTGCCGTAAGGCATTGCTTCTGCACTACCTTGTATTTTTATTATTCTTATTTTTTCTCTTAAGTCAACGGAGTCAAGATAACTATTTACCGATTTTGGGAATTGGGTAGCTATCGTTTTTATATCTGACATACTCTTAATTGAAGAGTCTAGTGGTATAGCTATAACAAGTGGCCAAGAAATTTTACTCAGTGTTTTAATTTTAACTATTCTGTTTTCAAAATTGCCTTCATGTATTCGATCTGAACCAACTACGCCTAGATCGACAAAACCACTTTTTACAATATCGCATACCATTTTGTCCTTTATATAGATGATCCCTATTTCTCCATTCTTTGTGGAATTCGAAAACGTTCTAAATCTCCGATTATAAGCTGGTATTCTCGCTTGTAACCCTTTGCTTAAAACATTTTTTGCTATTCTCGAAATGTGACCCTCCCTTTGCAAGCATATTTTGAATTTCGATGTTTCGAAATAATTTAATTTATTCTTCATTAAAATATTAGAAATGATAAGTACCCTTATTGCTTCCTAAAAATAGTTCTAGCTCTTTTTCCCTATTGTTTATTATCATGTTATCGGTTAATCCAATAAGCTTTTTTACCTTCAGAATATTTTTGTTCTCTCCAATCCTATTAGCCACATGAGCGTCACTTCCTATAATTATTGGTAGGCCAGATTTTTTACAAAGATCCACCAACATACGGTAAGCCTCTAGAAACCTTGAATTTATTGACTCTTTTTCAAAAAGCTGGTCATTTAGTTCCAGTAGGGTATTTGTGGAACAAGCCGCATTAACTATTTTTTTAATATTTGACTTAAATTTCATCCTGAAAGGATGGGAAATGATCTTTACGTATTTATTGCTCATTGCGTTTACTAAGGCTGTAGTATGATCTTCGGAAGATCCTTTATAGGGTGTTTTATCGTGAATCCCAGCTATTACTATCCTTTGTTTACTCAAATAATTATCACTTAGATCTATTTTCCCACTTTTATTAATTATATTTACTTCAGCACCAAGTAATATTTTGATTCCTTTAAGATTTTCTAGTTTGTCAGAAATCCAAAAATATCCTTCGTGGGGTGCACCCTCCATTGATGGACCATGATCGGCAATACCCAATATACGAATTCCTCTTCTTTTCGCTTCCGCGGCCATCTCAAAAACAGTATTTAAACCATGACCGCTCATTAAGCTGTGTGTATGTAAGTCTATTTTTAACATTCCAAGTTGATTTCTATTTACTCTTTAAAATTATTGGAAAAGTTATGACTTCGCTTATATTTTTGCTATTTGTTAACATCATTATATAACGATCGTAGCCCAGCGTCATTGCAGACATATGAGGTATCCCTAATCTGGTCGATCTTAAGTAATCCTCATCTAACCTCTTACCTGGCCATAAGCCAGAGTCTAACTGCGCTTTTAAGGCGTGATCGTACCAACTCTTAATAAAGTCAGGGTTAGTAGGAATAGTTGAACCATTAATAATTTCGATTCCATTGACAAAAACTTCCCCCCTCTGTTTATATTGAGGTTTGTCTTCAACTGCTTTTCCAGGAGCATTTAGACCGTATGGATATTCTTTCAAGAACAAAATCTTTCCTTTGTACTCTGGCATAATAAATTTATCGAGGATTGATTCCATCATAATGTTATATTTAATTACTCCGTAATAATTTTTTGCTTCTGAAGGAACCGGAACTTTTAATCTTTCCATTGTTTTCTCTAAATCAGAATTTTCAAGATTTTTGTCTAAGTCTATATCGCAAAATTTTGCTAAGGCATCTTTAACTGTTATTTCTGACCAATCGGTTTCAAGATTTATCCGGCTTCCAAAAAAAGATATAACTGGAGTATCATTTACCTTTTTTGCTACACTAGACATATAATCTTTAAATACGCCGACCATCTGTTCGTAATCTATACCTCTTGCCGCAATTGAAAGTTGAGTGAACTCCGGATTACTTTTGTAATTTGAATCTCCTTCTCTGAAATCTTTGGCCAATTGAAATATTTTCCCAAAACCTGCATACATGAGTCTTTTAAGAAACTCAGTGTCGGTTATTCTTAAATAACATTCGGGATTTTCAATGACAAATGGTTTTACTGGAGCCACTTCAGGATCTGGAGTTAGTATCGGGGTTTCGGTTTCAATATAACCCTTATTATGAAAATATAGCCTTGTTTCGAGATTAACCTCACTTCTAACTTCTATATTTCTTCTTAATTTTGGGTCATTGAAAATTTCGGTTTCTCTTAATCTTTCCATTTTATTGTTGCCTCCCCATATTTATTCGGGCTTCGTCGACTTGTTATGAACCTGTATTTTGAGCCTAGCGGTGCCTATAGTATCTCAAAATGTAGTATTTGTCAATTAGTGTGTACTAGTTTGTGCTATTTGTTTTGTTATTAGGGGAATTAAAAACTGCACTCTTTTATATCTTTTTGTTGTCTTTTCTCCAATATTGCAATTCCGGATTTTTAACATATAAATCTTCAATTACATAAAGACCTGCATAGCCACCATAATTCCCCCACCTTTCCCTTACCTCTTTTTCTACTTTTTCAACAACTTCGCCTTCGTTCCCAAAAAAGAATTTTGAAAATATTTTTCTTTTCCAAGAATCAAAATTAATTTCATGAGGTCTTCTAAGATATTGAAATAAAGCAATCCTTGCGGAGTAAGGGCCAACGCCTTTTATTTCCATTAAAGTCTCCTTGGCATCTTCAAAGTTCATTGTTTTAAGCTTTTCCCCAAGGTCAGGATTTTGTAAAAAACGTCTAGCAATTTCCATTAAAAACTTTGCTCTGTATCCAACCTTAAGCTCTCTCAATCTTTCTTCAGATGAATTAAGTATATCTTCAGGGGTGTAAAAGGTATAAAGTTCTTTCCCATCATAAATTACTCTCTCGCCAAAACTAGACAACATATTTTTCATCATCTGTTCACTTCTTTTTACCGTTGTATTCTGCAATATAGAAGATATATTTAATATTTCAAAAAGGGTCTCAAAGCAACTATTTCTCATTCCCCTTAAATTATCTATTATAACGTTGAGTTCCTCATCACTTTTTACATATTCATAAAATTCGTTAATATCTTCTTTTAAACCATAAGCTCCATTTACGTGATTTTCTAAATAGCCCAAATCTTTCCTGTCTAATTCATTGGCAGAGTAAACCTCTAAAAAAATTCCACTTTCTCCTTGTTTTTTTTCTAAATCACTCATCTTAAGGCCTAGAATTTTGTCTTCGTTTAATCTATAGGTTCTATAAAACGCTTCTGAAGCTTCATCAGATTCCTCTAACCTAGTTGGAAAATGAGATGGTTTATAGACTGTGTATTTAAAATTAAACGGAGGAATTGCGGGGAGGCTTAATTCATTTGTTTTATTTAATTCAATTGTAGATGCTATGCGTTCGATCATAAACTTTCCCCCATTTCTTTAAATGCAATTTTTACAGGTGTATACTTAACATTCCTTAAGCTAACCATGGTCGTATTGTAAGGACGCTTTGCTATAGATTGTTTTTGGTCATATTTTTTAGGTACTACTATTGTCGATAAGCTCAAGTATTTAACACACGTATTTAGAAAATCATATCTACTAAACCCTTCTTGACATGATAGGTGAACAATACCGGACAATTGTACTAATTCAGGTATATTTTTAACAATATCGTCAATATAAGTTGGAGAGGATACTAGATTTGTACAAGCTTCTATTTTCTCTTTTCGTATCTTGTTAAGAAATTTATCATTGTGGGTATTAATACCAAAAAGTCCAGAAACTCTTATTACTAAATTTTCTTCTCTCTTTAAAACCATTTTTTCAGCCTGCAATTTTGTAATTCCGTAATAATTTACAGGGTTGGGTTTGGACTCTTCGTCATACGATGGGTTATTTCCATCGAATACATAATCTGTGGAAAAATATATAATCTTACCGTCGTAATAACGCATCAGATTTTCTACTCCTTCCACGTTTACATCCCATGAGTATTGCTTCTCTTTTTCGCAGAAATCTGTATCCGTAATTCCGCCACAGTGTATTATTAAGGAGGGTTTTATTGCTTTCAAAGTACGTAGAACTTCGTTTTTGTTTCTTAAATCCATACGAGAACACCTATCTTCGTCCTTGCTCATAAAAGGAGTTTTATTATTAAAAAAAGTATAGCTTGCCTCTTTCATGCAATCAGAGTTTGCTAACTTTGAACCCAGAAAACCTGACCCTCCTATTATTAATTCTTTCATAGAGTTTTTTTTGCTACAATTACCCTTTCCTCATTTTTGACATTTTTATAAACTTTAATCACTCTGTATCCTGCGTTAATGAGTAAACTCTTTAATATCTTCGATTGGCCAACCTCATTTTCTAAAACCAGAAACCCATTCTTTTTTAAATAGTTCTTTGATTGATTGATTATAATCCTGTGGAAAAATAAACCATCCGGTCCACCATCAATCGCAATCCGTGGTGTAAAAAGTTTAATTTGCGAAGGTAATTTCCCAATATCCTTAGATCTACAATAAGGAGGATTCGATACAATCAAATCTACCTTGTTTATTCCCCTATCCGAAATCGATTGAAATAAATCACTTCGCAAAAAATTAATATTGTTTATATTATTTAACCGTGCGTTTATTTTTGCGATATTGAGAGCTTCTTCTGATATGTCAGTGGCTAAAATCTTAGCTTGCTTGAATTTCTTTCCAAGAACTATAGCTACAACTCCCGAGCCAGTACAGAGGTCGATTATTTTTTTTGGGTTTTTTATGTTATCGAAACATGCATTTATTAGTACTTCTATTTCAGGGCCAGGCAGAAGAACGTCTTTCGTAATTTTAATAATCAATTTATTTATTCTGGTAAAACCCAATTGTCTTTGAACAGGGATTTTCTTTTTTATTTGCCTTAGATGTTTATCAAGATGCGTTTGGAAATTTGCTCTGTTTTGCGGATCGAATTCCAAAAGATGGGAATATAATAACCGACTCTCAAGAACCGGATTTTCAGAGCCCTCATCTTTTAAAATCGTGACCAATTTGTTTACCAGCTGTGGGTGCATTGTTTATTTGTTATTAGGTTTCCAGGCGTTGGGTATGTATTCTGATCGCATAAAAATATTGAAAGTTGATCTTATACGATTTTTTGCCTCTTCAATGTCGCCGTTTCTAAGAGGTGTTATAACATCGACCAAATTGTCGTTTCTTATTAAACATTTCTTAAGAAATCCATCGTGAGTTAGCCTTAAAGAGATTAGTGCATCTTGGCAAGGGTAGTGTTGGCATTCTGCACAGGTAAATGAATCATAATTCGTACCAACGGTAGCGTCTCTCAACAGAACTTTTACTCCTGAATCTAGTATTAGTGTTGGCATTGGACTACCCAGACCTCCCGGAGGATAACTGGTTGTTATATTTACTATTCTATCTTTAAGTTCTTTTCGGACATAATCTAAATTAAGATATTCTTTATTCCAATCCTTACCTCCCCACGATTTTATGTCAGAATTGATATCCATAAGATCGATAATTTTTAGGTCGGCACCCATCTTCTCAGCAATTCTTATTAATCCGAATAACTGATCTCTATTTGAATAACTCATCACAGTGTTAATCCTAGTTTTTAACCCGGCGTTTACCGCCTCTTCAATTCCTCTTACAACTTGGATAAAATTGTCTGACCTAGAAATTTTTAAAAAATTATTCCTATTTGCTGAATCTAAACTTACTGTCAAAGCATCTAGACCGGCTTCTTTCAAAATTTTTGCTTTACCGACCAGAAGGGACCCGTTTGTTACCATCTCAAGATCCTCAAATTTATTTAAATTTTTTATATCTCTAACAATCTCTACAATATCCTTTCTTATAAGAGGTTCTCCACCTGTGATCTTGACGTCTTTAAAACCAGTATCTCCACACAAAGAGATAATATCTATCAATTCCTTCCTTGGTAATGTACGGTCGGTATTTTCGAAATATCCCTCACCACCGGGTCGACAATAAGTACATTTAAAATTACAAAACGGAGTTACCACCACCCGAAGGTGTGGCCTTCTTGCTAAATTTTCGCGCCTTTCCGGATTCATTTTTTGTATTTGGCGTTGATTATCAAAACGTTATAGTATTATATCACAGGGCACCAAATTTGAGCTGATAGCATACATAGATTTGCATTATATATAATGGGATACTATAATCCCATAATTAGGAAGAATTAGTAATATGCCAAGTAAAGAAATCCTACTTTTTAACCCAAGGACCTTTCACGAAAAAAACTATCGAAATTTTTGGATTCCCTATTCAATTCTGTCATTGGGAAGTGAATTAAGGAAAAATGACTTTAATGTTACTTTAGTAGACAATAATTTAGAATCACTAGACACAAATCAATTTACGCCTACACTGAATAAACTTGATAACCCTAGCTTAATTGGAATTAGCTCAATGATCGGACATCAGATACAAGAAGGGTTGATATTTGCTCATTACGCAAAAGAGCTTTTTCCAAACGCTAAAATAGTATGGGGAGGAGCAGCTCCGACGATATTGCCCCAAGAGTTTGCAAAGTCTCCACTCGTCGACATCATTGTTAAAGGACAGGGTGAAAAAACTGTGGTGAATATTGCCGAGAATTTGGAAAATAACATAAACTTGTCGGGAATTCATGGGATTATTTACAAAGATGACGGAATTCCTGTGAAAACATCAGAAAAAGATATTGTTCCAAAAGATACGATGTCTCCTTATTCATATGACCTGATTCCTACGGCTAAATATATACGAGAAGATGAGCATATCAGTGACAAGGTTTTGAATCATATTTCGAGTATCGGCTGTCCTTTTGGTTGTGGTTTTTGTTCAGAAGTGACCCTGTATCACAGAAAGTGGTCGCCGCAATCGATTAACCAAACTATTGATGAGGTATCGTTGCTTGTTGAGAAATACGGAGCAAACGGAATTAAATTTTATGATGCCAACTTTTTTGTTAATAAGGCTCGTGTATTGTCTTTCGCCCAGAACGTGATAGATCAAGGCTGGGAAATAAAATGGGCCGCTTCGGCACATCCAAAAAGTTTGTTGCTTTACAAACAAGAAGAGTTAAATTTGTTAAAGAAAAGCGGGCTGTCCAGAATTTTGATAGGTGCTGAATCTGGCAATGAAGACGAACTTAAATTTATTCATAAAGGAGTAACTACTGAAGAGGTATTGAAAGTTGCAGAATTATTAAAGAACCTAGAAATACACGGCAGTTTTACAATCATTGTTGGTTACCCCGGTTTTCCTGAAATTAATATCAAAAAAACTTTAAGTTTTGGTGAAAAAATAGCGAAAACAGGTTCGATTCATGAAGTCAAAGCACATATTTACACACCATTTCCAGGTACTCCACTATATAGTCGAGCGATCCAATATGGTTTTGTTCCGCCGAAGACCCTCGAAGATTGGGGCAATTATGACTACTACGCAGTTCAAACTCCATGGCTACGGAATGAACTCAACGATTTAATTACAAAATACAATCAAGAATTTTGCCCGTATGTGTTGTAGAGAGTGTCTAGATTGACATTCCTTGACGCAAAGGGTTACAATACGCACGATTAGGGTATAAACTATGGATAACGAAAGAAATATGGATAAAAAAGAGGTACCATCAAACATGTGGCAAGGAGTCGTTTTGGAAGAAAGCTTGGAAGATAAGTCAATGTTAAATATGGCCAGAATTGTGGGTACAAATATTAGCAAATTAGAGAAAGAGAATAGGGTAATGACTTTTCATAAAGTGGAGGTTCCAGACTCTGCGAAGGGTGAGTATATAGAAAAGGCAAAAACCAATATCAAGCAAGGCTTCTACACACATTTATGTAAAGATGGTCAAATGACTGTTGTATTCAAAAATAAAGTTTTTAACTTTGGAGATAACGATCCCCGATTAATTAAGGCACGGAAGTACGGCAAATCAATTGGCATAATTCCTGAGCAAATGCCCTTTGAGCATTTAATAAATAATCCCTTCGATTAGTTGTTTAAAGTATACCCTCAAACAAAGGTCTTAAAAAAGAGTGTTTTATTACTAAAAATATATAGACATAAAAATTGATCCTAAATGGAAGGAGTTGCTGAGGGTGAAGGAGAAATAGACGGCTCGGGGGTCGCAGTGGCTGTAAGTACAGGTGTAGGGCTTGGTGATGGTGTAGGAGTTGGTGTTGGTGGACTAGTTGGGATTGGAACTGGGGTTGTTGAAAGAACTTCCAAATCCTGTATATCTTCTACTTCCAGCACCTTGTCTTTAGAATTGTAAGTACCCACCGCAAGAATTCTCTTACCGACTAAGGTAATTAGATTAAATCCGACAGGAACTTCAAGGGTAACGGCTTCGGTTGAGGTTGTAACAAGGTAAAACTTGATAGGAACGGTGTTTGTTTTAGTTAAAGTGCCTTTTAGGGCTGTATCCTTCCAGATTATTTCAGGAGTTGGGGTCGGAGTTTGCCCAATTGTTATGTTATTTAACTTTAACCAAGGGAAAGCAAAGGGGAAAACCACGCCTCCTAAACCAAAAGCCAGGGAAAAGGCTACAATTGCAAAGCACATTGCTGTAATTGGCTTAACCCGGAGTCTCAAATCAACACCTTCATTAGCCATTATCCTTTTCCACCAGTATTTGATATAGACAAGGGGGTTAGTGATCTTTACGTTTAATAAGTCCGGTGGGTTTGTTGTATTTACCCTTCCTGTTTCACTTGTTACCGTAATTGGAGGGACCTTTAAAGGATCTGTTTTACTTACAAACTTACCGGAACTATCTCTTGTCTGATTTTTGGCAATTGTGCTTCTGAGGGGATTTTTAATATCACCCGCTTCTTGTGAAGTCTGACTAACACTTTCCGCAGTTTGGTTTTGAGTGTTTGGATCCATGGCAGTTATTCTTAGCTGATTTTCAGTTTAGACCTAAGCTTTTCCAACTGCAATATCTCAGGTGTGTTTTTGTTTTGTTCTTTCGCCGTCTAGGCGAAAGAACTTTCCTCTGTCCCCGCCCCATCGGATAGTATTTGATTAAAAGGAAAAAGTGTCAAAGAAAACTTTCGCTTTACCACCCAACTTTTTAAAAACTTTTTCCTTTAATAAGCAGTGGCGAGTGCGATGTTTTTTAAAAGAAAAAAGTACGCCACTGCGCCAATCGAATAAGGTGCGAACGCTCGACGAGTTTTCGAGGAGAGGTGAGCTGTAGGAAACTGAACAAGGGTAGAATAAAGAAGGCGGGGGCAGAGAATAGAAACACCCCACGAAAGCGAGCTCTCTTACTAAGTTACCCCCTTAAAAAAGGCTTGTACCAGCGAAGCTCTTTTTAGGTACAAGCCGAGGAAGAGACTGAACCAACCTTCTTAAGTGAAAGAAGATATGGGAAAGTTGCCCCCTAGGGCGACCTAAGCGAGCGAAGTCGGGGTCGCCGTTTCCGTTTTCTTGGGTGGGCGGGCAATGGTTTAACAGAAGACTTTCCTGACGGTACCGTAACGGTTAGCCGTCACACCGTCAGACGGTGATATGGCCGAATAATCGGCCAATTGACGGAGTTCACCGAGTACCCTACGGTGACCCGTCAAGCATATAAATAACCCCTTTACCTTTTGGCGGATTGCGAGTGAAAGTGAATAAGCGAAGCCCTGAGCGAAGCCGAAGGGCTGAGCTGACATGTTGCGTTTAGCGAGCCGCGAAGCGGCGAGCTAACACATTGCGTCAATTCAATTCCCCTTTAACCCCTTTTCTTGACGCAAACATTCTTCTTTGTATTTGTTAACAGTGTTTGGTAAAATAACTTCGAGCGAGTTCATATATACGCACAAGTCTGCAGTCAGGCTCACATTGCTCGCGTCGAATGGGGACGACGCAAGCAAATTGTGCGGTGAATTCAGTAAAAAACGAAATCCGTTTATCTTCCAAAAGGTAGTTCGAGCCAACTTTTTTTTGCACTTTGTGAAAGCAAAGTACAATTATTATTTTCGTGTGCAATTTTGGCCGTCGCAACGGCCTCATTTATGAAAGCTCTCATTGGTTCGACCCAGAATGAAAGTGAACCTACTAAATCTCTAAGTTGAGTTTCGATACTCAATGAATTTAAGTAACGTTGTTTGCAAACTCCGTTCTTTTTGGTACAACGATAATATGTATACTCAACTTTGCCACGAGTTTTGGGGTAATTCTTGAAATGCTTTTCAGCTGTAATGCCACAGCTACATTCTCCACATTTTATGAAACCAGTAAATGGAAAAATGTTTGTGTGAGGTCTTTTGTCATCTCGTTTGGCGAGTAAACGAAGCTCATCAAGTTAACCTTCAATTGATATAAACATCATAGCTTGTTATAGCGAGAGTTATATTAAATTAGCAATTGCCTGCCTAAAATGATTTGCTTTATCTTCATAATCACGAAAGACACTATAACTTGGTGATGCAGTCGAGAGTAAACACACCTTCCCTTTTGGTGTATTTTTATAGCAAAAATCTACGGCTTCTTGCATACCCTCAACAAAAATATGTTCTGGAACCTCCGAAGAAGTTAGTTTTTCAATTGCATTCCAAATTCGTTTTCCTGTATCCGGGAATAATGCTACGGCTGAAACCTTCTCTTGCAAAAGCTCTCTGGCTAGAGACTCAAAATTTTGTCCCCTATCTGTTCCTCCCAAAATAACCGAACCTACGCGCCCTTTTAGAGCACGAATAGCTGCAATAGTAGCTTCCGGAATTGTTGCAACTGCGTCATCAATAAACTCTATTTCTCCTTTCTTTGCTACCAATTGCAGCCTATGTTCCAAAGGCGTGAAAGTTGAAATAGCCTCAGCAATTTTCGTCGTTGGAATGTTAAGTGCTTTAGCAACTAGTATTGCAGCCATTATATTGTTTAAGTTATGTTTGCCAATTAAAGGAACTTTTTTAACATCAATCACACTCTCTTCTTTTCCACCAACACGATAAATAATATTCTCACCACTCACAAATACACCAGCTCCGTTTCTCCCCTCCAAAGAAAAACCAAGAGTCCTAGCTTTTGTCTCAACGGCCAGTTTTGCAACGGCCTCAGAATCAACATTATAAACAAAAAAATCAGATCGTGATTGATGCCTGGTAATATTGCTTTTTGCTTTGAAATAAGCTTTTTCGCTGCCATGATAATCCAAGTGTTCCCGGAAAATATTCAAAAAAACTCCAATATGCGGCGATTTATCTAAATCAGATAACTGATAGCTTGAAAGCTCAAAACAAAAATAGTTTTCTTTCCCAAAATCGTCACCTAAATTGTCAAGACACGGTTTACCTATATTTCCCAGGAGCACCGCAGGCAAATCTGATTCTGTTAATATGTGATGAACCAGGCTGGTTGTCGTGCTTTTCCCTTTTGTACCAGTTATCCCAATAATTTTACCTTCGCAAATTGCAAAAAAAAGTCTTGTCTGTGATGTGACCTCTATTCCTTTTTCCTTTGCATCTTTTATCTGTGGTAAAGAATCAGATATCCCCGGGGATTTAAAAACTGTGTCATATTGCATTAACGAATCCAAATACTCCACGCCCGTGTAAGTTGTAATATTGAGATCATCTACACTAACATCATTTCGGTCAGCAATTGCAAGCGGTTTTTCGGGATAAAATTTGCGTATAAAACGATATATACTTTGACCTTCTCTCCCAAAACCAACTATAACAATATCTTTTTCACCAAGCTTCTCAATTTCTCTGTTCACCTTAGTGCCTCCTTTAGAACAACTTCTGTCCCATCATCCAAAAAATTATTACGATTCCAGTCGTGCAGTAATTTATCTGCAATACCAACCATAGATTCATCAAATAAACGTGTATCTTCGGCTCGTTTTACAAGACTTGGAAGGGATAAACCACTTTCTGCTAGTTTTCTAGCAGACAACGCAAGAGCAGCCTTTAATTCAACTCTTGTCCCTACACATTCGAATGGTTTGACCAAATCTTCACGAACAAGCTGCTCCAAAATAGAATACAAAGAGTCATCTTCAAACAAATCATGCGAGAAAACGCTAACAATCTGGTCTTGACTCAAAAATGGATGCAACAAAACATAGGTTGATAAACATTTAGGACAATGTCCACACCAGCTATCTGTCTTTTGACCAACATTACAACTTCTGAAAGCCTCAAAATACTGGGGCATCTCACTGAAAAGCTTTGCAATTTGTAATTCATGCAGTGGCCTCAGAAAACTAAAATAAGAAACATTAGAAAGATATCTACCAGCATAATCTCTAAAATCTCGTTCAAACTCAGTTGTCTTACTATATTGATGATTTATCCTCTTTCCACCCAAAACAGTATTAGCCTCGTCAGAGCTTCTTTCGTTAGAAAAAGCAATATCTGAATATCCATATACAGATGCACAAAAGTTACTTAAAAAAGCAAGATAAGAAGAAAATGGGGTATGGCCATTCAGATAACCTCTGGCATTCAAATCCAATAGCCTCGGATCAATTATCCTCTCCACCATAACCTCATCATTAATTTTAGCTATTTGAGACAATCTTTCTGAAGCAGGAATAGGATTAAGAACAAATACTCCAGCAAGGGGTTTACGATTTCCTAAAAGTTGTAATGTTACCGCCGAGTCCTTTCCGCCTCCAACTGGTATAAGTACTCTTTTCCCCAAAACTTCGGCCTTATCACCAAAAACTTGTCCTTGGGACTCAATTGTGAAAAAATTTGAACCCGCTTCAATTCCATTTTCCCAAAAAAACTGGCCCATTCCCTCCATGAGTAGTTTATTCCACCACTTGACCTGATAATTATCCAATTGCCCAGCTTCAATCCTTATGGTTGGTGAGCACGTTGCTTTCCAATAACTTGGAATTTCTGCAAGACCTAAGTGAAATACAAAATTGTCTAATACTTGTTGCGGTACCTGATCTAAAGCTCCCTGGGGAATATTTTTAAGAACAACTTTTGGGTTAAACTCAATATCAGGAGGAGCTTGAAAATTAAAACTTAAATCCAAGTTACCACTGTTAGGTTTGGAATCAAAACTCTTATAAACAAAATTAGGATATTTCTCTCTTAAAGTTTCAGCATTCATAGTTACAAATTAGCAATATCTTCGAGTTTTTGTCCTAAAAGATAAAAGTTCCTACCAGAATCTATAACAACCTCCGTTAAAGTAAACCTGTCCGGCCTTATATAATGTTCAAGCACTGTATCTGTAACGTCTCGCCATTTGGTAGCCAAAGCAAGATCTTTCGTTTGGACTCCGCTCCAATCTTCAGGAATTTGGATAGCGATATCTTTGCTATTTACATCCAGTATATAAGATTCAGCTTGATTATTAACAACCGTAATGCCATCTATCTGGCCAATATTTCTTAATTCTTTACCAGAGACTGGATTTGCCAATCTTTCCTCCACTCTTGGGGAATTAATAAGCCATTCTATAGCAAGCCTTGAAGCTCTGACTTGATTCAAGGCATTCTGGAATTGATAATAATTTGAATGATATTCATAACAAATCCCACCCAATTTATTAAAGTTCAATATTACATTTGGAAGCTGTAGTGGATCTACTGTCCAATTGGGTTGACCATCTTGTCGTGCCACTAGAGTAGTTGCTAAGCCAAATTCCACACTATGAATATCAGAAGGGTACAAAAAATCTTCCGTTGAACCCCAAACTTGCCTCTGTAACTCTCGTACTTGTGCAGCTTCAGTTTCATCTGGTCTACCTATATCAATACCATCTACTAATTTATAAGTTGCATTAAAAGTATGCTTGCCTTCAGGATTATAAACTTCGGTACAAGATAAACCATTATTGTTCAATGCCTGAACCATTTCACTGTCTAAAACAGCAGAACCCGAAGAATGAGCAATCCTAGCTGTAAAGTTACCATTGGCATCCCTTGGAAACAAAAACACAGCCGTTTTGTTACCATCCTCTTCTGGAAAGATTACTATTTTGCCACCTATTTTAGGAAATGTTGCTTTCAAAAAATGAGGTGGAAAAAGCAAAGGATTACGTGGAGCCCCTAATTCTTGGCGAAGATTATCCATATCCAAACTAGCATTAACTCCATTTTGCAATATTTCTTTGACCATAGACTAGGCTATATTATCTTCCTCGAAACAACTTGAGTCAAACTACGACTTGTAGAATTAGGGGGAGGAAAGAAAATCGCGTGCGCTGAAAATAGGCGAGGTCAACATGCGTAGCATGATTACTTAGGCCGAGCCGGATAGAACATTACGAGTTTTGTTCAAAGTAAGTTCGAATTTTCGCATACAAAGAGCACAAGTACGTATGAAGAGCGATTTCGCTGTCTGCGGGGATGGGCGCAACCAGCAAATCGTACGGGGAATTCGGGCAAAATTCCAGCCGTTTATTGGGAAAGGAATAGAAAAATAAAAACGCAAAAATTTTTAATGCTCTGTTTTCAATATACATTATTTTGTCTACCAACAAAAAGTAGTATAAAATGTAGCCAAAACCACGATGTCTCATAAGCTAGGTAGAAATAAACAAGGTTCTTCTGAACGTAAAATTTTGGGATTTCAAGAAGCCTCACGTAAAATCCAAGAGATAAAGAATTTAGGGTTGCGAGTGATTTTGGCGCAAGGAGTTTTTGATATTGTTCATATTGGTCACGTAGAGTATTTCAGAGCTGCAAAACAAGCCGGAGACATACTTTTTGTTGGAATTGAAAATGATGAGACTGTTCACCTAAACAAGGGACCCAACCGACCATTCTGTACTTTCAAAGATAGACTCGAATTTCTTACTGAATTTTGTTCGGTAGATTTTATCTTTGGATTTGAAAATATTCCAGATTATGGCAAAAGCGTAGACATGTATGTACATCGCTATAAAAAACTAAAACCAACTGCTGTCGCTGTGTCTAGTTGGGACCCTAATTTGAAATTAAAGAAGCGACAAGCTAAAGAAGCTGGCATAGAACTTGCAATCATAACTCATAACAAAAGAGAATCCTCAACAAGACTACTCCAAATGATTGGGTACGAGTAATTTCTGTATTTTTGTAGTAAAATATGCTTGCTCTTTTAGCAAGCTCGATTGCGCGAGCAATCGTAAAATTGCACGCGAAGTTTGAAAGGCGAAGGCGAGCGAAGCGAGCCTGAGCTAAGACATTACGAATTTGTTTGAAAATAAGTTCGAATTTTCGCATACAAAGAACACTATGAGCGAAATCGACTGGAGTGATTGGTCATCTGAAAAAGCAATTGAAGAATTGAGGGATTTTGTTGTAAAACACAATCTCAATCCGATTGAAGAGGCCAAAAGATGTTCGAGGTCGACTCCCTCCCTGGCCACCCAAGATTTTTCCAGCTCAAGCCTTATGTTTGGTTTCTCTACTGTAAAATTTGATTCGGTCGCCTTTGAAACGCAGCGGGATACTCTTTAATGGCCCATTTCTGTGTTTGGCAATATCTAACATAATGTTTTCTATATTATCATCCTCCTCACGCCAGAGAAACATAACAACGTCAGCAGTTTGCTCTATTCCTCCACTTTCTCGAAGGTCTGAAAGTTGTGGTTTTTTGGAACCACCCCTATTTTCTACTGATCTATTTAACTGAGAAAGTCCCATTACAGGAATTTTTAGCTCACGGGCTATATTCTTAAGTCCCTCTGCAATTTCTGTAACTTCTTGAACTCTATTTTCCAAGTGTCTGCTTCTGGCTAGCTGCAAGTAATCAACAATGATAAGATCAAGTCCATGCTCTACCTGAAGCCTTCTTGCTTTTGTTCTCATTTCAAGAACAGATAAAGCTGGTGTATCGTCGATATATAATGGGGCTTCGGCTAGCTCCCCCATCGCATTACTTAATTTTGTAAAATCATCTTCATCAAGTTTACCGGTTTTTAATTTCCAAGCATCAATATCAGCTTGGGCCACAAGAAGCCTATCGACCAATTCTTCCCTACTCATTTCAAGTGAAAAAAACCCGACTGGTTTTTTAAATTTTAAAGCTACATTCTGAGCAATATTTAGTGCCAATGATGTTTTTCCGATTCCAGGCCGTGCCGCCAAAATTAAAAGATTACTTTTCTGCATCCCGGCTAAAGCATCATCTAAATCATTAAAACCCGTTGGCACACCTCGAAGCCCTTCACCCTGTTTATGAAGTTCATCAAGTCTATCAAAACTATCTGAAAGAGCCTCCCTGACAGCAGTAAATACTCCAGTCAGATGCCTTTGACTCAAGGCAAAAACTTCGGTTTCTGCTCTATCAAGAGTTTCTGAAGCGGTTAAACTTTCGTCAAAACTTGCATCAACCAATTTACTTGCCGCGGTCATCAAAAGCCGTTTTGTAGATAAATCTTTTACAATCCGTCCATAATGTTCAACATGGGCTGCTGTGGGGACTTTATTGGTTAATTCAGCTAAATACCCAGCCCCTCCCACTTCTTTGATAATTTTTCTTTTTTTGAGTTTTTCTGTAACTGTTAGTACATCAATCGGGGTTCTTTCTTCATATAAAGTAATGCACGCCTGAAAAATCTCCTTTAATTTATCATCGTAAAAGTCCTCGGGGTGCAAAAATTCTGCAACAGCAATTACGGCATCACGGTCAAGTAGCATTGCTCCTAATACAGACTCTTCAGCTTCCTGCGAGTGGGGCGGGATCCGGGGTTGATTAATGATCACTTTTTATCTAAGACAATGACTTTCGTATTTTGATCTTCTAGTATATCTTCTTTTTTAAGAGAAAACTTTGCAAGAGTCTCATTGGGAAGCCCCACTTCCTTTATAAAAGATTCAAGATTGTCTTCGTAGGCAGGTATGGCGAAGTATGGATCAATTTCTGAAATCGCAGAAGCTTGTGATGGTAATAAAATTAAAACGTCTATTGATCCTAGTTGATCAACAAGTCCACTGTCTATTTTTTGATCCATATTGCCCAAAGTCGCGACTCTTAATTTTTCAATTTCTAAAACGTATACGGGTTTTTTATTAACGTTGATACCAATTACGGAAATTCCTGAAATTTCATATTCACCAGGTCCTGTTATTTCTTTTGCCTTGCCTTCTTGTGATTCAATTGATATTTTTGTTGAATTAAGATGTACCAAACTGGTTTTAGTTTTTATTTTAAAAGAAGAGTGACCTAAATATGTAATGTCCATTTTGCCCACTCTAGCAAATTGACAATTTTTAATCAATACCGTATATTAGGCCCGATGCGTAAAGAAGTTGTCTGGGCGATAATTGCCGGGGTTCTTTTTGGTCTAGTCATTGCCTTTGGCGTGGTTAGAGTAAATTCAACTCTAAAACCGAGTGGCCAAAAGCAAGAAGCTTCAGCCGTCCCTCAATCGATAATCAACGAATTTAAAATTACACTTTCCAAACCAGAAAATGAAGATGTTATTACCCAAGACTTTGTCCTAATTTCTGGGATTACAAGTCCAAAGGTCCAAGTGATCATTTCAGCTGAAGATGCCGACTACATTGTTCTGACAGACCAAAAAGGCCTTTTCGAGAAAGAAATCAAGCTTATTTCTGGCCTAAATCAAATTAAAATTACCGCCGTTGACCCCACTGGAAGCCAAAGTGTTGAAAAAGTATTGGTTGTTTATTCATCCGCATTTGAGGAAAAAGAAGGAGATAGACTTGAAAAAGCCGCAAATAAACCCAAAGCCTACCTAGGCATTGTAACTGATATTACTGATTCGACTATTCAAATTAAAACAACTTCCGGAGAAATCAGACAAATATCGATTACAAGTGACGTTACTTTTGTTAAAATTGAACCCGCGATTGGAGATTTTATAGTTGCCATGGGGTATCGAAATGGAAACCAAGTATTAAATGCCCAGAGAATTCTTATTACCCCAGCACCGGTTGAACCAAAAATCACAGTAACAATGGGCAAAGGAGCCGACACAATTCCGGTAAAAACTACAAAAATTTATCCTAAAAAATCAGATCTAACTGACGAAAGCCAAGTAATTTATGTAACTGTCGAGGTTAAAGATAAACCCACCCCCCGCACAATCTTTGTGATACAATCTTAAGAATGAAGATTAAAAACTTCGCAGTCATATTAAAATCAGAGCCAGAGGGCGGCTATACGGCCATTGTTCCCTCTCTACCGGGCTGTGTAACTTATGGTGATACGGTAGAAAAAGCTAAAGTAATGGCAAAAGACGCCATAAAAGCTTATTTAGCTTCAATCAAGAAACACGAGGGAAAAGTTCCTGATGAGAACGAAGTATTTTTAACTTCGGTATTTGCAAATGCCTAAAATACCAGCAATTAAGCCCCGTGAACTTATTAAGCAGTTAAAAAGAATGGGTTTTGTCAAAGATCACCAAACCGGTAGCCATGTTGTAATGTATCACCCCAAAACCCAGAGACGGGCTGTAATTGCTTATCACTCAAAAATTATCAAGAAGGGAACTTTAAATTCCTTACTAAAAGAAGCCGGAGTCTCGAGAAACGAAATTTCTTGACAAGACAAATTTTCCTGATATACTGCCTCTTAGTTAAATAAATCCGTTTTACCGAAGTCACGATTCGGGAGGAGCTAGCCAAAATGCTAGACGCAAGTCAAAGCGTAAAAATAAGACAACCATTGTCACCGCAAAGTAGAGATGGGCAAAGAGCTTTGAGAAGTAATATCTCGAAGAATAAAGGATGGGACCGCGGGAGGTCCTTTTTTTATGCAAATAAAAGAAGACCCTCGTTCCTTATTAAAGATTAATTTCTTTGGTGATGTGAACGAGGGTTTTTTATTGGAAAAATATGTTAAACAAAAATATAAACTACAAATTAGTTGATACGGCCGGACAAATTACAGCCGTGGTTTTTGATGCCCTAAAAAGTAACAGGTATACACCAGTTTCAAACTATCTAATGAATTTGGATAGTAGAATTGAGCAGGTTGTATTTATTGAAAAGAAACAAATCCGAACAATGGGTAATGAACTATGTATCAACGGATCACTTGCCGGTGCGTACTTATTAAAACAGGCTAAATTAAAAATTTCAGGAATAGATAAATCAATCGTATACATAATTTCTAATAACAACAAATTCGCAAACAAAAGATACTTAGATAAATTGGCCACTAAATATTCTGTTCCAGCTTCGGGGATTATTTTTTTCAACAGAAATGAAATAAAACCATTAGTGTATGTTAAAGATACTGACTCTCTGGTTTGGGAAAATGCCTGTGGATCAGGAAGTTTGGCTTATTTTATATTTTCAGGGGTTAAAAAAATTAAGCAACCATCAAGTAAATTGATCATTATGAGTAAAAATAAAAAATATTTCACTATCAAAGTGGGTGTAAAAATCGTAATATAGATATATGTCAAATAATAAATTACAAACATTAAAAGGGTTTAGAGACTTTTTACCTCAAAAGATGACTATCAGAAATGAAGTCATCAAGCGTTTACGTGGAGTGTTTGAAAAGTATGGTTTTGAGGAACTTCAAACTCCATCTCTCGAATATCAAGAAGTACTTTTGGGTAAATATGGTGAAGAAGCTGAAAAACTTATGTATCTCTTTAAAGATCAAGGTGGACGCGATGTCGGAATGAAGTATGATCTGACAGTCCCCTTAGCCCGCGTTGCCTCAAGTTATCCAGAACTTCCCATACCATTCAAAAGATATCAGATTCAACCAGTTTGGAGAGCCGAAAATACACAAAAAGGGAGATATAGAGAGTTCTATCAATGCGACGTAGATACAATCGGCTCATCATCCCCAATGGTGGACGCCGAGATAATCGCTGTTGTAGACGAATCACTTAGAGTACTAGGATTTACTAATTACAAAATAAAAGTAAACAGTAGAGACGTCCTTTTTGCCATTATGGAAAAGGCAAGCATTCCTAAAAATAATTGGCTAAAAGCAATTCAATCCATTGATAAATTAGATAAAAAATCCCAAGATGAAGTGAAAAAAGAATTAATCGATAAAAAGTTTTCAGCCCGAGAGGTAAAAAATCTTTTTGAGTTTTTAAAATCAGCCAAACCAGACGATTTTCTTCAAAAAACAATTGATTTAGCAAAAAAGTTGGGGGTAACCAAAAACTTAGTTTTCGACTCCAACCTTGCAAGAGGTCTAGATTATTATACTGGACCGATTTTCGAATCAGTTGTAAACGAACCAAAAATTGGATCTATTACAGGGGGTGGTCGATATGACAATCTGTTAAAAACATTAGGTGCCCCCGACCTTCCCGCTACAGGTACAACAATTGGACTGGATAGGGTTTGTGATGTAATAGAAGAATTAAATCTCTGGCCAAACTTAAGTTCAACATCGGTAAAAACTTTAGTAACAATTTTTTCACCCGAAACATTTTCTCAATCAGTTGAATTGGCAAAAATTCTACGCGAAGTAAATATTAATACTGAACTTTATCCTGAAGATTCAGCAAAATTGGAAAAACAACTGAAATATGCGGATAAAAAGGGAATTCCCTATGTCATAATTTTAGGCCCAGAGGAATTAAAAAATAAAAAAATACAATTAAAAAACTTAAAAACAAATGGCCAAATCGAAACCACAATTGAAAACGCAATATCGTTAATAAAATGACACCTGCCAGAGTCAAGGCTTACATCCTAATTCTTATAGTAACTGTTATTTGGGGAGTAGCCTCCCCCGTCATTAAATACACACTGGGCGGGTTTGATCCCCTTACCTTTTTAATTTACCGTTTTGGAATTTCCATGATCGTTTCTGTAATAATTTTTTTGATAGTTGGAATTAAGCTACCTAAAAACATAGGTACTCTTGCACTTTTAGTTGTCTATGGGCTTTTGGCATCATCCATTTCCTTAGGGCTACTATTTTTTGGTCTTAAAAATACTACAGTTCTTGACTCGACTCTCATTACCCTATCTGATCCACTTTTAATTTCTATTGCCGGAGTTTATTTTTTACGAGAAAGGATCACAAAAAGAGAAGTGTTGGGAATTTCAATTGCCATAATAGGAACCATATTAACAATAGTTGAGCCATTAATTCAAAATGGCAATGGCAATCTACGGCTTTCTGGTAATCTGTTGATAGTTGGATACGCAGTTGTGACTGCTGGCACGGCGGTTATTGCTAAATTACTACTTAAAAAAGGTGTTGATCCGATGACCATGACCGGTTTGTCATTTATATTAGGCTTTATTTCCCTTTTACCCTTTTGGCTTCCCACTGCCCACAGTTCACTGTTCACCGTCCACAGTTCCTATCATCTTGGAGTCGTCTATATGGCCCTCCTATCTGGAAGTCTCGCATACTATCTTGCCAACAAGGCTCAAAAAACTATAGAGATTGGGGAACAAGCTATATTTGGCTATATGTACCCTATTTTTGCGGCTCCTCTGGCTGTAGTTTGGTTGGGTGAAAAAATTACGCCAATGTTTATTATCGGTGCTGTTATTATTACGCTTGGGGTAGTCATTGCCGAGATCAAGAAAAAACGCTATAATTAGGCCTTATGAAAGCAACTATACATCCGACTTGGTACAAATCAGCTAAAGTTACTTGTGCCTGTGGGAACACATTTGAAGTTGGTGCATCTTTTCCTGAACTTAAAGTCGAGGTTTGCTATAATTGTCATCCTTTTTATACTGGACAAATGAAGTTCCTAGACACCGCGGGTCGCGTTGATGCCTTTAAGGCAAAACAGGCCGGGGCCACTAAACATGTAAGCAAAACCGAAAAAAGAAAACTTAAAAAAGATAGAAAACTCAAAGAAGAAATGTCACGTCCAGACACACTTGCACAGCTCCGAGAGCAAGTGTAATTTTCAATTATGGAAATACAGACACTTTACTTAGAAATTCGTGGGGCTACGGGTGGTGACGAAGCTAAACTCTGGGGAGCAGATTTACTCCGAATGTATGAGCGATATGCAACTAAAAAGGGATGGAAATCGATACAAATATCTGATTTAACTATTAGGATTTCGGGCATGGGAGTTTTAGATGTCCTTAAAAACGAATCCGGAGTCCATAGGGTTCAAAGAGTTCCGACAACCGAAAAACGTGGTCGAATTCACACTTCAACGGCGACAGTTGTAGTACTACCAGAGATTAAGGCAACCGAAATTCAAATTAATCCTCAAGACCTCGATTGGCAATTTACAACTAGTGGGGGGCACGGCGGACAAAATGTAAATAAAGTAGCGACTGCGGTAAGACTTGTACATAGACCGACAGGAATAGCGGTAGAAGCCAGAGAAGAGCGTTTCCAACAGCAAAACCGAGAGATTGCACTGGACCTCCTTCGTTCTAGGCTTTGGGAGAAAGAGGAAGAAGAAAAAGTTAGAACAGTGGCGGGATATAGATCAGTAATAGGTCGAGGCACCCGATCCGAAAAAATAAGAACTTATAACTTCCCCCAAGACCGCGTCACAGATCACAGGCTTGGTAAATCGTGGGGTAAATTGGAATTAATAGTTAATGGAGATTTAGATAAAGTAGTTGAGTTAACCAAAACCCTTCAAAATTGATCTTCTTGACAAAAAGATGTATATTACAAACTACAAATATGGATATTGAGACACAAAAACCAGAAGATGTATTAAAAGCAGAGAGAGAGGCTTTAGAGAATAAAATGGCACTGGCTACCGACACTGGGCGTCCCCAGGTTGCGGAAGTGGATGGGAAAAAAGTGGTAATCATAGATCGTAGACATGCAGGAAGACAAATTATTGCTTTTGAAGAGATAGGGTCCGTAATCTAAATCCAAAGATGTCGTTCTAGTTTGATATTTTTATATCTTTTTAAATCTAATAAATCTTTATCTCCAGTAATTATCCATTTACATTTTCCCTCAACAGCCGCTTCTAATACCCTATTATCGTCTACATCTCTACAGATATTAATTTCATTAGTTGGATAAACTAAAATAAAATTATCTTTAATTTGCGATTTAATTAACAACAAATCAGTGTTTTTTATACTAAATTTCTTTATTAATGTATCCAGTAGTTCTGTTGTTAATATATCTGAAATAACCGCCTTTATGTCTTTTCGAATAACCTTAAACAAAATTGTACGAGGGTTGCCACCAAACAAAAAGGAAGAAATCAAAATATTCGTATCAAGAACTATTGAAATAATTTAAGTGCTTCCTCAAGTTGTTCATCTGTTTCCGTTTTCTCATCACCATCTACTTTTACATCTGGTTCAAGACCTTTTTCATTTACCCATATACTATTGGGGGTCAGCCACCTAGCCGTTGTTATATGAATTCCACTCCCTCCATTTATTTCAATTGGTTCCTGTATAGTTCCTTTACCAAAAGTTTTAACCCCAACAAGTTTAATGCCTTTTTGATCTCTCAAAGCCCCAGCTAAAATCTCACTTGCAGAGGCACTTCCATCGTTAACCAAAACTACAACTTTATATTTCATGAGTCTGCCCAACCTTTCGACCTTAAATTCATTCCTAGTTCCATCGCTTCTTTCCTCGACAACAACCGTTTTTCCTATCTCAATAAAATCACTTGCTAAATCAACCGATGCCTGTAAATATCCACCTGGATTATTTCTCAAATCAATGACAATCCCGCATTTGACATTTGTCATTTGACATTTGTCATTTATCTCCTTAACTGCCTTATTCCATTCATCAGATGTTTCTGCCGCGAATTTATTAACTTTGAGAATTGCCACATTGTCTTCAAATTTAAGTACAACCGATGGAATATCTAGTTTAGCCCTGGTTATTTCAACTATAATTGGTTCCTCACTTCCTTCTCTAGCCAGGGTGAGAGTCACTTTAGTACCAGTTTTTCCGCGAATTGCGGCAACCGCATCAGGCAACCCAATTCCAGAAGTTCCGGTATCGATTTCTTTTGCCTCATCTTTTATGTGAATAATATAATCCCCGGCCTTAACCCCGGCTTTTTCGGCAGGAGAGTCAGCAAGTGGAGCAATGACAACAAGGCGGGCCACCTTAAAACCAATTTGTATCCCAACTCCTTCAAAACTTCCGTTTAAGTCCTCACGAACTATTTTGTTTTCACTCGGCTTTAAAAATACCGTGTATGGATCCCCAAGTGCCGCAACCATTCCCTGAATCGCCCCGTATACCATTTCGGAAGGAACCAATTTAGTTTTATCAAAATATTTGACCCCAAGAGTATCCCAAACTCTCCAGAAAAGCGAAAAGTCTGCATTCTTATCTGGGGGGGTCGTTCTGTCAATTTTTACCTTGAGCGCTTTTTCAACCGAAACTTTATATCCATTAACCCCAAACCAATATCCTCCAGAGAATATAACCGCAAAAAGGGAAACTCCCAGGATAACTTTTCTAATTTTAACTAGATTAAACTTGAGGGACATAGGGCAAGAGTGCTAAATGACGGGCTCTTTTAACTGCAACGGCCAATCTTCTTTGATGTTTAGCACAAACCCCGGTTCTATCTCGATTCATAATTTTGGCCCTATCATTCATAAATTTAAGAAGAATGTCTGACTCTTTATAATCTGGATCCGTTTTAGCTTTGCAAAAAGGACAACCAGTGGTTACTATCGGTTCTTCAAATCTTTTAAATCTTCGTTTTTTATCTTTTTTTGCCATAGGTTAGAATGGGATATCCTCACTGTCAGAAGTATCTTCCAGAGTTATTTTCTTTTTTTCCTTTTTAACTGGAACTTCGGCGACTGGAGCATCAACTATTGCCTCATCTGGAATATTAATTTCTGTATTTGGAACATCGTCTTTTTTATCTAAAATTATCATATCGCTTAAGACCACTTCGGTGGTTGATCTTTGAGTTCCATCCTGGGCTTGCCAACTTCTAGTTTGAAGACGGCCTTCTACATAAATTTTTCTACCTTTTTTAAGAAGCTGTGCACAAATTTCAGCCAACTTGCTCCAAGCTACTAAACGGTGGAAATCTGCCTCATCCTTTTTTTCACCCGATTCAGTAGTCCACTGTCTATTAGTTGCAAGTCCTAAGGTACAGACTGCAGTTCCCTGTGGAGTGTATTTCAATTCCGGATCGCGAGTTAAATTTCCAATTAGTTGCACTTTGTTTAGGCTTTTTGCCATATTAGTCTTTTCGTATTAACAAGTATCTCAAAACATCCCCATCTACTCTCAACTTTTCATTTAGAGTCTTTGTGCCCACCCCATCCAATTCTAATTCAAAATAAAGATAAAGGCCAGAACTTAACTTTTGAATTTTGTATGCCAAGTCTTTGACCCCCCAATCGGTAGACACGGCAATTTTACCCTTAAAAACCTTCATCAAGCTTTCAAGTGTTTCTGTAATCTTTTTCTTTTTTGCACTCCTCGCCTTCCCATCCAAAACCACCGTCAATTCGTATTTATTTGTCATTGTCCGATCTTGAATTCTACCACATCACCGTCCCGCATCAAATAGTCTTTTCCCTCACTTCTGACTCTTCCTGCATCGTGGGCAGGTTTCCAACCACCCAGGGAGACAAAATCATTAAAATCGCATACATCGGCTTTAATGAAATGTTTCATAAAGTCAGTATGTATAACGCTGGAGGCGGTGAGCGCGGTCGTGTCAAATCGAATGGTCCAAGCCCTGACTTCCTTTTCACCTGCAGTCAAAAAAGTTATAAGTCCTAAAGTTTTAAAAGCTTTTTGAATCAATCTATCTAATGCTGAGTGCCTAGTACCTAGTGCCTCTAGATACTCTTTCTGTTCTTCTTCAGCTAGTCCCGCAAGCTCCGCTTCCGTCTTGGCACAAATTGCTATAACCTGATCTTTATTAACACCAAGTTTCTCTGCATACTCTATCTCTATCTCCTGACTCTTTCTCAAATCCTGTTCATCTACATTTAGTGCGACTAAAAAAGGTTTTTTAGAAAAAGACGGTGCATCGGGGTGCTCCAAATCAGCCAAATCAAGCTCTATTTTTAAAACTTCAAAATCGCTTTTCGGGTCTTTGACACCTTGCTTGATAATATCCAGGTCAGTAAAAGCACGTAGAACGTAACATATCGCGTCACACTCTCTAATGTGGCTCAAGAATTTATTCCCTAGCCCCTCCCCTTTTGAAGCCCCCTCAATTAAACCTGCTATATCTACAAACTCAACAGTTGCAGGAACAATCGGAGCATTGTATATTTTGGCTAATTCTATAAGCCTTGTGTCAGGTACAGGAACTACTCCTATATTTGGTTCTATTGTAGCAAATGGAAAATTTGCAACATACGCCTGCTGCTTCTTTAAAAGGGCATTAAAAAGTGTTGACTTGCCTACATTTGGTAACCCGACTATCCCACAACTTAAGGATGACATGGCTAGATTTTAACACAATTTTATTCTAATAAAATCTCTTGTAATTTTTGTCCCATTTCCAACGTTTTCGGTTTGTCCAATTCTCTTTCTTGATCCCAATTTTTTACCTCACCCGATTTGTATTTGGGATATTCTTGTTTAACGTAATAATCTTCAGGGCGGAATGATCCAGAAAATCTGGTTTTATGCTAGAAAGCGGTTCTAGCTGTCAAGTTCGTTATTTGATAGATGCATCCATGTCCAATTTTTAACCCACTCTTGTATTAAAATATCTCCCCATTGACGATCTTGATATAAATAACCTGATATTTGTTTTTCTCCTGCTGGTGTTTTAAGTTCTCCAATTACCTTTCCTACTAGTTTCATCTTGGTAAAGAACAATGTCAGTTAGACTTTGGTATTGTGTTGTTTCGGTTATTTCACCACAAAATCTTGCATTATTAAAAGTAAAGTCAAATATACAAACTTAGTGTTATACTAGTTTTTGTATACACTCATATGAATATTGATAAAGTTTTATTAATATCAACTGCAATCATAAGAAATTCAAAGGATCAAATTTTGCTTATCAAAAGAAGTCAAAAAAGCTCATATCCTGACTATTGGCAATTAGTTGAGGGTAAAATGGAAAGTGGCGAATCGCCTGAAGAAACAATAATCAGAGAAGTTATGGAAGAGACTAAAACTCAAGTTGACAAGCTTGATTTGAAGTCTGTGTATCATAACGAAATTGAGGCAAAAGGCTTAAAGTTTTTATGTTTTAGAACAGTCTTTTCTGCTGTCATCATCACAAAGGATATAGAATTAAGTGATGAACACACTGATTTTGGTTGGTTTAATAAAAAAACAATTGATAAACTTTCTTTACTTCCTGGAACTAAAGAAATATTAGATCATAATTTTAATAACTAATTTCTGGAACTTTTGACGATAAAATTCTCCCCATCATGTCTCGCTCTATAATTAATCTCTCCTTATTTGCCTTAGGACATGAAGCCATTATAATACTTTATGCAACTAAGCACCAGTTTGGTGCTGGTAAAATAATAAAATATCTCATATGACCAAATACAAATTATATTTTAGTCGAATGATTGAGGAAAACAAAGTAGTGTTTGATGAATTTACCAAAAAACATCTTGAATACTCAATCGATCAAGAAAAGAACCAAGAAGATTTTAATAAGTTTGGTGAAAAAATATTGACTATTATAAAGATTTGGGAAGACAGGTTATGTAAATCTTCCGAAGGATCCGGATATGGAAAATTTACAGGAAACCTAGCTGAAAAATTCCAAGAAGAAGTAAGGAGTCATTTCCCCTTAATTGACCATATTGGAATAATCGTCGAACCTAAAATGCTAATAAAAAGGATCCGATTATAACCAATACCCCAAGCCCAGCACCAACATATGTGGGCCAACCTGTACCGGTTTCAGGAATTGGAGGTTTGGTTGGAGCCACGGTTGCCTTGGCAGTTGTTGTAGCTTTTGCCGTTGCCGTTGCCGTCGCCGTCGCCGTCGCTTTCGCGGTAGATGAGGATGTTGCCGTTGCCGTGGCAGTTGCTGTTGCTGTTGCTGTTGCGGAGGGTGTAGCATCACAAGCCGCCATGTTCAATGTCCAATTTCCACCCACTGATGGACAACAATAGTCTTTACCTCCACATGGTTCTACCCTACCTTTTTTGTTACAAAGGCTTTCAGACGGAGACCCATCAGATTCCGGAGGAGTACAATTTCTAAGGAGAGATTTTTGATTAGCTACTGGACAGGCCTGGGCTCTTGGACAAGCCGGAATGGCTGCTCTTTCAGCTACATTTTGATTTTGGCGAACAAGCAGTACCCCAGCAAAAATTCCAAGTCCCAGAAACAAAGTTATTACTAAAGCTATAATAATTCCTTTAACGCTTTTTTTAGATTTACCAGGCGTGACTATTTCAAAAGGCGAAGGCGTTTGTGATTGATTAGTATCTTGGGTGGGCATATGTATATTTAGATTACCATAAGTCCTAACACTTCGTCAAAGCCTTTTACTAAATCGTATTTATCTTTATTTGAGATATTACTTTTCAACATCTCAAACATTATAGCCATTGCTTTACTAGTATTTAAATCATCATTAATGGCCTCCATAAATTTATTTCTGTATTCAATGTTTCGATTTGCCTGCCCAGAGGAGCTTCGGAGAAGTTGTGAGATTTGAGATTTGAGATTTAAAAATCCGCTTTGTGCGGCTTTTAGTGATTCCCAAGTGAAATTCAATGGTTTTTTGTAATGTGAGGTTAGATAAAGATAGCGAAGTGAAATCGGATCAAACCCCTTTTTAATAATATCTTCGATTGTGTAGAAATTTTCTAAAGATTTGCTCATCTTTTTGCCATCTACCATTAAAAAGGCTGTATGGAGCCAGTAATTTACAAAAGGTTTTTTCCCGGTTGAGCTCTCACTTTGGGCAATTTCATTAGTATGGTGAACCGATATATGATCCTCGCCTCCTGTGTGAATATCAAATTGTTCTCCTAAATATTTCACGCTCATAGCACTACACTCTATGTGCCAACCTGGGAATCCATCTCCCCATGGGCTATCCCAATGCATTGTGTGGTCTTTAAACCTACCAACTCTCTTAAACCATAGAGCAAAATCCTGCGGATTTTTCTTGTACTGCCCCGTTTTTACTTCATCCCTTACTGCAACTTTTTTTTCAGATAAAAGCTGTCCTGTGAGTTTTCCATAGTCTTTATCTTTAGAAACGTCAAAGTAAACCGCTTCGGCCGTATCATAGGCAAAACCCTTTTTGACAAGTGTCTCAATCATCTCTATTTGTTCTTTTATGTTATCTGTTGCTTTACAAATAATATCTGGACGGATGATATTTAATTTATCCATCGAATCGTAAAAATTTTTAGTGAAGAATTCGGCAACCTCCCAAACGGTTTTGCCAGCCTTAACTGCACCTTTTTCGAGTTTATCCTCACCTTCATCAGCATCTGAAACCAAGTGCCCTACATCGGTTACATTTTGAACATGTTTAACTCTATAACCATTGGCAATTAAAACCCTCTTTAAAATGTCGTCGGTTACGTATTTTCTACCATGGCCTATATGTGCATAGTCGTAAACTGTCATTCCACAGGTATATAATCCCACTAATCCCACTCCCGGAGTGGGATTAATCGCCCCAAACTTTTCCTTTTTACGTGTAAGGGTATTGGTTAAATAAATATCCATGTTTTATTTTACACATTTTACCCACTCGGGGGAACCGGTTTTTCTACATGCGTCTGTTCGCGCTTCATGGCTGTCTTTTTACCAAAATTAAAAAGTTTTCTTCCTTTTTTTGCAACCGGCTCGGTTAGCGATTTAGCATTTGCATTTTTGGCATTTAACATTTGTTGTTTCACAGCTTCCACTTGTGCATTTAATACCTGTTTTTGCTCCATTGAAAGTTCCGGATATTCCTCCAAATAAACTTCTTGTCCTTCACTTATTTTCCTTTGAATTTCCTTAAAAATCCTATCACGTTCAATATCTTTTAATTCTCTATCTAAAGCTTCAATTCGACGGGAACTTTTCGTTTTATCCACAAGTTCATTTTGATTCCTTTCGATTTTTTGCTCATCATCCACTTGTTTTTCAGAAGTCGGAACATTAACCGGGGCAATTTGTTCACGAGCATTTTGAAGAATCTCAAGTGGCTCCTGAACAATTTGTTTAATAAATTTTTTCATAATTCCCTTCTTCCCTCTAGAGCTTGTGTTAGAGTCGTCTCATCAGCATACTCTAAATCCGCACCGGTAGGAATTCCCATACCTAAACGGGTCACTGTCAACTGTTGACTGTTAACTGTTAACTGTTTTTTTATATACATTGCTGTGGCATTTCCCTCCATTGTTGGATTTGTGGCAATTATTATTTCACTCAAGTCTCTGTCTCTAGCTCTGTCTAAGAGATCTTTTATAAAGATCTCTTCCGGCCCAATATTATCAAGGGGGTTAATTGCCCCATGAAGAACATGATAGAGACCTTTAAACTTACCTGTTTTTTCAAATGCCAAAATGTCTAGTGGTTGCTCAACTACTAAAATCTGTGACCTATCACGAGAAATATCAGAGCAAATTGGACAAGGGTCCGTTTCACTAACGTTTTTACAAACCGAACAAAGAATCGTGTCTTTTTTAAGCCTCCCAACTGCTTTTGCAAACTCATCAAGCTGGATTTGTGGGACATGAAGTAAGTAATATGTAAGCCTTTGGGCGGATTTTGGACCTACCCCTGGGAGTTTACTAAATGCTTCTATTAACGAAGCGATCGGGCGTGCGATACGCATAGCATGCCTACTTGCCTAGTCCTCCAAGAAGACCTGACAATCCTCCGCCCATTTCCATCATCTTTTTGGCAGACTCTTTTTGTACCTTCTTCATTGCCTCATTAATTGCGTCAACCAAATCATTCAAATCCTCCCCATCACGCTTAATATATCGAATCTTTTGATCCCCGGTTACAGAAACCAGCCAGCCCCGTTTTTCAACAGTCTCGACAATTTTCTCAAGCTCCTTCTGAAGAGCCATGGCTTTTGATCTCATTTGAGCAAGTTCTTTTAATTGTTTAAATTTGTCAAACACCGAATATTTCCTCCGCAGCCTTCATGATATCGTTATCTTTACTTTCTGTCAAAGGAGCACGGGTAGGTGCATCTGTTAGAATGCATATAACTCTAGCAGGCTTATCTAATACTGCAGTTACGACATCCTCCAAAACTTTTCGATTGTGTCCATCTTCAAGCCTTTCTTTGTGAAATTTATAAAAAACCCCAAGGGTTAGGATTTTCCCATCAAATCCAAGTGGCTTTGCAGAACGAAGAAGGGCCTCAATTGAAGCGTTAATCGGACGAATTTTAGTAAGAACACTTTTCCAAGTGGACTCATCGATGTTTTCTCCATCAATTTTTGCCGGTTTGGCTTTTACTTCTTCTTCTCCACACCATTTAACAATCGCTATTTCGAGTGGTAAACCCTCTATGGGAGAATAACTATCCTGCCTTATAGCCTCCATTAAAAGTTCCATTAGTACTATATTTTCCTTAGATATATTTTCTCTTAACACTTCCAAAGTGTCTTTTATAAAATCATCGGTTGAAAACCCTTTGTTTTCTAATTCTCTGACTTGTGTCAATAGTTCATCTTTTTCTTTATTAAGTAAAAGTTTAACAAACCCATCTGGATCATAACCGCCTTTATCTCTCAAAAAACTTTCTCCTTCTAAACTAAATTGTTCTAAAAGTTTCACTGCGTCTCTGAATGAACCGTTGGCCATTCCAGAAATGGTTCCAACGTCCTCCCGACTAATTTTGATTTTCTCGGCTTTAACTACCCTTTCGAGTGAATGCTCAATTTCCTCAATACTAGCTTTTTTAAATATAATTTCTGTTGTTCTTGAACGAATAGTTTCGATAAGTTTTTCAGAATTTGTTGTAGCCAAAATAAAAATTACATGGTTTGGTGGCTCCTCCAAAGTTTTAAGTAGTGCATTTGAGGCATCTACCGTTAACATATGCGCTTCGTCAATTATATAAACTTTCTTTTTTGCTTTAGCGGGGGAGAGTTTTACTGCGTCTCTTAATGTTCGAATATCATCAATTCCCCTATTACTTGCTGCATCAAGTTCTATAACGTCAATATTGCTTCCTTTGGTAATAGAGATACATTGATCACATTTGCCACACGACTCACTATTCACTGTTGACTGTTCACAATTTATTATCTTTGCCAATATTCTAGCCGCTGAAGTTTTACCTGTCCCTTTTGGTCCGGAAAATAGAAATGCATGGGGAATTTCTTTTGACAAAACTATTTTTTTAAGTGATTCCTTAACATTAACTAAATCAAGGTCATCTAAATTTTGTGGCCTATATTTTAAATAAAATGTCATTCGTGGTGTATTCCCAATAAGTGCATTGCTCCATGTTCAACTAACTCATAAACCTTATCATCAATTAAGACATTTTCTATTTTTGCCTCGTTAAGTGCAATGGGATAACAAACCACAATTTCACCTAGCTGGATTGATCCAGTTGGAGGATACGTAAATTTATCTTTAACTTCGAATGATAGGACATTGTGCAGTTTTTTATCTTTCAAATATTTTTTGCCTATATCAAGCATTTTCTTCTCACCGACAATGGCAACCGAGACTTCCGCTTCAGATACTATCCCATGATTTTTAAAAAATGCGCTTAGCTTTTTTTTAATATTGGATATTCCTACTGGATAATTAGACTGTTTGGAAATTAGCACTTTAATCATAATTCTAGTTTCTGGCGAACCATGTTCGCGATAATTCCTCCATCAGCATTGGGCGCTTTGGCTTTTACGATGCTTATAGCCTGACCCATCTGCATGCCTGGTTTTATAATCTCGTCTATAATTTTTTCAATCTCTTGCTCACCCATTTCCGGAGGAAGAAATTTCTGCAAAATCTCGAGTTCTTTTGCCTCTCTCAACTCTCTACCTCTTTCTCCTGCCTTCTTATACGCCTCAATTGAATCTTTTCTCTGCTTCGCTTGTTTCCTAATTACTACTAACTCTTCGCTATCATCTAATTCGCGTCGTTTCTCTATTTTTTCATAATTAAAAGCAGAAGAAAGAAGTCGTAAAGTCGAAAGCCTGACTTCATCACGAGCCTTTAAGGCCTCAGCGATTAATTGATTAATTTTATTTGATAACATATTCCATGGCTTCCCCAACCTGCCCGCATTGCTACGCAAAGCGTTGCAGGCGGGTCATTTTTTGTAGTTTATTTGCAATCATATTTTAATTATTAAATCCCGACAAAAGATGAAAATGTAAATGATTCACTTCCAAAAGTTTACCCCAATTAACTCTAAACTGAAATTCATCTAAGCCCAAATCTTTTTGTAAATCCAAAATAATTTTTAATGCCTCATTCCACAATTCGTCTGTCACGGATTTTAAATCATCAAAATGTGTCTTTGAAATAATCAATAGATGTGTTTTTGCTGAAGGCTTAATATCAGGAATAATTACAAAATTATTTGTTTCTTTAATCTTTTTTGAAGGCAACTCACCTTTTATAACTTTACAAAAAATACAATCTTTCATTACGGTTCTAAGTCTACAGATTTTTCCAAACTTTAACACCTGGAATTTAACGATAAAACTTTTTTTCAAATGTTTGGTAATCAACTAATACAAAATCAGGCTTACTTCCACGCAACACAACAATTGGAACTTTTAATTCCTTTACTTGCTTCCTAATTTTCTTATAATTTCGCTGTAATTGTGTTGAGGTCGTGATTGGTGGCATTGATATCATATCAATATCAGATTATCATACGTATAATTATCTGTCAAGGAGTTTGATTACCTCATCAAAACTTAGAAGTTTACTTTCACTTGAAGTTCTTTCTTTCCATTCTATTTTATCTCCAGTTTTATCAGATACAACCAGTCTCACGGGAACCCCAATTAAATCAGCATCGGCAAATTTCTCTCCTGCGGGGATGTCTCTATCGTCCCATAGAACTTCTACACCAGCTTTCGTGAGCATTTCATAAACTTTCTTGCCCCTCGGAGCTTCAGCGGAGTGGGGACCATTTAAGCCAACTAGATGTATATCAAACGGTGAAACTTCTTTAGGCCAAATAATACCATTGTCATCATGAAAAACCTCGACCAGGGTCCCCATGACACGAGTCGATCCTATACCATAACTTCCAAACCAAACTGGTTTTTTCTTACCCATATTGTCCATATAATAAAACCTCATTCGCTCGGCATACCAGGTACCTAGCGGAAAAATATTCCCAACCTCAATTGATTTTGCACTTTTATAATCATTTTTATCTCCTTCCATAATTTCTTCATTAACTGCCTCTTTATCGCCTTCTTTCCAATAGATAGTATCCTCACCCGCGTCGGAAAGTACTTGGAATTCATGAGTAAATTTATCTGTAAATACCCCACCAGAAGCTTTGACAATTTTAAAATTAAAGCCTAACCGAGTGAAAATTTTAGAATATGCACTTTTAACTTTTTCATAATAATCCATTAAATCTTCCTCTGAAGTATGTGCAGAATAAAGATCTTTCATCATAAATTCCCGTCCTCTTAAAATTCCGCTTTTAGCCCTTAACTCGTTTCTAAATTTCGTAGAAAAGTGATAAATGGCAACAGGTAAATCTTGATAACTTGTAATATTTTTACGGAGCAAATCCATTACAATTTCCTCATGGGTAAACGATAAGGCAAATTCTTTTTTCCTGGAATCAGTTAATTTATACATCACCTCATCCGCTTTGTCCCACCTACCTGTTTCATTCCAAATCTCTTTTGGATGAAGAAGGGGCATTAACATTTCCTGTCCTCCAATAGCATTTATTTCCTCCCTGATTATCTGATTAATTTTTGCAACGACACGGAAACCTAATGGGAGAAGGGTCCAGCTTCCTGCCATAAGCTGATCAATAAATCCGGCCTTAACTAAAAGTTTGTGGTTAATACTTTCAGCATCTTTAGGGGCTTCTTTGCGAGTTTTTGGGAAAAGAACTGACTGCTTCATATGGGGTCTATTTTACAATGTTTTCGATAAAACCAGAAATTCCTCCGGCCGAGATGAGGCGGCGAATATCATGGGTTGTTATAGCTAGTATTAAAATAAGCAAAATTATCATTCCGATGGAATGAATGGCCGCTTCAACTTTAGGTACTACTTTTCTACCAATTATTTTTTCAATAAAAATGAATAGAAGCCTACCCCCATCAAGCGCTGGGAAAGGTAAAATATTTAAAATCGCCAAATTAACAGATAATATTCCAACAAAGTTAACTAGGGCCAAAATCCCAATTTTGGCAACTTGAGACGTTACCGCAAAAATTCCAACTGGTCCTGCAACATCTTTGGGAACCTCTCCCTGTAAGAGATTTGTGAATAATGATCCAAAGCCTAAAATAACTGTTTTGCCCCAAAATAAAGCCTCTTTAAATCCATAGTAGGCGCCATAAAATGGCCGTAAGTATATTGGAGGAAAATAAATCTCTGTGGTTGTAATCACTACCCCAAGTGGCCCCTCACCCGAAGGAGGTGTTTCTCTTGGAATAAGTGTGAGTTTCTTTGTTTCAGTTTCGACAACAACTTTTTTTCCTTTTTTCTCTCCTACAAACTTAATAAAGTCATCAACTTCAAATACTTCTCTACCATCAACTTTTTTAATTATATCTCCTACAATTATCCCCGCTACTTGCGCAGGGGACCCAGCTGAAACGTCAACCACTTTCACACGACCCATATCTCTTGGGATTCCCGAAAATGAATAAACAATAGAAAATGCAAATACTGCTAAAATAAAATTCATTAAAACTCCAGCAATAACTACGGCGATTCGGACTTTTTTGCTTTTGTTTAAAAAGGCTCTGTTAGGGTTGGTAACCATAGATTCATCCTGCTCTCCATGAAGTCTGACAAATCCACCAAATGGAAGAAGATTGATAGAATAAATTGTTTCCCCTATTTTTTTGCCAAAAACTCTTGGGGGTAATCCAAAACCAAACTCCTCGACCCAAATTCCATTTCTTTTAGCTACCCAATAATGTCCAAATTCATGGACAATGACAAGGATCGAAAGAACTATAAAGAAAATTAAAATAGAGAAAAACATAAAAAGAGTATATCAGATTTGTAGAAGTTCGGTTTTTTTCTTTTCCCCAATTTCCTCAATTTTTCCTATAAATTGATCGGTTAATTCTTGCAATCTTTTTTCCTGACCAAACTTTTCATCTTCAGTAACACTTTTTTCTTCAAATTTTTTCTTTATCTCATGCATCTCATCTCCTCTAATTTGCCTGATCATAACTTTGCCGTTTTCGAGCTTTGCTGAAAGGAGCTTTACATATTTTTCGCGGTCTTCAGTGGTTAAAGGTGGCATAGAAATTCTAATTATCTCTCCATCAATTGACGGATTCATTCCGATATTTGCGGCTTCTATTCCCTTTCTAATATCCCCAATTATGCTTTTGTCGTATGGAGAAATTACAATTTGTGATGGATCCGGGGCTGAAATACTAGCTAGTTCCATTATTCGCAAGCGTTGCGTGCTACCGTATGCTGGGACAATAATATTTTCTACCAAAGATGGTGTTGCGCGACCCGTCCGAATAGTTCCTACATCTGAAGTTAATAAATCAATTACTTTTTGAAACTTTGAAGTGATTAAATTTTCATCCATACTACTCGTCCCAGTTTAATGTTTTCCCCAGTTTTTGCAACAACCTCCTTTATTAAATCACCAACTTTTTTTGAAGGGTCTTTAATGTAATCTTGATTAACTAAATCATTATCCCCCATCGAAGCTATCTGCATAGCAATATTTTTACCTAAATTTTCAAAAAGTTCGTTTTTTACTACAAAATCTGTCTCACAAAGTAGTTCAACTACACTCACTATTTTCCCTGTGTGATGATTATATGTAAATATCTTACCTTGTGAAGTAACTCTACCCTCTCTTTTTTCGGCCTTTTCAAATCCTTCTTTTCTTAAAATCTCAAGTGCCTTCTTCTCTCCAAATTCCTCCAAAGCCTCTTTTACCCTAGTAATCGGAGCCCCCGTTTCTTCTCTAAGCTTTTTTAGTTGGTTTACGTTTATTTTTGCCATCAAGTATCGCTTCTTTAACCAATTCTAGTATATAAGTTACAGCCCTACTAGCATCATCATTCATCGGTATTGGATAATCGATCATGTCAGGATCAGAGTTACTGTCGACAATCCCTATAATTACAACCCCTTTTCTCGACGCTTCGCGAACTGCTGGGGCTTCTTTTTTGGTGTCTACAATAAATAAAACTTCAGGGCTTTTATCAAGGCCAGCCAGCCCTCCAAAAAACCTCTCAAGTCTTGTGATTTCTCTTTCTATTAAAAGCCTCTCTTTTTTGGTAAATTCGTTATATTCTCCTTCGGCCATTTTGGTTTTCATCTCTGGAAGCTTTTTGATAGATTTTTTAATTTGCTCAAAATTTGAGATGGTTCCACCCAGCCATCTTTCAGAAATAAATGGTGTTGATGTTTGAGTTCCTACTTCTATAATTTTGTCTTTGATTTGTTTTTTGGTTCCAAGTAAAAGAATGGTCTTACCCTCCATAGCCGACTTTTTCAAAAATTCGAGAGCCGGCTCAAGGGCCGCTTTTGTTTTAGTTAAATCAAAAATATGAACGCCCTTTTCCTGTCCATACAAATACTCCTCCATTTTTGGATTCCAGCGCTTTGTCTGGTGCCCAAAATGAGCACCCGACTCAAGCAGTTCTTCAAGTTTAATTTTTGTAGCCATTAGAGAGGTATTATACGTTCAACCTAGAGTCTTTTCAATGCCACTTTGTTAATTTTGATATTCTCCAATGCCGACTTACTTGCGGCGTGAGCTAGGTGGATTGCGGTTTTGGCATCAGAATAGGCGTTTTTGTTACCAATTTTGCCTATATGGAAAGCTAATTTCTCTGTTTCTATCGCAAGTCTCCTGACTTCCATCGGTACTTCAATTGCGTATCTAAGTGACTTTTTAATTAATTCTTTATCTTTAGTTTTGTATGAAGAAAGTACTTTATCAAACGCCTTTTTATCTTCCTCGGCTAGTCTCTCGAACTTTTTCTTAAATTCTAGAGATTCTTTGTGAATTTTAATAACATTTTTTTGAACTTTCTCATAACCCAATTTATCTATTGTTAAATTACAAACCATTTCAACGAGTGACGCCGCAAAAGATCCAGCCAGAGCCGCAACAACCCCACCTCCTGGAGTCGCATTTTTACTTCCTAATTCTTTTTGAAATTGTTTAAGTGTTGTATTGAACATTATTCGTACAATTTCTTTTCTAAAACCTGGTCACTTTTAAAAGTATCTGCTTTGAAAACTTCTTTAACTGCGCGAACCAAAGATTCAAGCGGAATCATACCATAGATTTCAGAATTTTTAATTTTAACGCTTAATTTATCTGCCTCTCTCTTCACCGCGTCAAACGTGGCATCGAAGTTAGTCTTCTCGAAATCAACTAAATTCATGGAAACTTGAGCCATTCCATCGACCAAAAACCCTAAAGCTTTAACGGCCGGGAGTCCCCCATCTTTTTCGCGAATTTTCTTGGCAATATCTTTAGCTATTTGAACATTAGGTGTATCAAGGTTTACATTAAAAGCTACCAAATATTTTCTTGCCCCGATCACAACCGCCCCGGCAGTCGGATGTATTTTATTTGGCCCATAATCTGGCTTCTTCATTTTAACTCTCATGCTCTCCAGCTCTCCTGCTCTGACGTCAGCCAGGTTCCTATATTCTTCTTTCTTAGCTGACTCCTCATACATAAAAACTGGAATTTTAAGCTCACCAGATACCTTTTTGGCTAGTTTATTGGATAGTGTTACACATTCCTCCATTGAAATACCCGATATAGGAACAAGGGGAACCACATCAGTAGCTCCAATTCTAGGGTGCTCACCAACGTGCTTATTCATATCGATCAACTTTATGGCTACTTTTATTGATTCAAAAACTGAAGTTAAAACTGCTTCCGGATTCCCAACGATTGTAAAAAGCATGCGATTATGGTCTTTGTTATATTCAAGGTCGAAGACTTTGACACCCTTAGTTTTGGCTGCATCAAAAATAGAGTTAATAATTTTGAGATCCCGCCCCTCACTAAAATTCGGCACACATTCAACTACTTTTTGCATATTTTTCTAGCTTCTTATCAAAAGTGAAAATGTCATAACCTTCAATCCCAGATCTAGACGCTAAGTAAGAATCCACAAAACTTAAATTTGCTGATTTAAAAATTTTTAGCCCTTTTAAAATAAAGTCACGATTTTCTACTTCAAAATAGTTAGACGAGGCAAGCGACTCTAAAGCTACTAATACTTTTTCTTTTGAATAATTATAGTGTGAAGTTAGTGTAAAATATGATTCAAAAAAAATAATTTCGGGAACCACCAATTTCAGTTTACCTATTTTTACTTCATTAACTTTGGCTTTAATAAGGCGAAATTGCGAAGGAACATCACCCAGCAAAAACCTCAGAATTGCGTTTGTATCGACCAGAAAAGTTTTCATTTAATAACATCTTGAGCCATAGCTTTCGCAACAACATTTTCAAGTTGCTTATTTGTTAATGGCTTTTTATTCGTTTTAAACGAACCAGCGAGGGATAAAAAATCAGGAACCGATTTAATCTTAATTCCGTCATCTTCAGCATAAATCAAGACATTTTTATTTTTGTCCAAACCATAAAGGCGTCTAAGTTTAACTGGAATACTAATCTGACCTTGATATGTAACAGAACCTGGGTACATACATTAATGTTATACTCTCACATTACTTTTGTCAAGTTGCATTAAATTATCTCTCTACTCCTTTACTCTCACTTTCAATTAAACCGATGAGTGATAATCTTTTTGTTGTTTCTCTTATCAAATCCATACGCACTTGTTCAATTTCATTGCTTGCATCTATAATAATCCAGCGGGCGTCTATCTCTGCCATTTTTATATAGCCCCTTCTTACTCGTTCGTAAAATTCTTTATCCATAGCATCCATTCTGTTCCACTCTAGAGTATTTTTTTTACGACCATGGCCAATCTCTGGATCAATATCCAGAAGAATTGTTAAATCAGGAGTTAAACCACCCGTTGCATAATCGATAAGCCAATTGATTCGTGCTATATTTTGCTTGTGTCCAAAACCCTGATAGGCTATTGTTGAATCAAAAAACCTGTCACAAATTATTATCTCATTTTTATTTAATCTAGATTTTAATTCTTGTTCAACTATTTGTGCCCTAGAACTTTGATACAGCAACGTTTCTGTTCGGGGGTGCATTTCTGTATTTTTCAAATCATGAAGCACTTCGCGGATTTGTTCACCAATTGAAGTTCCACCCGGCTCACGAGTTGGGTAAACAATAAAACCCTTCTCTCTTAAATGTTCAACAAGGTATGGAATATGACTAGTCTTTCCAGTACCTTCCCCCCCCTCAAGATTTATTAAAAATCCCTGAGCCAGTTTTTGCATATGTAGCGCAAATTACCTTAACCAAACAAAAACTTCAAGGAGAGAAATCAAACTGAGTAGGCTGAGATACATCGGTTACACTTCTAAGTTAAAATAGCCTTTAAGAA
>ERZ1292629.256-Hain-H43-01um-R1-256-length-57108-cov-7_pt1 | contig 57108 bp, 77 predicted proteins | sample MGYA00564399_ERZ1292629 | MGnify/ENA primary metagenome ERZ1292629 (study PRJEB36523, sample SAMEA6512636) | groundwater metagenome | collected 2019-01-08 | study: AquaDiva: Metagenomics assemblies of 32 groundwater samples
GATAAACATCAGCGGGGTTCCACACGTACAGATGTACGCCATATAAAAAATGCATGCGAACTATTTCGAGGCCATACTCCAGATAAGGCCCAAAAAACAAAGCATCTTGGAATTTGTTAGGAATGACTGTCTAAGGAACGGAATAATGATATCTAAAGAAATAAGCAAGGATTTTGGGTATGACCTTTATTTAAGCTCAAGGAAGTATACAGTCCAAGTCTCGAAGAAGCTTAAGAAAAGTTTTGGCGGCACATTAACTTTTTCTAAAACCCTCCATACCAGGAACAGGATGAGCAGCAAACTAGTCTATAGAATAACTGTACTTTACAGGGCAAAGCAGTTTTAGTTTTAGCAAAAGATTATTATATGAATTATTACAAACAGATTTTATGAAAGCGTATTTCATACTAGCTCTTTTGATTATTCTTGCTGAAAGTGTGAATTCTGTTGCTTTAGATAATTATAACGTTAACTCTTACCTAATAATTGATATTTCTATAAGCTCAAACATAACAAGCAGTTTCGATGGAAGCTCAGATCTCAAATACTTAAGGGCCAACCTGTCTTTGATGCCAAGGCCTTATTTCCTGCAGGAAATACAAGCCTTGGAAGCATACTCAAAGCCTAGTGCTCTTGTCAATAAAAATACAGAAAACATATTGTTTGAATGGGATACATTAAGCAGTTTCTATAATCTTAATGTTGATTCAAGAATAAAAACATTAAACAAAATTAATTCTATTCCCCATATACAATTCCCAATAAGGAACCTTGATACTGAATATATGCAGTATCTAGAGCCTGAAAAGATTACTGATATTAACCAAGATATAATAGAAAAAACAAATTCTTTGGTGCAGGGCGATGATGACTTATTTCAGGCAACTTATAAGATTGCAGAGTGGGTAAAATCAAACATAAAATATGACCTGAATACGCTAACAGAAACAGCATCCCAGAAATCAAGCTGGGTTTTCCAGAACAAGGAAGGTGTTTGTGACGAGATAACTTCCTTGTTTATTTCAATGGCTAGGGCTGCGGGCATTCCGGCAAGATTCGTTACCGGGATGGTATACACTAACTTGAACAATGATTTCGGAAATCATGGGTGGGCAGAGGTTTATTTTCCGGGATATGGATGGGTGCCATTTGACGTGACTTTTGGGCAGTATGGCTGGATTGATCCCAGTCATATAAAGCTTGCTGACAATTTGGATGCAGGGGAGCCATCAATAAAGTTCATATGGAAAGCCTATAACGCAGAAATAAATCCTTCAGAGATTTCATTAAAAGCAAATGTGGTTTCTATTGGAAATGCGATAAACCCTATACTAAAATTGCAAGCCGGCACTTTATTCGACAATATAGGGCAAGGCTCTTATGTTCCACTAGAGGTTTCTGTAGAGAATCCATTGAACTCCTATATCAGCACATCTTTGATAATTACTAAGGCTCCGGAATTGACTGAAGAAAATGTGAAGCAAGTCTTGTTAAGCCCCTATGAAAAGAAAAGCGTGTTTTGGACTGTTAAAGTCCCAGAAAATCTGGAAAATGGGTATGTTTACACTTCCCAAATTCAAGTAACGGATACTTACGGCAGCATTTCTGAAACTAAGCTGCATTATTCTAAGAATTACAAAACAACATCAATCAGCGAGGCAAATGAAAAGATTGATGAAATCAACTCGCTTAATAAAGAACAAGTATCAGAAGACTTGTCAATAAATTGCAAAACAAACAGTCTTCAGTATTATGTAAATGACACCGCTAGAATTGAATGCAAATTGATAAATTTAGGCATGGAAACATTGAATTCTTTGAATGTCTGCCTTGAACAATCATGCCAGACTTTAGACCTGAGTGTTGACGAGCAAAAAATGATCACATACAATATCCAACTCAGCGACACGAACAAAAAAATATACGGCATCACAGCAAAAAATCAAGATATTAACGTAGAAAGCTTCATCAAGATAGATGTCTCGAACTCTGGGCCATTAAAGGTTTACTCTATTGAGACCCCTGATGAAATAAACTATGATGAAAGGTTCACACTTTCATTTTTTATGGCATCCATTAATGACTTAAAAGATTTGAAAATACAGATAAATGACTTTACGCCATTGCTGCTGGAAGATTTGGTTGATTCCAGGGAAATCCAGTTCTCTTTGAAAGGAAAATCTTTTGTTGAAAAACCATTAATCATAACAATAACATACAAAGACCAAAATAACAGGGAATTCAGATTTGAGAAAAATGTAAATATAAGGGTCTTGAACGTGCCTTGGTACAGCAAACTCTTGTTGTTATTGGAAAAGCTCTTTAGTCTATAACTTAAAAATCTGGAATTTTTCCTTAACAGGATTTTCTACCTTAATTGCTATCTCCTGCCCTTTTTTTGCAGAGCTTATTGAATTCTTGTCTATCTGCATCGAATCTATGGTCTGCTCAAAGCTTTCCCCATGGCCTTCCACCAATATCTGGTCCCCCACTCTTAATTCCTTTTCTAGCTTGACAACTGCCACCATAATCTTTGGAAAGAAGTGCGTAACAGTGCCGACTAATTGCTTGCCTTCCATAGAAGAAATCTTAGAAAGCAGAGTATTTAAATTTTGTTAATTAATAGTTTTTTCCAAAAAGTGCAATTACCTTTGCTTCACTATTGCATAAGGCACATTTGTCTGAAATTTTATCGCTGCTCAATGGAATGAGTATTGTTTTTACCGTGTTTAGCTTTTCCTTAAGGCTTTTCTCGCAGTTTGTTGAATTGCACCATGGAGCCTTAGCTATTTTTTTTGAGTTAATTGCTTTTTCTAGTTCATGCCATGATTTAACATTTATAATAAGTGAATCCATAGATTTCTTGGCGTTATCAAACAAGCTTTTTTGGATTTCATCTAAGAATTTTGGAATTTCTTTCTTTATGTCTTTTATTTTTACAGAAATCTTCTTTCCGTTATCCCTTCTTACAACCATCACTTCTTTCTTCTTCAAATCTTTTGGGCCTATTTCAATCCTTAACGGGATTCCCTTAAGCTCGTAATTGTTAAACTTCCAGCCAGGACTGTGCTCTTCGGAATCGTCAAGTATTGGATTTAGACTAGCCAATGATTTTTTAATATTAACAGCTGTCTTAAGGACTTCTTTTTTTGAATCTTCAAATAAAATTGGGATTATTACTGCTTTGTTGTATGCGATTCTCGGCGGAAGTATAATTCCTTGATCATCGCCATGAACCATAACCATTGCACCTATTAACCTAGTTGAAATGCCCCATGAGTTCTGCCAGGGCAAATGCTTTTTTTCGTCTTTTCCTAGGAACTCTATTCCGAAGGATTTTGCAAAATCCTGCCCAAGATTATGGCTTGTCCCACATTGCAGTGATCTGCCATCAGGCATTATTGATTCTATTGACAAAGTATACAAGGCACCGGCAAATTTTTCATTTTCACTTTTATAGCCCTTTATAACTGGCACTGCCAATAGTTCATTGCAGATTTTTTCATATTCATTCAAAAAAATAAGTGTTTCTTTGTCACATTCCTCTTTTGTTTCATAAACACAATGGCCCTCCTGCCATAAGAACTCGCGAGTCCTTAAAAAAAGACGAGTGGCCTTTGTTTCAAACCTCACCACATTTGCCCATTGATTCAAACGAAAAGGCAAGTCTCTGTAAGTTCGAATCCATTTTGAATAGGAATCATAAATAATTGTTTCTGATGTTGGGCGAATAGCGAGCCTTTCAGAACCCTCTTCAGATTCAATCCATGCTACTTCTGGCTTAAAACCCTCTGCATGCTGAGCTTCTTTCTTGAAAAAAGATTCTGGAATGAACAATGGAAAGTAGGCATTCCTAACATTTAATTTTTTTAAGCGTTCGTTAAAATAATCCTGGATTTCCTGCCAGACAGAATAAGCATTTGGTTTAATAACCATGCACCCCTTTACGGCGCTGTAGTCAGCCATCTCTGCCTTAACAACGACTTCCGGATACCATTCAAGAAGATTCTCTTTTTTATTGCTTAAACCAAGACCGTCTATTGGCATATAAATAAAAATTCTTATTCACTTTATAAAAGTTATGAAAAATAAAGATTAGAGCGAGCCCGGCCGGATTTGAACCGGCATCTAGCGGTGTCTCCTGGAATGGCATTGAGCCAAACCAATAAAAAAGTTCAGCCGAAGCCGCTCATTCTATCCAGGTTTAACTACGGGCCCTGTTGCCATTTAAAATCAGTCTTTGATGGTTAATAAACATTTTGAATAGACAATTTGATCATGCCCGTAATATATGAAAATATGAAAACAAAAGTTTTTTAAATAAAAGTCCGGTTTCTCCGAGATATGCCCTATAATTTCATAAGAATAGTGATGGCTTTTGTGATCGTATTTTTGTCTTATCTAGGTTCCTATATAGCAACATTTCTTCTAGACAAGATAGGTCATTTGGTAAGCAAAACCAAGACACATTTAGATGATGAGATAATAGCTGCGTTAAAATCCCCTATAAGAATACTCTTTATTTTGGGAGGATTATTTTGGGCGCTTTATTACTTGGACAGGAGCTTAAAGATAGGCAGAGTATCTGTTGTCGAAATATTCATCATACTCGGGATATTATTTATCGCATATACACTGAAGAGGATTATTGCAGCCATATTGATATGGTCCAGCAAATCAATATCGCCAAAAACTGGCACGAAAATTGATGATCACTTGTTTTCTTTTGTCAGAAAGATAATGACTATATTAGTGTACTTAATAGCCTTCATAATAATTCTAGACAGACTTGGAATAAAGATAGGACCCTTGCTAGCTGGTCTTGGGATAGCGGGATTGGCGGTTGCGCTTGCCTTGCAAGACACTTTGTCAAATTTCTTCTCGGGAATCCATATATTAGCGGACAAGCCAATAAGGGTAGGCGATTTCATAAAGATAGATTCGACTGTTGGCTTGGAAGGTATTGTCAAGGAAATCGGGTGGAGAAGCATAAGGATTGAGACAGCTTCAGGAGACACAATAATAATACCAAACTCAAAAATAGCACAGAGCACAGTCATAAATTTTTCTTTGCCTGCAGAGCCTACAAACATCGTAATAAATGTAAGCGCGAGCTATGATTCAAAAGTAGATGAGGTGGAAAAATTATTGGTAACGGCAGTGAATAATGTGATGAATAAGAACAAGAATATCATAAAAGAATTTGAGCCAATAGCAAGGTTCAATAATTTTGGATCTAGTTCGTTAGATTTTAGTATTGTATACAGAATAGATGCTTACCAAAATCATGCAGAGGCTTCTAGTGAGATAAGAGAAGAGATATTAAAACTGTTCAGGAAAAACAAAATAGAGATACCATTCCCGATAACTACCGTGCAATTAAAGAAATAGTTTTATATAAAAACAGATTTTATCATTTCCGGTGATATATTGTCGAGAAGCTTACTTGAGGCGATAGCCACATTAACAGGGACTACTATAGGCGCGGGCATACTTGCATTGCCTTATGTAGTTCAAAAAGCCGGATTTTTAACCGGACTATTGGATTTTTTTATTATAGGCCTTTCCATCTTGTTCATAAACTTGGCCATGGGAGAGGTTGCTTTAAGAACCAAAGAAAATCACCAACTGACTGGATACGCAAACAAATATCTTGGAAAGAAAGGAAAGCTCATTGCATTATTGGTGATGATTTTCGGAATTTACGGGGCATTGACAGCATATATAATAGGGGAAGGAAAGGCTCTTGCTGCCTTGTTTGGCGGAAATGAACTGTTATACTCATTTTTGTTTTTCTTAATTGCTTCATCGATAGTGTTTATTGGCATCAGGATTGTTAAAAAATTTGAATTGGTGCTTGCGTCAGTATCGGTTCTTTTAATCATGTTAATTATTGCTATGTCAATAGGCAAGGTTAACCTAGACAATTTAGAGCAGTTCGACATTAAAAATTTGTTAATTCCTTATGGGGTGATTTTCTTTGCCTTCTTGGCCATACCAGCAATTCCTGAAATGAAGGAAGAACTTTCCAGAAACAAAAAAGATTTGAAAAAAGCAATAATAATCGGTACATCAATCCCTTTTATCGCGTATATATTATTCACATTTGCGATCATCGGTGCAGCGGGGCTTAACACATCTGAAATAGCAACATTAAACCTTGAAAAAGCAATAAACAACAAAGTTGCAGTGTTCTTCGGATTCCTATTGCCTATATTCTCAATGAGCACTGCTTTTCTGAGCTTGGCACTTGCATTAAAAGAAATGTACATGTATGACCTTAGATTAAATAAAAATGTTGCATTAATATTGACTGTGCTAGTTCCATTGATTGTAGTACTTCTTGGAGTAACTGATTTCATAAAAATTTTAAGCGTTGTTGGGGCGTTAGTTGCTGGTGTAGACGGGTTCTTGGTTATCGCGATATGGCGGAAGGCAAAAAAACATGGCAATAGAAAGCCAGAATATTCTGTAAACTTAAACAAAGTTCTTATGCTGTTGATAATTCTTGTTTTTATTTTGGCCATAGCAAAGGTCATGCTAAATTTTTAGGCCAGTTTATTATTTTCTCGAATATATTCTCGACTATAAAAAGATTTATATAGTCGATAAATATACCGACTCTCGGAGGTGTTTTCAAACATGGCTGAAAAAGTAGCGAAAGCAGGTGTAAAAAGACAAGAAGGTTATTTATACTTCGTCGACAAAAAGGGGAACATCAGCAGAGCCAAGATGGCCCGTGCCGGAAAGAAAGGTGGCAAGCCTGAGGTTGTAACCAAAGTTGGTGTGAAAAAACAACCAGGTTATTTATACTTCGTCGACAAGCAAGGTGACGTGTCAAGAGCTAAGATGGCTCGTGGCGGAAAGAAAAAGAAAAAAAGAAGATAAATGTTTTTGGGGGGTTTATTTTAACACCCTTTTATTATTTTTAATTAGCTTTAATTAAAGACATGAAAAGTTCTGATAATATAAATATAAAATATTGCCCTAAATGCAAAACGGCAAATTTAGACATGTATTCTGGTTTTATGACAGGAGCCTATTATTGCAAGAAATGCGGCTATCTTGGAACTTTGGTTATTGAAAAATCTTTGACTAAGTCTGGGCCATCATGATTTTCGTGACCATTACCAACAATTTCATCTAAGCAGCTATGATGCAGATTTAGTCTTTCTGATTCATCTCTGAATTTGACATTAATTTGAAGGCCATATTTATTTATTGCGCTGTTGCATCTATTGCAGATTGTCTTGTCTAAAAATTTTGTAAATCTTAGCCTGTAGTTCAAATAAAACATATAAAAATTTCCAGACTCTTTCATCCTGGATTTATTAAACTCATAGAAGACATAGCTGCTAATCCTTGGCTCTAGCTCTTCTATCATGGTTTAAAACGAAGCATTGTTCTAGGGAAAGGAATGGCATCCTTAATGCTGTCAAGACCGCAAATCCATGCTATGACCCTTTCCATGCCTAAGCCGAAACCGGCATGAGGCACAGAACCATATTTTCTTGTATCCAAATAGAAATCGTAATCTTCAGGATTCTCGCCTTGCGAAATCAAATTTTTCTTTAGCTTTTCTATGTCTTCCTCTCTTTGACTACCCCCGACTATCTCGCCAAAATGTTCCGGGGCAATAGCATCCACTCCAAGAACGACATCTTTATTGTTTGGATCTTCTTTCATATAGAATGCCTTGACTTTTTTTGGGTATCTGGACACTAAAATAGGGGTGTCGTAGAGCTCGCTTAAGTAATCTTCTTCAATAGTCCTTAAGTCCTTCCCCCAAGCAATTTTGATATTTTTCTTTTCTTTCAATAATTTTAAGGCATCGTCATATGTAATCCTTGGAAATTTCTTTTTTATGGCTGGCTCTAGCTTTGAAGTGTCGCGATTTAATAGCCTGAGCTCTTCCTGGTTTTTTTCAAGGACGCTTTTTACCATGTGCTTAATCAATCCTTCAATGTAATCCTGCAGTCCATCAAAATTTGCCCAGGCATATTCCATCTCTGCATGCCAATACTCTGTCAAATGCCTCGAGGTTTTTGATTTTTCTGCCCTGAAAGATGGCGCTATTGTATATATTTTTTCAAGCGCAAATATCGCTGGCTCTGCCTGCAATTGCCAAGTCTGTGCGAGAAACATCTTGTGGCCGAAATAATTTACCTTAAATACTGTAGAACCGCCCTCGCTTTGCGTTGGCTGGAAAATAGGGCTTTGATACTCATAAAACCCATGGTTTCTGAAGAATTCATGCACTGCTGCAAATATAGTGCTTCTAATCTTCAGGATTGCAGTCATCTTCCTGCTCCTAAGCCATAAATGCCTCACATCTGCAAGAAATTCTATACTTTGGTTCTCTGTTATCGGGAATTTTTCTGCAAAATGAACCACGTGAAGTTTTTCAACTTTTATTTCATACCCGGTAGGAGCCCTCTTATCCTCATACAGCTCCCCAGAAATTTCTACTGAAGTTTCTATTAGTATTTTATTCGCGTCATTCCATGCATCATTGTCACTGCTGATGATGCACTGGATTATATTTGAAGAGTCCCTTACAACCAAGAACACCTTGTCTTTGAGCTTTCTTTCTCTATACACCCATCCGCGAATTGCAACATTTCCTTTTTTTTTGTTTAAAGCATCCTGTACTGAGATGAAATCCATAAATAAACAATTAAATTAAAGATTTAAAAAGGTTTTTAATTTTCTGGATAAGTACATAACACAATATCTGGCTTTTTAATACCTCTGAAATGTTTGCATACAGAAACATTTTTTACGGCACATTTGTGTTCATTAGTATTTTGTGCCATATTCCAAGGGCATTTATCTTGATGCCAACTTATATTTTTATTTGATAACAAATCAATATCCATATTTGCTCCTTTCAATTTTCTAGTTTTTTCCTTGAATTTCTTCATTTAATATTTCCTCCTTGCCATATTTTCTTATTGCTCTTATTACGGCTGATTTATGAACATTAAATTTATTTGCGATTTGATCACTATTCAAATGGGGATTTAGCTTTTTGTGAAGTACTATTTCTTTTCTCATTGATTCTGGGTACCTATATATTCTTTTTCCTAGGTTATTTTCTCTAAAAACTCTTTGCACTTTTAATATGTGTAAATTAAGACTCATAGATATTTCCTTTGTGCTAGTCATTCCAGAATTATACAATTCAATTACTTGATTTATTTTTTCTTTAGGTATTCTGTTCCAAGAGTTTATACCTTTTTGTTTAAAGTAACCTGTTTCTTCAGAAATGTGTGGGTATTGTTTTATCATACTTAGAAATTTTGCATACTTTTCTGGTGATAATGTCATTAAGCGTTGTTTGAGCAGTTGAACATTATTTTCTCTTCTTGAAATAACTACCTCTTTATGTCCATCATACAAATTTGAATTAATATTTAATTTAGACAGACATTTTGAATAAATTTCGCGTTCATCTTCGTTGCATGATGTAATAAATACTCGAGAATGTCCGCTATCTTTATTATGTTCTACACAACCATCTCCAGCAATTATTCCCCTAATATATGATTGTACAAGAAGATTATCAAAATCTTGTATTTTTTCGTACGTGATTTTTCTTATAATATTTTTTATAATTTGGCTATACAAATTGTTTTTATATTCTAGAACTAAAGTACCTTTATCATAAAATTTTACTTTAGTATTACTTGTATTTTTTATATAAGTGACTTTTTTCGGATAAGAATGTTCTAATTTTATCTTAGTTTTAGTAGTCCAATGGTTAGTAACTTTTTGTTCAATTTCATTTTTATAATTTAATTCAGTAGGCTCTTGAATATTTAATTTGATACTCCATTTCCACTCATTTTTATTCAACTCTAATTCTTTTTCAAACCAATTTAATATATAGTTTATAATTTTGAATTCATGGTTAGCAAATGAGATACAACCATTATTAGTTTTTCCCATTTCAGCTTGTAATAACCCAAAAACTTCAAAAGTTCTTTTATCGTTATAAATAAATCTTGGAACATATAATGAATGTTCTTTCCATCCACCGTTATAAGATTTAGTAGTGTAGTAAACATCTAAGTATTTTATCAACAAACTTTATAACCGGCGCTATTCCTTTAGTTGAGTTTTGTACTAATATCTTTTTAGGTATAAAATTAATTAAATCTATAGATTTCTCGTGCATATATTATTAATATCATATTCGTTTATAAGTTTGTTGCGCGAGCCGTGGAATGTGGGAATTGTTTTTAATATATATTTTATAGTAAATATAATTTAAAAACATATTTTCTGTAGTTTTTAGGCCTTAATTCATAGGAATATTAAAATATATTTTTAGCTTAAAAAATCCACTTTTCATCAGGTATTATAAATTTGTTACTACTCATCAGCGATACGATTTTTGCCTAGAGGCTCTTGGCTTAGAATCGTTTGGTTTACTTGCTTCTGTGTGTCTTATATCGGCTATAATAAGATTCCTGTCGTATTCTATGAATCTCTGTCTTAATGACTTGTCCTTGGAATATTGGACTATTGCTCGGGCAATTGCAAGCCTGATTGCATCAGTCTGCGATTGAAAGCCGCCGCCGTGTACATCTACATTTATGTTTACTTTCTTGCTTACTTCAGGAGCAAGCATTAATGGTTCCATAATTTTCATTCTAGACATATTTGGCTGATAATGGTCGAGTAACATAGAATTAATTCTGACTATGCCCTTGCCTTCTTTTAAAGTTACTCTTGCTATAGACCTTTTTCTTCTTCCTGAAGTGTGGACTGATTTCATAGTAACTTAGTTATTTCCTTTATTGTCATGTATTTTAAGCTTGATAGCTTTGAAATATGGGCTTCTTTTAAAGATATTGGTTTCTTGTCTTTCAAAGTATCTGGAATTTTGTTGTAGCACATTATACTCCTGAATGCAAGCTTTCCACGGGCATTCTTGAATGGAAGCATTCCCCTAACAGTTCTCCTAACTAAGCGATCTGGACTCCTGCTTATGAAAGGGCCCTTAAAGACATTTCCCCTCTGCACTTTTTGTTTGTAATGCTGAAGCAAATCTTTCCTCTTCCCAGTTACAATAGCATCTTCGCAGTTGATAATGTCGACTTTTTTTCCAAGCAAGGCCTGTTTTGCTGCATAACTGGCAAGCCTTCCTACAATTGAGTCTTTTGCATCTATGACGATATGTTCTTTGTCCATTTTAGCCTAGTATTCTGATGTTTTTTCCTTTTGGATTTTTCTTTATTAGCTCTTGAATATTCATGCAGTTCTTTAGCTTGTTTTTTGCAGACTCAGAAAACTGGAATGCTGCTATAGTGATATTTTTTGTTACAGTCCCTGTTCCTAAGACTTTCCCCGGAACAAGAATAGTTTCATTGTCTTTTGAATGCCTGTTTATTTTGCTTAGATTAACAGAGCGCCTTTTTCTTGTAGGCTTTTCCAATTCATTTGCAATAGTTTTCCAAATATTTGTTTTTTCCTTATATGCCAAAATCCTCAAATCCTGTATCAATTTTCTTAAGTTCGGATTTGTCGGGCCTTTAATTTTTTTCATGATTTTTAAGCTTAATAGTTCATTTAAAAAGCTTTCGATGAAATAAATCTGCGGATGACAGGATTCGAACCTGCGAACCCACTAAGGGAACAGCCCCTGAAGCTGCCGCGTTTGTCCACTTCGCTACATCCGCTTTACATCAAAAAAGTTTAATTGTCCTTTATATGGACTAGGTTTAATTCTTTTAACATTCTTTAGTATAAAACCGTATTTCCCATATTTGAATTTAGTAGCTAAATGTTTATTAGAATCTTTTAAAAATTCTTCTTCATTAGAATATTCTTTTACATCAACTAATTCAGCTTCTCCAACAATCGCACCCATAACTATGTTATTTAAGTTGTATTCAGATATTTTTTCTTTATCGTAATTCTTAGAAGCGTGAATGTAAAATTTGCCCCTGAAATTAGTTCTCCATTTTCTAATCTCGATGGTTTTCTTACCTTGAAGAATTAATTCAGCCCAAGGTTGTTTTAATGAGAGTGCTTTCATTTTAAATTAAATGCGGGAGACAGGACTCGAACCTGCGTAGGCACTAAGCCACTAGGTCCTTAGCAAAGCCGTTTTTAGAATATACTAACAAACTCTAGCCCGTTTGACCGCTCCGGCACTCCCGCATGAAATATTATATAAGTGGCTGATTTTTAAACATTGCTTATTTGACAGTAATTGAGTAAGTAGGAGTGGAAACTGAAGTGAGAATTTTTGGCTTACAAGCCTTATATTCCTTGTTTTCTAATCTTTGCAGCGCTAATGCCTTTTGTTGTTTTCTTTAATATTTGTTATCTTATTTCCTATCTGTTTTTCAAAACTATCACTTAAAGAGTGTGCAGGGTCTGTTGATAATATTAAGGTCTTTTTGCCTTTAGAAGCAGCATAAACTGAACTAGCAGCTGCACAGCTAGTCTTGCCTACACCTCCTTTGCCTCCAAACAGTAAAAGTTTATTGTCTATTAATTGCATACTATTTGATTATTTAAGAGCTTTAAATAAATTGTGCTTAACTCATTTTTACCTCCTAGATGTTTATAACAAGATTTTCCTCATTCAAGCTTTTAATCATCATATACCCTTACTGAACTTATTAAAGTCAATCCAGTCTTTAGGCAAAGTTATTAAGAAGCTAAAATTGTTCATGTTGATTAGCTTTCTTCTTATCATTACTGCTCCTATCATCTCTTTTGAAAACTAACTAATATTGTATGTAGAGCCTCTGGTGAAAATTTTTTTATTTGTAAATTCTTAAATTGTAAGCTACGGTTTTACAATAGATTTCAATGGAAATTGAGTTTCCAGAAGAGTTACTTACTCAACTACTATTTGAATTTGGAACGTTAGATGTTTCGAGAATGCCACCAGAAAGAATCAGCTTTACAGCCTCGTTTACTGAAATACCTGCGTCAATAAGCTCTGATTTTTTTGCCATCAGGACATAGCCATTATTAGGCAGGGGCGCTTGAGGGACAAAAACCAGCGCAAAGTCTTTTCTCTGCTTCACAGTTTCTTGAGTTACAAAGCCGAGGCTATATACATCTTTTGAAGGAAACGGAACATAAACAACCCTCTTGAATGCTCTCTTGTCAGAATCAGAAAGCATCGCCTCTGTAACTTTTTTAGTTCCAATATATAGATACTTTATTACAGGTATTTTGGTGAAGATATTATCAAGAAAAATTTCTAGGCGATTTTTTAGGTAGTTATTAACTAAAAACCCTATAAAAAAAGTGAATAATACTAAACCTATAAAAGTGGCCATTATCTCCAAGTTAAACGGCCAATTTGGAAGAAAGGGAAACAAATTCCTTATTATAGCCGAGATTATGCTGAAGAAAAATTCCAATGCTATTACAGTAAGCATGATTGGCAGTAATACCAATAAGCCGGTTATAAAATAAGTTCTTAATTTTCTTTTTGCCATTTCAATAAATTCAGTGTTTTTTTAAGTTATTTAAAGCTTACCAAAAATTTTTTATATGGCACAAAAACAAGACCAATATGCCATATTTGCTGGTTTTGAACAGGTTTGATATCAACAAAGATATATTGAGACAGAAAATTGGGAATTTCCATGAAGATTATGGTGTTATATTTGATGAAATAAAATTTGGCAATATAAGCGAAGTTTCAAAGATATACAGATTAAGAAAGAACTGGGCAAGTCTGGATTTCAGGCAGTTAAACAAAGATGTTCTTGAATCTTTAAAACTAGTAAACGGAAAAACCTTTTTTGCAAACGCAAAGTTTTTCGATAAAATCCCAATTTCGGCAAAGTCTATAAAAAAGAAAATAAATTCATTGATGAAAAAAGAGAATATCTCATATAAAGAAAACGGAGACATAGAATTTCTTGTGCAGTTCAAAAAGGAAAATGATATAATGTACAGGGTCTTGGTAAGGGAGAATAAAGAAAAATTGGAAAGAAATGATTACGGCAAATTTATCGTGGCAATAGAAAATCCTGGCAGCGTAATTGAGATAAGCGACTTCTTGAGAATATGCTGGATCTTCAAGATTCCGCTAGTAATAGTCTCAAACAATGACAAAAAATTTCAAATTTTATTAAATAAGGCAAAGAAAATGACAAAGGGGATACCTTATGAAAAACTTAGTTTAAAGATTGCGAATCAGCTTCCAAAAGATTATGTAAAAATCGGCTTTAGCATTCATGCAAGCAAAGATGAAAAAGATTTAAGTGGCATACTGAATAAAGAAAAAATAGCCTTAATCTTTGGTGATGAAAAATTCGGCTTGTCGCAAAAAGCAAGAGATGACTGTGATTATCTAATAAAACTGACTCCAGAAGATAGGAAACCCTTAAGGGCGAGCCATGCCTTAAGCTATGTTTTGGGTGTTTACCAAGAATTCAAAAATAGAAATCTTTAAATGTGCCTAAAGGTCATATATAAGATATATTTAAAAGAGGTCTATGGTGAAAATATTTTTTTCTAAAAACTGCCAAGTAAAGGCTATAATATCAAAGGCAATAGTCACTTCTATGCCGCTTAAACATGGAACTAAAATAGAGTTTATTTTTTATGGCAAAACTCTGGTGATGAATCTTGCTTAACAACCTAAAAAATTTTAAACAGAAAAATATAAGAAAGAGATTCATAAGCTTAACGATTTCAATTTTAATATTATCATTGATTGCGAATTCAATCAACTTCAATGAGTCTAGCCCAGATACTGGTGAGGCAGACATAGGTTTTAACTCTGGAACTTTTTCATATCAAAGCGGTAGTTATGCTGCCACCCAAAATAATGATTTTATCTATTATACGATTGGGAGGGGGGATAATGCCGGAGTTTACGCAAATCAAACAATTGCATTTAACGTTTCTTTATTGGCAAGTAATTCTTCTATTAAAATAACTACAATAAACGGAACAATGGCATATTGCCATACAAAAACACAAGGCAAAAATTGCACTGGAGTCGGAGCAGGTAATTTTGCCCAAGGAACAAACAGGTCATTGAACATATTTATATTGAACTCTTCCAGTGGCTCTTATGTAGACATAGGCGATATTCAAGCAACATCCACCAACACAAAAACTATCTCAAAATTCGGATTAAACAACAAGGCAAATATGTCAGAGTTCATAAATTCTTCCGGATTTATTAATATAATGTTTGAATTCTCGTGGAATGGTTCAGGAAAATCAGCTTTCTTGAATGATCATGTCAACCTTACGCTGACTTATGATAGCCTACCTTTTGTTGCATTATCGAGTCCAAAAAATAACACTGAATTTGTTGGCATAAGAAACATAACATTTGAATGTAATACCACAGATGACAATGGTTTGTCTAACGTTACTTTGTATCATAACATAAACGGCACTTTCGTAGCAAATCAAACCATTAACATCTCTGGAACGTCTAATTCTACACAATTTAGTATCAATAAAACTAACTATGGCAATTATAACTGGAACTGTCTTGCCTCTGATAATGCCGCAAGCACAAAATTTGCGCCATTAAACAATACATTCAGTGTTCTAACAAATTTAACTATCTCTTCTCTGGAGTGTATGCCTTCAACATCCTCAATTGGCAGCACAGTAACATGCAATGCAACTATAAATAACGAGGGAGTTAATTTTAGCGTTGTTGCGAATGTCACCAAACCGAATGCTTCAGTAATTTCGCAAATTGTGAACAACATGAGCTCAAATTATTACTTCACATTTTCAAATACGGATTTGGAAGGTAATTACAGTGTTTTGTGGAATGTGACAGACATTACAAATAACTCAAAAAATGCCGCTTCGAGTTTTTTTATAACAAATTCATCAATACCCCAAACATCGCCAATACCCCAAACAGGCTCAAGTTCAGGCTCAACAATATTTGAAATTGTAACCCTCCCAAATGAATCTGAACTAAAACAAACCCAGAACATACAACTTAATATTTCCAACAAAACAGAATTTGATTATACAAGCTACATCAAAAACTCTGAACTGTACATACAAGAAATGGAGTCTTTAGGGATTCCCACAAAAAAGGCGCTTGTTCTTTTCGGAAATGCAAAAGATGCGTATGATGAAAAGAGGTTTGAGGATGTAATGAGGTCAAGTGCCAAGATACAAGAAATTAGGAATAGCGGCATTTTAGCCTTAGAGTTAATAGACCGTTTAAAGGATGAAAAACCAAAAGTTCTAACGGGATTTGTTGTCAGAGACTTTTTAAATGAGGATTTTGACAGTGCGATTAACAAAGCTAGGCATTTAGAGGGCCTAACGGGGTTTTCATTATTTTTAGAAAACCTAAATTCAACTGGGTTTTCATTATTAATCCCTGGTTACGTAATGATACTGGGTATCTTAGTCCTAATTTTGTATAGGGGGTATAAACATTCAGCTTATGCCTTAAACAAGCTAGTAAATCAAGAAAATCGTATTCGAAAAGAAATAATGGAAACAAGCAAGAGATATGCTATAAAAATACGGAATAAGCGTTCGGAATTAAAAATCGTTAGGTCTAAAATAAGAGGGGTGAAGAAGTTACAAATTTATAAAAAGAAAAACTAACAAAATATGTTTTTAAGCCTTAAAACACTTAAATTTAAGGCTTTTGGCCATTTTTATTGCTAAAAATTCTTAGAAACCTTTATATATAAGTTATGCCTATTCTAATATATCTGTCAATTTAGGGGGTTAATTTAGAATGCCAAGATTATCTAGAGAATTAACTGTAATGCAGGTCAAACAGGGCTATTCTGAAGTCTATATGTATAGGCCCACACTAGTCATAACTCCAAAGCATCTGAAAAACAAGCGTGTTTTCCTGGACTTCTTAAAAGGCACAAGTTCAAACTGGAAAGATGGAAAGTACTTTTTTAGGAGCGAGGAAGGAACATTTGCCTATTTTGACTTGAGAGAAGGCAAGATAAACTTAAGGAAGATGTCAAACACTGGCAGAAAAGACCTAGTTTGGGAAAGGCTAAGGTCTAGAAATTAGTAAAATTAACCAGTTTCATTGCTTTTCTTGAATAAGCTGCTTTTTCTCAGCACTGCATTTGGAATAAAAAATATATCATTGCTGCTAGACAATATCTTTATTTCGGTAGACGTGACCTTGACTATATCACCTTCTATGCCCCCAATCTTTATCTTCTGGCCGGGCTCAAGGAATTTCTTGTCTATGAAAAACGTGCCTATGAATAAATTATAGATGTAATCTTTTGTCTCTAAGATTATGAATATTACCAGAATTATTAGCACTGCCAGAAACACATAATAGAACATGTTCAGGGAAATTCCTGCCTGCTTGAAGGCATAAAATAATGAAACAGCATAAATGCCATACTTAACTATTTTGCCGATGATTTTCTCTAGGTCTACAATAATGCCAAACTTCTTGGCCATGATTCTGTCCAGTTCTAACTCGTTTAATATTTTATAGATGAGCTTTCCTAGAAATCTTCCTACAACAAATCCTATTATTACAATAGTAAGGATACTGACAATCTTCACTAGGCTGCTGTTTATCAATGAAGTGTAGTCTTTTAGTATTGGCATGGTGAACTACCCCACCCTTATGGATGGGGCTTCTGACTTCATAGATACTACTTGCTGAACAGATTGTTCAGTATTGGCAGATTTCTCCATCGTGGCAAGTTCCTTACCACTGACTAATATATTCAGTGCAGAATTGTAATCTCTTGGAAGTTCTGTATTGCATTTTTTACAAACAAACTTTCTTTGTGAAATTTCTAATTTGTTGTTTCTATGTCCACAGAAACTGCAATCCCTTGTTGTGTAGGCAGGGTCTACATCTATGACTGCACAACCAGCATTTCCAGCTTTGGAGTGCAGATAACAATAGAGTTTGCCCCACGAACAGTCAGCAATATTTTTAGCATTATAAGAAATTCCCATTAGGTTTTTTATGTTCAGTTTTTCAATAGCGATAAACTTATTTTCCTTGATAAGTCTTGTTGAAAGTTTGTGAATAAAATCATTTCGCGAATTAGCAATCTTCTCGTGTATTTTAGCAACCTTTAATTTTGCTTTCTTTCTTGAATTAGAGCCTTTAATTTTTTTTGACAAAGATTGTTGAGCAACTTTTAATCCTTGGTGATACTTATCAAAATGCTTGGGGTTTTCATAAATAACACCATTGCTGTCATAAATATAATTCATGATCCCCATATCAATTCCTATCTCTCCATTTCCACATTCTCTCTTGATAACTCCGTCGGTAGCAATAGAGCAATACCATTTTCCAAGAGATTTTTTTACGGTAATACTTTTTATTTTACCATCAACTTGCCTATATAATTTTATTGGAATATCTCCAATCTTTGAAAGATATAATATTGCTTTCTTATTCTTTACAGGAGTTAGTTTGAAACCTGATTGATTATAAGTGAAAGTTTTGAACCAGTTTTTTCCTTTGAATCTTAGTCTACCAACTTTTCTGCCTTTCTTTTTAAGTTGGGATAAGGATGATAAGTTTGAAAATAACCTTTGGTTCTCCATCTGCAAAACCTTTGAATGAACATTGTCCATTTCAGGAAAAACAACTTTCAAATCTAATAAATAATTTTGCAGTTCATTTTTTGTAAATCTTTCATCAAGTCCTGAAAGCAAATTATTATAGGTTTGCCTGCAAACCTCTAAAGATAAATCTAACTTTTCTCTTGTTTCTTTATTTGGATACATCCTAAATTTGTATGCTTTCATTTTTCTCCTTGATTTTCTATATATCTCTATGTTTTGTTATTTTATATATCTTTTTGTATGCCAATTCAGCCATAATCTAATCTTATTTAGGATATGGAATTCTTGGCAGTTAGGATAACGGCTATCCTTTCCCAGCTTACGCAGGGGGACTTCTCGCCTATGTAGTTAAAAAGCAAGGTTTATAATTTTAAAAATCCTGCCATATTTAAATTTTTGGGAAAATGCCGACAAACGTAACCATAGGATACCAACTTGCTGAAAGGGACTATAACGAGGCCCGTACAGTAGATGAAAAAATAAGGGCCTTAGAAAAGATGCTGGCTACCTCTCCCACCCATAAGGGTGCGGAAAACTTAAGGGCTAACTTAAAGCAACGGTTAAGCAAGCTAAGAAAGCAGATAGAACGAGAGAAAAAGCAAAGAACGGGCAGGCATCAGATTTCTGTAAAGAAAGAGGGAGCAGCCCAGATAGCAATACTTGGCATGGTAAATTCAGGAAAGAGCTTTTTGCTTAACAAACTTACAAATGCCAAAGCAAAAGTAAGCGAGTTTCCCTTTACCACAAAGATTCCAGAAATAGGCGTCTTGGATTATAATGGAGTTAGGCTGCAGATTGTTGAGATCCCGGCAATATTCGAGAATTTCGTGCAAAGCGAGAGAGGCCCTTTATTCATGGGTATAGTCAGGCAGGCAGACCTAGTGATTTTTTTGCTTGGCAAAAACCCCGAATACGAATTTAAAATAGCAATCAGGGCGCTTGACAGGGCAAACATTAAGATAAACAATCAAAGGCCAAAAAATCCGGATGACTATTTTGCATACCTAAAAGGGCTTATTGTATTGAACAATGATGGCAACTTCCAAGCAGAAGGCATTGATGCTGTTAACATAAACGATCCTGAACTAACCCGCAAGATATGGAAAAACCTCGGGCTGATATATGTTTACACGAAAAGCCCTGGCAAGAAAAAGGATTTCCCCCCAGTAGCATTAAAAAAGGGCTCTGCAGTAAAAGACCTTGCGTTCCATATCCATAAGGATTTCCTAAAAAAGTTCAACTACTCCAAAATATGGGGGAAAAGTGCAAGATTCAAGATGGGCCAGACAGTCGGCTTAAACCATATCCTTGAAGAAGAAGATACAGTTGAGTTCCATCTAAAATAATTTCGCACCAACCTTTGCAGCACAATAAATTATTTAAATAACAGATTAATTTCAACTGATATGACTGCGGATGATAAAGTCACAAGGTCTTTAGAAAAGCTGAAATTAGCTTCAAAAAAACCTGAGATGAAAAGGCCCAGATTGTTCAAGGACATTTCTGAGATGGATTTTGAAGCAAAGCCCGACCAAGAGAAAGAGAGGCAAATCTCTTCCAAGGAAGAAAAAATAGAAGATATCAGCTATGCAAGAAAAATAGAAGTGATGATGCGCAAGATAGAAGAGATTTTAAGCAAGATGAGTGCGGGAAGCAATTATTTGATGTATTACGGGCAGATGCAAGAGCTAGAAAACGAGTTCCTTGAGATGGTCAATGGCATAGAAGAAAAAAAAGATAAATTCCCGCCGCAGCTTTACAACAGGATTATCTTCAAGAAACAAAACATCATGAACAAAAGAAAAAAGTAATGTTTATATTTCACTAGTTATTCTAAATTTTGATGATAAAAGAGGTTTTTGCTTATTTTTTTGTAAGTTCAATAATATTTCTGCTGGTTCTTCGATCAAGCAAAGTTCACAATAGGCGGGCCCAGGGCGCTATGGAGTTCATGATGACTTATGGCTGGGCCATTTTGGTAGTGTTAATATCATTGACAGCATTATATTATTTTGGAGGTATAGGAGACAGTTCAAAATCCATTTCCTCTGTATGTATCCTGCCTCCCGGGTTTTCATGCAACGATTTCCAAATCACCACAACAGGGATTATCTTAGTCATACAAAACGGGCTTGGCTATGACATTAATCAGTTAGGCATTGACATTAAAAACGGTCCTGTTCCTTTCACGCAATTAAGCGGACAGAGCTTAAAGTATGGAGAGTCAAAAGAATTTTTGGTTCCAGTTATTGCAGGAAACCCTTTAAACCTTGGACAGAAATTTAAAGGCGATATTGTCCTTACTTACGTGAAATCTGCCGGAACCTTGACAAGTACGACAACAGGCTCAATTGGTGGGACAACTGAAACTACTGGAACACCACCAACACCAGTAACATGCACTGATACAGATTCTGGAAGCTACCCAACTATTAATTATGACATGCAGGGTACAGTAAGCATTTCATCAGTGCCTTCTGGAACAGATTCATGCAGCGGTGCTGACTTGACAGAGTATTCCTGCCAGGCTTCTAATTCTGCTTCAGCTTCTAGTTCAGTATATCCATGTCCAAATGGATGTTCTGCTGGAAAATGCAATCCTGCTATGTCTACAGGAAACATCAAAGTGACTATCACAAAAAGCTATCCCGGAACACCATTTGGTGCATTAGTGCGATTAAACGGCGTAGATCAGGGATACGCAGATCCTTTCACAGGGGAATATACAATTCCATCTCTTGCTCCGGGTCCATATGATGTAGATGCTTTTTATACGGGGTATACTACTCTCTCTGCTACCCCATTAAATCCTATAACTGTAATTTCGGGGTTAACATCGCCCGTAAATATAATACTGAAATCTACAGATATAACTAAACCAACCATCACGAATCTTCAAGCAACAAGCATTACTGCTAACAGTGCTCAAATCAGATGGAACACAGATGAACCCACAACTTCATCAGTAAACTACAGCATAAATCCCCCGCCTAATTATGCTGACGGAAAATTAACAATAGGGAACACAGGAACTTCTCTGATAGTGACACTAACTGGATTATCACCATCTACTCTTTATTATTACAAAGTTAATGCTACGGACATGGCCGGAAACACGCAATATGGTTCTGGTACATTCACTACATTACTAACGAATCCAGTATGCTATGGAACTCCTAGTGAATGTTTTACATTCTTTAGTCTTCCTAGTTGTAATAATGCGGGATGCAGCTGGACTTGCTTAGATCCACCGGATTGCTTTTCGAATGATTGTTCCGGAACCCCTAATGTTTGTTCATATTACACATCATATAGTCAATCGAGATGCATATCTGCTGGCTGTGCATGGGGTTAGAATATTTATTCTTTCTACGAAATTTTTAGAAACCTTTATTAATTTAAAATCCTCTTTTTATGCTATGAAAAAAGAGTTGAGGATATTTTTGATTATTATGTTTGGGTGGCTGGCATTATTGAATTTTGCCATACTAAAAACTGTTATTACAAAATACATTAACACTTATAAATCCATAATAGTAAAGAACTTAGTAAGCGGGGCTGCTGTTTATTATCCCCTAAATTCAAATTCATTATTTTCAGTTTTAATTGTGCCTTTATTCATATTTAATGCACTGGTTATTGTATTTTTGAGCTTAAGCTATTATTTCTGGATGAAGTCCAGAAGCCATATTCCTGTAAGGCAAATAAACAAGAAAGGACAATCGGCAATGGAATTTTTAATGACCTATGGTTGGGCTATTATGGCGTTTATTGTTTCTATATCTGCCTTGGCTTATTTTGGGGTGCTGAATTTTTCCCCGACAGGGCAGGCAGTTTGCGCCTTAAGCCCTGGGTTTGACTGCAAGGATTTTATTGTCGGGCAAGGAGGAGTTGCTTTGGTAATAGAAAATTCTCTTGGCGTAAAAGTGCTGCAAACAACTGTCAATATCACAAATAGCCCCCAGGGGCCATGCAATGAATCCATGCCTCCGAAAGATTTGGATAATGGGAAGGGTGATACCTTCTTCGTGCCGTGCCAAAACATAAACACAATAGGCACAAAATTCAGGGGAGACATTATAATTAAATACAGGAAAGAAGGCTCTACTTTGTTCAGCCAAACTTCTGGGCTAGTAACTGGCGCAGTCCAAGATTACAAATATGATGATAAAGACGCTCCTGTAATAACCATTGCAGAGCCCATAGCAGGACAAAGCTACAACACATGGTTCTTCAATTTAAGATATGCAGTTTCTGACCTTTCATTAGACAAATGCTGGTACAAACTAGACAGTAATCCAGACATCTATATTAATAGTTGCGCAGACGTTTATGATATAAACACAAATTCGGATGGCCAGCATACAATTTATCTATATGCAAATGACACAAAAAATAATATTGCCAGCAAATCTGTAACATTTTCGACAAGCCAAGCTGGGGGGGCTGATACCCAAGGGCCGGAAGCGAGCAATTTAATTAAGACGCCAGGAATCGTAAATCCTAATGACTATGTCACATTTAATGCTACATGGAGTGATAATGTGCAATTAGCAGGCTATATTTTAAGCGTAAATCAAGGTTCTGGATTCATAAATTCTAGTTACACAAGGTTTAGCGGAACAATAAACATATCGAGCATTACTGCACAAATAACTGCCCCATCTGGAAATACAGTCTATTGGAATTACTTTGCGAATGATACCAGTGGTAATTCTGCTACTACTATTACTCAAATTTTTATGGTTTCTGGTAGTGCCGGTGGAGATGGCGGCGGAGAAGAATGTGGGGGCGGCGGTTGCTGGATAATTCCAAACAGATAAGGTTATATAAGAAAAGTTTTATTAAGTGAATTACTCTAATTTATTTTATATGGAACTGTATAGCTTTTGTTGTTTGCTCCGAAAAAAGTCAAAAAAGGCTCAGTCGGCAATGGAATTTTTAATGACTTATGGCTGGGCTATCATGGCTTTTGTTATTGCTATATCTGCATTGTCTTATTTTAGTCCGACAATATTCAAGTCGCCCCTACCAGAAGTTTGTATATCATCAACAAGCGCAATAAACTGCAAGGAATTTGTTGTTGGGAAGAATGGGATAAACCTAATTTTGCAAAATAATGGCATTGGCTATGACTTGAACAATGTAATAATTAGTGTGAGAAATATCAATAGCGGTAGTTGCAGTAATAGTCCCGAAAAAACTATCAATGATGGACAGAGCACAGAGTTTACACTGAATTGCAATGGCCTTATTGAAGGAAAAAAATTAAATGCCGAAATAGTAATAAGCTACAAGAAGAGCGGCTCTTTGCTTAGTAATACTGCTTCTGCAACCTTAAACTCCAGAATACAAGGTGTAAGCGTTTCTGATGTTACTGCTCCGGTTATAACAAACCTACAAGAAACTGGAATTACTTCTTCATCTGCTACAATCTCATGGAATACGGATGAAGCATCAAATTCATCAGTAAGGTATGGAACCAGTTCTGGGAGCTATACACAACAAGCGAGTGATTCAAGTTATATAACATTGCATTCTATTCCTCTTAACGGATTAAGTGCATCAACAACATATTTTTATATTGTGAATTCAGCAGATTCCAGCGGAAATAAAGCGCAAAGTCCAGAGAGGTCATTTACAACAACAACTTCCCAGCAATCTTGCACTGGGACGGCGTGGGCATGTTCAAATTTTTATGACCAACCAACATGCAATGCACAATTAGGATGCTACTGGGATGGCTTTGGAGAGTTCTGCGATGGCGGGGCATATCCTTGTTCTGGTTATACAAGCCAATCCACATGCCAGAACCAGCAAGGGTGTACATGGCAATAATTGCAGTAGGAATATTTAAATAATAAGTTTATATCTTGATTGATTATGGAAAAAAAAGTGCTCTATGTCTTTATATTTGTCTTAATACTCGGAGCAGTTAGTGCCTTCAACATAAACCTGAAAACTGTAAGATTGGCAGGGAATGCAATTCTAGATATAAACACTTGCAATGACGGGACAGAATTTGGGAAGTGCTCGGAAAAAAAAGAATTCTTCTGTGAGAGCGGAAATCTAATCAGCAATTGTGATTTATGCGGATGTGGCGATGGTTTTGCGTGCAAGGAAAACAGATGCGTCTTTACTGACATCTGCGAAGAAGGCAACGGTCAATGCCTAAACCAATGTTCCGATGGCTACTCAGAGCTTTACCAATTAACTGGCACATGTAACAAAGCTGAAAATGAAAATGGCACTATAGATATTGCAAATACTAAGGGATTACTAATAAATACTTATCTTAAAAATTCAAACCAATTCAGGGCACTAGAGAATGTTTATGTCAATGTATTTGTAGAGAATACAGAAATCAAAAACGGGTATACATTGCTTGTATTATACCCAAATCAGGAACATTTAGAGACGTTAAAACTGGTCTTACCTGAAAACATCGATAAATCTAATGCTTATGTGTTAAATACGCAAGTTTCATACAGCGATAAAACTTTAAATCAGAAGTATGAAATAAGTTCGGCGGGCAAAGGATTTTCATTTATCATTAAAGAGGTTGTTTTCGCAGACAACCAAAAAGTCAGGCTTGGAGACGACCTAATAGCCAATTTTGAAATAGTAAACAAGAAGTGCTGCATTAAAACCCAGCAGAAAGTTGATAGGTTTTATGGATACTGCAGCTATGAAAGTCTTTGCGCAAATCAAAAGCCATTAGTTTGTAAGAGAAGCATACTGGTAGAAGATTGTTCAACCTGCGGATGCCCTGAAGACTACAATTGCAATATAAATGGAAAATGCATCACAAAAGTAAGCAGCGAGGAAATACAAAAGTTCTATGACCTTGTAAATATCGAACCTTCAGAACAGGCCATAGTTGGAAACTTTATAAGAGACTACTCCAGGATTCCAAAATCAATAGAAAAACCAGAAGTAAAAATAGAAGACAACAAAGTTAGAGTACAAATAGAAAATGTAAGGGTAGAAGGCTTATTTATAGACAATAAGCCTTCAATTAACATCAACCTAAACCAAGAGTAAAATGGACTTCTATGCAAGAAAGGCAAGGCATGAAGGATACAGGGCAAGAAGTATTTACAAACTAGAGCACATCAATAAAAAATACAGCATGATAAAAAAGGGGAACAGCGTTCTTGACATCGGGAGTTTTCCAGGATCTTGGTTGCAAGCATGCAAGGATTTTATGGCCGGGTTTGTACTTGGCATAGACGTAAAGCCAATAAAAAACATTGCGGGAGTTAATTTTATACAGGCAGATATTAACAGCGATGAAATATTTGAGAAAATATCAATATACAGGAAAGAATTTGACTGTGTAATAAGTGATATAGCCCCCAAGACCACAGGAAACATGGACCAGGAAAAAAGCATCGACCTTACTAAAAGAGCTTATGATATAGCAAAAGTTTTCTTAAAGCAAAATGGGAATTTCCTCGCAAAGGTGTTCCAAGGGAAGGGGGTAGAAAACTTGTTTGAATATATAAAAACTGACTTTGAATTTGCAAAGGTTACAAAACCTCTGGCCAGTAGAAAGAGAAGTTACGAGGTATATATAGTAGCAAAAAATTTTAAAGGAGCAAAAAATAATACTATTTATGGAAAAAATAAGGTTTATCGGATTAAATGACTTTAATGACGGAGAAAAAGCACTCATTAACGAGATTACGTTGAATAATATAAAAAAAATAAGCAGGCATATAGGTGATTATGAACTCATAGTAAAATTAAAAAAGCACTCTACAGCAAATAAAAAAATAGATGAGACCATTAAGTACAGCATCCATGCAAAAATGCAGTTCCCGAAGATATTGATTACGGCAAGCTATGCGGACTGGGAGTTGAAAAGGACTTTGCATGTAATATACGATAAACTATTGAATGAGATTAAGCACAAATTCAAAATAAATAAAAAGTCTTGGATAAGGAAAAAACACCTAAATGTTTAAACAAGTCATAATCGTCAGGGCAGACCTTAAAATGCCCAAGGGCAAATTGGCAACGCAATGCTGCCATGCATCTGTAGAATGTATTCTCAACAGCGATAATGAAACAGTAAACAAATGGATGGCTGAAGGCGGAAAAAAAGTTATTCTTAAAGTAACGAGTGAAAAAGAACTGATAAAATATTTCAAAATGGCAAAGGGCATGAAGCTTAAAACTTCCATAATAAAAGATTCTGGGAAAACATTTTTTAAAGAGCCTACAACAACATGCATAGGAATTGGCCCCGACTTAGAAAAAAAGATTGATAACGTTTCTGGAAACCTCAAGATGCTCTAGTGCTACTTATTAGTGGTATAAAATAGAAACATTTATAAATGATTAAAACATTTTATTTGGTAATATGCTAGAAGATAAACTAGATTGTCAATTGGAGTTATTCGAAGCGCCAGATGTTTCAAGAAAGACTAATCTTTTGATAGTACCATCTATGAAGCCTTATTTACTTGCTCAAGAGGGCGTGAGAGACTACCTCAAGGAGCTGTTTTCCATAAACAATAAGGATTATTCTTTTTTAGACAATAAATCTGAGAGGGTCCTGCTAGGCATTTTTTATGATAAAATGGAGGCCTTAAAAATAGAACCGCCTTACAACTGCCAAATTCCAGGCAGAACTTTTGTCCCTTACACAAGATATAGGAAAAAGGGCCGGAGAAAAGACTTGGAAAGCTATGTCAGACATTTCCATGAAGCAAACGAATTTAAACTTCCACTAAATTTTAGTAAAATGAGCGCTAGGGCATTAACTCAGATTTACTTCACTATGATACGTAGATATAATATAGAGCCCAGAAGAGATTTCTCAATTGTAACAGAAAATGACCGGCAACTTGATTTAAGGGTTATTGTGAATAGGTACAGATGATCATATCACAATTTTTTCATTTATAATTTTATTTTGCTCTTTTATCCTTTCAATATTCCATTTTATTGTTTCTTTATCGCGAATCATTAAGACAACTCTATGGGTACTATCTCTGTCTTGAATTAGGTAATTTGTGTTTTTTCTTATTAATTCAGAGAATTCTTCTATCTCTTGCATTGTTGGCATGTTTGAGAGGCTTAATCTTGTTTTAGATGAACCGAGCCAGCTATACCCCTTAACATGGATAAATCTTGGCTTGTATTTGTTTATTAAAACTGAATAACCTTCTGGATCTTTCATATTTAGTCCTTTTACTAGAGTCATCTTAAAAATTGTTCGAGCATTCTTTTTCTCGAATTTCTTGAATAATGAAAGGCTCTCTAGGACTTTTTCCATGGGTTTTTTCATAAAGGAGTTTGTTATTTTAATGTAATCTTCAGGATTTGTATCATAAACACTAATAGTAATGTTATTTGGAATGGTATTCTTTTCCAGGAGTTCTCTCAGTCTTTCCGGATTTGTGCCATTAGTAACCAAAAATAAAGTCATCTTTCTTGATCTTATTTCTTTGATAAGCTCTGCTAATTTAGGGTATAATGTGGGCTCCCCATCTAGAGAGAGAGTTACATGGGCCGGAAACCACGCATTCTTAAAATTGTGTTGTTTTACCTTGCTATTTCCGCCGAATCCAGAAATAAGCCTCCGCTGGGCATTTATGAATTCGTCAACTAGCTCTTTTGGAGTGTCCCATTTCCTTGAAGAAATATTTCGCTGATTCCCAAAAGTCCTCCAGCAAAATATGCATGAAAAAGAGCAATTGTCTAAAGTCGGGGTTACTTGCATACACCTAGAAGAGTTTATCCCATACCATCGTTTATAGCAATTTTTTTCGCCTTTTATACTTGATTTTGTCCACCTGCATAATTGGATCCCTGAATGTTTATTTTTGCCAACTATCTTATACCCAGATCTTTCGTATTTTGCTATTCTTGAATTGGTAAATTTGTTATTATCTGATTCCATAAGAAAGAATGCTTTTGCACAATATTTAAATATTGTCGCTATTAAGCATTTTATAGTAAAGGAGGAATTTAAAATGTATCACCCGGGAAAAGTTTTAGAGATAATATCAACAAGCAATAAGGACATTAAGGCTAGTGACGAAACTACGCAAGCAGTGGTTGAGATGTGGGATGAGAATCAGCTTACATTTCTAGTAGAGCAAAAGCTAAGCAAAAAGGTAAAGAAAGGTGATGTAGTCTTGGTTGATTACACACCAATCTCAGAAAAGATTCCATTGCCCAAGCACTTAATAGTCAAGGTAATCAATGGAAAAACAGGAAATAGCATTTGGAACAGCTACAAAAGATATCATGACAAGAACAGGCAGGCCATGACAAAGAACATACAGCAGAATATGCCCCAATATATGGGCTAATCAAAGTTTTATAGGTTTAAATTTCGATTTTGCTATGATAGACTTTTTCAGCATTTTAATAATAGTGCTTGGATTGTGCCTATTTGAGGTTATAAAAAAGAAGAAAAGACTTGAATGAAACGTTGGATTACTACGGAGCTCACGAAGTTTAATCTTTTAATTTACCTTACTTTCGGAACTACTTAAATAAACCAAAATCTTTATAAATCAGAATTTTACAGTATTTCTAGGACGACCATAGTGGCTTGGCAACACCCGATCCCATATTATGGATAACATAAGGGAAGTTCGAACTCGGAAGTTAAGCAAGCCTACGTTCCAAGTTGTACTGTACTCTGTACGGGAAGCTTGGAAAGTTGTCCGCCTTCTATTAATTTTAAATTTTAGAAGCTATGGTTTTCGAGGTATACTATGATGATCTATGCAGGTAGCTGAATAAAGACCTGCACCGCCAACTTCAACCTGCTTTTCTGAATAGAAATTCCTTCTTGTAAAGTGCGCCGGGCCATTGCAGTCTACACATGCTGCAGTCAAACGAATATCATAATCTGAAATTGCGTATATATCAAGAGTAGTAATTGTTTCCTCGCCCATTTGTCCCATGATAAAGGGTTTTATTCTATAATCTAGAACTAAGCCCTCTAATATAATCTTTTTTCCTTGCTTTCTTAAATCCAGACAAAATTGCCTAAGGTCCTGATCAAAGAATTCCATCTCGGATATGCCATAAACTTGTGCATCTGGATCCAGCATCGACTTTATCTCATTTGTGTTATTAGCATCAGAAGCAGGAAAAAATAAACCCTTGTGGGACCTAATACCATTACCGTATCTTTGGTCTATGGCCTGCTTAAATGCTTGTACTTTTAATCCGCCATAACCTTGAGCCATGTTTAATGTATGGATTAATTCTTCCGATTTTCCAGAAAACATTGGGCCGTGAATAAGAAATACCAATCCTTCTTTAGAACGAAGCAATCTTAAGTCTAGAGTCATTTTTATCAAAGATAATGAGGGGTATAAATTTATAAAGTTAATTTTTCTCTAAGCTATATTATGGAAAAACATCACCATAAAGATAATCTAAAAAAAATAGCTTTAGAGAGAGTAAAAATACTATTTGATGAGGCTGGTTCTGTTTTTGATGAAGACAAAAAACTGGCTAATGACTATGTTAGGAAAGCGAAGAAAATATCAATGAAGGTTAATTTAAGAATACCCTCTTATTTAAAGAGGCAATATTGCAAGCATTGCGACTCTTATTTAAAACCGGGAAAGAATTTAAGGGTGCGGACAAAAAATGGAAAGGTGGTTTATTATTGCATTGAATGCAAGAAATTTGCAAGATTTAAACTAAATCCTAAAAAATCTAAATAAGGTTGATATTCTTGCTGGCCTTCTTTTGTAGTTCGGATTTAGTTTTTTGTATATTAATAGCCATTCATTCCTGACAAAATCTTTTTCCTGTTTTAATAAATGGCCGAAGCCCCTTCTTAAAAGCTCTTTATCGACAATGCCTCCTTTATGAGGATGCTTATGGAGCCTTGGCAATGGACTATGGAAACCGTGGCTATAATGAACTAATTCATGTGCAAGTGTCAAGTCTATTATATATTCTGGAACTAAAGAACTTTTGAATAATGAATTTATTGCTATTTCAGTATCTTTGTTCTTGAGCAATTTTATATGGCCGAACTTATTCATTGATTTGCCTTTAAATTTGGCAATAACTTTGTTTGGCCTTGGAGTCTCTGGAAAGAGTATTTCCCATATTTGGCTAAGCCTTTGACTAAGCCAGTAATTGTCGCGCATAATAAAGAACTAGCATGTCTTATTTAAAAAACTTTTCTACTCTCGGCAGATATTCTCGCGTAAGGAACTTGTAATGTGTTGGCAATTGCCATGACCCAGTCAAGAAACCTCTTAGTATTAAACTCATATTTTTGTCAACTGTGTCCCGACCATATTTTGAATTAAGCTGCTTAAAGCATCTTTTTACATAATCTGTGCCGATTATTGTTCCCACATTATATAAATTTTCTAGCAGTGATTCATCTGGAAGTATGCCCTGGTCTCTGAGATAAAGCGGCATATCCATTATTCTTGATAATTCTTTTATTGCATTTCTTTCCTGAGGTTCTGTGTTCTCCCTAACTTTTAATATAGAGAATAATATGGATGGAATTCTTCTTGCGAAATCAAACTTTGAAATGTAGAACATCGCTTCAATATCTTGGTCAGTTAATCTAAATCTCTCTTTATTCCTCTTGACTATAAGAGGTATCAATAAACGCTCATTCATCCTAGCAATACCTTCAGTCAAAGGCATGTGAACCCCGTTGTAAGCGTCATCCATTGGAGCCAGGCCCTTTATTCCAGGAAAGCTGTTCTCAGAGATAATCTGATGCAATCCATGAGTTCCCTCATGTAAGGCCTCAAGCAAGAAACTGCCTGTAAATTCTTTGTCTACACCATCTTCTCTATAATAGTATATTTCATTCGGGTCTATAGAAGCATAAAAGGTTCCTGAATGGAAATAGCTGTATTTCCTGTTTGTTATGTCCATCTCGACTTTAATGTCTAGGCTTTCTCTCGGAACATTTAGAAAATCTCCAAATAATAATATTATGTCTCTTGTGAAAGGCAATATTTCGTTCTTTGCCTTAGAAAACAATCCTTCTATGTAAATTTCTTTGCTCAATGCTATTATCTTGTAGACTTTCTTTGCATAAGTGTCTATGTCCTCATGATTAAAATGATTGGCCAATCTTATTATTGTTGCATAAGGAGTTTGTATAGGTACTTTCTCCCCATAATAATCTCTTAAGAATTTTACAACATTGAACTTCTTCATGCTCTTTTCAAGGTCATTACTATACTTTTTTGAGCTTGTATCTGTTTCTGGCTCATCATAGTTAAATAAGAGGCCATAATATGCTTCTGCAGAATCTGCATTTTTCAATATGTCTTCTCTTAGAATCTCTTCAAACTGAGTCCCGAATCTAATTCTAGAGGCCTCTCTCCTGATCTGTTTTACATTATCCAGAATTCTTTCGCCAGTTACCCGGCTAGGGATAATATATCCCACTTGATGTTCAAGCCTACTAAGATCAGAGTTAAGCTCATTTCTAATCTTGTCTAGCTTAATTAATGATTTTTTCTTAATGGGCCAGATAAGAGGATCTGAATCCTGTTCTTCTACTAAGTTTTCTAACGCTGTTGCCATTTGAAATTGAAAGAAATAATCCTGATATAGAAAAAATTTAAAAAACCTAGTATTTCTTGAATTCGGAGACTGTTTCTATCAAGTCAACATGTCCTAGGAATAATTGCCTGCAGCAATACCTCTTTAAGCCTAAGTCGTCCGTAACATTCTTTTTAGATTCGCCTTTTTCAACTCTGGCTTTAAATTCTTCCCATAGATGGCCTATTGGCTTTCCGCATGACATGCACCTAACTGGAATAATCATAGTAAATCACAATAGAAGGCGTAAATCTATCATTTATAAACCTTGTTGTTTGTTGTTTTTGTGAGATAATTTGAGTGTTCAAAAGCCTTATTTATCTCTAAGGGAGTCATTCCTACTACTAAAGCAAAGGCCTTTAACAAATCTATGCTTCTTAAATCATATTCGTTTCTGGCAAATGAAGCAAGAACCATTTTTACCTTAAATTTCCGGCATAGCCTTACATTCTGCATCATCCTCCCTAGCAAAATAGGCTTTTCATTTGAATTGAGCAACTCAGAAAAGCTGAGCCCTATTGCTATGTTATTTTTTCTAGCAAGATTGCAAATCACTTTATTTAAGCCCGAGTTCCTGTGATGCATAGAGTCATTTTTAATGTTTTTTTCCGGACTGAGCAATATATCGACATTCTTATTCTCTATAATATCGCGGTTTATTGTATTGCCTTCTATAATCACTATTTCATTCTTATTGAGGTTTTTAAGCGATGAAATCTTTACGTTCTTGTATTTTATGCTGCCGGATAGGTTATTCTTTGTATCAAACAAAATAAAGTCTGTATGCATGATAATTTGTATAAATCATTGTTTTTAATTGTTTTTCTTTTCTTATTTCAAATGTAAGAGCTTTGCACAAAAAGTAGCCCTACAAGGACTTTATAGTGCTTATCGCTTCTTGAGCGATTTTAGGGCTTAAGCCAGCAGCCCGGCCATCAAGCATATAGTTTGATGACATCTTCAATATATTAATTGAAGCATTAAAGTCTGCATTAACTTCATATCTGCAGTTGTTGCATTTAAACAATCCTTGATTTATTCTAATGCCTTCTTTACTGCACTTGCTGCAAGTTATGGATGTCTTATACTCTTTTACTTTGATAACCTTAATACCCTGCTGCATTGCCTTGTATTCTATAAACTTTGTTAATCTAAAGTAAGGCATATTTCCAAGGATCCTGTTAATCTTTCTACCCCTATTTTTCTTTCTTATTCCTTTCAGGTTTCCAATCACTATTACTGATTTAGTTTTTACTGCGTCACTTACTATACCCTTAGATATTTTATGCAGTTCCTGCTCTATAATCCTTTTTTCCTTGTCATTAATTTCTTTTATTTTCTTTAGCAGCTTCTTGTTTCCCAGCTTTTTTCTTAAATAACTATAGTGGCGTCTTATGCCTTTAAGGTTCCTCCCATAGAACATTGGCCTAATATTGCACGAGTTACAAACTGTTGCAATATTTTTATAGCCCAGGTCTATGGAAGTGATGCTATTATATTTTATTTCATTTACTTTGTACTGAAATATCAACCTTAACTCATAATTTCCCTTCTTGTTTTTGATTAATAGGCTGTCTTTAAGGTACTTGATATTTATTAATTCTTTATGTGGCTTAATCGGAAGCCATAATCCAATGCCTTTCCTTTTCCTTACGCTGATCTTAATCCAATACGGAGTTAGCTTAGTTTTTTTCTTTCTGAACCATACTTGATTTTTAGGAATTACTAGAGGATAGTCTCTGTACTTAATTTTTTTAGTGTCATAATACCATCCCTTGGCTCTTTTATGCTGGCTTAAAATGTCCTTGTCTATATTAAACTGCATCCACCACTGAAAGCCATTGTATTCATGGTCTAAAGCGTCTAGTTTGGATTTTGTAAGTCTAAGAATTCCAGCATTTATCACTCTTGTTGCGAGCATATAAAGATTAAGTAATTTTTATTTATAAAGCTGTCGCGCGAGCCGCGGGATGTAGGAATTGTTTTGAATATATATTTTATAGAATATAATAATCTGATTTCTTATGAGCACTTTATGTGCAAAGCCAAATGTAAGGAAAGATTTATAAACAAAAAATTGAAGTTCAATGCTATGAAAAGAAGCTCTAGACGTTGGAAGAAAAAGGGCCAAATGAGATGGAAATGGCAGCGCAAGAGAATGAAAAAGGAAAAGCGCAAGAGAAAGGCCAAGGCTAAAGGTTAGTTAAACAGCAAAAATTCTGATATTAATTATTTAATCATACTGTCCTTTTGCTTTATATTTGTCTGAGTAAAGAATTTCGTGGTATTCTTTTTCGAATTCTTTGTCTTTCTTTGGGCTAGACTTTATCCAGAAATACAATATTAATGCTACAGCGACCCCAATCAACAGGTTCTTATTTTCTAATAGATTTATCATAGAATTTTATTGTTTTTAACATATTTAAATGTTTTGTTTAAAGGTTGTTTTTCAAAATAGAATAGTTTATTAATTTAAATGTATTAATGCCTAGCATGAAAACCAAGACTGGAATTACAGTAAGAGATGCTATGACTAAACGGCCCGTTACAGCATCTCCTGATGAAACCATACAGGAATGCGCAAAGAGGATGTCAAGGCAAGAAGTAGGATCCTTGGTTATAGAGAAAAAAGGTACTTTGCTTGGAATAGTTTCTGAAAAAGACATAGTGGAGAGGGTTGTTGCACAAGGAAAAAACCCGGCCGAAGTAAAAGCTAGCGAGGTTATGTCCAAGAATCTTGTCACAATAACGCCCGACAAAGATATTTATGACGCTATTTTGCTTATGAGCAATGAAGAAATAAGAAAATTGCCTGTTGTTGACGGGAAAAAATTAGTTGGATATTTGACGACTAAGGATGTGATAAAAATAGAGCCCGCATTATTTGACATATTCTATGGAAGGATTGAAGAGCTGAGAGAAGAGGGGAAGAAACCGTTAAAATACGAATATGGTACCTGCGAGAAATGCGGCAGTCAAGGGCCAGTACAAAAAATTAAAATGGGATTATATTTGTGCGGCTCCTGTTTAACCAAATAGTTAATTTTATTAAGAGACAAAGCAAATTCTTAGGATATGCCTGAAACCATTAAAATAACTCCCGGTATAGGCTTGACAATAAAATATTCTGGCGCTTTTGATTTTGACAAATTCTACAAAGAAATGCATGACTGGTTTATCATGCATAAGTACGATTTTAATGAAAAAGAGCATACTAAAAAAGAAAGGGAAACAGGCAATTATATAGAGATAAATTGGGCTGGCGACAAGAAAATTGATGATTATGCACAGTTCTCTATTAATGTCCATATCATAATTGAAAATATGGCTGCAACAGAAGGAATAGACTCCGGTAATTTGGCCATGGAAATAGTCGGAAACTTGATACTAGACTATAGTAATCGATGGCAATCAAGACCCTTCAACAAATTCCTTATCAAGATTTATAACAACTATATAATAAAAGACAAAATAAACAAGTATTATATTGGAAAGCTTTATGAAGAGGTAACAAATCTTCAGGACATGGCAAAATCTATTCTAGGATTGTATAGTTAAACAGTTAAATTTATTAATAAAAGTGCAAGTAATCTTATTATGCATCCGGATGCCGACAAAGTTAAAATAGCTGATGATCTTAAGATAAAATGGAGCGGAGTCTTTGATGTAGGAGACTTCTACAATAGATTAAAGCAATGGTTTGTACAAGAAGGCTATGGTGATGAACTCAAGAATTTCAAAGAGATCAAGTTTGTGCAAAGGGTAAAGCAGACAGGAAAAGAAATCGAGATAAAATGGATTGGTGAGAAAAATGTATCTGATTATTTTGCCTATGCAATCACAATTACTGTGGCAGCCTCCCAAATAAAAGATGTTGAAATTCAAAGGGATGGAAAAAAACTCAAGATGAATTCCGGAAGTCTTGACATAAGATTATTTGCGGATTTTGTAAAAAACGCGAAAGGCAGATGGAAAAAAGAAAGCTTTATGAAAAAAGTATATGAACGGTTTGTAGTGAAAGAACGAATGGACTCTTATAAACTAGGTTTATATCAAAAAGTTTATGGCCTGCAGGACTATATAAAAGAGTATTTGGGGATATCAAAATTTTAAAACGCTAAATTTATTAATAGAAACTCTATTTTAATTTCTATGACTGAAGTAGATATTGTAGTGTCTGAGCTTAAGATTACAAAAGAAGGTGTTTTTGACTTTGATTCTTTGTACAAAACATTCAAAGACTGGTTGAATTTGCATCAATTTGACTTTTTTGAAAAGAACTACATAGATATAACAAAAGTAGAGTCAAAAGAAATCAAGATAAAATTTGAGTCTGAGAAAAAAATTGATGAATACTTGAAATTCGGATTAGAATTTACAATCAAGGTTAGTGATTTCAAAATTGTGCTGTCTGCAGACAAAAAGAAAAAATTAGTTAAAGGCGCATTAAACATAAGCATAAGCTCTGCAATCCAAAGCGACTATGCGGGAGAATGGGAAGGCAAGCCATTCAAGAAGTTCATGAGGGGAATCTATGACAAGTTTATTGAAGGGGACAAAAGAGCTAGGTTAAATTCGCAAATAAAAGAAGAAACATATTCATTATATAATGAAATAAAAGCGTTTTTGAACCTGCAGAGATTTTAATTTAACCATTGCTTGATTAATAACAAATATTAAATTAATCTAAGTGCATATTTAAGGATTACGAGGTGTTTTTATGGCAAGAAAATCAAAGGAAACCAAAAAGGCTAAAGTTTCAGAGTTACCATTAGGAGTGAAGATAATTTCTATCCTGTATTATATTGGAGCTGGTTTCAGCTTATTATTAGGGCTAATATTACTGCTTACTGGGGAAAGGCTTCAGGATGGCTAAGCGCTTTTGAACTGTTCCCAGGGTTTTTTGGAATATTGTTTACAGTTGCTGGAATAGTCTTGATAATAAGTGCAATAATAGGCTTTTTCATAGCGAATGGCTTATCGAGGTTAAAAAACTGGGCTAGAATCACTGCCATAGTATTTGCTATACTGGGCTTGATAAATGGATTGTTTACCTTGCCTATAGGCATATTAAACTTATTAATAAGCGGATTAATATTATGGTATCTAGGATTTAATGAAGAGGTAAAGAAAGCCTTTAAGTAAAACTAAATTGAAGTGAATAAGATAAAAAAAGAAGCCTAAATTTATTTAAGGTTTTCCTCTAATTGTTTGATATAAACCCTCTTCCAAGCTTCGCATACAAACTCTGGATGCAATCTTGATAGACATTCTGCGGCATGTTCTAATTTATTTTCTAATGAAGGCTTAGAATTTTTTCGCGCCAGCGCCTTCGGCGCCGTTACGTACCCCAAACGCATGACCGTTCCTGTCGTTACCAAGGTTGTAGCCAACGACGAGAAGCCAACGATCTAAGACCCAACCGGAATTAAGAGCGGAAACTCTTGTAGTAGGTTCGTTGACTGATTTAAAACTCCATAAATATGGTTTTTGTTTGAATTCATCAGCAACTTCAGCTAATTTATCTGCTCCTTCCTCGCCTGCTAAGCCGATTATATAAGCGTTTTTAGCTAATTGCATTGGACTCATTGATTCAATATCAAATCCGAAAGGAACAAATCTTACACTAGGATCCTTAGATTCTAATTTCTTTACTAAATTTGATTCATCCATAACGACTCTTCCATTTCTTACTTCTGGACTATCTTGAACGTAAACTCCTTTGTTTGGGAGATCTAAATTTCCTGTAAAACTCCATAGCCATCTATCTTTCATTATTCCTCTGATTTCTTTACTATATTTATCATCAGAATTGAAAGCTGTATGAACTAAAGAAGCATTTTCTGCCATAGTTGATGCTTTGTAACCATCTTGCTCTATTACTTCTTTAACACCTAAATAAGTACTTGGCCCCTAAGATGGAGCTACAAAAGTTAAAGTTTTTCCATTATAATTAGTATCTAATTCAGTTCTACCTTCTCTTACAACTAAAGGTTTAGTTTGTATTTTTGTCATTTTTATTTTACCTCTATATTTGTTGAATATCTATGCAATATTGAAATATTTACTTATTTATAAAGCTTTCTATATTGTTACTACTGATAGATTAAAACAGAAACCTTTTTATACTAGTGATTATTAACTATTCTTAAGCCCGGCATGAGAATACTCAACGGAGCATATGATTAATATCAAGCGATGAGGCTTGGGAGTTAGTGTATCGGGCGATATTAAAATAATATTTAAAAGGGTCATAACAAGAACAAGGATTGGGGATTTATTGCCCTTAAATCATGTTTAATCAATATCACATAAGTAATAAGTAATTACAAAGAAGCAAAATTGACGACAGTGAAGCATAATATAAATTATGTTAATATTATAGACATCACCCCTTGTTCTAGAATTGGCTTTTTAAAATAATAAAAAATGAAAACAATATTAAGATTAACAGGAGTTGGTAAAGATGGGAAAAATAAGCCCAGTTGCAGCAAAATATATAGTTCATACTCAAATATCTATAGAAGGCATAGTAGACCGTCCGGATGTTATTGGGGCGATATTTGGGCAGACAGAAGGATTACTTGGAACAGATCTAGAACTTAGAGAATTGCAGAGAAATGGAAGGCTCGGAAGGATTGAAGTTAAGATCGACACTAAAAGCGGAAAGACCCAAGGATTTATTATAATACCGAGTTCTCTTGACAAGGTTGAAACAGCAATTATAGGCGCAGCCCTGGAAACTATCCAAAGGATAGGTCCATGTAACGCAAAGGTAAAAGTCGAGAAAATAGAGGATGTAAGAATTTCAAAAAGAAATTATGTTGTTGAAAGGGCCAAAGAATTGCTTAAAGAATTGACAGAAAATGTGCTTCCAGACTCTCAGGAAATAACTGATGAAGTAGCAAATTCAGTAAGGATGATGGAAATACGAGAGTATGGCCGCGATAGGTTGCCGGCAGGTCCTGCTATTGATGAAAGTGAGGAAATCATTGTTGTTGAGGGTAGGGCAGATGTCCTTAATCTATTAAAAAACGGAATCAAGAATGTCATTGCCATGAACGGAACTTCTGTACCGGAAACAATAAGAGAATTATGCAGAAGAAAGGTAGTTACTGCTTTCGTTGACGGAGATAGGGGCGGAGACTTAATTATTAGAGAATTGCTCGGAAGCGCAGAAATAGACTATGTGATCAAGGCGCCTGATGGAAAGGAAGTCGAAGAATTAGCTAAAAAAGAAATACACAAGGCATTAAGAAGCAAGGTTGCTGTAGAGCAAATCTCTATGGAAATGGGTGAAGGTGGTAAAGTCGACAGGACAGAAAGACTATATGGCTTAATCCAAGAAAGATCCAATGGAAGCAAAGAGATGATTAAGCCTGTCTTCAATCATCAACCGACCATAGCAGTCCAGGCAGTCTCAACAAGCAGCAGGCCAGAAAGACAGGAGAGACCTGCTTTAAATTATAGTATGGAAAGGCAAGCGGTTTCGAGACAAGTTATGAATGAAAAGCGCTCAAGCCTGTCTAAAAAAGAAACAGTTGCGTTTAAGGAGATTCTTGATGATCTTGTAGGAACTAGAGGTGCCTATATATTAGACAAGGACATTAATGTGCTCGGAAAAGTTCCAACATCTGAACTTTCAACAACATTGAAAAGTCTGCCTTCTGGAGTGCATGCTGTGGTTTTAGACGCTAACATTGATTTTGAACTGGTTAAGATAGCAGAACGCTCCAAAGTAAAGTACTTAGTGGCAAATGAATCAAAGGTTAATCCAGGCGAATCAAGGATTGTTGAAATAATAACGAGAAAAGACTTGGGTTAATTGCTTCAAAGTAATTAAAAACATATTTATAATACATTTTTCTTTTCTTTTTTTATGAGATGGGACAAGATTAACTTCTTTTTGGTCATAATAGTAATATTGATAGTCGCGTATTTCATATCGACTATTTTAATACCGAAAAACTGTAACCAAGACAGAGAATGCTTTAATAAAAAAGCTTCTTATTGTGTTCCGGCGGTTTATAAACCTGAATCCCAAGGAAATATATTTTCTTACAGGATTTTGGGCAGCACCCCAAATAATTCCTGCACAATAGAAATAAAGCTTGAAAAAGCTTCAATTGCTTCTAGCCAGGAAACCAAAGAACTTTTTGAAGGAAAGTCAATGACATGCAAATTTCCAAAGCAACAGCTAGCTGTTGCCCCGATCCAGGAAACTAGCAATATTCTAAATTACTGCACAGGGCCTTTGAAGGAAGCGACTCTTGAGATGATGATAAGGAAATTATACGGCACTATAGCGCAAAATCTTGGCGATGTATTAAACCAGATTTACAATAATCAGACTATAAACAAAATAACAAACCCAAGTTCTTATACAACAAATAATGGAACGATAAGTTAGAGTAGGCCCCCAAGGTCGATACAATGCTTAAGATATAGTTTGCCTTGGACTTTCCTCCCCTCTGCAACCCCATAAGCATCAGCATAAGCGCTTAATGTTGCTCCATTCCTGGCCTCACATGGTTCGCAAAAACACCGGTCCTACAGGACAGAGGATCTACGTACGGCCCAAGACTATAGTCAAGCAGTATACCTCGCCTGGGCTTCGGTCCCAACATGAAGTCCGTTTTTGGGTACAGCGGAGGACTGGCCCGCCACCTAGCCTACAAAATGACCTTGTTTTATTAGGTTTTAAACATTTCTATTGAGTTAAATTAGTCTTTCTCAAAACAATAATCTGGATTTCTAAGCCTATATAATTCGACCGCCTATTTTACTATTTTTCTTCCATTGGAATCTGTTTTTTCTGTCCTCTCTATAACTCTATAGGCATTGCAGTCAGTTGCCTTAGAAAAACTTTTTATGCCTTTATTAAAACCGTTCATAGGATCAAAAAGCCCAGAAATAAAGAGCATATCCAGTTTATACAATATATCAGCCAGAGTTGAGCTGTCTTTTGTGTGGAATTCTTTTTGGCAGATAGGGCCTTCCAAAATCTTTTCTTCTAGGTAAGGAGCTAAATCTCTGCCTGTCAAATCTTCTAGAGGCTGCATGAAAAAACAGAAATAAAAAAGAATTTAAGATTTTCTATTTGGTTTAATGCCCAACAAATAAAATGTGCTTGTCTTCTCCTTGTAACTCGACTAAAATTCTTTTTACAATCGCTTGTTCTGGATCGGGCATTAACTTTACTCTGTTTTTAAGGTCGATAAACGAGTCAAATGGCTTCTCATCTCGCTTCTCTATTATCTCCCACATGTGTTTCTTGCCTATTCCAGGAATAAGTTCTATTTGATGCCTTCTTGTGTTTATTGGGCCGGCCTTATTAAAGAATTCAATAAACCTAGACTCGTTTTTCTTTACGATTTCTTTTATTACTATCTCGAGCTCGCTCAGTGCAGTCTGCGTTAATTTGCCCATAGGGATTCTTCCGATAATATGGTGGATTTCTTCCCTCTTGCCCTCGCCCATATACACTTCATGGAGTGGCTGCAGAAATTGCCCTTTTTTTGGCACCATCTCAAGCAAAATAAAATGCGACTTGCCTATGGCTTGCGCTATTGGAGTCTTCTTGTGCATCGGTCTTGTGTCGAACGGATACCCATTTGGCAAAAAGTCCAATACTATTGCGTATTCTTCCTTTACTTGAGTGCCTTGTGTCATATTCCATTAAATTGTTAACAATTTTAATATTATGCATATTTTTTCACAACATCTAGTATTTTTGTATAGTCTTCCTCTTTTAATGACAGACTTTCGTTGCTGAATATTGCTCTTAAGCTGTCCATGTCTTTTGGCAATATATCAATTAGCTTTGAGGTTATTGCTAATCTTAACCTATCTATTTTCAGGTCATGAAGCTCTTTCTTTAATTCCTCTGCTTTTTGGTATTTTAGTTTAGTTATGCTGTTGAGGAATTCCTCTGTTTTTTTTGCACGGAAGTTTAATTCCTTATCTCGTTTTTTTATTTCTTCAAGCTTTTGCCTCATTTCAGCTAGCGCCAGAGGCGTTTCTTTTATGATTTGTATTTCTGCCATTTTTATGCCCTCTTCAAGTGTATCGGATGGACTAATAATGTTTTCGCTTTGTTATGATCCTTGATTTTAACGTAATAGCAGATTCCTTGCTTTCCAGATATTACGCCAGATTTTCCATGGTACCTAGGAAAGTACATCCCTTTCTGATATGCAGGCTCTGCTTTTAAATAAATTCTGTCACCATCATTAAATTTCTGCAAGAATTTCTTTATGCTGATCTTGCCCCTGTCTCGCACATTCTTCCTTAACTTATGTCGAGTTTTCCTTCTAAATCCACCAATTCTTTGCATTTTAGTATACCTTGATTTAGCACTATAAATCACTGTTTAAAAAGCTTTTCCTTAGAAAAATCTTGTGTGATGTCCTGAAATAGGTTCACACCTTAAGGTCCCTTCTCCAGATATCATAAAGTGCGAGATAATCAAGAGACATCACAAAATCAAAGTCTCCTAGAAACATTTATAAATGATTGATCTGCATCAAATTCTCGAACATGTCTGAACAAATTAAGCAAATCATTAGAGTAGCAAACACCGACATAAAAGGAAATATACCTTTGTACCATGCGCTGACAAAGATAAGGGGAGTTAGCTACAGTTTTGCAAATGCTGTCTGCAATAGTATAGAAATAGAAAAAACCAGAAAAGTCGGCTCGTTAAGTGAACAAGAAGTAAAATTAATAGAAACCTGCATAAAAAATCCAATTAATCACAATATCCCGTCATGGATTTTAAACAGGCAACACGACACAGAAACTGGAAATAACTTGCATTTGATAGGGGCTGATTTAAAATTCAGAGTAGACAATGACATTAAAACTATGAAAAGATTAAAAACTTATAAGGGAATGCGGCATTCTATTGGGCAGCCTGTTCGAGGGCAAAGAACTAAGGCTCATTTCAGGCACGGCACTACAATTGGTGTGCAGAGAAGCAAGAAGATAGTTGCTGCAGCTCCTAAGAAAGAAGAGTCCAAGAAAGAGGCTAAGAAGTAAAAATGGGCAGTCCAAGAAGACCAAGGAAAAAATATGAAACTCCCGAGCATCCTTGGAGAAAAGAACGGATAGAGTCCGAGAAAGTTTTAGTCGATGATTATGGCTTGGTGAACAAGAAAGAAATATACAAGATGGATTCCAGGCTTAGATCTTACTTCAGACAGGCAAGATCATTGATTTCAAGCACAAGTTTGCAAAGCAAGAAAGAAGAAAAACAACTTCTCGAAAAACTTTATAAGTATAATTTGATACAGGACAAGAACACCAAAGTAGAAAATGTCCTTAACCTAAAATTGAAAGATGTAATGGACAGAAGGCTTCAGACTTTAGTTTACAAGAACGGGCTGGCGAAAACAATAAAGCAGGCGAGGCAGTTCATAGTGCATGGGCATATCTTTGTAAATGGAAGAAAGGTTGCTGTCCCTAGTTACTTGGTTTTAAGAGACGAAGAAAACAAGATTAACTATGATACTGTTTCCGGATTAAGCGATCCTGAAAATCAAGAAAGGGCAAAAATACTCGGTTTTATGGAGAAGAAAAAGCAGATTGCCGAGGCTGAAATAAAGAAAGAACCTAAAAAAGATGAGACTGCTGGGCATAAAGAACACAAGAAAGAAACCAATAAAGAAAGATTATGGAAAAACAAAGAGAAGAAAACTGTAAGAAAAGTCATTAAGAAAGAAACAAAGAAGGAAGAAAAATGAGCCGGGATCAATTAAGATGGGGAATAGTCCATATTTATTCTAGCTATAATAACACGATAATACATCTAACTGACATAACTGGAAGTGAAACAATAGCAAAGGCTTCTGGCGGAATGGTAGTTAAAGCCCATAGACTTGAGTCAAGTCCTACAGCTGCAATGAGTGCTGCAAAGATAGTGGCAGAAGCAGCACTAGAGAAAGGCGTTAATGCAATTCATATCAAGATTAAGGCTCCTGGCGGCCATAACGGACCTGCAAATACGGGTCCTGGAGCACAGGCAGCAATCCGTGCTTTATCAAGGGCCGGATTAAAAGTGGGCACTATAGAAGAAGTCACCCCAATACCACATGATGGCTGCAGGAGAAAGGGGGGTCGACGGGGTAGAAGAGTTTAGTACTAATTAGTAGTAATATTTTTTATGTATTCTTTTGCTTTTTCTTCATCTATTATTCCATAAATATCTCTTCTTGCAAACCCACCCTTATGTAAAATTTCTTCACCTATTTTTTCAACTATTCTTAAGCTATACAAAGAATTTTTCTTATTGTGATTTCCCTTTAGATGCACACTTACAACATTATTTTTTACTAATAATTCATTAGACAATTCTTGGATACTCTTAGGTTTCTTTAATAAAGACTTAAGTATCAATTTCTTACTTTCTCCAACTCTTCTTTGATTCCATCTTTTACTCTTCCACTCTAATAAAAAATCAAAATTTCTTTGCTTATATCCTATAGGTAATTGACCTAAACTTCTATGTAATTCTATAAAAGATTCAGTACTGAAATCTATTTTCCATAATGTAGTTTTATAGTTCCATTTTGGATTTTCTTTGAAACGTATAAATCGTTCTCTAGACGATAATTTATTTAATTTGTAATAAATTGAAACTACTTCGTAAATATCTTTAACAAATTTCTCATTATTACCTAACTCAATTCTTATTTTATCATCTACTGCGCCTTCATCTGTAATCATAGCTTTTATGAATTCATCTAATAAAATTTTATTTTCTTTAACTAAACTTTTAAATTTATCAGATAAGAAAACTTTCATTGATCTAAAGTCCGAAATTTTTAACATTTTTGAAACTATGTAAGCTATTGTGTACGAAAAATAAAGTTGATGTTTTTTTTCGATATAATTTGTAGGTACTTCTCCAAAGACTTTCAGTCTATTAGTATGATAATCAAATAAACTATCACCATAACATAAAAAGTAACATCCCTTCTTTGGCATAAAACATCCATCAAACATTAAATGGCTTGCCACGTAAAAGATGTCTATCATTTTAAATGGCAATTTAGGATTTTTGATTATTGTTCCGTCTTCATGATTTCCGATTTCTTCTAAGCTTATTTCAACTTCTTCTTTAGAGATATTAGCATACTCTCGAATTATTTCTAATTCCGATAATCTAATTCTAGTAAATTTCGTAAATAATCTCTGCGCATGCCATTTTGGGCAATTTAACACTTTATAGAAACAGTTTTTCTTGTAATGTTTTGTCAATACTTGAATTTGATAGCATAACTTATTATGAAATTCTTCTTTTAAACTTACAAACAAATCATCTGGAAGTTGCCAATAATGAACTAGTAGTTCTTCGTCATTCATTGTTAGTTTTAAGCAAAATTCATTTATAAGACTGTCGCGCGACCCGTGAGATGTGGGAATTGTTTTCAAAATATATTTTATAGAAGATAAAATTTAAAACCCAATTATTATTGATTTTTAAGTCTTAATTCCTTAAAATATTTATGTGTCTTTTTGGCCTGAAAATTTCATTTTTCATGGCCCATAATTTTGTTAACAATAGGCTAGAAATGTTTATATACAAAAAATATTAATCATATTTATGAAAAAAAGGAATTTCCTTAGCTATATAATTATAATTTCTATTATTGGAGTGTTGTTTGCCGGTTATTTGACATACGGGACATTTTCTTCAGGAAATTGCCCATTAATAGAATCATGCCCTTATTATTTCAATCTTCCTGCATGCGGGTATGGGCTGATTATTTATGGCATAATCTTGCTGTTTAGTTTGATTGCGTTCATCAACAAAAAACTGCAACAAAAACTGATGACTGGAATATTCTATATTTCAATAGTTGGGATATTGTTTTCTGCATTCTCTTCCATATATGAAATATTCTACCTAAAATGTGCAAGCCCCCCTTGCAGGTATTCATTGTTATTGCCTACATGCGTCTATGGATTAGTGATGTATACTGCAATTTTCCTGCTTTCAAAGTCATTAAAGAAAAAGTAATTATTCTACAATCGCCTTGATTCTTCTTATATCATAAAAGATGCCAGTTCTTTACTACCCCCACCTGTGTATGTGACTTATTTACAGATAGCAGCTTTATTAATTCCTGAGTATAAAAAAATAAATTAACCTAAAACTCTTACATATGCGCCATTATTTATAAGCTCCTTATGTTTTGCCAATTTTGATTTGAATTCTTTAGAAACATCTGAGACTCTTCTTATCTTATTCGATTCGATGAACTTAGGATCCGCATATCTTAGTTTATTTTTTATAAAATAATCATAATTCTCTCTGTCTTCTGTATACTCTAAGTCTTTTTTTATTAGATTCAATTTTTCTAATATTTTTTTATTCTTAGACTTATGCAGTTTATTAAAAATATATTTGTCATCATTAAATAAATCTTGTTTAGAAATTATTTTTTTATCAATTGCAATTTTTATTGCGGCAGCCAATATCTCAGATAATAAGCCCTCAAAATTGCTTGACCAAGAAATATCTGCCATCTCTAAATACTCCAAGGCAAAATTTATAGCAGATTTCCTGTTGTTGAATATTATTTCTGAATTATGAACAATCAGGCTATTTGAGTAAACTTTCAGATTAGTATTATTTTTAAACATAGTTAATCTATCTCGTAAAGCATAGTCTACTCTATCTGCACATAAATCTGGACATTTTCTTTCTAGAAGATGAAAATTTTTTGCATTGAGTATATACTTTGTGTTATAATTGTATTTTTCTAGTATTATAGGTATTTCTGAATTGAATATAATTGATTCATGAAATTTATCGTGATAATCATATTCTTCACTTCTAAAAATATGGTCAACTACATGCGAAAATGCTGTATGCGGAACATCATGTAGCAAGCCCGCTATTTGTTCTTCAATAGAGGCATTTAATTTTCTTAATAATAACATAACCCCAATAGAATGATCATAACGATTGGTATTCCGGCCTTTTATGACATATGCGGCTGCTCCGGACTGGCTTATTCTCTTAAGTCTTTGGACTGGCTTAGATTTTATTAATTCAATAATAACCCGCTCTTTTATTGTAAACCCGCCATATATTTCATCATTTATTTTCATGATACTATCGCTTTTATCCTTCTTATGCCTGCTGCGATTCCTTCTTCCTTTGTTATCTTGAAGTGCCCAATTTCAGAGGTGTTTTTTACATGGGGGCCAGTGCATATTTCTCTTGAGACAATTTCCTTGTTCTTGCCTAAAATAGTATAAACAGAAACAATCTCCGGATATTTTGCGTTGAATTCTGATTGGGCTCCTGACTTAAGCGCTTTTTCCAAGGGCATTTCCTCCCTTATTACCTCAAGGGATTTATTTATTTTATCATTAATCCACTCTTCTATTTTTATTACCTCCTCGTTAGTAAGTTTCCGCGAGAAATTGAAGTCAAATCTTAAACGCTCAGGGTTTATATTGGAACCTTTCTGTCTTATGTCTTTGCTTATAATCTGTCTTAGTGCTTCGTTCAACAAATGGGTTGCTGTATGAAGTCTTGTAGTCATTAATGAATTGTCTGCAAGCCCTGACTTAAAAACTCCTGCAGAAGAAGTCCTGCTTAATTCCTGGTGTTTTTTAAATTCTATGTCAAAGCCTTTTCGGTCCAGTTTAACTTTGTTCTCTTTAGCTAATTCTTCAGTTATTTCTATGGGAAATCCATGGCTTTGGAACAACAGGAATGCGTCTTTGCCTGAAAGCTCTTTCTTGCTTTTTATCATTTTGCTAAATTCTTTGATGCCAGAGTCTAATGTGTTTAGGAATTTTGTTTCCTCTTTGTCTAATTCTTCTAAAATAATTTTTTTATTATCTTGCAGATCTTTATAGTCCTGATAAATTCTTATAACCGTAAGAGCAATTCTTGAAGTAAACTTATCGCTTATGCCGATTAGTCTGGCATGTCTTATTGCCCGCCTGATCAATCTTCTGAGAACATAGCCTCGTTCAATATTAGAAGGTTTGATCCCATCTGCTGTTATGAAAACAGCAGCCTTTAAATGGTCTGCTACAATCCTGAAAGATTTTGTTTCAAGTTTGTTTTTCCCATATTTTTTTCCGCTTAAATTTTCTATATCGTTTACTATTGGAGTAAATACATGCGTTTCAAAAACAGATTTTTTCCCTTGTAATATCGCGAGAGTTCTTTCTACGCCCATCCCTGTATCGACATTTCGATGCTTTAGGAATTCATATTTACCGGATTTTGTTTTGTTATATTGCATAAAGACACCTGCATTCCATATTTCTGACCATTCTTTACTCTTAGAGGGGTTTCCTTTTGGATTGCCCTTTCCAGTGTAATAGAAAACCTCCGTGTCCGGGCCACAAGGGCCTGTTTCTGAAACAGGACCCCAGAAATTATCTTCTTTTCCAAGAAAGAACATCTTATTTTTAGGAATCCCGAGCGATAGCCATATCTTGGCAGATTCATCGTCTTTAGGAGCATCTTTATCCCCTTTAAAGCATGTTACTGAAAGCTTTTCTATTGGTATTTCAAGGTTTTTTGTGAGAAATTCAAAAGCCATCTCAAGCGCTTCCTTCTTCCAATAATCATTAAGGCTCCATTGGCCCAGCATCTCAAAAAAAGTAAGATGAAAGCCGTCATTGCCTACTTCTTCTATGTCTCCGGTCCTTATACATCGCTGAACATTAACAAGTTTTTTGCCTAGAGGATGAACTTGGCCAAGCAAGTAAGGAATTAATGGATGCATTCCCGCCGGTGTAAATAATACTGTTGGGTCATTTATAGGGACTAATGATGAATTTGGAACCTCTTTGTGCCCATGTGTTTTGAAAAATTCTATATAAAGATTTATTAGCTGCTCTCTGTTTTTGATATTGTTCATATAAAACAAGTTGAAACCCAAATTTAAAAATTTAACTAATCATAAGTCCAGCAGTATTTTTTCATTTTCTATCTTTACATTAAATGTTTTAAGCTTCAGTCCCGGAACAGTCTTGCAAGATCCGTTAATTACATCATACTGCCATCCGTGCAACGGGCATGAGACAATGTTGTCGTTTAAAGCACCGCCAGCCAGGGAACCCTTATGATGCAAGCAGACATTGCTTGTGGCATATATCTTGCCATTAACATTGTACAATGCTATTTCATTGCCTTTTATGTTTACTAATTTGGACTGGCCGTTTTTTAAATCTTTTAACTTTAAAACTTCGATGAAAGCCATTGTATTAACACTAAACAACCTATATATTAAATTTTCTTCGCTTATAAAGAGGTATATAAACAAGATTATTTTATAAGTTTTATGTTGGGTAGGGTATAAAGTTGATATTAGGTAAAAGTGGATTTCTAGAGTGACTAGACATAAATTCTAACGCCTAATCTTGGGCAGATTCCTTTCAGTGAGCATGAGCTACATAAAGGTTTTCTTGCATTGCAAATCTTGCGGCCGTGCCAGATTAATGCGTGCGAGAAGAATATCCAGTCTTTTTTTGGAGTTATTTTCATTAGGTCCATTTCTATCTTCTCCGGATTTTTGTTCTTTGTCAACCCCATCCTGTAAGAAAGTCTCTTGACATGCGTATCTACAACCAGCCCCTCTGCTTTATCGAATATATTTCCTAGCACAACATTGGCTGTCTTCCTTCCGACGCCAGGAAGGCTTATTAATTCTCCAATAGCGTCTGGAACTTTTCCATGATATTTTTCTAAAAGAATCTTGCAGCAGTTTATTATGTTTTTTGCCTTATTTTTGTAGAAGCCCGTGCTTCTTATTTCCTGTTGGAGTTTATCGATGTCGGCATTTGCAAAATCTCTTGCTGTCAAGTATTTCTTAAAAAGTTGCCCTGTGACTAGGTTCACCCTATCATCAGTACATTGTGCGCTTAGGATTGTTGCTATTAACATTTCTATGGCATTTCTATGACTTAAAGATGTCTTTGCTTTTGGATACTTTTCATGGAGGTTTTTTATTATACTTTTTATTCTATGAGTGTCTTTCATAATTGATACTGATAATATGAAATCTTAAATCTTACTATACATCTTAAAAGAAACAAATTGTTGTTATTAATAAAAAATAAGCAAAAAAGTCATTTGAATCATGGATGAAATGCACCCATATAACCACCGCAAGGATTATGATTTGAATAAAATGAATTTATTTCTAAAGGATAATAGTAAAGCCCGGGGCTAGAGAAGTTTGGTTTTGTGTAAAAATTCTCTGCGGGTAATAAGAAATTCGAATCTTTTGAATTGCCATTGAAGCCATTGCATTTCACCAATACTGAACTTGTGTCTGAGATTGATTCCAGGTTTATTGCATAGTCTTTATCGTTGAGAAAAAGATTATACATTGCCAGGAACTTATCAAACTCTTGATTAATGGTTATGCTGCCAAAATTATTGTCAAAATTATTATTTAATATTTCAGTATAGCCTCCAGAGGCAGAAATCCCCGCCTTATTGTGGATTAATACATTATATTTTATAAAAGCATTCTTTGATGTTTTTATGGCATAATCTGATAACGATGAACCATTATAACCAATATCATTCTCCTCTATCAGCGTGGAGTCTGCAGATGAATTAATTCCTTGATTGTTGTGATCTATCCTATTGTTCCAGATATCTGTATAATTGCCCCGCTCTACAGATATCGCGGTAACTGTATTTGTTATGCTATTCTGAGATATTAATCCCGAGGAGTTTAGTGTTGAAATTCCATTACATTTATGACCTGTTATTGTAAAGCCGTCTATTTGATAATTTTTGGAGTTAATTATTGCGATTACACTCCCTGAAGGCTGATCTGTTGATAGGTATGTAAAATCTGGACCATCATAGCTCAATAATGATAGTGACTTGTTTTTTATTAAAATATGGCCGATATATTCTCCCCGAGCCATGAATACTGTATCGCTGCCTGCTGCAGCATTGACGGCTGACTGTATTGAAGAATAATCTCGAGGAACATTTAGCGTACGCGCCTCCAGGTTTCTTATATTTTGAGGACTAGAAAGAACTGCTGCTGCGAGTCCTGCTGACAATAAAGTTTTTTTGAGGCGATTCATTGCATATTAGAAAAACCAATTTTTATTTATCAATAAAATATATAAAACTTGTGATTATTCGAATCTTATCTCTATTTTTTCACACACTTGCCTTACGGCGCTAGTCTCTTGAGTGTTGCATTGGTTTAATATAAAATTCTGGAACTCTAGATTTGGAACTTTATTTACATACATCAAAACTTTTCCAGGCTTGCCGTTACATAAATCACCGTTCTTTTTGTCTATTATCTGCGTTTCTGAAAAGGGAATGTTCAATCCTTGGAAGAATCTTCCTAGAGAGATTTCGTTTTTGTTGTAGATTGTATTCCCTTCCATATGAATGATGTCATCGTTATGGTGGTGTATGGCATTTGCGCCGCAATGGTTGTTCGAACATCTTAATGGAGATGCCTGTCCGCAAATAGAAATTTTTATGCTTGAATGCCAATGATAGGCACCTTTGTAGTAAGGCCCTGGAGATTTCACTGTTTTTAATAGGCTTACTATTCCTATAACAATACCTATTAACACAATGGCAACAATGCTGTATTTCATAATCTTTTTTGTCGTTGATTTGTTTGACCCAGCTCGTTGCTGTTTCTGTTGCTGCTGTTCTTTCTGCTGTTTCTTCAATTCATTCTTTTCATGAGAAGTGAACTCTTTTTTGGCTTCATTATTATTTTCAATATTTTCCGGTTGCATTAAACAATCACCCAAGTTTTACAAACATTGTAAATTCATTGTATATAAACCTTTTTGTGCAAAGCTTGTTGCAAAATCTGAAAACTACTAACCTATAACTTGACAAACCACTGTTTTAGAAAGCTTTAAAAACCTATCATTTACCATATTTCGTACTTCTAAAAATGCAAATCCAGATATTAAATCATACAGAAAACGAGGCATCATTTATCGTTAAGGGAATAAATCCGGCAATAGCAAACTACATCAGAAGGTCTATGGTTGCCGAAGTTCCTGTACTTTCAATAGACGAAGTAAATTTCCTAAAAAATGATTCGGTATTGTATGATGAAATCATTGCACATAGATTAGGACTGATACCTTTAAAAACTGACTTGAAAAGTTATAACCTTACAGAAGAATGCACTTGCAAAGGCGCTGGGTGCGCGAAATGCACTTTAAATTTTGCATTAAAAGCAAAGGGTCCTGGAATGGTTTATGTGTCTGATTTAAAATCTCAGGATCCAAAAATAAGCCCTGCTTATGAAAAAATGCCAATCGTGCTTCTCGTGAAAAACCAAGAACTTGAATTTGAAGCTACTGCAAGATTAGGGCTAGGAAAAAACCACGCCAAGTTTATTCCTGGAGTGATTTACTACAGGGGGGCGATTAGTGGAAAGGGCAAGAGTGTTTCTGAAATGGAATTTAAAGATACTGGTGATGTAGAACTTGACACTGCAACTGATTTTGTGTTTACTATAGAAAGTTTTGGGCAATTAAAAGCAAGAGAAATTTTTGAGAATGGGTTGAAAAGATTTAATGAAAAATTAGATGACTTAGAAAAGCAACTGAAGAAAATATAAAACTAAATCTTGTACGTTAAAAAGAAATAAATTCAAATTCTTATTCATATCTTAAAGCATCCACTGGATTCATCTTAGAGGCTTGCCTTGCAGGCAATATTCCCGCGATAGATCCTACGATGAATGAAAACATCAATGCCCCTATAATTAAGTATGGCGGGAATTCTGCTTTTATCAATGGAGTGCCCCAAATCTGCAAGGCAACAAATTCAACCAGCTTTCCCAAACCGATTCCAATAGCGGTTCCTATAATGCCCCCTATAAGCCCTATTGTTCCGGACTCTATCAAAAACAAGATTAAGATGTCAGAGTCCTTTGCGCCAATGGACTTTAAGATTCCTATGTCTTTGGTTCTTTCTAATACACTTGTGTACATTGTGTTCATTATTCCTACACCACCCACTACTAGGCTTATTGTTGCAATCCCTATAAGAACTGCCTGCACTACTCCAAGAACTGTGTTGAAGGAGGCGAGTAACTCTGCGCTTGTTTCTACTGCAAAATCTTCTTCGCCTTCTTTTAAATGGCGATCCTTGCGAAGTTCTTTCTTTATTTTATCAGCCACTATATCTGGCGTGGAACTAGAACTGACTTCAACATTGACTATTGCAAATTTGTCGCCAGAATTAAACATAGCTCTATGGGTAGTTATGGGTATAATAAAAATCTGGTCCCATACAGGGTTGCCTGTTTTTTTTCTTATACCTATTATATCAAATGTTTTGCCTTCTATAGTGATTTTGTCTCCTACATTTAACGGCTTTCCAAAGAACGCGTCTTTATTTGCCAGGTCATTACCTATTATAGCCTTACTCCTGTCGCCTGGCTTGAAGCTTCGGCCTTTTACAACTTCAAATATTGAACTGATAGAGCCATATTTGCTCGGGTCATCAGGAATTCCTTGGATATAGCCAAATTTTGTTTTGCTATTAGACTCTATTTTGCCTGGATCGAGCAAGAATCCGAATGTGAATGAAACGCCGTCAATTTTTTTTATAATATCTATATCGTGCTCAGTAATTTTAGATGAGCCGGTTCCAGTAGTGGGGGGGCCAAAGTTATTTCCTGCAGGCCTTACAATTACCCTGTTAGTACCGACAGAATTAAACTGCTCATTGATAGCAAACTGCAGTCCTTTTCCTAGGCTTATTAATGCAACTACTGCAGTTATTCCAATCACTATGCCTAAAACTGTAAGAACAGACCTTAATTTTCGGTGTATCAATGTGCTTACGACCAATCTAAAAAAGTCTGCTATCATCTACCCTCTTTTTTTCTCCTATTTTGCCTGAATATAAGTATTAAAACAATAATTACTAGGACTATTATTATCCAGCTCCAGCTGCTCCCGGCCTTTTCTAGGCCGAGCTTTTGCGCTTCTTCTTTTGTGTAGACTTTTATAGCAATTGATTTAGTATCTCTATACAAGTTATTGTTTGCATCTCTATATTCAAGTCTTATAGGCAATACAATGCTGGAATCTTTGTTTACATATACTTCAAAGTCTACAGTGTCAGAATCATCTATTTCTATATTGCCTAGATAAACTTGATTGCTGCTTATTATCTCATATGAGGGGGAATTTTCAAGAATTACATTAAGAAATTTAACATCGCTTAGCCCTTTATTTACTAGCTTAAGCGTGATTGTGCCCGTGGTGTATCGATATAGTATATCTGATTTTTCTGCCTCTATTGAAATTAATGGCTTTACCTGCACCTTTAAGCTCAGCAATGTTGTCTTTGTTATCGTGCCGTTATAGGATATTTGCAACGGAACCTTATAAATTCCTGGAGTAGCGTTTGGCAGTGCGACTAGACTAAAAATCAATATGGATGATTCATCGCTTGAAAGATCCTTCACTATGTCTTCAGAAGCAGATCTTCTTGGCGCAAACGGCACCTGTGACAGATCGAGCCTGCCTATTATGTCTTTTATCCTTTTATTGCCGATATTAGTTATTTTTATAGAAACATCTATGTTTTCTCCAGGACCTACCTCATCTGGCACAGATGAAACGGATTCTATCAATATGTCATCGGCCTTTACATATATCGCGAAGATTACTATCAATAAAAACACTATTGCGAGCTTTTTCATTTTTCTACAACCCTCCCGTCTTTGAACCGAATAATGCGCTGTGCATAAGCAGCAATATCTGCCTCATGGGTCACTATGATAATTGTCCTTTTCTCGATTTTATTCAATCGCGAAAAAATTTCCATAACTTCATGCCCCGTCTTAGAGTCCAAGGCACCAGTAGGTTCGTCAGCAAGAATTATTTCTGGCCCATTTATTAAAGCGCGGGCAATTGCTACTCTCTGACGCTCGCCACCGCTTAATTGACTGGGCCTATTATTGAACCTGCCGCTTAAACCCACCATAGTGAGGAGTTTTTTTGCCTTTTCTTCCCTTATGCCTTTGCTCACCCTCTGCAGCATTAACGGCAAAGTCACATTTTCAACTGCATTCAATGAGCTTATTAAATTAAATGCCTGGAAGACAAAACCTATTTTTTTGCCCCTTACTTTTGCTAGCTTATTGCTGTCATATTTTGAAACATCTTCATTCCCTAAATAGATATGGCCTTTAGTTGGCTTATCTAAACAGCCTATTAAATGCATTACAGTAGATTTTCCTGATCCTGAAGGGCCCATTATTGCAACAAATTCGCCGGTTTTAATTGTTAGAGAAATGCCTCTTGCTGCCTCAACCTTTACTTCTCCAAGATTATATGTTTTCCATACATCTTTTAGCGTTACCGAGCTCATGCTTTCCATCGACAGTAAGCTAGTGGAAATATATTTAAAGGTTTTTAATACAAAGACTTTTAAATAAAACTTTTTTAAATAATATCTAAGCGGGAGTGCCGGAGCGGCCAAACGGGTCAGATTTTAGCAATTATTGTGCTAGAAGACTATGCTTAGGACCTGATGGCTTAGTGCCTTCGCAGGTTCGAATCCTGTCTCCCGCACTAATCTATTTTTTTTGCTTTCTTCTGAAGAATATTACTGTTGCTATTAAAACAACTATCAAGAAAACAATTATGTTCTTGTAAAGTCCGTCTGCTTGTTTTTTCTCATCAATGCCATATACAAAATTCCTCAAATCATCAAATCCTTTCTTCAGTTGTTGGGTTATTGTTATTGGCATTTCCTTAAACAAAGACCTTCTATTCCCAAGAATGTCTGTATAGTCTAGTTGTATTTTCAAAGTTGCTTGTTTTCCAACAGTCAATTCTTTTGGTGATATCAAAGAAGTGATAGACGTATCGTCTCCAGCATTTAAATTACCTATGATAAATGTTTCGTATCCGAAATTTTCGATTTGTTCCTGATTAGGAATTTTTAATGTTATTGATTTGGCATTATTCTTTCCTATATTAGCTAACCCTAGAGAAACACCGTTTTTTGAAACCTCCTGTATGGCTATATCAAAATCAGAAGTGACATCATCTACCTTTATCTGGAAGAAATAAGGATAGTAAAAACCTGAATCTATATAGGCCCTATATTCTGTGTCATAATCTCCAGGCAAGGCAGTTTTGTCAACCCTTGTCTTATAATGCAAGAGCCTTTTTTCCCCAGTGTCTATGCTCAACAAATCTTCATTCCTGTCACTTGAAGGATCCAGACTGAATGGGTAGCTTAGCAAGATTTCAAATCTTGGAACATTTATTTTGGCCCCGTAATTCTCTAGCTTTATATAAATATCAGTATAATCCCCTGGATTTACTGGAAAGGGATCCTGCCTTATTTCTTTTATCTTCAAATTTGATTGGAAATTGCTGCTACTTGAATTGACTATTGATTCACTGCTCGTAGCATTGAATGTTAAGACTTGACTGGAATCAGCTGCCACAAAATTCAAAAGAAATGAAAATGTAAAAATAAACAGGATTGTTGACTTATTCATGTATTTTAGTTCTTTATATTGTTTTTTTATATCTTTACTATAATTTTTTAGTGGTGTCAACTTAATACCCTATCTGTTTGCCTAAAAATTTAGAGTATATCCACCAGGTCAATAGCCATCCACCGACTATTACTACTGCTAAGCCTATTGTCAATGATATTAAAGAAGGCGATAGATAAATTGGGGATTTTGAGATTCCCTGGACAAATGAATTTGCCTGAATTGCCATGCTGAAAAGACTTATTATTATCAATGACAGAAATATTAAGTAAGCAGCCATAATAATAAATAACATAATCCTTATATTTTCGGAATTAAAATTATGAGGTTTTTTCATGTAAATGTTACAAGGATACCCATGACTTTTGTCGTGAGAGGAATTGCAACTTCACCTCCGAAAGTTTTATAATGATAGGAATCATATAAATTACTATGGAAATCAGGG
>ERZ1292629.258-Hain-H43-01um-R1-258-length-56868-cov-6_pt1 | contig 56868 bp, 67 predicted proteins | sample MGYA00564399_ERZ1292629 | MGnify/ENA primary metagenome ERZ1292629 (study PRJEB36523, sample SAMEA6512636) | groundwater metagenome | collected 2019-01-08 | study: AquaDiva: Metagenomics assemblies of 32 groundwater samples
CTTAAAAATTTAACTATTATCGAGGAAACAACAAAGTTAGTGAAAGAACGACAGGGAATAAATATAAAAATATCGGAGTTACCGCTGAATGACGAAAAGACATTTAAACTACTAAGAAGAGCGGATACCACGGGAGTTTTTCAATTGGAGGGCGGGGGCATGAGGCGATATTTAAAAGAACTGCAGCCATCGGAACTTGAGGATATTATTGCCATGATTTCTCTTTACCGGCCGGGAACGCTCGACGCGGGAATGGTGCCGCATTATATTTCCCGCAAACTGGGCAGAGAGAAAGTGACCTATCTTCATCCCAAATTGGAGCCAATACTAAAAAAAACATACGGCATTATGGTTTACCAAGAGCAACTAATGGAGGTGGCGAGGGTGCTCGCGGGATTTACTTTTTCAGAGGCCGATACCTTAAGAAAAGCGGTGGGGAAAAAAATAAAATCATTACTTAAAGAACAGGAGGAAAAACTTATCTCCGGAATGATTAAAAACGGAATTGACAATAATAAAGCCAAAGAAATTTGGCAGTGGTTTGAACCCTTTGCCAGGTACGGATTTAATCGCTCACACGCGGCGAGCTATGCGCTTATCGGATATCAAACAGCGTACTTGAAGGCCAACTTTCCTGAAGAATTTACGGCGAGCTTGTTAAATTCAGAATTAGACGATATTGATCGCATCGCATTTCTGGTTGATGATGCCAAAAAAGCCAATATCTTAATCTTGCCGCCGGATATTAATAAAAGCTTTGTAAATTTCACGCCGGAAGATGGAAAAATCAGATTTGGACTTTTAGCCATTAAAAATGTAGGTGAACAAATTGCCAATAATATCATCAAAGAGCGAATCCGGGGTGGCGACTTTCAGGATTTGAAGGATTTTTTGGGCAGAATTCAGCATAAGGACCTAAACAAAAAATCATTGGAGAGTTTAATTAAGGGAGGGGCGTTAGATAATTTAGGCATTGAAAGAAATCAACTAATTCAAAATATTGATGAAATTTTAAAATTTAGCGCGGTGACCAAAAGAGGTTTAGTTTCAAATCACAACTCTCTTTTTGGAGAAACGATGGTTGGTTTTAGCGCGTTGAAATTAAAAGAGGCGCCGCCAGCAACTCCAGAAGAAAGATTAATTTGGGAAAAAGAGCTTTTAGGACTATATCTTTCGAACCATCCACTTAAAAGATTCGCGGATAAAATGAAGGCCTCACAAGCCAGGCCAATCAATGAAGTCAAGCTCATTAAAAACGAGAATCAGATTTTTCGAATCGCGGGCTTGCTTTCTAAAATACAGAGAGTAATTACGAAGACCGGAAAACCAATGATCTTCGCTAAAGTTGAAGACCTATCACCGCAATCGATTGAAGTGATAGTTTTTAACAACACTTTAAATAAAACCGTGCCGGTGTGGCAAGAAAATAATATAGTGCTTATTCAGGGCAAAATTTCCTGGCGAGACGGAGACCCGAAAGTAATTTGCGACCAAGCTAAAATTCTTGAGGTCTAATCCATCACCCTTTAGAAAAGGATGAGGGATAAATTTTGCTAAGACAATGACTAGCGCGGAAATATCTAGTTTCTAATTCTTTATTTTACTAGATTTATAGGTTTCGGGTTTAAAAGCAGGAATTTTTTTGATTTGAGGATGAAAAGATTTTTCGGTCTCAAAATAATCTTTTAAACTGTTTTCAAGATCTTCTTGGTCATAACCTAGGGCAATAATATCGGGCTTGACGCTTTTGAAAATATTCCAGCTGCCGATTTCGCTATCCCCTTTTATAATTTCGTCGACAAAATTAAACTCTTTTAATTTTTTAATCCGCCCGGATAAATTATCGATTGGTGATTTATTTTTCAGCTTACGGACGACTTCATCTGGAGTGACCGCCACAATTAAATAATCACCGAACTTTTTGGCTTCGCGCAAAAAAAATTGGTGGCCGGCATGGAGACCATCGAAGACGCCGAAGACGAGTACCTTTTTTTGTGTCATGTATCAGGTGTCAGATACCAAGTAAACTCGCAATACCTGAAATTCAACTTACTTAGTTTTTGGAGCGCGCATGAGGGGGAAAATGACGGTTTCGCGCACGGGCTTATCCAGAATAACCGCGAAGAGACGTTCAGAGACACCAAAGCCAGAAGCTGGAGGCATGCCGTATTCTAGGGCTTCTAAGAAATCCTCGTCGAGTTGCTGAGCTTCGGTATCCCCGGCTGCTCGAAGTTTCATCTGCTCCTCGAAGCGCTTTCGCTGATCAATAGGATTGTTTAATTCGGAAAATCCCTTGCCGAGCTCGGTACCAGCGGCCATCATTTGAAATCTTTCGACAACAGCGGGATTTTTATCATGGCGTTTAGCTAAGGGTTCAACTTCAACCGGCGGATTAATTAAAAAGCAGGGCTGAATGAATTTAGGCCGAATAGTTTTTTTATAAATAAGATCTATCAATCGTCCTTTCCCGAAATTCCTATCGGGTTTCAAATCAAGAGCGATGGCTTTTTGAAATAGTTCTTCGCGGCTGGCGGAAGTTGGATTTAAGTGATTAGCTTTTTCAAATTCTTTGACATAGTCCACTTGAGGCCATTTTTTGGCCCAATTGATTTTTTGACCTTGATAAGTTGTGGTTAAAGAGCCAACGGTTTTTTTGATGACGGTTTTATAAAGTTTCTCGATGAATTTCATTAATTCTTCATAATCGCTGTAGGCCCAATAAAATTCGAGCTGGGTGTAGTCCTGAAGATGTTCGCGATCGATGCCCTCATTTCTGAAAACTCGGCCGATTTCAAAAACCTTTTCAAAACCGCCAACGAGGAGTTTTTTAAGCGGGAGCTCTAATGAAATTCTTAAATAGAAATCGGCGTCTAATGCATTGTGATGAGTTTTAAATGGTTCGGCCTCGGCGCCACCGGGAATTGATTCTAAGACAGGGGTCTCAACTTCAAGAAAACCAGAATTTTTCATTTCATCCCTAAAAGTATCCCAAAAGACAGATTTTTGATAGAAAATTTTCTTGGCCTCTGGATTTAACAAAAGATCCAAATAGCGTTTGCGAAGGCGAAGTTCTATGTCTTCCAGTCCAAAATGATCACTCGGCAAAGGATGAAGGCCCTTGGAAAGCAACATAGAGGATTTTACTTCTAAACTTTCTTCGCCTTTTTTGGTTTTAAAAGGAATACCGAGAGCCCAATAAAAGTCGCCCCGATCAAGAGTACTTTTTATAAAATTAAAATTCTTTAAAATATCTTTCTTAAAGACCAATTGAATTTGAGAATTTTCGTCCTTTAAGTCGGCGAACAAGACCCCGCCCTGGTCTCTAAAAGAGACGATGCGACCAGAGACAGCAACCCTGACTCGGCGCCTGGCTAAAGCAACAAATTTTTTTCTAACTTCACCAATCGAAACTCTTTTTTTGGTCTTGACGGGATAGGGATTTAAGCCAGATTTTTTGATGGCTTCCAGTTTTTTGAAACGTTCCTCAATGAGGTCGTGAAGCATGAATAACTACTACTCGATCATCGTGATCAAGTAACTTAACTCGCCGTTTGGGGTTTGAACCGAAACTTTATCGCCTATTTTGTGCCCTAGAATAGCTTGACCGAGCGGCGACTCGTTAGAAATTCGGCCTTCTTCCGGCTTAGTTTCGTTAGAACCAACAATGGAATATTTTATAGTGGTAGTATTTTTTTTCAGAGTAACCACGGAGCCAACTCTAACTTTATCAACCGAACCGCTTTTTTCGATGATGACAACTTGTTTTAGAATTCCTTCAAGTTCATTGATGCGAGTTTCGACTTTAGCTTGTTCTTCTCTGGCTTCGGAATATTCCGAGTTTTCGGAAAGGTCGCCGTATTCTTTGGCGGTTTTTAATCGCTCGGCGATTTCACGTCTTTTTTCTATTTTTAGCGACTCAAGCTCTTTTTTGAGCTCACTTAGACGTTCTTCAGTGAGATAACTTTTGTTCATAGTGATGATAAATATTTAGCTTAAGTTTACATAAAATTCTTCACAAACGCAAACAAAACCTCATTATTTAAAGCAGAAAATGCAGAAACTGATCTAAACCAAATAAGACGGAAAGGTGATAGAAACCGGAACCTCCTGAATTCTAAGATTGCTTTTTTGGGCTAACTTAATCGTCTCAATTAAAAAATTTCGGTTTTTGGATTTTGATAAGCTAAAAATTTTCTCGGCGGAATCAGCAGTAAAACCGCGGAAGCTTGAAGTGGGATCTTTGAGTAAATTCTTAAAAAAGGCTTTTCTGAAAAAGAAATTAATTGGCTGAGGAAGAAACCATTTAAAAAATAAAGCGGGGTTGGTTTTTTGAATTAAATGACGGTGGCCGATAACAATATCCGCTCCGGCTTTAAATAAAGGCAACATGTTTTTGATATTTTGGGCAGAGATAAAATTATTGGAATCGATAATTAACCTGATCTCTCCGCTTGCAAGAAGCATGCCTTGCCGAATGGCATCACCAATGCCCGAATTTTCTGAAGCATTAACGAACTTTAGATTGTTTACGGCTTCAGACATTTTTTTAACAATCTCGCCAACATTATTTTTATTGCCGAAACTAACAACAATCAATTCAGTAGGAACTTTAAGATTCTCGAGATGCTGATCGACGTCGCTTATAATTAGTGGCAGATTTTCAATCTCTTTTGAGACCGGAAGGATGGCGGATAGAAAAGGTTTGGACATTTAAATAGAAAGTAGAATTTAGAAAATAGAAAATAGGATTTAGAAAAGAAAAAGTAGAAAATAAAAAATAGGATTTAGAAAATAGTAAGTAGGAAGTATTGGGTATTGGGTATTAGGATTATTATAGCATTACTTTTAGGTTCGGGTTAGAACGCAGGGGCCTTGGGCGGTTAAAGCAATGGTATGTTCAAAATGAGCAGAGAGATCGTGATTTTTAGTTATAAAACTGCCGTCGGATAATTCTTTGATTTGACTCCCCTCGGGTGGAGACCCGGATGAAACCATGGGCTCAATAGCCAATACGGTGCCAATTTCAAGTTCCTCGCCTGATTTAGGCCGACCAAAATTTAAAACATTAGGATCTTCGTGGAGTTTGCGGCCAATGCCATGGCCAGTTAACCTCTCGACAATAGAAAAATTCTCTTTAGTCACTCGTTTTTCGATGGCTGAACCAATATCACCTAAAGTATTGCCAACTTTGACTTCTTTAATAGCCAAATCAAGAGCTTCTTTAGTTGCTAAGATAAGACGCTCCCCAATTTTGGGAATATTGCCAACGCCAACTGTAATCGCCGAATCGAGATAAAATCCTTGATAGATTAGACCTAAATCTAATTTAACGAGATCGCCATCTTGAATAACGTAACTCGAGGGAAGGCCATGTACAATGGTTTCATTTATGGAAGCACATAAAGTTTTAGGATAAGGTTTTTGGCCTCTATGAGAACGGTAGCCCAAAAAAGCGGGCTTAGCTCCGTAGTTTTTTATAAGTTTAGAAGCCAGTTCATCCAAAAAATCAGTAGTTATGCCGGGTAATACTTCTTTTTTTAACGCCTCAATGACAGCGGCTAAAATTTGGCCGCCTTCGGCCATAATCTCAATTTCTTCGGGATTTTTTAAGATGGCCATAAATTTGATTGAAAACTTTGTAGGGCGCCGGTTCGGCGCTAATTTTGTAAATTTTGTACTTTCTGGCGGCCAATATTTCTATAATCGGTTCGGTTCTTTTTCGATATTCCCCTAATCGTACTTTGATAGTTTCGACTGTGTCTAAAGTCCGGCGATAAAACGGCCCGGCGCAAACCGGACAATGTTTTGGATTTCTAGATGGATAGTAGGTGGTTAAAAGTGGAGATTTACAGACCGAACAAAGAATGCGGCGACTGTTTCTTTTTATAGAAAGTTCTTCGCTCATTTTTAAAACAAGAACATAAATATTTTTTCGGCCATAGAGACGATCCAAAATCGGCAGAACTTTTTCGGATTCATAGATAGTTCTTGGCGAGCCGCTAAAAACTATGCCGTGGCCGGTTTTAGCTATAGTTCGAATATGTTGGATGATTTCTCGCGCCACAAAACTAGGAGTCATTAGCTTACCGGAATCAAAAAGTTTTCTTTCTCGAGAAATAACTTTATTTTTTTTGCCCGTTCCGCCATGAACCAGCGACTCCAAAAAGCGGCCGGTGTCAAAATGCATTAAATCAAGCTTCCCCGCCAAAAGATTGGCTTGAGTGCCTTTACCGCTGCCTGGAGGCCCGTACATAATAACCGCGATTTTAGCCATATTTTTTTCTATTCAAGCCCATCGTATTCGCGAACCGTGAGTTGAGAGTTGACTTGCCGCATGGTTTCAAGAGCAACAGAGACAACAATTAGAAGAGCGGTGCCACTAATGGTTAAAACGCCAATACCGGTTAAATTTTGAATAATAATCGGGGAGACGGCAATTAACCCTAAAAAAAGCGCGCCAAAAAGAGTGAGTCGCTTAATGGTGTGGGAGAAATATTTCCCAGTGCTCTCTCCGGGACGGATACCGGGCACAAAGCCGCCGCTCCGCTGGAGATTTTTCGACATCTCTTCAGGATTAAAAGTGATGGCAGTGTAAAAGTAGGTAAAAGCAAAAACTAGGCCAAAATAGAAAATGCCGTAGAAAAGCTGGTTGTTTAAAACACTCGTGACTAAACTATTTAATTTGACAGAGAAATCGGGAGAAATAATCGAAGAAATTTGGGCCAGAAATTGAGGGAAGAGTAAAACCGAAATAGCGAAGATAAGAGGAATCATTCCGGCTTGATTGACTTTAAGGGGCAAATAACTAGAGGAACCGCCGTAAATCTTATTACCCCTTACCCGACGGGCGTAAGCGATAGGCACTTTGCGTTCACCTTCATTTAAATAAACGACGCCAACAATCAAAAGAAAAGCTATAACAATGAAACCGATAAAAATGGGAAGTTGGCTAGAGGTATAGGAAGCAACAACCAAACGAAGGGTTTGGGGCAAACTGGCTAATATACCAGCCACGATGATTAAAGAGATGCCGTTTCCGATTTTCTTTTCACTAATTATTTCTCCTAACCAAAGAGCCAACATGGAGCCACCGGTAATAACAAAAACATTGGTAATCATATTAATAAAATCTGGCCGGTCAATAACTCCTTGGCTAATTAATAAACTTAAGAAACCATAGGATTGAAGAGCAGCCAAAGGAACGGTCAAAAGCCGAGAATACTGATTAAATTTAGCCCTACCCTGCTCCCCTTCTTCGTAATAAAGAGCCTTGAACTTGGGAAAAATCATGGTTAAAAGCTGCATAATAATGGTAGCGGTGATGTAGGGACCAACACCAAGCATGACAACTGAAAGATTGTCTAACCCGCCACCAGAGAAAATATTTAAGAACCCTAGGAGTTGATTAGAAGAAAAATAAGCGGCCAAACGTTCGGCATCTATGCCAGGAATAGGCACAGCGCCTAAAAGCCGGTAAGCAACCAAAAGACCGGCCACAATCAAAATTTTGTTGCGGATGTCTTTAATTTTAAAAATTTGAAGGAAACGGTTCATAAGTTGACTTATAATTAATAACTAATGACTGACGACAATAAAAGGGAAGGTAGATTTAACTAGTTGAGCCACCGGCTTTCTCAATTTTTATTTTAACACTTTTTGAGAATTTCAAGCCCTTCAAAGCAACGGCAATTTTAATGTCATGATTGCCCAAAATTTTGATATCGCCTTTGTACTTTTTAGGAATAAGGCCCGCTTGACTCAAAAGATTTCGGTCGATGATGGCCGGTTTTTCTTTCTTAGGAATAGGATTGAGCTTGGCGATTACGGTTTTTAGATTCAAGACCAAAGATTTGGGACTGGTTGGCTTATTTTTGAAACCGCGTTTTTTAGGAAGACGAATGATAAGATCTCTTTCGGCCTGCCGAATGCGGCGGCCGGCCCGAGATTTTTGGCCTTTAATGCCCCGACCGGAATACGTTCCTCTTTTACCACCACGACCGACTCTTTTTTTACTTTTTCTTTTTTCGATTGAAATAAGATTGTGAAGCTGCATAAATTTATTTTTTCAACTTTTGAAGCGCTCGAATAGTCGCCATGGCGTTGGTTAATTTATTAGTTGTCCGTCCAAGATTTTTAGCAGAAGCATCTTTGACGCCGGCTAAACTCAAAACAAAGCGCGCGGCGCCACCGGCTTTTAGGCCGTGTCCGGCTGCGGAGGGTTTAATCAAAATCTTCGCGGCGCTGTATTTTGCCATAACTTCGTGAGTAATAGTCCGGCCGTCTTTAAGATTTACAAACAAAAGGGCTTTTTTGGCCTTTTCTTTGGCCTTACCAACAGCAGATTGAACATCGAGGCCTTTGGCGACACCGATGCCAACCCTGCCTTTTTCATCGCCGATAGCAACCGTGGCTCTAAACCGAAACCGCTTGCCGCCAGCGACGACCCGAGTGACCCGCCTTAAATCAAGGACTTTTTCTTTAAATTCGCTTTTTACCATTTTCGGAATAAAATTACGCATAATATTTAGATTTTAATACCGCTTTTTCTAATACCTTCGGCAATGGCCGCGACCCGACCATGGTAGAGGTAGTGGCGCTTATCAAACACAAATTGACTAAGCCCCAACTCAATCGCTTTTTTGCCCAACATTTCTCCCACTAAATAGGCCTGCTCTTTTTTGGTTTTCTTTAAATCCGTCGGTTTTAAATTTTTAGATGAAGCCGAAAGAAGAGTGTTTCCTTTTTCGTCGTCAATAACTTGGCAATAAATAAAACGATTACTTCTTGAAACAGCTAAACGGGGCTTTTTTGGGCTCCCAAAAATTTTAGCTCGAGTTCGATTAACTCTTTTTAGTTTTTTTTGATTTAAGCTTTTTTTAGAATTCATGTTGGTTTTTAAAAATTAAGTCGTTGCGGTAGCTTTTTTGCCGGTTTTGCGGCGAACAACTTCGCCTTGATAACGAATACCTTTGCCTTTATATGGTTCGGGTTTTTTGAAGGCGCGAATTTTAGCGGCAGCTTGTCCGACTTTTTCTTTATCAATGCCGGTAATTGTAATCTGGTTTTTTTCCACTTTAATATCGATACCTTCGGGAGTTTCAAAATTTACCGGATGAGAAAAACCGAGCGAAAGGACAAGTTTTTTACCCTCAAGATTAGCTTTAAAGCCAATGCCTTCTATTTCCAGTACTTTTTTAAATCCGCGACTCACACCTTCCAAGGCATTTCTCACTAAAGACCACGTGGTACCTATATCGGCCCGGGCTTGTTTAGAGCTATTAGTAGTTTGAACACTGATTAAATTGTCCTGAATTTTAATTTCGACATTGGGGGAAATTTTTAATTTTCTTTCTCCATGAGATCCTTTAATTAAAATAACACCCGCATCAAGGACAGCAGTATTTCCTTTTTCAATTAAAATTGGTTTTTTAGCTAAGCGGCTCATAAATTTAGATAGAATTTAGAAAATAGAAAGTAGAAAATGGGTTGGGTTAATAAATTTACCAGATTTCAAAAAGATATTCTCCTCCGATTTTATTTTTTCTGGCCTTACGATTATCCATAATGCCCTTGGAGGTAGATAAAATACCCAGGCCATAACCATTTTTGACTTGTTTTAACTCAAAAGAACTGACGTAGAACCTGCGCCCCGGCCGACTGAAAATTTTAAAACTACCCAGAACAGGTTTATTGTCATGAAAAGCCAATTTCATTTCAAGAAAATTCCTGCGATTGATGACTTTTTTTTCAACATCTTTAAGATATCCTGACTTGGTTAGAACCTTGGCAATTTCAAAATCCATTTTGGAAAGGGGAAAAGTGATTGAAGTTTTTCCAGCTTGGCCGGCGTTTTTAATTTTGGACAATAAATCGTAGTACATAAAATTTAGAAGTTAGAAAGTAGAAAATAGAAAATAAGAATTGATAATGATTACCAGGAAGATTTTCTGACCCCTGGAATTTCGCCCTTTGAAGCCATTTCCCTAAAACAAATACGGCAAATCCCGAAAGTCCTCATATAGGCTCTTTTTCGACCACACCTAAAACATCGCCGCACAATGCGAGTGCTGAACTTAGGTTTCTTTTTACTTCTTGCAACAACTGAGGTTTTAGCCATAATTTATTATTTTTTTAAAGGGACGCCGAGTTTACGGTAGGCCTCCAAAGCAAAAGCTCTGTCTTTAATTTTGGGCACGATATTTATTCCAAGAGAAAATGAAATCGGAGAATGCTCGGGGTTGACCTCGGGAAAAACCAGTTGTTCTTTTAGGCCGATATTTAAAATCCCATGCTGATCGACTGATTTAGGGTCTAAACCGTGAAAATCCCTAACTCTAGGCAAAACTATTTTAATTAAACGCTCAAAAAAATCAAACATTTTTTTTCGGCGCAAAGTCACCTGAACGCCCACGATTTGACCTTCGCGGGTTTTAAAACTGGCAATTGATTTTTTGGCCGACCTTGGCGCAGGTTTTTGGCCAGTGATGGAACTTAAGTCCTTATTAATTTGAAGCAAAGTTTTGTCCTCAAAATTTGGTTGAGTGCTTAAGCGGCCGACTCCGGCGTTAACGACAATTTTGTCAAAAACAATCCTGGGATTTAAAGATTGCTTCTCAATAAAAGAAATGGTTTTTTTATTCATGATTTAAGTTGAAATATTGCATTTTTTGCAGAATCGAACTTTATCCTGGCCTTCATGGCGGTAACCGACTCGAGTCGGTTTTTTGCAGTTTTTACAAATTAACATAACATTTGAAACCGAAAGCGGCCGAGGAACCAAAACAATTTCTCCTTTTTCGCCTTGTTTTTTGGGCCGACTTCTTTTTTTATACAGATTTAAACCGTCAATGACCACCTTGTCGTCTTTAGGGAAAACCCGAAGAACCACTCCGGTCTTCAAGCGGTCTTTACCAGAAATTATTTTAATTTGATCACCTTTTTTTATTTTCATAGTTAAAAATAAATTAGACAACTTCTTCGGCCATACTTATTAATTTCTCAAAACCTTTGGCTTTAAGTTCCTTAGGTAGGGGTCCAAAAATTCTGGTGGCAACAGGTTCTTTTTTATTATCAACCACAATAACCGCATTTTCATCAAAACGAATATAGGAACCGTCGGAACGCCTTAAGGGTTTGCGCTGTCTCACTATTAAAACTTTAACAATATCTTTCTTTTTGATATTCTTCCGAGGTTCGGCCACCTGAACAGAGGCAATGATAATATCGCCGACTTGGGCATAACGACGCCGGGTAGCGCCCAAAATTCTAAAACACCGGACTATTTTGGCACCGGAGTTATCAGCTACTTTTAAAATTGATCTTTCTTGAATCATGAATTTTTAAAATTAAACTTTGGCGACTATTTTCCAATGTTTTTCTTTTGACATTGGGCGAGTTTCTTCGATGACGACTTTATCTCCGGATTTATATTCGTTGTTTTCGTCGTGAGCCTTAAATTTGGCGGTGACTTTGTAATATCTTAAATATTTCGGATGTTTTTTAAAACGATAAACAGCCACCACTCTGGTTTTAGTCATTTTGTCGCTTAAAACAACGCCAATGAGTTTTCTTTTTTTATCGGTCTTGGTATTCATAATTTATTTTTGGTTGGAAAAAGTAAGAATTCTGGCAATTAATTTTTTAATTTTCCTAAGTTCCGTAACATTTTTAACTTTACCGGCCGCTAAATCGAATTTTAGACTTCTTAGTTTATCGCGATTTTCTTGAAGAAGTTTAAAAAGTTCGCCTTCGGATTTATTTTTTAATTCTTTAATTTCTGAATTTTTCATAAAACTATTTATTATTTTGAGATGACTCGGGTCTTAAAAGGCATTTTATAACCGGCCAATTTTAAGGCCTCGTGGGCTATTTCTCGACTGACGCCATCTAGTTCAAAAATAATTCGACCGGGCCTAACCGGAAAAACATAGTGGTCAACCGTGCCTTTGCCGCCGCCTAAGGTTGACTCAGGCGGACGCTTAGTAATGGGCTTATCGGGAAAAACTCTAACCCAAAGCCGACCTTGGCGTTTAATAAAATTAGTAATCACTCGGCGACCAGATTCAATCTGACGCGAATTAAGCCAAGCCGAACCAAGCGCCTTTAGACCGTACTGACCATAATTTAAAACCAGACCGCGAGTTTCAACCTGGCGCGATTTTGATCTGCCTTTTTGCCATTTTCTATGTTTTACTTTTTTAGGAATTAACATGGCTATTTATTTTCTGGGCTATTTATCTTCTTGTTTTTATTCGAGGCCTTTTCATTGAAAATTTCACCTTTATAAATCCAAACCTTAATGCCAATGGTGCCATAAGTGGTAAAGGCGGTGGCCCCACCATAATCAATATCAGCTCGCAGAGTTTGAAGAGGAAGCATGCCCCTTTTTAACCATTCCCGTCTGGCGATTTCAGCTCCGCCCAATCGGCCTGAGAGAAGAATTTTTGCGCCTTTCGCATCTCGATTTTGCATTACTTGATCTAAATATTTTTTAATAGCCCGGCGGAATGGCAATCTTTTTTCTAAATCCCAACCAACTTGCTGAGCAATATAAACAGCGGAAATTTCACTTCTCTTAAGCTCTTCAACGTTGACGCTTAAACTAATTCGATTTTTATCTTGGCGAAGTTTAGAAAGAGCCAATTCTATTTCTTTAGTTAAGTCCTCAATCCCCTTTCCTCCTCGGCCGATGACCAACCCGGGTCTCGCCGCTTTAATAGTGACACGAAGATTATTGCTGGTTCGCTCTATCTCAATCGCCACGATACCAGCTAAACTAATCTTTTTTTTGATAATCCGGCGAATAGTTTCATCCTCTTCTAAGTATTTTTTATAGGCGCTTTTAATAAACCAACGGCTCATCCAGCCTTGAGTTATGCCTAACCTAAATGATTGAGGATTAATTTTTTGACCCATATTATTTCTTATTGACCGGGATTAGCTTTACGCCGGAAAATTCTTTGAAGGACGCTTGATTTTTTATGAGGCGCGACTTTTTTGGTTTCAACAACTTCCTTTTCTTTGGATTTTGTTTTTTGTGGTTTCTTGGTGCCGCCCTCGGGAAGTTTAATTTTCTTTTTGACTTCGATTTTGAAACGGGGCAACCTAATTTTTTCGCTCTCGGAAAGAATCAGAGTGATATGACTCATCTTTTTTTGAATTGGGGTGGCCATGCCTCTGGCTCTGGGTAGATATCGCTTTAACATCGGACCCTGATCAACTCGAATTTCTTTAATGACCAGCTTGTCGGGATTTAAATGTTTGTTATTTTTAGCATTGGCTACACCTGAATGCAATAGTTTTAAAATAGCTCGAGCCGCGCGACGCCTTTCAACTAAAAGCTGGGCAATGGCATCGTTGACCGATAGATTCTTAATAAGACCGGCAATTAACCGAACCTTTCGGGGCGCTATTTTTAAATAATTTAATTTTGTGATTTGGTCGGCCATAAATTTATATTTTTATTTTTTAGCTTTAGTCGAAGCATTAGGAGCGGGCTTCGCCGGAGTGGTGGATTTTTGTTCCAGTTCTTTTTGTATTTTACCGCCATGCCTCAAAAATTTTTTCGTGGGCGAAAATTCGCCTAAACGATGACCAACCATATCTTCGCTAATTTTTACAGAAATAAAAGTTTTTCCGTTGTGCACAGCAAAAGTATAACCCACCATTTCCGGCGATATTTCAGATGACCGAGACCAAGTTTTAATAACCGCATCGGCTTCCGGTTTTATTTTAGAAATTTTCTTTAAAAGATTTGGATCCACAAAAGGACCTTTTTTAATTGAGCGGCTCATATTTAAATAGAATTTAGGATTTAGGATATAAAATCGATTTGGGAATTATTTTCGGGTTTTCTTGGGTCTACGGGAAAGAATTAATTTATTCGACCATTTTTTCGGATTCCTGGTTTTATGGCCACCAGTTATCTTACCCCATAAAGTTTTGGGTCGCCGTAATCCTCGCTTGCTCCTGCCTTCACCGCCGCCATAGGGATGATCAACAGGATTCATAGCTGAACCGCGAACAGTGGGACGAATACCGAGCCAGCGAGAACGTCCGGCTTTACCGATAGTAATCAAATTATATTCGGGATTAGAAACCTGGCCTAAAGAAGCATACCCTTCCCAAGGAACACGGCGAACCTCTCCAGAAGATAGTTTTAAATCGGTATAGCCGCCAGATTGAGCAAGAATTTCAACAGAAGAACCAGCGGAACGGGCCAATTTAGCTCCGCTTTGGGGTTTTAGCTCAACGTTAAAAATCTGATAGCCAACAGGAATATTCTTAAGCTTAAGACGGTTACCTTTTTTTAATGGAGCTTGCTCAGCAGAAATTAAAGTGTCCCCAATTTTAATTCCATCCCAAGCTAAAACATAAGATTCTTTTCCATCTTGATAAGTTATAAGGGCAATAAAAGCGGTTCGGTAGGGATCATATTCAAGAGTTTTGACCGTGGCCGGAACATCTAAGTGTGTTTGTTTAAAGTCAATTAGGCGATAAAGTTTTTTGTGCCCTCCGCCTTGATGCCGAACAGTAATCCGACCTTGAGAATTTCTGCCGGCGTGGCTTTTAAGGCGCACCAAAAGCGACTTCTTAGGCTCAACTTTAGAAAGATGAGAGTAGGTTACAGAAGTCATATGCCTTCTTGATGGTGTTGTGGGATTATATTTTTTCATATTACTTAACTAAATCAATTTTCTGACCCTTTTTTACCGTGACGATGGCTTTTTTAAAACCAGAACTCTCGCTTTTTATATTTCGGAATTTCTTGGGTTTAGAACTTTGATTGATAATATTAACTTGGACCGCATCAACTTTATAGAGAGCTTTAATAGCTTTTTTAACTTCGTTTTTAGTTGAATTTTTATCAACCATAAAAACATACTTTCCGCTTTCAGAAAGAATTCCTGATTTTTCAGCGAAAAAAGGTTTTTTAATTAAATCTGAATTCATGATTTTTGATACTGGCGAGTAATAATTTCCACAGCAGGTTGTTCAATAAAAATTTGATGATAATTTAAAAGGTCGTAGGTATTTAAAGAATTGGATCCTAAAACTTTAATTTTGGGCAGATTACGCGCAATTCGGCCTAAATTTTTATTTTCTGGAGATGGGATAATAAGCAGATCAAATTTTTTGGAATTTTTGTTTAGACCTAAAATGAATTTTAGTGTTTGAGCGACGATTTTAGTTTTTTTGGGTTCAAAATCAAAATTATTAAATATTTTTATTTGGTTATCTTTTAATTTTTTGGAAAGAACGGTTTTGACCGCTAAGCTTTTCATTTTCTTGTTAACTTTCTGCTCATAATTTCTTTCTTTACTTGGGCCATGAGCTTTGCCGCCGCCAATCCAAATTGGAGAACGAATAGAGCCGTGTCTGGCCCTACCAGTGCCTTTTTGACGCCACGGCTTGCGGCCACCACCTCTCACTTCACCTCTGCCTTTAGCGTGGGCAATCGGCGTGCGACGGTTGGCAAGTTGAGCAACTAAAATCTGGTGAATTAAACTGGCATTCCACTTAACTTTAAAAATGGAATCGTTAAGTTCAATGGATTGAACTTTTTCGTTTTTTAAATTATAGACATCAGCGTTCATGTTTTTAGGATATAGAATAGAGGATTTAGAATATAGGATTATTAGATTTAGGATTTTTTCATTTTGGAAATTTCGAGCAAGTTGCCTTTTGAGCCAGGAACAGCGCCTCTTACGAAAAGAAGATTATTTTCTTTATCAATTTTAGCCACTTTTAAATTAATCACCGTAACCCGATCGGTTCCCATGTGGCCGGCCATTTTTCTTCCGGGAACAACTCTTTGGAAAGCAGTGCTACCAATAGAGCCGGGGGCGCGATGACGATTTTTCTGGCCATGAGTTTTAGGCCCGCCTCCAAAACCGTGACGCTTCACGACTCCTTGAAATCCCCTGCCTTTTGATATGCCGCTCACTCTTACTAAATCGCCTTCGGAAAAAGCGGAAACATTGATTGAATCCTGAAATTTTAAGTCCAAATTCATCCTTTCAGTTCTGAATTCTTTTTTGTTTTTGCCCAAAGACAACTGAACGGCTTCGTAATTATGTTTATCTTTGGTTTTAATTATGGAGACAAGATTGGGCTCGGCTTTAATAACCGTAACCGGAGTCACTTTGTCGCCTTCCCAGATTTGATCCATTTTTATTTTTTTGCCGAGAATAAACATATTGATAAAATTTCAATTATTCCGCCGGAGGCGGATCCGCTTTTGGCGGACAATTTAGGAATTGCGATTTAAAAAAACCGAGGTTAAATCTGGCCTCGGCAATTTACCTTATTTGAGAAATCAAAATGGAATCAGATTGGCCGGGTGAAATTTTTTTTGAGTTGCTTCATAAAAAAATAAGGCCCTCCCTAATCAACATTCCCCCTAAGGTAAATCGCAAAACCTATGGGGGTTATTCTACATTATAGAAATAAGGTTGTCCAGAGGAGAAAGGGAGATTTAGATGCCACTAAAAAACCCAGATTTTACGGGGTTTTTTAGTGGTTTTAAGTCTACCGACTTTACATCATTTTAATTTCAATGTCCACGCCGGCTGGCAGATTTAAATTACTTAACGATTCAATGATTTTTTGGCTGGGATTCAAGATATCAATCATCCGCTTGTGAATCCGAAGCTCAAACTGCTCTCTTGAGTCCTTATGGACAAAAGTTGAGCGATTGACGGTATATTTCTTGATTTCTGTTGGCAAGGGAATAGGACCGATCATCTTGGCATCTTGGCGAGAAGCGGTGTCGATAATTTGTTTTAAGGAATTATCGACTAATTTATGATCATAGCCGCGGATCCTGAGCCGCAGCTTCTGAGCTATTTCGATTTCTTTCTTTTTGGCCATTGGGATTAGGTTTTAGGTTATAGATGTTAAGTTATAGAGAAATGAATCTAAAAATAGAATTTAAAAGAACCAATCACTTCTAAAACCTGAAACCTATCTCCTATTTCAAGATTTTGGTCACCACGCCAGCTCCAACTGTTTTACCTCCCTCTCTAATTGCAAATCGCTGCTTTTCCTCAAGAGCAACTGGAGCAATAAGTTTAACGACTAACTTGATAGTGTCTCCAGGCATCACCATTTCAGTGCCTTCGGGCAAAGTGACTTCTCCGGTGACATCAGTGGTGCGAATATAAAACTGGGGCTTATATCCTTTAAAGAAAGGAGTGTGACGCCCACCTTCTTCTTTGCTTAAAATGTAAACTTCGGCATCAAATTCAGTATGAGGATTGACGGCTCCAGGTTTAGTAATAACCTGACCTCTCTCTACATCTTCTTTCTTTAATCCCCTAAGCAGAATACCGACGTTGTCACCAGCTAAACCTTCGTCAAGAAGTTTATTGAACATTTCAATGCCCGTAACCACGGTTTTTTGAGTAGGCCTTAAACCAACAATTTCAATTTCTTCATTGACTTTAACCCGACCTCTTTCAGCTCGGCCCGTAACTACCGTGCCTCTTCCCTCAATCGAGAAAATATCTTCAATCGGCATCAAAAATGGCTTATCTAATTCTCGGACTGGTTCTGGAATGTATTCATCAAGAGCTTTGATAAGCTCCACGATTGGTTTGGCAGCCTCATCATCAGCAGACGTAGCTTCCAAGGCCTTAAGAGCTGAACCGCGAATAATCGGGGTGGTGTCGCCAGGAAATTCATACTTTTTCAAAAGCTCCCTAATTTCTGATTCGACAAGATCAATTAATTCTGGGTCATCAACCTGATCGATTTTATTAATAAAAACAACGATCGCCGGAACACCCACCTGTCTGGCTAAAAGAATGTGTTCCCTAGTTTGAGGCATAGGGCCGTCGGTCGCGGCAACCACCAGAATCGCGCCGTCCATCTGAGCAGCGCCAGTAATCATATTTTTAATATAGTCAGCATGGCCCGGAGCGTCGATGTGGGCGTAGTGTCTTTTTTCGGATTCATATTCCGAATGATGAAGAGCAATCGTAATTCCCCGAGCTTTTTCTTCGGGGGCGTTATCAATTTGATCGACTGTTTCAACTCGGCTTTTAAAACCCTTAAGGTTTAAAACTTTGGTGATAGCGGCAGTTAAAGTGGTTTTGCCGTGGTCAACGTGACCAATAGTGCCGACATTGACGTGGGGTTTAGAACGCTCAAAAACTTCTTTAGCCATTTAATTAGGTGTTAGGTTATAGGTGTTAGGTTATAGGATGATTTGTCGATTTTGCTAATTAATTTTCTAAAAACTATAAACTATTACCTGCAACCTGTTTTTCTTTTTCGACTATTTTTTTAATAATTTTATAACAAGATTAAGTATAGCTGGACTTAAATAATTGTCAACTAGCGATAGTATTTTTCTAAAAATACAGATAGAAACTACATTAAAATGTTGTTTCTATCTGTATGCCGCAAAGAAAAATGTTAAGTGTATTCTTTGACGTATATAACACAATCATCTTTGCAGTTATCTCCACAGCAAGGAAGAGTGTAAGTTTCTCTTCTCCCTGCTCTTGAGATATGGATTGTTGTTGTCTTCGATGTTTTACGCCAACAACCTAAACATTTTTGAGAACGTTTTTTGGACATCGAACCTCCACTAATTTCCTAAATCAATTATTATCGAAGCAGAAATTTATTGCAAGTCCACTTTTATTTCTTTTTGCCTTCGACCCTTCAAATATTTCAGGGTCTATGGGAAAGTTTATTATTATTCTATTTGCGCTTCCCTTCGACAATTAATTGCTCAATGTTTTTAGGAACTGACTCATAATGGTCGAATTCCATAGTGAAAGAGCCGCGGCCTTGAGTCATGGAACGAAGTTCGGTGGCATAGCCAAACATCTCAGAGAGAGGCACTTGAGCGTCAATAACCTTAACAGTGGCCCGATCACCCAAACTTTCAACTTTACCTCGGCGAGCGTTTAAGTTGCCGGTAACATCACCCAAAAATTGGGCTGGCACCAAAACTTGGGTTTTCATAATCGGCTCTAAAATAACCGGCTTGGCTAATTTGGCGCCTTCTTGAAAAGCAATTGAGCCAGCAATTTTGAAAGCCGCTTCAGAAGAATCAACATCATGGAATGAGCCGTCAAAAAGAGTAACTTCGACATCAATCATTGGATAATGAGCTACCACGCCTTTATCAACAGCTTCTTTAACGCCCTTTTCAACCGCTGGGATAAATTCTTTGGGAATATCACCGCCTTTAATCGCGTCAACAAAAACAAAACCTTCGCCTCTCAAAAGGGGTTTTAACGTAAGCCAAACATGGCCATATTGACCCCGACCGCCGGACTGACGAATATATTTGCCTTCGGCTTCGGATTCGGCGGTGATGGTTTCTTTATAGGCAACCTGCGGCCGGCCGACATTGGCCTCAACGCTAAATTCTCTTTTCATTCGATCAACAATGATTTCAAGGTGAAGCTCTCCCATACCAGAGATAATAGTCTCGCCGGTTTCAAGATCGCCGCTCACTCTAAAAGTCGGGTCTTCTTCCGCCAGACGCCTTAAAGCCATGCCCATTTTTTCTTGGTCGATTTTGGTCTTCGGATCAATCCGAATGCCAATAACCGGTTCGGGGAAAATTATGCGTTCCAGAATTAAAGGATTGTCCGGAGAACAAAGGGTGTCTCCAGTAGTGGTATTTTTGAGCCCAACAATCGCGGCGATTTCACCGGCGTAGACCTCGTCCACTTCTTCTCTTTGGTTAGCATGCATTCTTACAATCCGACCGACTCTTTCTTGTTCGCCTTTATTGGCGTTTAAAATATAACTGCCTCGTTTAATAGTGCCGGAATAATTTCTAAAATAAGTTAGGGTCCCCACGTAAGGATCAGCGGCTACTTTAAAAGCCAAAGCAGATAACGGCTCTTCATCTTTAGGATAACGCAGGACTTCTTCCGAGGTCTTAGGGTGAAGGCCTTTGGTTGCGGACAGGTCTAAAGGAGACGGCAGATAATCAATAACCGCATCTAGAACGAACTGGACGCCTTTATTTTTAAGAGCTGAGCCGCAAAAAACCGGCACTAACTTATTTTCAATTGTAGCTTTCCGAAGAATTCTTTTTAAATCCTCGGTTTTAATTTCTTTGCCCTCAAGATATTCGCTCATTAACGCGTCGTCGTTTTCGACAATTTTTTCAATCAGGTGATGCCTAGCTTTTTTAACGGCGTCTTCAAGATTTTGAGGAATCGGAATTTCAACAATTTTTTCTCCGTGATCGCCTTGAAATTCAAAGGCCTGATTTTTCAGAAGATCGATGACGCCACTAAAATTAGCTTCACTGCCGATTGGAAGTTCAAGCGGCACAGCATTCGGAGTTAACCGCTCGTGAATAGAGAGCAAACTTTTTTCGAAATTCGCGCCCATCCGGTCGAGTTTATTGATAAAACAAATTCTAGGCACCTTGTATTCATCGGCGTAGTGCCAGTTTGTTTCTGATTGCGGCTCAACGCCAGCCACGCCATCAAAAACAACCACCGCGCCATCTAGAACTCGAAGAGAACGCTTAACTTCAACAGTAAAATCAATATGGCCGGGGGTATCAATAATATTTATTCGGTGTTCAAAATTTTTATCGCCTTTTTGATAAGTCGGTGTCCAAAAAGCGGTGGTAGCGGCTGAAGTAATAGTAATACCACGCTCGCGTTCCTGTTCCATCCAATCCATCACAGTGGTGCCTTCGTGAACTTCGCCAATTTTGTGAGAAATACCGGTATAAAAAAGGACCCTCTCAGTAACGGTGGTTTTGCCGGCATCAATGTGGGCAATAATGCCAATATTTCTTATTTTTTCGATGGGGTAGGTACGAGGCACGTTAAAAATTTAAAATTTAAATATCAAAATTGAAAATGACAATGAAAAATTCAAAATAGCGAATGAATTAGACCACATTCTAGTAACTCGTTATCTATTGGGACGATTGGCGAAGTGAGCAAAAGCGCGGTTGGCTTCGGCCATTCTGTGCGTGTCGAGTTTTTTCTTAATGGCCGCCCCTTCGTTTTTAGAGGCCGCAATAATTTCATTGGCTAGTTTATCTATCATGGAGATGCCTTTTTTAGACCTAGCGGACTGAATCAACCAGCGGCAAGCCAGAATAAATTTTCTCTCTGGAGCCACTTCTTGAGGAACTTGATAATTGGCGCCTCCCACTCTTTTTGAAACTACCTCTAGTAAGGGCGAAGTGTTAGCGAGGGCTTTTTCAAAAATCGTAAGCGGATCTACTTTGGTTTCTTTTTCTATTTTTTCTAAAGCCGAGTAAAAAACTTTGGCAGCGGTGCTTTTTTTGCCGTTCCAAGTTAAATAATTAATAAATCTTCCCAAATCAACGCGGTGGTATTTGAAATCGGGTTTATAGTGTTTTTTGTAAATTCTTTTTTTACGCATGTTCAGTATTAAGTATCAAATATCATGTATCATGTATCATGTATCAAATTAGTTTTTAATTCTTGACACCTGATACCTGACACGTGACACTATTTGGCTTTGGGGCGCTTAGCTCCGTACTTAGATCGTTGTTGTTTCCGGCCTTCGACACCACCGGTATCTAAAATTCCTCGCACAACGTGGTAACGCACACCTGGCAAGTCCTTAACTCTGCCGCCTCGAATTAAAACCATCGAATGTTCTTGAAGATTGTGGCCTTCGCCGGGGATGTAAGCGGTTACTTCTGAACCGTTAGTTAAACGAATCCGGCAAACTTTTCTTAAAGCCGAATTAGGTTTTTTAGGAGTCGTGGTAAAAACCTTAAGACAAACTCCCCTTTTAAATGGAGAGGAGGAATCAAGGGGTCGATTTTTTAAGGTATTAAAATAGAAAGACAAAGCCGGCGATTTGCTTTTAAACTTAATGGATTTTCTTCCTTTTTTAATTAATTGGTGAGTGGTGGGCATACGAATTAGGTTTTTCCGCCGGAGGCGGATCCGCCTTTGGTGGAAGGCGTAAGGTTGTAAAATGAAACAGAAGCCTGAATGTTAAAAAAATGAACTGCCCCGTGACAGTTCAAAAAGATAAGCTTTTTTACTGTTTAGGACATTGAAGATATGTTAGGAAAAATATGGATAAGTGTCAACTGGCGCTCGTATTTTCCTCTTGGAGAGCCGGCCTCGATTTTTTTCCAGCGAAAAATCGGGCCTGCATCTCGTCCCTATGGGTCCCGCCAGGGCGGGACACCAAGCCCATCTGGGACTCCGATAGCCTCTCCAAAAGGAAAATATTCGCGCTGGTTTATTGATTATAAAAAATGCCGCGGTTCTATTTCTAGAATCACGGCAGAAAGTTATTTTTTTAAAATTTACTGGCCAATATCCTCTACGAAAGCTTTGATGTGACCGTCAAAATCAAGCACCCACCCATCTCTAAATAGACCGTCCTCTGGTTTCGGATAAGCTAAGATTGCATAAGCTCGATAACTCGTTTCATTTCCTTCGATGGAATATTGATACTTGGCGTCCGGCGGAATCAAGACGCCAATTTTAAGGAAAGCGCCAATGTTCTTTTTATCAGCGATTCTATCTTCGCTCTCAGGAATCCAGTAAGCGCCGGCAGGATTATTCTTCTTGAATTCTTCCTCAGCTAAGTATACTTGAGTTAGAATTTTTTTGGCCTCCGCCTGGATTGTACGCTTCGGGTTATTAACAACCCTAGGAATTACCAGGGCCGCGAGAATACCAATAATGATTATAAAAATCAATACATTGGAAACGTAAGGAGCCCTATGAATTTCGATTTCTGAAGACACATTTCCTCCTTCTCGTGTCTGGCGAGAAAAAAATGGTTAGAGATGGCTGATTTTTTTTCAATTTTCAAGGTCGGTATTCTTTCCCGACTGTCCTTTTTTAATTTATCATATACAGAAACTTGTGTCAAATATTTTTAGCCACTAAAAAAGTTGGCCATGGTTAAGAAAACTTCGGGGCCGGAAATGAAAATAAAAAGATAAGTGGCGATTTTCCAGATTATTCCGGAGAAAAGAAAGAGAAATAGAAAAACTAAGAGAATTCCGAACATACCCAGTTTTTCTATATGCACGCCGACCTTAGGAAAAATAAGCGGCAAGATTTTTGAACCGTCTAATGGCGGAATCGGCACCAAATTAAAAATAGCCAAGATGGCGTTTAGATAAGCGATAAAGCCAAAAAGAGCGATTAAATTAGGACTTAAAAAAGCAAAGCCAAATCGAGCGATGAGACCTAAAATTAGAAGGATAAGAAGATTAGAAATGGGTCCGGCGAGCGCAACTTTTAGGGGGCCGTATTTAAAATCCTTGTGCAGGTTATAAGGGTTATAAGGAACGGGTTTGGCCCAACCTAAAACAACCGGTGAGTGAGTGATAAATAAAATAAGAGGTAGTAAAATCGAGCCGAAGGGGTCGATGTGTTTTAAAGGATTTAAAGTTAACCGGCCTGCCATTCTGGCAGTAGAGTCACCTAATTTTTCCGCAACAAAGCCGTGCGAGATTTCGTGAATCATGACTGAAAAAATCAAAACGACAAATTGAAAAATAATGAGGGGTAAGTCCATTAGCTCAATTTTAACCCATAGAACATTTTTTGGAAAAAAACGAGGAAATGTTGTAATGTTGTAATGTTCTAAAGACTATTTTTGCGCCCATAGCTCAATTGGATAGAGTATCTGCCTTCGAAGCAGAGGGTTCCAGGTTCGAGTCCTGGTGGGCGCACAAATGAAAATCTTTCCGCCATAAAGCTATAGATAGTATGTTATAATTAGTTTTATGCTCAAAAAGATTCTCATTATATTTGGAATAGTAATAGTAATTTTTATAATTCGTTTCTTGATTTGGCAAAGCGGCCTGCTTATTAAAATAGCACCGACATCCGACATGGCTTCTGATGTTTCCGGATATTCTTCAAAAGTAAATACAGAAAATGTCATACAACAATTTTTTACCCTTAATGATGGCAGTTTTTTAATAACAAGATACGTGCATCAATATAAAATGGCAGAGGGTTTTCGAGCCTTTCCAGATGGTGGAATTCCTTATGAACTTTTAAAAATGCACGATTTAATTAGAGTCTCAAATAAAGGAGAAATCTTGTGGCAGAAATTATTTATAGAAAATGAAGCTCCTAATTATGACTATTCAGCTTTTTTAATAAAAAATTCTAAAAAAAGCAGAGAGGGATTTCCGAGCATTTTGAGCCTTCCGTACGCCAGCATTAATACAATTAGAGAATGCTCACCTTCTATTATTCAACTCTCAAGAAGAAAAGAGCAAAAGATTCCGGGGCAGAGTGGATATTACGAAAAAGATTATGTATTTCTTGAATCCTTTGAACCTCAGAATGGAATTAATTTAAATATAGAAAATGGAGATATAAATTCAATTACAGATCCAAAAGATCTTTGCATAAAAGACATTCGAGAAGAAATAACAGCTTTGAAAAGTTGTAGCCCAGAATTTAGTGACCTTAATGGAATTTCTTCTAGAAAATTTGGACTTTCCATCGCTGGTTATGACTTTAGAAGATATGGACAATATTTGAATGAGTGTATATCCCCATTACTTAATGAAGTATCTTCACCTAGGAATATTACCTTTAGAGGAAAGTAATAAATTGATTTTACAGAGATCAAAAATAATCCTAATTCTCATATCTTCTAAGAAGTGCGGAATGGCTGAAATTCTTTCTGATTGAGTTCTCTAAAAAAGACCTAATAAGAAACTACTTTAAAAAAATATTGACGAATGGATTTAGAATAATTCCTAAAAGAGAGGGGCTATCCAGACCGCCTTCGGTAGACGGGGGCAGAGGTATAGTTTGGAATTGGCCGTCATTGGGATAAGGAATTCCTTGTGGAGGCATGGGAAAACTGTTGGGGTCGAAATTATTTCTGTCGAAACCTGGCGGAGGAACAGATTTTTCTCCTGAATTTTGAAGATGGGGCATTCCAGAAAATTCAGTAAAACATTTTCGAATAATTTCTTGGATTGGACCAGAGGGCTGATCACCACGGAGAAGTTTTTGAACCTCTTCTTCTTTTAAATTGCTCTTGAGACAAGCGGCCACTGGCTCGGGAAATATTCCAGTTCGGAGCATTGGCATATTTCTGCCCTGATTAGTCGGCGAATTTTGGAACATCTTTTCTTTTCTTTCTGGAGGCATAAAACCAGGACTAGATTCTCCGTAATTTCCACCTTCGTGGGGTCGAGGAGTAAACGATTCAAAACATGGCCTAATTTTGGATTCTATATCTAGTCCAGGCATCAATTCTCCGGACTTAATTTTTTCAAAATCAGCGCCTAAGTTATTACTGAAACATTCTTTAACTTCAGCCGGGGCGGTTTTAAGAAAGTCGCCAAAACCGGGGGGTGGACCGTCGAAATTCCTCTCGGAATTGTTTTGCCCTTGCCCGCCAAATTGAAAACGCGAGGCCTCAAAACAAACTCGGAAAGTATCACCCATCTCAGGTGTAAATTCTCCTGTTCCGGATTTGATTTTTTCAACATCAATCCCTTTTTCAGTTAGGCATGACAAAACTTCCAGTGGCGCATCTTTAAACATTTCATGGGGTCTAAAACCGACACCGGATTTTTCAAAACAGGTCTTCACTTTCTCCCCTATTTCCTGGCCAGGAACGAGATTACCGCTTTCAATATTTTGAATGATATTAGAACCTAAATTTTCTTTAAGACAGGCGCGCACTTCTTCAGGCGCGTTCTTGAGGCCGGCGCGCATTCTTGAAAAACCCTCCTTGGTTTTTTGGATTTCTTCGGGTTTAATTAATCCATTTTCTTCGGCAAATTTAAAACAAGCTTGCTGATTAGCTGGATTATTACAGTAGGTCTCGCAGGCCTGTTTACCAATACAACCGCCGGGGCCTTTGCCGCCGGTTTTTTTAATCCGGGTGGCTTCTTCTTGATTCATAAAACCAGCTTCTTCTGCAAAGGCAAGGCACGCTTCAAAATTATTTTGGTCACCGCAGAAAACATCACATTCTTTTTTTGACTTACAGCCGCCGGGGGTCTTGCCAGCTTTCATTAATTCCAGAACTTTTTTAGGCGGCACGCCATCTTTTTCACCCTTTATATCCAAACCGGCTTTTTCGGCAAAAGCGATGCATTCTTCGGCGTGATCAAAATTACCGCAGTAATTTTCACACGATTCTTTAGAGATACAGCCGCCAGGCATTTGGCCACCGGAACGAATAAACGTCTGAATTTTTTTGGCTTCTTTAAAATGGCTGTCGGTAATTTGGTTTTGTTCAGCCCAAGTGAGACAAACTTCCAAATTTTCCACCGAACTGCAAAACACTTTACAACTCTTCGGATCCGTGCAGCCGCCGGGACCGGCTTGAGTTTTCAAACTTTTGGAAAAGCGCCCGGCCCGAGCGGCCTCTGCTTCGTCCATTAAGCCGTTCTTTTTAGCAAAGACAATGCAGGCCTCGATATTTTCTTTTTTATCACAAAAGTTTTTACACTCGGTTTTACTCGCGCAATTACCGAGCTCGGGAATTGGAAAAGTAATTTTACTTAAAATCGCCGATTCATTAATTGCATTAATATTATCTTCGGTTTGAGCTAAAGCAGAATAAAAAACAGAAAAGCCAATCAAGATAATTGAGATTGACAACGAAACCCAGATAATTTTTTTCATATAATAAATAATTAATCTTGGAAGGGATTTTGATAAGCGCCTTCCAGAGGATTTACGCTAGCCATATTGCCGGTTGCGGGAAGGTTTTCTCCTAAAGGGTTTTGGATTTTGGCCGAGATTTCACTGCCCAACCCGCCGGGTTGATTTGAGTTTTCAGTTTGGGCTTGAATTGGTTTTTCGGTGGTTATATTTTTATTGGAAATAAACCACCACAAAAAAATAGCGATTAAAGCGACCAGAAAAATAGAGACGACAATAACTGGTTTGTTCATAGTTTTTATTAATTTAATTTTACAGGATTTAAAAATCTAAGCATAAACTAAATTATCCCCAATTTAGAATTATCGCTTTATGGTATATAATATTTGGTATGATTAAATATACTATGAAAAAGAAGATGGAAGCTAAAGAACTAAGGAAGCGGGGTATGAGCTATCGCGAGATTTCGAGTTATTTGGATATAGCTAAAAGCACAGCTAAACTCTGGTGTAAAGATGTAGAGTTGAATCAAGAGCAAAGAAAAATTTTATACAAAAAGCAAATAGAGCTAATGGCGAGAGGGCCGAATAGTAGTCGCGCAAGACGAAACAGGGAGATTGAAAAAATTCTTTCCAGCGCAGAAAAAGAGCTTAAATTACCGATTGATTCTGAAACTTACCGACTACTCGGAGCAATGATATATTGGGGAGAAGGAGATAAAACACAGCATTTCGGTATTGCTAACTCAGATCCTTTTTTAATAAAATTCATGATTAAATGGTTAGAAGATATATTGGGTATTATGCCAAACCGCATAAAAGCTTATTTGAATATTCATTCTCAGCAGAATGATATAGAAATTAAAAAATTTTGGTCAGAATTAACTGAAATTCCCATTCAAAATTTTGGAAAGACTTTTATAAAACCGACAAATAAAAATTTTAAGAAAAATAATCTTTATTATGGAACGATTCGTATAATAATTTCGAAAGGAACTGATTTACGCTATCGTGTTATGGGTTGGATTTCAGCTCTTCTCGCTAGTCAAAATCTTGAGGTTGAAAAAATTCAAAACAAGTGGCATAAATTAAGGGAAGAATATAGCCGCCCATAGCTCAGTCTGGTAGAGCTGCTCGCTCTTAACGAGAAGGTCCCAGGTTCAAATCCTGGTGGGCGGACGATTAAAAAATCTTTGCTCCGTACTCGAGCTTAGATTTTTTTACCTGCCTTGCCAAAGATTCATCGAAGGCAGGAGTCCCGAGCGAGGTCGCCTTAGCGACTGACGAGGGGCTACCTAATTATTCTGATTTCAAAAAATACCCATAAAGGTATAATTAGGGCATGGATGTAAGTTGGATGTATGCCAAGCGAAGGGCGGCTCCCGAGGCGCCCAAAAAATCTAAAACTTATCTTTATGTTTTGGTGGGCGTGATTTCCGTGTTTTTGGTCGGAGGAATAGGCGGGTATTTATTTTACGAATCAAAATCGCAAACAGCCCAAGAAATTGAAGACCCTAACAAAGAGTGCGAACGAATTTTAATGGCGGTTAAAAAAGATCAAACCAGCATCAGCATCTGCGTTAAAAGTGATGGCAGCTTGAGATTGCTCTGGGAAAAATTGCCAGTCGGAGCTAATAAAATTGATATTTATTTTAAGGATGATAACGGAGATCGAAAATTATGGACCACGGTTTTTGTAACTTCGGAATCAGGATACCTAGATTTATCTAAAACCGACCAAGGCGGCGCGGGTTATGAATTTGAAATTTATGATGGTTCGGGAAAGATTTTAATGAAAAGCGAGGGGTCGAGTCCGGCCCCAAGCGCCAGTCCCCCACCCAATACCGGCTCTCCGCAAAATCCGCCGCCCTCAAATCAACCAAACGAAAATCCGCCGGCGCCGACTCCGCCAAACCAACCCCAGCCAAATCTGCCGCCAGATAGCGGAACTCCGCCTGCCAACCCAACGCCAACTTCTTCGCCTTCGACCGACACTTCAACTCAAACATATTACACGCCAACCGGCGAGGTTTCGGGAACCAGCACTGTGCCCACGGAAAATTTTTGGGTTTTACATGTACACAACAAAATTGAAATCGGCTGGCAAAATATTCCTTCAAGCACCAACCAAATTATTATTTATCGCTCGAAAACCGAAACCGGCGGTTATCAAAAACTTTTAGAACAACAGAATCCCAAAACAACTTATGACTTTCTAAGAATTGACGACCATACGCTTCCCGAGGCCTATTACTACAAAATGGAAACCAAGATGAATTCGACGATTCTAGAAACCTACGGACCGGAATTTCTTCCGAGTTTATAAGTTTGGAGGATTTAAAATTTCATTCGCAATTTGTTGATTCGCCCGCCTGACTTCGAGTTTGACGAAGTCAAAGTCGGGCAGACATAAAATTTGTAGATTAGCATCATAATTTGTATAATGTAGGCGGTGATCAGGACTCAAACTCCGCTTTCTAAATTAACTCACATTAGTCCTAAATTTTTAAAGGGATTAGAAAGGTTGGGACTTAAAACAGTTGCCGATTTAATCTGGCACTTTCCCAGCCGTTATGAAGATTTTTCTCAAATTTATAAAATCTCGGATTTAGAGCCGGGCCAGCAAGCCACTATCCAAGGCCTCATTAAAAAAATAGATACCCGAAGAAGCTTTAGGCGGCGAATGACGATTGTGGAAGCGCTCATACAAGATGAAACCGGCTCAATCCGCGCGGTTTGGTTTAACCAGCCCTATCTTAAAAATACCCTTCATCCTCAGAGATTAATGAATTTCTCGGGAAAAGTATCGATTTCCGAAAATGATCTCTATTTATCTCATCCTGATTATGAACTTTCAAATAGTGCCCAGGGGCAAGATACGCGACACACCGGAAGATTAGTGCCGATTTATCCGGAGACCAAAGGGCTCACTTCGCGGGCTCTACGTTTTATCATTCAACCCGTGCTTCGAGATTTGGAAAAAATGCCGGAGTTTATGCCGGAGGAAATACTCAATCGGGAAAATTTTCCGGAGATAAATCAAGCCATTCAAAAAATTCATTTTCCGGAAACAACCGAAGAATCGGAAAAAAATAAAGAACGTTTCTCTTTTCAAAATTTATTCTTGCTTCAACTTTTTAATTTGGAGCAAAAACTAAAATTAGCCGGCCAAAGAGCGCCATCAATTATCTCCCAGATTCCATATATCAAAGAAATTATAGAAACCCTGCCTTTTGAGCTTACGGACTCTCAAAAAAAATCTCTGTGGGAAATTATTCAGGATATGGAACGTTCCTCTCCAATGAACCGCCTGCTTCAGGGTGATGTGGGCTCGGGAAAAACCGTGGTGGCGGCGATCGCGGCGCTTACCGCGGCTAAAGCCGGTTTTCAGGCGGTTTTTTTGGCGCCGACCGAGGTTCTCGCTTCTCAGCATTTTAAGACGATGAAAAGCTTATTTAACGGAATCAAACAGAAAAATAAAAATGAGACGCTTCCAACTTTAGGAATTTTAACATCCTCTCAATCAAAAATTTTCTGGCCGGATCTGGAAAATGAAAGTGAATGGAAAAAAACAGAATTTCGGAAAAAAATTTCAACCGCTGAGATAAAAATTATCATTGGCACTCACGCCTTAATTCAAAAAATAGTCAAATTTAAAAATTTAGGACTCACGATTGTCGATGAACAGCACCGCTTTGGCGTCAGGCAAAGAGCTCTACTTGCTCACGGACAGACGCAAGCAATAAGGCAGGCGGTACCGCATTTTTTAAGCATGTCGGCCACTCCAATTCCGCGAACACTGATGCTCACGGTTTTTGGGGACTTAGATTTGTCGATTATTGACGAATTACCGAGTGGCCGAAAAAATATCATCACCAAAGTGGTGGCACCAGAAAATCGTCTCAAGGCCTATGGCTTTATTCGCGAACAAGTTAGAAGAGGTCGGCAAGCGTTTGTTATTTGTCCACGCATTGAACCCTCGACTAACGACCAAAAACTAACTAGCCGCGAAAAGAAATTATGGGAGGTAAAGTCGGTTAAAGAAGAGTATGAAAAACTATCCAAGAAAATTTTTACTGAATTTAAAGTAGAAATGCTCCACGGACAAATTAAGTCTAAAGAAAAGGAGAAAATAATGAGCGATTTTAAAGACAACAAAATTCAGATTCTGGTTTCCACTTCCGTGGTTGAAGTTGGAGTAGACGTGCCGAACGCGGTTATCATGATGATTGAAGGCAGTGACCGATTTGGCCTCTCTCAACTCTACCAATTTCGCGGGCGAGTGGGGCGAGGCGAACACCAATCATTTTGTTTTTTATTTACCGAATCACAGAGCAGAACCACTGAGGCGCGGCTAAACGCCTTAATTAAGGCCAAAAACGGCTTTGAGCTGGCGGAGTTGGATTTGAAATTCCGCGGCCCGGGAGAGTTTTTGGGGGCTGGCCAGAGCGGAATACCGGATATTGCCATGAGGGGACTGCAAGATATGAATTTGGTTAAAACCAGTCGTGAGGCGGCGCTAAAAATTATGGGGGCTTCCCAAGGACTTAAAAAATATCCCCTGCTTAAGGAGAAACTAGATGAGTTTGAAAGACGGTTGCATAAGGAGTGAAAGATTAAATTATAGGTGTTAGGTTTTTCCTCCGGAAGAGGATCCTCCTTTGGCGGAAGGTGAGAGGTGATAGAAGAGAGAAGATAGAATATTGAGATACTAATGAAATTAAAAAAATATTACCATTTAGCTAGACACAAAAACCTAATACCCGCCGACCCACTAGCGCCGCAACCAACGTTACCTCCTGCTGAATTAAGACCGTATAAACAAATCGCAGTAACTCCGATAGCATTAGTACAAGATGTTGCACCACTCGATGGGGCGTTCGCTACAACAGAATAAAGATAAAGTCCACCGCTTAAACCACTAGAACTTCTAAGTAGCGTCGCGGAGACACCGGATGCGGGAGCGATATCTAATTTTGCTCCTGGCGAGGCGACTCCAACTCCCACGTTTGTTCCATCATCATAAATAACACTGTTTGTTAAAGTGGCTCCGCCTGCAGCCCATTTCGATATATAATTTTGTGAGCCGCTGCCGGGATTGGCGGCGGTGGTTTGGCGAGTGCCGTCTGGGAAAACAATAGCCGTACCGGATTGTGATAACCTAATATCATTTTGATGAGTGGACGTTGCGGTAAATCTAGAAGTGCCGGAAACATCAAGTTTATAAGTCGGATTACTTTGGCCAATGCCGACATTGCCTTTGACTGCGGCGAGGGTAGTGGTGGCAGAAGTGTAGAAAGTGACATCAGGTAATCCGGCGCTACCGACTGAAAGAGAGCCGGTGAAAAAAGAATTTAAACCGACCTCAAATGACGCTAACTGGGATGGATTTAGCACTCCAATTCCTATTGCTCCGTTATTTTTGAGAATCAAGTTATATTTGCTTGGTATAGCACCGTTATTAAAAATTAGATCGCCGTTCGCCATTTTAACTGAAAATTGAGAAGTTCCGGTTGAGCTTTTAAAATCAATTAAATCAAATCCGGTTGCTCCTCCTTGAAGAATAGTAAGAGGATGGGTTAATGGAGTAGAAGTAGCGTTGACGCCTAATTTACCTGGAAAATAATAGTTGCCGTTGCCAGTTAAAGAACCAAAAGTACCAGCGGAAACATTGCCGGCATTAATAGTAATGGAAGCGCCATTCGCAACAATAGTGCCAGAGGCATAGATGTTTTGGGCTCGAATGGTATTAGCTAAAAGACGGCCGCGAACATAAATTCGGGGGGTGTCTTGATCGATTCCAGAATCATAAAAACCTGTTAAATCCGTCACATCATCTGGATGAAGAAGACTGCCAATACTGATACCTACGCGATCACCGAATGGAGGAGTAGCAGTACTATTACGGATAGCAACAAAAGTATTATAAGAAGTTGGTAAACTTGCGCCAAAACGACCATCAGTGATTTTAAAAAGATAATTCTCGCCACCAAAAAGAGGAGTAGTAATAGTAAATTTGGTATCAGAAGGAACGGTTGAAGAACCGATAATTAAATTACTGCCGTTGGTATTTAAGATACCACTTCCGCCGGGCGGAGGATCTGTTGGCCCGACAAAGGCCCGCGCTACCCAAATCCCGAGCGGCATTACCAAAACAACCACGAAAACAGTAATAAAGATTTTGATAAGGTTGATATTTTTAGCTTTCATTTTTTTGTTAATTAGGATTTTGGTTTTGGGCGCCGGAGCCAGAAAGGTCTGGAATTTGATTTAGAGATTCAAGAGTGGGGTTTTTAAGCTGGTCATCGATTAATCTGGCCACTTGACTGTCCCCTTTTAGCTTGGTCCAAAAAATTATTTCTTTGGAATTTAAACGAATTTCGTTTTTTGGGCCCCAAAAAATATCCTGGAAGGTCTGCAAACTGAATTCAAAATTGCTGCCGGTCTCGTTTCTTTGGATAAAGAAAACATTTTTTAGTTTGGGGTATGGAAACCAGCTTAGCTTGCCAAAATAAACTTCGCCGTTTGAGAGGTAAACTGCGGAATAGGGCGAGTCCTTGACGCCAGAGCTTCCTTGATTGGTTTTGGTAATAAGCCAGATAATTGCGCCTAAAAGCACGGCTAAAATAACGATTAAGATAGTGATGATAATTTTGGTCTTCATTTAAATTTTTATTTGATAACTAAATATCCAACTGGGCCTTTATCTGGCCCACCGCAGGAGGGACAGAAAAATTTAAACTTACCAGAGGCGGAGGCCTGAAGAGAAATTAATCCCGAGCCGCCTTTTTTAATGGATTTAGAAAAACCGAAATCCGGCTGGGAAATATCGTAATTTTTGTCAATAGCCGAAAATTGTAGATTAAGAACGTCGCCGGAGTTTACAATCACTGTGTCGGGAATAAATTTATTTTTATCAATCTTGATTTCAAATATTCTTAATTTAGAATCAGAGCCGGGCGCGGCGGGAACGACATTTTCCGGTCGAGCAACATTAGCCGGAAGGTTTTTTGAATCTTGGTTAGGGACAATAATATTATTAACAGAGGCATCTAAGGGAATGCGGGTGGTACTAGGCGGTGTTTCGTTTTGAGAGTTATTAGCTGATTTCGAATCTGAATTCCCTACTCCTGATTTATTAGAAAATCCATAAATTATCATGCCGACCCCAAGCACAACTACCGCGGAGATAATGATAGTATTTTTATTCATGGAAATTACTAATAAGGAGCTGAAGTGGTAGCCATTAAATTATACCACGTAAAGATGCCGCCCACCTTAACACAGATTTGAAAAAGGTCATCTCCTCCTGATTTTTCAAACCAAATACTACCGCGGGTGCTATCGTCGCAAGTGTCTTTTGCGAAGCCGCCAGCAGGAATCAAGCGCATGCCACCCACAATAGTCAATTCTTGGTCAGTCGAAGTGGCGGTGGTGGTGCCGATGCCTAACCGAACCAATCCTCCTCCGCCAGCTACCACATAAACCGGACTGGTTAAACGAGAAGGAGCACTCAGAACGTCAAAGCCATATGAAGAGTCGGGCGCGGCGCCAATGCCAACATTACTATTACCAAAATAAATAACTCCATTAACTGACCCCCATTTTCTACCGGGTACGCCAAGTTGAAGAGCTGAAGGATTAGCGGTGGAGCTAGGAACGATATCAGAATCAAAAGTAGCGGCGTTAATTCTGGCAACACCAGTTTGAATAAGTTGAGAAAATCTTTTTTGGATGTTGGTAGCATTGTAGTGAATACCGATCGTAACATCGACAGAATCTAAAGCATCGGGATAAATTCTTTTCACAAACTCCAATCTATCAATCACCACGCGATCTGAAGTTAGGGCTTGAGGAATGCCGTTCTCTCCTTCTTTTAAATAGGCCTTGCCTTGGTCTAGGTAGATGTAGTTTTTGGCCACGGGCAAAAACTGTTCGGGCGGACCAGCAATGTAGTCAGTGCTTGAAGTCACTCGAAAAGTAAGAGTGCTAGTGGGAACAGCCACTAGCCGGCCACCAACATCAGTTACTTCATTTTCGGTTTCGATTAAACTTGATTCTTCAACAAAACGCTGAATGACATTTAATAAAAATTGGCTCTGCCGATTAACTTCGGCTCTGGATGACTCTCTATTTTGAACTTGAAGAACTGTTAGAAGAATGGAAACAAAAGCAATGGAAATAACGCTAAAGATAGCGATAAAAACTAGAATCTCGATAAGAGTCAGGCCTTGCTTTTTTCGCGTGAGATAAATAAATTTTTTAAGCAGGTTTATCATTAATTTCATTAATCATCTTGCTTGCTAGAATTTTTTACAATAAACCAAACCAACTAAAAAGATTAAAAATATTAATATCAGTTTCAACAGTTAGAGCCACTAAAGCCGCGCCCAAAATTAGAAGATCAAATTCAAAACCATTGACTAGAGGTTTTTTGGTCGCGATTTTCCAGATATTTATTATTAAAAATTGAATAATAAGTAGGATGGAAATCGGCTGAACTAAAATTCCAACAATTAAAAGCAGACCGCCCACAAATTCGACAATCGCCACAACAGGCGCCCAAAAATTCCCGGGTTTAAAACCAACGCTCGATAACCATTCGGCGGTGCTTTTTAGATTTTTTAATTTCGGCCAACCGTGAGCAACTAAAATCACGCCCAAGATAATTCTTAAAAAGAAGATGGCCCAATTGCTAAATATCCAAAAGAAAGGAAACATTAATATTTATTATAACATATTCAAAATAGCAAGATATAATTAACTTGATAACTTATGGCTTATAATTTATAAATTAAAGGTAATGGCCCTATCGTCTAATGGTTAGGACATCGGCTTTTCAAGCCGGTAACCGGGGTTCGACTCCCCGTAGGGCTGCGAATTAAATTTTTAAGAATGGAAATCCTGGCCATCGAGACGAGTTGCGATGAAACAGCCTTGGCTTTAGTTCAGGCCGAAGGCGGCATTGCAAATCCGCGTTTTGAGGTTTTGAAAAGCGTGGTGGCTTCGCAGATTGCCGTACACCGGCCATTTGGGGGAGTTGTGCCTAACCTAGCTAAAAGAGAACACCTTAAAAATTTGCCAATATTGTTCGAGCAAATTTTTAAAAATTATCAATTACCAATTTCCGATTTTTCAAAGAAATCTCAAAAAGATAAAAAGATGCGTGCTGTAGGATACGGGTTACAGGATGTAGATTTGATTGCGGTTACAGTGGGACCAGGGCTTGAGCCGGCGCTTTGGACGGGAATTAATTTTGCCAAAGAAATTGGCAAAGTTGGCAAATCGCCCTCCTTCGCCAAGGCTGCGGCGGGCAAGCAAATGGTAAATCGCAAAATTGTTGGAGCTAACCATCTGGAGGGCCACCTATATTCCTTTCTTTTGCCGAATCGATCTATAACCTATAACCTAAAACCTAAAACCTTATTTCCGGCTGTTGCTTTGATTGTGAGTGGTGGACATACGGTTTTGTTGAAAATGGATAGTTTAGTGAAATGGGAAAAAATCGGAGAAACAAGAGATGACGCAGTGGGCGAGGCATTTGATAAGGTAGCGCGGCTTTTAGGACTCCCCTATCCGGGCGGACCGGAGATTGAAAAAATTGCCCAAAAAGGAAGCTCGACGTCTATAAATTTTCCAAGACCGATGATTTATGAGAAAAATTTTGATTTCAGTTTTTCGGGCCTGAAGACGGCGGTGCTTTATCACTTGCGTGATTTAGGATATAGCCATCAGCCACTAGCCACTGGGGTAAAAAAATTACTAAACCCTATACCCAAAACCCTAGTGGCTAATATAGCGGCGTCTTTTCAGGCGGCGGCAATTGAAGTTTTGGTTAAAAAAACAATGCGGGCGGCGCAAGAATTTGGCGCTAGGTCGGTTTTGCTCTCCGGTGGAGTGGCGGCCAACGCTTTTTTGCGAAATAGTTTAAAAAAATCGGCGAGTAAGGCCGGAGTTCAATTTTTAGTGGCGGATAAAAAATATAATACTGACAATGCGGTGATGATCGCGGCCGCCGGGTATATGACGTATTTACGCAAGAAAAAATACCCGTTTAAAGCAAACGGCAACCTTGAAATTTAATCATTCCACTATAGAAGAATATTCATTTATAATGGAATAGAAAAAAGGTATGCTTTGGGCGAATGGGAATCTTTCTATTTAGAATTAAGAATTAGGAATAATGAATTAGGAGATAATCTTATTGAAATTTCTGACTGGATTTTGTAGAATAATTTTGAAATCTTTCACTAGATTTCTCTGACTCCGTAGTGAGCGAAGTGCTACTTGCCTCTGTTCATCTTACCCAGTTCCAAGTAGGTGTCTTACCAAATAATCCACCACTTTGCCATGACCTACGGGGTCTTTTTTTATTTCGATTAAATAGGTTGATTTTTAAAGATTGTTTCCTATAATGATTATGCTCCTTCTATGACAATAGTGGGAGTAAATTGTTTCTAGCACCCGGTGGGATGAAGTACAGATAGTCAACACTTCATAACACCGGTGCTTTTTTATTTGATTGATTGGAAAACTTAAGAAAATTAAGTAAAATCATTAGATATGAGTGAACTTGGACCGAGATACGATCACAAAGAAATTGAAGATAAGATTTATAAACTCTGGGAGAAATCCGGGTATTTCTCCGCCGAAGGCGGATCCGCCTCTGGCGGAAATCCTGATAAGCGCAAACCCTATTCAATAATTATGCCGCCGAATAATGCGAACGGCTCGCTGCATTTGGGGCACGCGGTAGGACTGACTTTGCAGGATATTTTAATTCGATACTGGCGGATGCAAGGTCGAAAAACGCTTTGGCTGCCGGGGGCGGATCACGCGGGATTTGAAACCCAGGTGGTGTATGACAAAAAACTGGATAAGGAAGGACGGAATAGATTTACCATTCCCCGCGAGGAACTTTGGAGAGAAATTTGGGATTTTACACAGACCAACAAAAAATTGATGCAGGAGCAGACCAAGAAACTCGGAGCTTCTTGTGATTGGTCGCGCGAGCGATTTACGCTGGACCCGGAAATTATAAAAGTCGTTTATGAGACCTTTGAACAGTTATATAAAGACGGCTTGGCTTACCGCGATTTAAAAGTGGTGAACTGGTGCCCTAAACATCGCACCGCGCTTTCGGATTTGGAAGTAAAATTTGTGGAGCAAGAAGACCCGCTTTATTTTATAAAATACGGACCGCTTACGGTGGCGACAGTGCGTCCAGAGACGAAATTTGGCGACACAGGGCTCGCGGTTAATCCTAAAGACGCGCGATATAAAAAATATATAGGTAAGGAAATAGAGGCAACCGGAGTTTTGGGACCGCTTAAATTTAAAGTGATTGCGGATGAGGCGGTGGACCTAAAATTTGGCACGGGAGTGGTTAAAGTGACACCAGCACATGACCAGACGGACTTTGAAATTTGGCAAAGGCATAAAGATGAAATCCCGGGACCAAAGCAGATTATTGATGAGTTGGGGCGACTGATGACTAGTAGCGGACTCGGCGAGTACGGAGGGTTGAAAGTTATGGAAGCGCGGGAAAAGGTGGTGGAAGCAATGAAGCAAATTGGAATTTTAGAAAAAGTAGACCCGAACTATAAACACCAAATCGCGACTTGTTATAAGTGTGGCAACACGCTTGAGCCATTGCCTAAGATGCAGTGGTTTATTCGTATGACTACTCAAGCTAAAAGCGAAAAGCTAAAAGCGAAAAGTAATGGAAAGTCGCTTAGGGATTTGGCGGTGGAGGCGGTTAAAAGCGGAAGGGTAAAATTTACGCCGAAGCGGGCGGAGAAAGTTTTCATGCACTGGATGAAAAATATTCGGGATTGGAACATATCGCGGCAGATTGTTTGGGGAATTCGGATTCCGGCGTGGTTTTGCGTTAGTTGTGGGAAAGAGAAAATTAATCCTCTTATAAAATCCAAGTGGTTTTTGGTGCGACACGGAGAAACGGATTGGAATGTTGAGGGAAGGGCAAATGGTCATACGGATATACCGCTGAATAAAATAGGATTTCAACAAGCTAATATGGCCGCTGAAAAATTAAAAGGTGAAAATATTGATTTGGTTCTATGCTCAGATCTTAAACGAGCTTCTCAAACCGCAGAGATTATAGCTAAAAGATTAGGTGTTGAATTAATAATAGATAAAGATCTGAGAGAAAGAAACATGGGCGTTGTTGAAGGAATGTTAAGAGAGGAATGGAAACAAAAACATCCAAATATGTCAGAAAGTTTAGAAAGTAGGCCGCTAGACGGAGAAAGCTTAGGTGAATTACAAGATAGAATATTTAAAACTTTTAATAAGCACAAATCACAGCATAAACATAAAAATATTGTCCTAGTAACTCATGGCGGCTCAATTAGATCATTGTTAGGCAAACTCAGAAATATGAAATTTGAGGATTGGGCTCATTTACAGTCAAAAAATACCGAAATTTTTAAATTTGATATTAGCGAAGATTGTGGAAAATGTGGTTTAGATTTATACGAGCAAGACCCGGATGTTTTTGATACTTGGTTTTCGTCGGGGCAGTGGCCGTTCGCGACTCTAATGAGTCGTGAAAGTTCAAAGTTAAAAGCGAAAAGCGAAAAGTTGGGAAAGGACGATTTCAAAAATTTCTATCCGACGGATGTGATGGAAACGGGCTATGACATTTTGTTTTTCTGGGTGGCGAGGATGATTATGCTGGGGATTTACCGAACCGGCAAAGTGCCTTTTAAAAACGTCTACTTGCACGGACTAGTGCGCGACAAAGACCGGCAGAAGATGTCTAAATCCAAGGGCAATGTGATTGACCCGCTGGGCGTAGCCGAGACCTACGGCACGGACGCGGTTAGAATGGCGCTCGTTGTTGGCAATACGCCCGGCAATGACATTGTGATTTCAGAGGACAAAATCCGCGGGTATCGAAATTTCGCCACGAAAATTTGGAACGTAGCCAGATTTGTGATGATGAACTCGCCCTCCAAAATTTTGCGGAGCAAAACTTGGGAGGGTAAACCTTCTTTCACTACGCAAGATAAAAAAGATTTAGCGGCGCTTAAGAAAATAAAAACACAAGTGGCTAACCATATTGAAAAATTCGAATTTCATTTGGCGAGTGAAAAAGCGTACCACTATTTCTGGCATACTTTGGCTGATAAAATAATCGAAGAGACCAAGCCTAGATTGAACAGGAAGGATTCGAAAGATGCGGCAGTGGCTTATTTTAAACTCGAGACCGTTTTGCTTGAGTCGTTAAAGATACTGCACCCTTTTATGCCGTATGTGACTGAAGAGATTTGGCAGAAATTTAGGCCGGGAACAATATTGATGATAGAAAAATACTAAAAATACTATGCTTATTTTAGCAATTATTTTAGGACTACTACCGGGATTTGCTTGGCTCATTTTTTATTTTAAGGAAGATTTGCATCCAGAGCCCAAAAAATTAGTGGCGTTGGTTTTTATCGCGGGCGCGGGAATAACTTTATTGGCCTATATCTTTCAATGCATTTCGTTTAAGGGATTTTTCCCAAGCGAGGGTTGCGGGCTGGGACTGGATGCGGCCATAGCCAACTCCCCTGTTTTAAAAGGGATACTTTTGATTCTTGTTCTTGCAGTAATTGAAGAAGTTTTGAAATTCGGAGCCGCATATTTAGTGGTCAATAAAAGCGCTAATTTTGACGAACCAGTGGACGCAATGATTTATCCGGTGGTGGCGGCCTTGGGTTTTGCCACAGTCGAGAATTTCGCGGTAGCTTATCAACTATTACATACTGGAGGTTTAAATGGAGAAATAACATCGATAGTTGGCGCGTTTAGAGCAATTTCTCTTAGATTTACCGGAGCTACCCTACTACATGCTTTAACTTCAGGAATAGTGGGTTATTTTTGGGCTAAATCCATAAGAAATTTTGAGAAAAAACGGATGATTTTTACCGGGTTAATACTGGCCACCGTGTTGCACGCGATTTTTAATTACCTTATAATTGAATTTGACGATCGAATTTATACAGCTTTATTTCTGATTATTATTGGATTTTTTGTTATAGCTGATTTTGAAAAATTAAAGCGGCGAAAAATATAAAATGAATAACTCCGAAGAAAAATTTTTTGAGGAATATGCGGAACACAACGCCAACGAAGGAGAGGCGGAATTAGTGGGCGCCAATACCCTAAATAGCAAAATGAAAGTGAATTCTAAAAAAGCCGAATTAGAAATCGATTCCGAACCAGAAGGCCAGCTCACAATTGACGTCTATCAAACGCCAACGGAAATAGTGGTTGAGTCGGCGGTGGCTGGAGTGAGCCCTGATGACTTAGACATTAATGTGACCGCGGATTCGGTATCGATTGTGGGCCGAAGAAAAAGAGAAAAACAAGTGAGCGAAGAAAATTATATTTACCAAGAATGTTACTGGGGCAAATTTTCGCGATCAATAATTCTCCCCCAGGAAGTTGATCCGGATGAAGCATCGGTTGATTTTAAAAATGGAATTCTTTCTATCCACTTGCCAAAACTTAACCGTAAAAAAGCTAAGAAATTAAAGGTAGGGTAAACTTAGAAGTTAGAAATTAGGAGTTAGAATGATTAGAAATGAGTTGACCCCTGTACTAATTTTATTAGTTCAGGGGTTGATTTTTACTCTGTAATAAGATAAGATTAGCCCCATGCGAAAGTGTGAAATTTGCGGCCGGGGTTCAGTGATGCAAGGCAAGAGAAAACTGCTTCGTGGCCACTATAATCCAGTCAATTATTTAAGAAAATATCCCAATCTCCAAAAAACTAAACTTCCGGACGGAAAGGGGGTTTTGGCGTGTACGCGATGTATGAGGACGCTTCAAAAAACTCCTAGATAAGGTAGGTTTTTTAAATTTTTTCGGTAGTTAAATTTCTACGGGCTGTAGTATAACGGCAGTATACACCCTTGGGGTGGGTGCGACCCGGGTTCAATTCCCGGCAGCCCGACACTAGATTTTGTTGACGAACTTAAGAGTTTACAAAATCTTGTGTCCCGTCTTAGGCGGGGCAACAATAAATTCAAGAAAAAATGTTCGATCTTACAGCGTTAATTCAGGCGGTTGGCTATGTGGGGATATTTGGAATTGTTTTTGCTGAATCAGGTATTTTCTTGGGTCTTTTTTTGCCGGGCGATTCCTTGCTTTTTACCAGCGGTCTTTTGGTTTATAAAGGAATTCTTAACTTCGAAATACTCGCAATCGTAACTTTTTTAGCGGCGATTTTGGGTGATAGTTTTGGATATGCTTTTGGCCGGCGAGTGGGCCCGGCAATATTTAAGAAAGAGGATTCGATTTTATTTCATAAAGACCATCTGGAAAGAGCTAAGAAATTTTATGAAAAGCACGGCGGCAAAGCTATTATTTTGGCCCGCTTTATGCCGATTATAAGAACTTTTGCTCCAATTTTGGCTGGAGTCGGCGGAATGAAATACTCAAGATTTATTTTTTTTAACGTTGTCGGCGCTTTCTTGTGGAGTTTAGGACTTATCACTCTAGGTTACTATCTAGGAGCTTTAATACCTAATATCGAATATTTTATATTACCGATTATAGCGTTAATTATTTTGGCATCGATTTCACCGACTATAATTGCCTTAATCAAAAATGAAAATTATCGAAGAGAGGGATGGAAACAAATCAAAGATTTTTATTTAAAAGTAAGAAATCGCAAAAAAAACAACCAATAGAAATCCCGCCCAGATATCCGGCCTTTCGCCAGTCCTAAATTAAAAACTTAGGTTGGGAACTCACTTTTAGCGAGCTGGATAACCAACAAGCCAGAAGTCAAGTTATCCCCTAATTAATTATTTGATCCGGAATCTTAGGCGGGATTCCTAATTCTATTATAGCACTAATTTTTTAAAAATTTGGAAAACTCTGTGGAAAAAAAACCGAGCAACTAGCTTTAATTTAAGGAGGGGGTTCTTATCCTCTCTGGCCTAACTAACTGATTTTGAATCAAGCTTACGCTTCAAGTAAATTAAACCTAAAGAAGCTGCGGTGACGCTGCCTAAAAGATCTAAGAAAAGATCGAAAAGAGTATCAGGAAGAACCAGTGGGTTTGGCGCGAAATTTAGGGGGTGTCTTTTTAATAGATAGACATCGGCTAAATATTCGTAGAATTCCCAAAGCACGCCCACTAAAGCAACGAACCCTAAAATAATAATCAATTTTGTGAAAAAATGGGTGTTGTCTCCAAAAATATGATTTTTAACAAAGGCAAAGTAAATAAAAAAAAGAGCTACCCAAACACCCCCCGAAAAATGCAGGAGATCGTCGAGATACCAGATAGAATCATACCAATCGAAATATCCGGCAATAATATGAACAACTGCTATTACAAAGAACAAGATCAAAATCAGTCGTTTCATGAGTAAATTGTGGAGAAAAAAACTACCGCTTCTTCCATTGTGGGTCGTCCGCTAGGACTCCTTCAAAACCCTCGGTTTTGAATAATTTCCTACTCGGGAAACCGACGTTTTCCCGACCCCTTTCCTCCGCAATGCGAAAAACTAACGTTTTTTCCATTGCGGTGCCCGCCTGGCCTTTTTCAAACCGTATTTTTTTCTTTCTACCGCTCGGGAATCCCGAGTAAGAAATCCTAGCCCTCGTAATCTTTTTTTGAAATCAGAATTTAAATTTACCAGAGCTCGAGAGAGACCGTGACGAACAGCTTCAGCTTGAGCCTTAAGGCCACCTCCATGAATATTCACGGTGATATGAAATTTTTCTTCAAGTTTAAGATTAGCAATGGGAGACAACGCCATTTCCTGTAATTCTCCCGGCTTGAAGTATTCAGAAATCTTTTTGTCGTTAATGCGGGCATCACCGCGACCGCTCATGATTCTTACTCGAGCGATAGCTGTTTTACGCCGGCCAACCCCTTCAAAATATCGTCCATCAGAAGAACTGGTTGGTTCTTTTTTTTCGGCTTTATTCTGATCTTCATCAGCAGAAATTTTGCTTTTTCTAATCATATTATTCTTCAAAAATTAAATGGTGAAGACGCTTTTGGTTTAACAAATTTTTAGGCAACATTCGGCGCACGGTTTCCTGAATGACTTTCTTAGGATTTTTAGTAAAGGCCTGATCGAAAGTTAACGACTTTAAATGACCGACATAACCGGTATGGCGATGATACACTTTTTCCTTGAATTTACGGCCGGTTAAAACAATATTTTTATAGTTTTTTAAAATAACCCTGTCAGAACCAATTAAACGAGGATCATAAGCAGGGCTTTGCTTGCCCTGAAGAATAACGGCGATTTCCGAAGCCAGACGGCCAAGTTTTTTATTTTTAGCATCAATGTGAAAATCCATAATAATTATTCTTGAATAAATTCAATAGTGGCCAAAGGAGCGCCATCTCTTTTTCGGGATTTTCCAACTTTAACAATTCTTAAATAGCCACCGGGCCGATTTTGATATCGCGGAGCGATAATATCAAGAAGTTTTTTTACGGTTTTTGGATTTTGAAGTCGGGAAGAAATGAGTCGGCGACTGGCGAGATTTTGCTTTCTGGCTAAGGTAACCATTTTTTCAACCATTGGTCGGATGGCTTTGGCGCGGGTTTCGGTTGTTTCAATTTTGCCTCGTGTAATCAGATTATTAGCCAAATTCCTCAGAAAAGATTTTCGGCGACCTGAAAGTCGCCCGAATTTTTTACCTTTTTTTAAGTGACGCATATCGGAAATTATTCAGATTTTTTGCCGGAAGCTTTCTTTTTGGATTTGGTTTTTTCCTCTTTTTCGGCTTTGGTTCCAACTTTAGGAAAACTCAGAAGTTCAAATTCCTGAACAGCGACTTCGGAAATGGTTTTGAAATGATCGTTTAAAATATTCGATGCTTTCCTTAGCGCCGAAGATGGGCTAATAGTGCCATCGGTTTCGATTTCTAGTCGCAGACGGTTATAGTTGGTTCTGTCGCCAACGCGCATATCTTCGATTGAATAACTGACATTAGAGACGGGCGAGAAAAAGGCGTCGATAGCAATGGTGCCAATCGCCAATTTTTCTTCTTCTTTTCTTGATTCAACAGCTGAATAACCTAATCCCCTTTCAACTTTTATTTCGATATCCAATTCAGCGTGTTTATCGGTGATGGTAGCGATAGTTTCGCTGGGATTTAAAATGATGATATTGGAATTAATTTTAATATCGGAAGCGGTAACGTCTTTAATCCCTTTCACTTTTAAAAGCAAGGTTTGGGGTTCATCAACATTCATATGGAACCTGATTTTTTTGAAGTTCAAGCTTAATTCAACCATATCCTCTTTAATGCCGGGGAGGGTTGAAAATTCGTGGGAAACTCCTTTAATTTTAATTTGAGTGATAGCCGCGCCAGGCAAAGAAGACAAAAGAACTCTTCTTAAAGTATTGGCGATGGTTAGGCCATAACCGGCAAAAAGACCCTCAATTTCAAAAACGCCAGATTTCTGATTCTCAGAAACAGTTTTAATAGAAACAGATTTACTTAAATAACTCCAGTACATTTTTTATTATTTAGAAAATGATTCGACTAAAAGATTGATTTCTAGGTGGGGAGAGGCCTCTTCGGGGAATTTAATTATTGTACCTTCTACTTTTTCTTTATCCAGAGATAACCAAGCGGCTGGTTCATATTTTTTGATGCGGTCCTTCATTTCGTTAAACCACTTTAATTTTTTTGAATCTTCTCTGAAACCGATAATATCATGGATTTTGACTTGGTAACCCGGAGACCTTACTCGATGACCATTTATGGTGACGTGGCCGTGAATAATCATTTGTCTTGAGGTGGCACGAGAAGAAAAAAATCCCAAGCTAAAAATAACATTATCTAACCGACGTTCTAGAAGCTCCATAATTTTGGCGGTGGTAGAACCGGTTTCTTTTTCAGCTTGTTTAAACAATCTTAAAAGATTTTTCTCGTTTAAGCCATAGGTTAATTTAAATTTTTGTTTTTCGGCGAGTTGCCGGCCAAATTCAGAAAGAGCGCGGCGCCTTTTACTTACTGGACCGTGCATGCCAGGCGGATACGGCTTTCTAACAGCCGCGCATTTAGGAGAATTGCAGCGCTCCCCTTTTAGACCAAGGCGAACTCCTAGGGCACGTTCTCTTTTTTCTTTTACTTTAGGCATAAAAATAGGTTAGAGGTTTTAGGTGATAGGTTAATAGTTAATTGATTAGACGCGTCTAGGTTTAGCCGGACGGGGGCCATTGTGAGGAATTGGAGTCACGTCTCTGATTGAAGTGACATTAAAGCCGTGATTTACCAAAGAACGAATAGCGGAGTCGCGGCCGCCGCCAACGCCTCTTACTATAACATCGACATCAGTGGGCCCTGTTATTTTAAGTTTTTCACTTAAAGCCGCAATAATTTTTGACGACGCAAAAGGAGTGGCTTTTTTAGGACCAGAAAAACCCAAGGATCCAGCCGAAACCCAAGTGATAACATTTCCCGCAGTGTCAGTCACGGTAATCAAAGTATTATTAAATGAGGTTTTGATATAGACTCGGCCGTGAGTTATTTTCTTGGTTTTTTTGGAAGCAACAGTTTTGGCCATAGCGGCTTCCCTAACGGCTTTTTCTTTTAAAACCTCTTCTGATGTTTGTTTGATGACTTTTTTCTTGCCCATAGTTTTATTTCAGATCAACTTTTCTTTTGCCGCTGCCAGCGGTTTTTCGAACATTACCGCGGACGGTTCGAGAATTAGTTTTGGTGCGTTGACCTCGAGCGGGCAACCTTTTTAAATGCCGCGTACCCCGATAAGCTTGAATATCTTTTAACCGCTGGATATTGCGTTTGATAATTTGTTTTAATTCTCCTTCAACTGAATAATTTTTTTCGATAAGACTTTGAATCCGGTTAATTTCTTCGCTGGTTAAATCTTTGGTTCTTTTGGTTAAATCGATTTTGGCATCGGTTAAAATGCGACGACTGGCGGTTCGCCCAACGCCATAAATATAAGTCAAGGCCACTTCGACAACTTTATTATCAGGAATGTTGATACCTAAAATACGCATGAAAAAAATTTAAAAATAAAGCTCTTAGCCTTGTCTTTGTTTGTGCTTGGGATTGTTGCAAATAATGTAAATTCTCCTTTTCCTTCTTACGACCTTACAATTTTTACAGATTTTTTTAACTGATGTTCTTACTTTCATATTGGTTTAAAGCCGCCTTACAATCCGGCCACGACGCCCATCTGGCCCAACTTCAACTAAAACCTTATCTCCTGGAAGAACACGAATGTGGTGAATTTTAAGCCTACCCGAAAGATAGGCTAAAACTTCTTGATTATCATCAAGTAAGACCTTAAAAGCTAACGCTGGCAAGGCCTCTTTGACTAAACCCGTGCGGCGATTATCTCGAGAATCAGAAGGAGTCATTGCTAATACTAAAACGGTTCAAGAATTATAAAGCAAGTGATTTATTTGTCAACCAATTTTTTCGCTAGTTAATTAACCTCTATTTTAATACGTTTAGAGCTGTTTGGCAATTTCTTAAACAAAGACGGCCAAACCGATACTTTAGCATCCGAAAGCCCTGGAAGCTTCTTAATTATAGAATTAACTTCGTCAACATTATGTCCAATAATTTCTAATTTAAACTTTTCAATATCAAAATCTTGAGTGAGAGTGCCGTTAGAATTTAATTCAAAATTCAAAAGGCCTTTCTCAAAATTAACCGTTGAAACTTTATACTCCAGGCCTAAATTTTTAAAAATCGTATTGGGGTTATCTTTGTGGGCTAACTCAAGCAAAACGGATTTCAAGTCAGTTTCCCTGAAACCAACAGCTTCAAAAAGAGCCTCTCCAAAAACGCTGAAATTCCCCTTGTCGTCGGTCTGAGTATTAACCGAAGTACGCACAATTTTAACTTGGGAAGATTTTTCTAAGAGTTTAAATTCGGGCGGCAAAACACTGCCCAAATCTTTATTGAATGATGATTTTAAAACCTCGCCTATTTTTTCTTTGGCTAATTTAATATCTTTGTCACTCGGAAAAGCTCTCTCGCCAATAAAGCCACCGCTAGCTTTAACTAAAGAACCGTAAAATTTTTCATATTTTGGAGAACCCTTAAAACCAGGAATGGAAAGATGTTCAATTGGGCCAGAATTATAATTAACGCCGGCTTTGTCAGCAGTAACATCCGCTTCAATCGCGACGGCAATAATTTGGCCATCTTTAATTTCTGCCCCTGGGACAATAATATTTTTGTCTAAACGATAAATTCTTCCGTCAGCGGTTAAAAACCGAGTGGTGGCGACAAGCGCCTGGGGATCGGAACTGTAAGTATTGTAAATTTTAATCTTGCCGGTGGCTTTTTCGGAAACAGATTTGCGACTAGAGGCGGGATAAAGTTCAGTAAGATTTTTTTCTTGAGTAAAGGTTTCAGCCGGAATTAAATTTTTAGAAATGTCGGCTTCTTTAATATTGATGTTGGCTGAAAAATTTCCCTGATATTCAAAGGGAATGGCTTTAAAATTGATAGCAACCGTGGCTTTTTTAGAAATATTAAGAAATATAAAAATTCCCGCGATGATAACAATAGGAACGGCAATCCAAATAATTTTTTTAAAGGAAAAAGGCGGGCGCGTAGTTTTAGAGATTTGGTAAGGAGATATAACGTTTCTTAACGGTCTTTGAACTCCTTCATTTTCTTTAGTTTCTTCATCGTCGGATTCAGAGATCAATTCAACTTCTTCTTCTATTTCTTCTTCGACCTTAGGTTGGCTTTTGTTGCTGCCCTTTAAAACAATATCAGAGGTAGATGAGCTTTTTTTTCTGAAAAGCGGGTGGACAGCATCAATGTGGCTGGATTTAGCCAAAGATAAAACCGCTTCATCAACGGACTCGATTATAATTTTTTTACCTGCGGCATCGGCTTCTCTTTTAATTAGACGAAAATCGCTTAAAGAGTCGCTTAAAATAGTTTCTCGGGGAATTACTAAAATAATTTCTGATTCTGGCTCCGAGATGATTTTTTCAACTACTTCGGCAACGCTATCGTTTTTACTGATAAAAACTTTTTTCATATTTGGATCATTGTATTTTAACATACCCCGTAGGAAATAACTATTTTTGAGAACCTAACCAGTGCAGCCGTCTTCTTAACCAATGATTTATTTCAATATCTTCCTTATTATAATAAAATTCGAAAAATGGGGCTAGGTGTTTTAAGGCCTCTTCATCTTTCCACGGCAAATGGCTTCTGATTTTAAATCCTAATTTATTGACCAAATCCTTGAAGGGAAGGGGGTTAAAACTGACTTGGTTGCGCCGCCTAGGGAAAGATAAAGGCAGGGGCAAAAAAGTATCAATGTAGAGTCCACCTTTGATTTTGAATCGATCGAGCTGTTTTAAAAATTGGTTCAATTCGATTTTAAAAAGAGAGGTAAAATAACGGGACATTTTAGAGGAAACGGACCCGGCAAGATACAGTGAATATAATTTTCTCGCGACTTTAGGGCTCACGCCCAAACTGGATTCTATTTTTTCCAAGAAAATGCCGGGGGACCAATTAATTTTCTTCCGAAAAATGACTTCCCCAATAACAACTTTCTCGAGTTTAAAAATATAGGAAGGAAAATAGGAATTTAGGACTAAAAGGTGAATGGGAAGAGATTTAGCTTTTTTTAGGGCGAAAAGCTCGGCTTTGGCTGATTCGGTAAAAAAGAAATTCTTGGTTTTGCCGATATTGAAAAAATTCTTCCAGTGTTCAAAAATAATCCGGTTAGTTAGTGTAATTTCCAAAATAGCTTCTATTTTTTTGGCCTTAAAATCGACTGGATTTAAAACATGGTGGCCGTCAACTTTAAAATTAACGACGCGATTGTCTATTAGAATGGCGTCCAGCTCATCAATATTAAGTTCCAAGCTGGCTTCTTCGCGACACTTAGTAAAAACCTTGGCAATGGTCTGAGCCAGTAAATTTTCAAGCTCAATGCCCGAAAGCGGAGATTTAACCAGATCGGCATCTCGCTCAAGCTTAATGGGTAAAATTTGAGTTAACGCTAAAGAGGAATCGGCGGCAACAATAACTTTCCATTTTTCAAGATGACGCCTAAAGCGTCGAGAAATTTGGAACCAATCAAAATCCGGCCAGATTTTTTCGACGAAGAGATGTTTTTCAGAATCTAAGCTTAAAAGGAAACCAGTTGTTTTTTCCTTAAAAACTTCTAGAACCAAAAATTTTTCTTTTTTTCTCCAATGATAAAAATCAATCACCAATTATTATTCTAACACACTATGCTTAAAGTTATTAGACAGATTCAAGCCGAAGAGAAACAATCTTAGAGGTTCCGTCCGCGTTTAAGGTAACGCCGTAGAGAATATTAGCCACCTCCATAGTGGCGCGATTATGGGTAATGATAATGAATTGGGTTTTTTTGGAGAAATCTTTAAGCATCGCGGAGAAGCGTCGAGCGTTTCTTTCATCTAGCGCGGCGTCAATTTCATCTAGAACTAAAAATGGAGGGGGGCTCACCGAAATCATCGAAAAAAGCGCGGCAATGCCAACTAAGCTTCTTTCTCCGCCGGATAAAATTTCCAACGAAGAAAGCCGTTTCTTGGGCAAGCTCAGGTCAATCTCGAGTCCTGGTTCTTCTTCTTCGGGTTCTATTTCAATTGAATTTTCGTTCGAATCATTTGATTCAATTTCTATTAATTCGGAGGACTCTGATTTTTGACGCTTCAAATTTGCCCTCGAAGAAGACGATTTTGAAGTTAATTTTAGCTTGGCGTGGCCACCACTGAACATCGACCGGAAAAAATTATTGAATTCCTTATTAATATCATGGAGGGCAATGTTAAATTCGGTTTTAATTTTACTCGATAATTCACTGATTAAATCCTTTAGGTCTTCCTTGGCTTTTTCGGTATCAACTAGTTCGGTTTTAAGAAATTCGTATCGACTTTCTGTTTCTTGCGCCTCTTTAAGAATGGCATGGTCGATTTCGCCAATAACGGCTAAATCACCCCTTAATTTAAAAAGTCTCTGCTCCCATTCCCGGAGTTCTGGGCTTTCCAGACCTTGTTTTAACTCTTTTAAAGTGCCAGAATTGATATTATCACCAAATTCCCTCGGATTGCGGCCAATTTGAATGATTTGCCTTTTTAAATCCTCTAATCTAATTTCTAGCCGCTCTTTTTCAAAAGCAATTTTTTGATTTTTAAGATCCCACTCCTCGATTTTACTTTTGATATTTTCTACAGAAAGCACAGCGGCTTTAAAGGATTCATAAAATTCGCCTTGGCTTTTTTCAAGAGTTTTTTCTTTATCTCTTAGATTTTCGATTTGGGTTTTAATTTCTTTTAAATCACTCTCAACTTTCGTAAATTGCGATTTTAAATTCGGCGAGAATGAGTTGCTGGACGATGAATCAGGAGCGGCAGAGTATGAATCAATTTCTTTAATCAATTCCGAAACGATGACACGCGCATCATCCAGATTATTTTTTAAAATATTTTCAAGGCGAACTCTAATTTTTTTTATGAAGTTAAAGAGATTTGAGGCAGCCGGCAAAGACGGTTCCATTTTTCTTTCGGTCATCTCGAGCTGGGCTTCAAAACGGCTGATATCTTTCTCAAATTTGATTTGGGTTTGCAAAAGCTCGTCAATCTGAATTTTTATTTTTTTAAGCTCGGCTCTTTCTTTGGGCTCACCAGCTTCGATTTCTTTTTGGTTTCTTTCAAGTTCAATTTTTTTGGCTTCGAGAGTTTTATATTCCGTATGGTGAGCGCTGATTTCTTCGGCAACGGTTTTAATTTTGCTTTCAAGCCAGTTAGTTTGGGTGCCAAAGAAAAGATTCTCCACTTCTCTAAGTTCTGCCTCAAGAATCTCCCGTTTCTCCCAACGACCAGTTTGACGCCGCAGCGAACGCAGATGGGGCAAAATTTCTTCGATTAAGGCCCTAACTTTTTCTAAATTAATTTGAGTGTTTTTTAACTGGTTTTCAGCTCGAGTTTTTTTAATTTGAAACTCCCTGAGCCCCAACATCTCCTCAATCATCTCCCGCCTTTCTTTGGGCGTGGCCCGAATAAAAACATCACTATTACCTTGACTCACGATCGTTAAGCCCTTAGTGCCAAGTTTGGCTTTGGCAAAAAAATCAATTAAATCCTTGAGGCGAACCTCGGATTTATTGATAAAATATTGGCTGGTTCCATCTCTAGCGACTTGGCGCAAAATATTAATCTCGGCAGCGTCAATCGGGAAAAAATCGTTTTTATTTTCAAAGCTTAAGCTGGCTTGAGCTAAACTCATCTTGGGTTTCTCGGGAGTGCCGGCAAAAATAAGGTCTTCGGCCTTGCTGCCTCTTAAGTTTTTAGCTTCTCTTTCTCCGAGAAGCCAACGGATGGCATCCACAACATTAGATTTGCCAGATCCATTTGGGCCGACAATAGCAGTAATGCCTTCTGGAAAATCCAAGACCACTTTTTGGGCAAAGGATTTAAAACCGTTTAATTCTAGATTTTTTAGGAGGTGGGGCATTGAAGGGGGCAGGTTATAGGTTATAGGTTATAGGTTATAGGTTATAGGTTATAGGTTTCATGATTTAGGGCGGGGCTTCATTTGTTTTAAGGCTTTTTTGGCGGCTTCAACTTCGGCCTCCTGCTTTGAATGGCCTAAACCATCGGCGATTAAATCATTCCCAAAATAAACCCCGACTCGAAAGGTTTTTTGGTGCGCGGGGCCATCTTCTTCCAAGACCTGATAAGTGGGCGTGAGTTTTAATTTTTCTTGAATAATTTCCTGAAGCGTGCTTTTAGAGTCCTTATAGCTTTTAGTTTTAATAATCACGTCGAGGCCATGAAGAATAAATTTATCAATAAAAGACGCCACGGGATTTAATCCTTGGTCAAGATAAATGGCGCCGATTAAGGCCTCAATGGCGTTGGCTAAAATCACCTCTCGGGCCTTGCCTTCATCTTTGGCTTCGCCTTTAGAAAGATAAATAAATTTCTCGAGTTTTAATTCAAGCGCCACTTGAGCCATGTTTTGATAGTTAACCAAAGCGGCCCGAAGCACGGTGAGCTGGCCTTCGGGATAACTCGGAAATTTTTTATAAAGCGCTTCGGTTGTAACCAGTTCCAAAACAGCATCGCCTAAATATTCCAACCTTTCGTTATGAGGAAAAGGCCACTTAGGTTTTTCGTTCAAGTAAGAACGGTGAGTGAGGGCTTCATTTAAAATAGCTTGGTCTTTAAAATGGAAACCAATTTTAGTTTCAAGTTCTTTTAGGTTCATGAGGATAAAAAACGTAAATAACTATTTTTTAGTTTGGCTACTACTCTTCTCTTGGATTTTTCGATAAACAGTTCCCAAGACCCCGTTTATAAATTTCACGGAATTGGGTCCGCCGAAATTTTTGGCGATTTCAATGGCTTCATTAATGGCAACTTTAGGCGGCACTTCTTCGGGGTCAGAATAGAGCAATTCAGAAAGGCCAATCCTTAAAGCATTCCTATTAATAATGGCGATTTTATCAAGCGGCCACTCCGGAGCCGCTTCAGTAATAATACGATCAATTTCTTTAATATTTTCGGCGATGTTTTTTAAAATTTTCCAGGCGAATTCCGGCTCATCAATGCCGGGAGCAAATTCATTAAGATTACGCTCTAAAATTGCTAAAAGGTCGGCTCGGCAGTTATAAAAATCCCATTCATAGAGGGATTGGAGAATAACTGTGCGAATAAGATGTCGAGTTGCCATGTAAATTAGCTACGAGCCACTAGAGTTTAGGGTATAGATTTGAAAACCTAAAATAATATTACTAAACCCCACACCCTACTTTGCTATACCCTATTTTGCCTTGCCACAAATTAAACAGGTGCGGTGAGGGGCTTTTGGCCCGCCACAATGTTTACATACCAAAAGCTTCCTCTTTTTTAGAGCAAGATGAGACCTTCTCCGGCCGACTTTGCCTTTAGTATGGTGTTTAATTGGTACGCCACCCATGGAACTAGAATTTAGAATTTAGGATATAGAAAATAGAATGATTTTCTAGATACTAAATTCTAGTATTTCAATACTAAAGCATTTAGAACGAAAGGTCAAATAAGAGATATTAAAATGTAAAGTTATTTTAGAAATCTAAGAAATGACTGCCGGTGAATTTCCGAAGGGCCGAATTTCTTGAGAGCCGTGAGATGGATTTTGGTGCCATAACCTTTGTGGATTTCAAAACCGTAACGAGGATATTTTTTAGCTATTTTTTTCATCAGCCGGTCACGGCTGACTTTAGCGATAATTGAGGCGATTTTGATGGCAATAATTTTTTCATCGCCTTTAATTATTGTTTTGGCTTCAATTGATTTGCAATTTGCTATTTTCCTCCGAAGGAGGATCCGCCTCCGGCGGAGCGACTCACTATTCCCCAAATACAATCCACCGTCCAAATAGATACGGCAGTTTTTAGGTTTTAGGTTATAGGTATTAGAAGTTAATTTATTGAAGGCGCGGAGAGTTGCTAGATTAGCGGCGCGGGAGATATTAATTCGATCAATGGTTTTGGGATACACCTTGGCCAAAGCGTAAGAAATTTTCGGATGTTGCGTCAGATATTTAAACCAAAGCTCTCGTTGCCTCGGGCTTAATTTTTTAGAATCCCTGAGTTTAGTTTTTAGGTTATAGGTTATAGATTTTAGGTTGGTAGGCATTGCCACCGCGCAAACCACAACCGGGCCGGCGAGTGGTCCCCGACCAACTTCATCTATACCGACGATAAACTTTTTAGACATAAAAAGGGATAGTTTATCTATCCCTTAATTTTACACTATCGGCCCTTGAATCAAATGAATCTTGCAAAGAATTCTATGAGGATTTTCCTCAAATTCTCTTTGTCGTAACAATGAACAAAAACATTTGGGTAATCCCTATGACTCATCCCTCTAATCATTGGCGACGCGCTCGATTCATAATGTTTATGATGGAGACAGAGGATATTGGCAGCAGGATTTCCGAAGGAATGTTTTGTCCGGGCATATTCAATTTCTCTACCCACGCCGGTCGATGCCCCTGAAAATTCGGCAATCACTATTTCGGATTCGTTGAGTCGTTGAATATCAAAGTTCTGGATTTCTTCGGCTGTGAGCTCGGCCGCGGTCTTTTTAAAAACCGTCCGGGCTAAAACCTCGATTGGATTATTCTCAAAAACATGCGGGTTAATAATCTGATGATTGTGTTCCCGTACTAACAAACTAACGCATGGAATAAAGAATTCAACCAAATCACTCTTCTCGCCACGAATGGCTCTAGCAACGTAAATTTTTTTTGCTTTTGGCAAAATTTCCTCCTTTCAAAAGACCGAGACAATCTTAGTATATTTGTAAAACGCCAGCAAGTTCAGCTCGGATGATTTTTTTAACGCTTCAAATTTTAACTATTTTTTTCTGAATTTCGGTGGTGTTAATGAGTTTTAGATTGTTATCAATATAAAAATTAATTTCACTTCTTATTCCAAACTTATTTTTTAAATAAATGCCGGGTTCAATGGTGTAACCGAGATTTTTTTCTAAGGGCTCACGGTTTTTGGAATTTAACCCCGCTTCTTTGCCATGCGGAGAAACAAATCCCAAAGAATGGCCAGTGGAGTGAGGAAAGTTTTTAGCGTATCCGGCTTTTGTGATTACCGCGCGAACAACAGCGTCTAATTTGGCGCCAGTCGGGATTTTTCTCTTTTTAAGTTCAGATTTTAGATAATTAAGGCAGGTGTCGCGCGATTTAACGACAATATCAAAAATTTTTTGAAATTCGCGAGGAATTTCTTTTCCATAAAAACCCATCCAGGTAATATCGGCAAAAGGACTTTGTTTTTTACTCGCGCGGCTCCAAAGGTCAATCAAAATAGGGATTTCAGGTTTTAGGTTAGAGGTTATAGGTTTGGGTTTAAAAAAATAGTGGATGTGTGAAGTGTTTTTACCGAAGGCGACAATCGGAGAATTTTTAGGAAGCCAAAGTTTATTTTCCTTAAATTTTTCTCTGATAAACTGATGGACTACGTATTCAGTGGTCTCGAGATTTTTCCTGATAAATTCAAAACTTTGATTTTTAATTTGGTCTAAAATTTTGGCAGCTCGGAGATGAGATTGAAGTTGCTGATTAGTCCAAGGCATTCACCTATTTTACACTAAATTTTGTTATGTAGCCCTTCGGACGAGCTCCTTGAGATAAAAAATGGGAGCTATTTTCATAGCCCCCTGTATTGAACTCCTACGTAAGAAGTTTCCGCTTGTTTGGTGGTTTCCCCATCACTAGAATGTGACGGCGGAATATCAAGACCCATCCCTCGAAGGCGTTACTTTCGAGAAGGACGAGTTTATCACCAACTTCAGGCACAATATCATCCCTAATATTAGCCAGAAATCCTCTCTGCCTAAGTATTGCTGCCGCTTCTTTTGCGCTTACCTTAGGATCTTTCACCACCACCGAAAGACCGTTGGGAGCAAATCCCTGCGCACGGGTGTTATTATCATGACTAATGATAACCGTGGTGTTATCCCACAATAATGTTTGATGAGTAGGCCCAGCATCAAATGTAAATCTCTCGGGAAGTCCGGCAATCCTACCGAGAATCGCCACGACAACTTCAGAGGCATATTTATCCGGGACAGCGAAGCACCGATGGCCTCGATCCGGAAAGGGAAGTGGATTTCTGAAGAAACAAAAAATCGTCACAGCGATTATCCAAGCGATAGCAATCACAAAGAACCAGACTGGAACGTTTATCACGCTAATCTCCTTTTCAAAAAAACTACTACAATTCCATCATAATGATGATTATCAATTTATTGTTAAACCTTAATAAACTGATTCTAGTAAAGTTTAGCATAATTCTTATTAAAAGTCAAGATTCTTTTTTTATCTCACAACCTAATGATTTGTTATAAGCTATTAAAACATAGCCCTTCACTTCGCTCGGAACTCGTGAAAAATAGTGGTAGCCCCTCGCTTCGCTCGGGATGAAGAAGCTGTAAAGCAAAACCCCGACCTTAAAGTCGGGGTTTTGCTAACAGACTTCTAACGTGCGCGGGAGAGGAATTTCACTACTCGCCCCGCTCTACGGGACTACGTTTTCAGAACCCACGGTTCTGAATAATCTCCTACACGGGAGGACATCACCTCCTCCCGACCCCACCTTCTGTTCAAATCCTCTCCCGTAAGATAAAACTTGGACCGCTTTTGCGGTCCAAGTTTTACATGTGCTGTAATTATACACTTTGCGCGAACCTACTTTGAACGGAACTGACCGCCTCCGCTTCGCTCCGGCGGAACGC
>ERZ1292629.259-Hain-H43-01um-R1-259-length-56738-cov-9_pt1 | contig 56738 bp, 106 predicted proteins | sample MGYA00564399_ERZ1292629 | MGnify/ENA primary metagenome ERZ1292629 (study PRJEB36523, sample SAMEA6512636) | groundwater metagenome | collected 2019-01-08 | study: AquaDiva: Metagenomics assemblies of 32 groundwater samples
TCATGCTTCACGCTCCTTTTGGAAATATTGTTCGTCCATTCCAGGGTTAGCTACGGAAGTTCGATGCCCGATACGTCTACGCTGTCCAAGTTGCCAATAGCTTCCTCTAAGGCATCGCAGGCTTCCTCAAAGCGGCTGTACCGCTCCGTGCCGGAGAAATGCTCCTCCATGTTGGACCGCTTCTCCTCCATGTCGTCATATAGTTCCTGGAGCGCATTCTTGGCACTGTCGATACCTTCATCCGCTTTGTCGAACAGGGCTTGCCGTGCATCGGTGACGCCCAACTTCTTGGGCTTGCGGGTGGGTTGTTCCTTGACTAGGCGGCTGCGCGTTTCCTTGGTGATAGTCCAATAGTTAGGCGGCAGCACACCCCCGTTAGCTGCCATAATGGAATCCAACTGTTCTTGCCGTATCTCATGTCTCATATCTCTACCCCTTACTAGTTCTTTTCTGACTACAGATATATTATAACCTATATGAAAGAAAAAGTAAATACCAAAAGCCTGTAAAAACAGGCTATTTTCTTCATATTCAATTTCAACACTTCCATCTCATCTTCTTTGCATCCCGTCAGTCTTACTCCAGTTACTATCGTTGTTACGATCGTTTCAGATATGCTTTCAGCAAAGAACTTGAAACTTCTGCATTGCCTCTTTTTCTGCTTCTGAGTCTTTTATTTGGGCTGGCTCAAGGAAAGAGGATAACAATCCCAATTCGCCCATAAATTAAATGATATTTTGACTTGAAGTTCTTTCTTCGCTGCCACGGAATCATAATAACCCTTAAATATATTATATCCTAATTGCAAAATAAAGAAAATCCCTCTTGAGTGGTCCACAAAAGCAAACTTAGTGTTGCAAAAGTAGATTCAAGAGGGATTAGGAACCTTGCAATAGTTACCTGTGCCGTTTATTGCTCTTGCACTTTCAGGCATGCTTTATCGCCCTTTCACTATTGCAAATTATTTACAATTTATAGGATTTCAAATAAGTTCATTAACTATGTCTCGAAGTTCTTTCTGTCTTTCTGAAACTGTTGAAGATTGATCCATCAATAAAAATTCCATCAGACGTAGTCGAAAGTAAAGCCCTGGTCTCTTCAAGTGTAGATTCAAAATTTTGAATTGCGGTGGAATAAGCAAGTTCAAGCTGTGCCACCAAATTCCAAACGAGCATTAGCTTTAGGCATAGTTTGCTTACAAGCATCAACAATCTCTTGCTCTCTTTCCCCTCTTCTCGGAATATATCCTGCAAGTGCAATTTCGTAAACAATTGAAGACTGGAGATTGATTTTCATTTTCACAGTATGCTCCTTTTCTATTTTCTATATAATAACTCATCTTACACAAAAAGTAAAAGTCTATTCTCTATCCGCCCGCACAATCTTCTGGCATATCTAATTACGAAGATTCCCAGAGTCTCATCTCCTATTCTCTATTGTCTAAATCCTCAAATACTCTTTATATTCTTCTTCTTTCCGTGCCCATCGTAAAACACCTTCCTTGCAGGCAAACATTTAGCCCCAACAAATTTATCAAATGTGTCTGATGTAATTCTTGTTGCCCAAATAGCTCCAGGACTTATAAGACATCTACAAGAATCACAAATAAAAGAATTTTCTCTGCCATATCTTCTTTCCGATCGTCCACCCCCCTGTTTCCTTTATTCAGGTGCATCAATTATATATGGTGCAATTGTCCAATCTCGTCTAACGAACCAATACTTCTTTGCATCTGGCCCTAAAGAAGAATGCCACCCTAATCCAGAAGCATTACCTTGCTCCCACGAAGTTCTTTTTGTCCAATCTGTCTTAAACTTAGGTGCAAGTGCAAAAATTTCTACCTCTTTTTCAACTCTTAGAACACAATCTTTTTCAAGCCACTCTTTGGCAGCATCAACACTTGAAAAGACTCCAAGAATGCCTATGCTGTAATCAGAGTACTCTCCACTTTCTTCATAAAGTAAATAAACTATTTGCTTCTGCATTACTATGTCCTCCATTCCATCACAATCTTCAATCGTCCATTCAACACCATCAGGAATTTCAATAATCTCTAATTTGGCACAATATCCACTTGCTTTCTTTGTCCCCAGCTCTTTGCATATCCCGCCCAAAATAAACATAACCAGGATTTCCTATATTCCAGCGTGGCTTCATAACTTAATCCAAATCCACCAAACACCTATTCACAACAATTTTCATTTACTCTTCCCCTATCGCTTTAAAGAGTCTCGTAAATCCTGTACCCACTTATTTCTAGCGGCAACCCGCTCAATTTCTTTTTGATTCTGCTCTGTGTGATAATCTATGCTGTACTTTGTTTCTGCAATTGCTTTTGCAAGCCATTCTTCACCAGACAATCTTTTGACAGGACGCTCAAGATGGTATGTTTCTGCATCATCAAATTTTATAGAGCTTTTAATTTGCTCTATCATAAAATCTTTCATTTCAACATGCTCAGGGGTTGGTGGCTCCCATTGGACAACTTTGTAAAGCATATCTTTATATGCTGCAATTGTCCTGCGAGTTTTTTCAATTGATTCTCTAACCCTCACTTCCTCCAAAGAATAGTCAGCATTTGCAGCTATGTTGGCAGCTTCGAGAGACATATTTCTTAGCACAAAAAGTCTTTGCTCTGCTTTTGCTAAAGCGTCAGTATTATGTGTACTAGGTTCAAACTTATCTGGAATAGTTGCATCTGAATCATCCTCTCTCATCGCTATAAATGCTTTTGCGCAGCCTAAAACAAATTCTTCAAAAGTTGCTCCTCGTGTAATTTTATCTGTATATCCTGTTGGCATTATTCTCTTTTTGATCTCCTTGTCTAATTTCTAAATATTGGATTAAGTTTTTTGAATTCTCCAGCTTTATAGAGACGCGTTGCTAGAACTTTCACAATATTTCCGTCTTGCTTATACTTATCAGCAACATCTTGAGCATCAGCCTCTTCTGCGAAAAAATCATAGAAAAACTGAAATTCAGGGCTGCTAATGTCCTTCACACCAAAAATAGTTTTCACTTCACTCCTATTCTAATTTATCTGCAAGAAAAAGTAAAATTCAATTCTTCCAAATTTCCACTACGCGTTTTGAAGGAACCGTTGCTTGCCCATCAATTGTTCTTACATGCGGCATTGTAAGTGTTACAGCATCAATAAGTTGCTCAGGAGTGCAAATCTTCTGCTCTTCTCCAATTGTCTTTGCAACTGCCAGCATTTCAAGAATTGAGTGCTGAATCATGCGTGTTCCTCCCTCTACTTATTTATTTCCATCAATTTCAAACATTCTGAGCATGTAACATGACTACTTAGGTAAATTTGCACCAGCCTGTGTGTACACAGAGTTTAGTTAAGAGTAGTTACCAAACGTTTATGAATGACCATTGCATTCATCTAATTCTCCGTTATGTCTAATACACATTGTGATGCAACTTTATCATTCCTAACTCTTAGAAATCTTGGAAATCTAATTGCCCCATTTGTTCCAATTTCCTGTCCTTCAATTTCTACAACTTTTCCAATGAAGCTCTTAGGATTGGCTGCAAACATTATTCTCTCTGCATTTGTCATGCCTGAAGATTTGCCAGCTTCAACAACTTTTCCATCCTGCCAAAAGCCATAAGTAATTGCACCAACAACTCCAACATATTTGCCCTTGCCTTCAGTGAAACCAGTTATGACAGCATCCCATGAATTGACTTTCTTAACCTTAATCCAGCCATTGCTTCTTTTTCCAGGCTCATAAGGTGCATTCAGATCTTTGAGCATTACACCTTCACCACCAGCAGCTATAAGATCATGGAAATGCTGAAGCTGTTCTTTTTCGAATAACTGTTCTTGATAAACACTTATACCTATTTTGTTCAAATGAAAAATAGCTGTAGACAGAAAGAAAACTCGCTGCTTCAAAGGCAGATTTGTTGTGTCATAGCCGTTAGCTCGCATTATGTCAAAAGCCATATATTTAGCTTTTCCAATTCTTGTCTGTGCTTCAATTGCAACATCAGGATCGGAACCAAAAATTGTCTTTGTCTCTCCATGACTTTCTGAAGGCGCAATTCCTTCGCCGTCAAGAATTGTATTTGCAAGCTCAGGAACCAATTCTCCCGTAAGATGCGGTACATTGGCAGAGTGGTCTGCACCAGAGCGAGATCTAAGAGTTACCTTTCCAACTGAGTCAATGTACATTATCTCTCGAAAGCCATCATACTTTTTTCCAACAGCAAATCCAGGCTTGTTATCCAAGTCTTCAGGACTTCCTGAGCTGGCAAGCATTGGGGCAATTAGCTCTGGCTCTTGAACAGCAGGAATTTCTAATTTGCTCGCCCGTTTTGCTTGAGCATATCTTTTTTCTAAATCCGATGTTATGCGACGAAGAGAATTTTCAGTATGATCCTTGATGTGCTTTGGTGCAAAAGATTGCAATATAAATGCTGCAATGTGCTTGCAATCCCTCTCCTGATTCGGCTTCTTGAATCTCCAAGCCATGCAATCGCAGGAAAGATTTCCGTTCTGATCTCTCTTGACTGTGTAAAACTTACCTGCCGAGGACTTGCTTGGGAATTTTGTGACTTCTGTGTAAGTATTCATTTATACCCTTTATTCAGATTCAGAAAATTCGGTATCCAGTGTGCATTGAAGCTCATCAAGCTCTATCTTACAACTTACAGCATGGTTCAATGCATTGTCATATTCATCATTCCAGTCCGGATTATTTGGAAAGTTTGAGCCAAGAGCGGCCATGAGCAACTCGGATACTTCAATTTGCTTTCGAAGATAAGAAATACGGGCCACATTTTCATTAGTCATTCTAGTTCTCCTTCTACTCTCACTGATTCTTTCCTTACACCTATTCAAAAGAAAAAGTAAAGGTCTTATGCAATAGTGTCTCGATAACTCTTTTTATATATTTGCGCAGCAAGAGACAAAATAGTTGTATGGATCGCTTCCTTCTCTTTGTTTTCCTTCAGAGTTCCAAAACCATTGCCCTTAATTCAAACCACTGTTCATTATTTTCAGGAAGTGGGCCATTGAATTTGGTTTTGATTTCTTCTAAGTTAATCATGTTTTCCAATCTTCCAAAAAGTTACAATTGGAAAACATGGAATAAGACAAACATAGACTGTCAAGAATGAGAATCTACGCTTGAAATAAATTCCCACCCAAAAATCAGAAGGCACAAATTCAATCTTAGGCTTGAATAGAAGTCTCATTTAGTATTTCCTATTTTCATCTCTTTTATTGTATCCACTTAGTGGTTTCAGTGTGTCGGCGTGAAATGGAATGGAAGAATATGAACCTCTCCTTGTACACCATGGTCTGCATATTTTCCACATTTCTGGCACTGTACAGCTCGTACATAAGGTTGATAATAAGCCGGATGTGTTACTGTCCACTCATGTTTACACCATATTTTCATTTCACCATCTCCCAATCTGCATTTGTTTCAGGGAAAGCAAAGATGCTAAGTTTTACAGGCAAATGATATTTGTTTCTAAGAGTTGCAGCAAGAGCTTTATGGAAAAGCTTATTCTTTCTCTTTGCTGCCAATTCTTCTCGTCTTCCTTCCACCCACATTACCAGAATATTGTTCTCTTCAGGATCAACTGAAGCTCAGTAATCTGGAGTATCTACTTCAACTCGAATTGGTGTCCCTTGAATATTCAGCTGCAATATTTCAACTGGCATGTTGTCTCCTTTTTATCTAGCAGAACTAAAGACTTCTTGCCACAAAAGGGTCTGTCCATTATCATTGGCGGGCACATAAAGTATCCATTCGACTCCGTTGACACCATTGTCTTGTAGCTGAAGTTGTGCTTGTAGCCAGCGTTTATCTGATTTTGCATTGCCAGCAATTAACTCTTCAGCCTCTGTTGCTATACTCTTTAGACGACGGACGGAAAATTCGTAAGTTTTCATTTCAGTCCAATCTCCCATTTGAATAAGCTTTGATTCCAGCATCAGTCAAAGAGTCTGCAAAGGCTCTTGCATAAGCCATTTTCCTCTCATAACTCTGCCCGAAATCACTTACCCACATACTTATGCCACCTTCATATGAATTTGTGTGAGCATATCCATTCTCCTTCATCCACTTGGCAAATTTGCTTGTACCGGGCTTAATAATGATCCAAGCAAATCCACAAACCCCACCCTCAACAAAGTAAGTTTTCTTGCTGTAATCAATATCATTGCCAAATAGATTTGTTGGAGAGCCTACAACCATTGGAGTTGGAGTCACTGTCTTGACCGCCTTTAATCCTGCAACATGGGCATTATTGTAAATGGTTGAGAATTCGTAATTGTTATCCATTTAGCAATCTCCTTATCTGGCTTTCAAATTCTGGTTAGTTTTTTTAGTCGCCCTTATATCCACAAGAGCAAACAGTCCTGCCAAGAACATCTTTTGCTGCCCGATGGATTGGAAATTGCTGAAAGTGTATCTTGAATCTCCAATCCCGATTCCAATCTGTCCAATCTCCCTTGAGTTTTTGAGGAGCAGGCTGATAAGTCTTCATGCAATTCTCCTTTATGAAACCTCTACATAATCCATAGCGGTAGCAAGAAGATGATCGTAATCACCGCTCATGGCTTCCTTCATGAACTCATCAATCAAATCCTTGTGACCATTCATTCGGAGAGCTTTTGAAACCTTTCCTAGGACTCCGAAGGCATTTCCACGAGAGCCGACCAACTTTACCTTTACATTTGTCTTTGCCATTCTGTTCTCCTTATCCTTTTCTTTTCCTAACATACATATTATGACCTATTTGAAAGAAAAAGTAAAGGTCTACTTATAAGCTGCGAACTGTCGCATTTCCTCAATCTCGTCTGGTGTAACTGGAGTTAGAGCAAGAATTGCATCATGAAAATCTGTCCAGGGCTTGTCATTTTCAGGACTGTTTGACTTGCGCGGCTTGCGAGCTTTGAAGTCAACTGCTACATCATCACAATCTTGATAATCCAAAGTCCCGCCGAAGAAAGTCACAAGCTTCTTAGAGACTGCCAGCCAGTATGGAGTGGACCTTGGATATAGCACCTTATATCCCCTCTTGTCTTCAAAGAAATAACTTACAAAATGGTTCTCACCCTTTGGATCATTTGTATGTGGCAGGATAATATATACAAGCTCTGGAAAGGAAAAGCCAACTTCAACTTTCACGTCTTTGCATTCCGCCCAATATCCAGATTGCCCATGTCCATTGTAAGTATATTTTTCAATTTTGTGCCCTGTGAGTGCGCCCAGCACCAAAGCAACATTTTTAACTCTTACATCCGCTGGCAAATAAACAACTGCATCAACACCCATTTGAATTCTCCTTTTCTTTCTTCCAAGCTCTTAGCTAACTTTCTTAGAAAACTTGGTGAAACCGACCATTGCATTCCCTGAACATTTACCTTAATGCGAGAAGAGTTAATTTTGGTGATTGTGCCCTTTATTTTCCTACCACGACGATCTTCAAACTCAACCACATCGCCAACATTGAAAATAAGAGACTTTGTAAATTCTAGCCGTCTCGAGGTTTCCTTCACAATGTCATACACCTCAGAAATGTCTTCAAGTTTGACATTGGATAAAAGGGTAGCCAATTGAGTTCGAGTTGTTGAATTCATTTTACTTTCCTTTCCACCACTTTTCTGTAAGTTTAATAATTCGATGCAGGCTCTGGATTGATTTCCTTTACTGCTTCAGCCAACTTTTTGAACTGCTCAAGGGTAAAATGGCCAGAGATTGTTATGTGGGCAACCTTGTAGGAATCATCTTTTTCCTGCAAAAGATTGCTGCTGACAACAACTTTCTTAGAATACTTATCGTCAGGTGCAGAATCAGAGACCACAATCTTGGCCTTCTTGACTTCATAAGAGGAACCGTTTCTGCGGCCACGTGCACCTTCGTAATAGGCAGTCTCTGCTGTCATCTGAATTCCAAGTCCTGCAAGATATCCTGCCGTATTCTGCGTTGCCAACTGCTTCGCTTCTTTGACGACCTTCAGACGAGCATTCTCAGCAAGCTTCTCATCAATCTTCTTGCAAGCAGAAGCTATGGCCTTCTCTAGAGTTGCATGGCGAGTATTTTTGAAGTCAAAACTTACACGCCAGGGACGGTCAGTTGTGCGAAGATAGCTACCACTATACACCTTCTCAGCAAAAAGGACATCCGCACTTACAGCGTCTTTCTGAATTGATACCTCTTGTGTGGCTCTAGAATACCTGTCACCTGCTTCAGAGAATGTAGCTGAAAATCCAGTCCAGAGCAACGGCTCAACCGTAGTCCTAAAAGCAGTAATTTCTGTCTGCCGCTTGGCAATTCTTGCAATCTCTTTCTCAGCTTCCTCTTTTTCCTCTTTTGCTACCCGCTCCTGATATTCTGCAACCTCTTTTGCCAAAGCTACATTTATGGCGGCGGTCTTTTCAGGTGCAACCTTTAGCATTGTTGCTTCAGATATACCCTCAACCGTCCAGGTCTGATTGCGAACAGAATAGACAACTTCACTGTCTCCAAACTTCATTTTAATTTCTGCAACCATTCTACACTCTCCTTCTCTACCTAGCTACTCTCATTACAGGTATATTATAACCTATTCAAAAGAAAAAGTAAAGGTCCCTGTTAAAGCATGGTATTTATCAAATCTGCATCAGAAACATCATCTTTGGCTGTTTTGTCATTGAAAGATGTAGCAAAGTTAGGATCCCAATTGTGATGGCAAGGACATTTGCAGTCATCACTCGCCCATGCAATTACAAAACCATCGCTATCAACGATTGGAAAAGAGGCTCTTGCTCCACTTGTCTTACAATCTTTATGCCCCGATGCTTTTGGATATGTAACATGCCATCCAGTTTTATCTTTCCACATGTAATCATATCCATTACAGCCTGTCGAGAGTCGCTTCAAATTCAATCCTGATTTGTGAGACAATCGGTAAACTGCATTGAATGCTTTTGTAAGATCATCTACATCAGTTTTCGAAATAATTCGCCATCCTCCTGGGCATAAAATATGAAGCGACCCAAAACCAGAATCGTATGCATCCCAAATTTTTCCATGCTTATCTGTAAACTTGAAATTTCTTATGGCTAAAGGATCACTCTTTTTATGATACCGAGTAGGATTATCTACAGCATCATCTGGGATAGCCCACCAACCATCGTCAAAATGCACAACTATCCAACCAGGATTCCCATTTCTGGCATCGAAGACATTTCCATACTTGTCTGTAAGTTTGAAATTACTCATGGCTTGGGTCCCTCTGGGTGCTGTAAGTCTAAGCACCGCCGCTCATATGAAGCTTCTGCTGTAGCCACCTTCTTCCACTTTCCATCTAACATGCTTATTATAGCTTATTTGAAAGAAAAAGTAAAGGTATCAGAATAAAAAAATCCTCCATGCGTCATTACAAATAATTAAATAATCCGTGCTCATGGAGGATCAGGAAGAATTCAAAATGATTTATGGTTTTATATCTGAATCTAATATCCCTGCATTTTTTACAATATATACCAAATCTTCAAAAGAAGCTTCTGATAAATCCATAAGAAAATCACTATCTGTTATTTCTGCCTGCATTTCAATTTTAAGACCATGAAGTCTGCCAAGCAATATTTGTTTCTTTAGATTATCCATTTATACCTTCTTTTAGAGAATTTCTTGAGAATATCTAGTCATTTCTTCAGCAAATTCATTTGTAGGTCTGCCAGCACCTAAAATACGTCCAGCCGTCTTTCCGTCTTCAAATGCTGCATTCAATGCGGGCACAACCCATTTGAAATCTCTATATAATCTCTGGTCTTCTGGCTCTCCACCATCACTACCCACCATTTCTGGAGTGCCACTCTCTGGAAATTCAACAACAAATGAATTCCATTCAGCATATCTGCGCTCAATTTCATCTACAAGTCCAAGCTCTAAACATTCACCAAAATCAAGCAGTCTAAATCTTTCATTCATTTTCTTTTCCTCGAAGTTCAAGTAACATCTTTTTGACTCTAATCGAATCAGGTGTCTCATTTTCTTCTTGTGCTTCTACCATCTCTTCAACAGCCTTAAGCAATAAATCTACAGGATGAGGCATTATCCAAGACTTGTCCTCTGTTGCCTCTTCAAGTATTTCTCTAATTTCATCGTCTAAATTCTCTTTTTCAAGCACGACGTCAATTGCCTCTTTGAAGGCTCGTGCTCTAGTCCAAGCATGCCAATTATCTGCTCTTGAAGCATTTTTGAGTGAAACTTGCAATGGAAACTTTGAGAATTCTTTTGCAATAAGAGCTTCAGGTTTATTGTCTTGCACTTTCTGATATTCTAATGTCATACTGTCTGCGGCTTTTTGAGCTTCTTCTAGGGAAGCATACAATCCTCTGCCGCCATTTCCTTCATAATAAATACTGCCGCTTCCGACTCCAGTTTCGTGGCACATATAGGAAACACACTCGTCTTGATTTCTGGCAGCAGTATCTAATCTAACAGAACCAATCGTGTATGAATGAACATCTGAAGCATTTCGCAGACGATTCAGAGATGGCAAAGATCTTGGAGAATATCCAGTACATCTTGGACATTCAATAAAGAAATGCTCTCCTGCAGGACTCGTGGTAATCCATTCCCTTGAATCTTTGCAATCAGGGCAAGGCCATTTGTCAATCTTTGTTTGAGTTGAAGCCAACCAAACTTTCTGGCCAATATAAAACTTAGGTACGGGCAAATTACTCATTGGCACTCCTATATTTAAAGATTCTTGTTTCCTTGAGTGACCACTGCCACTCTCCACAAGCGTAGATTTGGGCGTGCCCCGCCCTATTTCTTATTTCCAATTAGATTTTGTTTTGCAAAAGCAATATCTCTGATATTTTTAGCAGCATTAATGTCTCTATCAAGTACAGCCCCACACTCGCAAGTCCATTCTCTGTCTGCAAGAGTTAGAGTTTGATTTATAAGACCACAAGAATTGCAAATTTTAGACGAAGGTTCATAAGTTCCAATTTGTAAAATATTCTTTCCATACCAATCAGCTTTATATTTCATCTGTCTTACAAATTCACTCCACCCAACATCAGAAATTGCTTTTGCCAAATTATGATTTTTCATCATATTCTGTACTTGCAGAGTTTCAAAACAATATGTATCAACTTGGTTATCATCAATCAATTGTTTCGAAGTCTTGTGCAAGAAATCATTTCTTTGATTTGCTACTTTCTCATAAGCTCTTGCAAGAATAATTCTCTGTTTCTCTTTATTAAGACCTCCTTTTTTCTTCTTTGAGAATCTTCGATGCTCCTTTTTTAATTTTCTTTCAGACTTAGTTAGAAATTTTGGATTATCAAATTTTTGTCCATTGGAAGTAGTTATAAAACTTTTCAATCCTAAATCAATACCAACTGCTTTTTCAATTGCTATCATTGGTTTCAGAGGAATTTCTACTGACTCTTCAACAAGAATAGAAGCGAAATATTTATTAGTTGAGGTTTTAGAGATGGTAACAGTTTTAATTTTTCCATTGAAAATTCTATTGATTTTAATTTTAATTCTTGTTTTCAATAAGGGAATTTTTATTTTCTCAGTTTCAAAATCTATTTTTACACTTTGTGTTAAAGAGAATGATTTTTTGCTTGTTTTCTTTGATTTAAATTTCGGAAACCCTTTTTTCTCTCTGAAAAATCTAGAATATGCTTTATCAAGATTGAAAAGAGAGACTCTTAAAGATTGACTTTCAATTTCTGCTAACCAACTTAAATCTTCTTGCTTCTTCAAGTGTGTAATTTGATTTGCAAGAGCAAAAATACTCAGGGTCTTCTTTTCTGATTGATAATATTCAATTCTTTTCTGAAGTCCCCAATTATAAATCCATCTTGAAGCACCAAAATGTCTTTCAAGAAAAACTTTCTGCTCTTCATTTGGATAAAGACGGCATTTATATGCTTCTAATATCATAAGTATATTATATACTATTTTTACTTATGGTGAATTTTCTTTATTCTCCCAATAATCTTTTGATAGTGGTTGCTGTTTCCACTTTTTCATTAATCTCTTAAATTCAATTCTGGCTTTGCGATCACAACTTTTATGGGCACCAAAATGTGCTGAAATTCCGATGCTTATTGAAAATACTCTTCCAGATGCAAACATTGCATTTGATTGAAGTTCACAACCACACAAAGGAATAATTTTCATTTTGAAATGGCTGCTCCGGCTGGATTCGAACTAACGATATTTGTCTCATTCCACTTTTTTAAAGCAATGCCAGGACTATGCTGTTTTCCAGATTCAGTATGTTTTCTCCAATAATGGCTAATAAATGCTTGTTTCGTCTTATAGATTTGACTGCAGTCATTACAGCAGAAAGACACTCCATCAAATTTACATTTTTCATTAACCTGAAATTGTCTTTGCTTCATTGAGTCAATTAATCCCAAAGATATCCATACCAAGTTGATAACCAAAGCAAAGCTTCCTGACTGGTTTTATCTAGCTTTTTAAGAGATTCTGAATCAGCCCAATCATCTGCCTGCATCAAACGAAATTTTTCTGCATTCTCTCTAAGTTCTGCATCCCAAAGTTCTGCACATTTGCAGTCCTCACAATTTGGCCCAGCACCGTCTGCTCTTTCTTCGGTTGCCCTACATGGATGTCCATGAGTCGTATCTGCCAGTTGTATAAGAGATTTTGCAAGAACACCAGAAAGATAATGATCTAAACTCCAAAGATCTCTATCAGAATATCCTCGGATGCCTCTCTGGATAAACCACTTGACAGGTTTAAATGGCTTAAATTCATGCCGCAACCAATAGAAAAACCTATGAAAGTTAATTTGCATGTATATTTCCTAACAAAATGTGCTGCTCGTTCTCTCCGACCATTCTAGGTGCCTTCCTGGGTGTGTTCGAAGTGATACTTGAGCCCGAGTTCCTCGTTCACCTTTCTAGCTCTAACATAGAGCAAGATTGCTCAAGCCATTCATTTACATTTGGCGGCGCTTAGCGCTAGCCATTGCAAATGAATCCACCGCCTATCACTTCATCAAACTCTAGTACTGATACTTTCCGCATCGGCCACAGACACGATGGTGTCCTACACGCTCACTTGCAATCTTTGGATGCTTACATGAAGCCATTTTGCTACCTCCTTTTTTAAATGTGGCAATCAACAATTGTTAATAGGATGTCGTCTGGCAAAGAGTCAACTAGCTTATTGAATTCTTCCTGCCACTTATCTTCGTCCTGCTCATTGGAAACCATTCCCCACCACCCCATCTCTCCTTTTTCAAACCATTCACCCTCTTTCAGAACTGCAAATGTTGAAAAACGAGAATTTCTCTTGATATACTGCTCTTTCGTCTCGTCCTTCTTGATATCATAAAGCCAGAACTTTGTATCGTCTTTTTCACTTTGAGCCTTTAGCCAATTTTGTTCAGCTTCAAAAGTATGAAAACGTTCCATTGTTTCAAAATCAATATCTTTCTTTCTTGCCTGATCTGCATCAAGGGAAGCTTTATTTTTGAAGGCACCAGGCATTCCAAGAACACCTTCTGCATCAGGTTTTAGTTTGAAAAAACCGAGCCATCGTCCACCAACCGTATACCAATCCCATTTTGATTTTGGATTGTAAGTTGTGCTTCTTGAACCAGTTCCGTAGCATTCCCTACAAACAGGATCTGGTTTCTGATCTTTTTCTAAAACTTCATCATAAAGTTTGCACCATACAGAATGGTGTGTTTTGCTATCCCAAGTCTTTGAAGCTGTTTCTGATGCCGATTTCCTAGCAAGAGAACCTCTACACCAGCAATCTTCCTGGTATGGATCAACTTCTAATTCTTCACTATAAGGTGCAAATTGCTCCTCAATATTATCCCCAATGACTAGAACTGTAAAATGTGACATCTGAAATCTCCTTTTCTAACTAATTTTCCACATCCACACAAACATGGTTCAGGAATTTTTCTTAAGGTGTTATTATTGTGCCCAGAACAAAATCTATTCGAGGTTTTTTCTTTACAATCACATTCACACAAATTATGTAGTTTTTCTTGCACTTATATTTTTGTCTTAATTTTTAGACATTTCTAACACTGCATTATAGGCTGATGACATTACTTTTGCTCTGTCTCCGAACAACGTGTTAAAAGGTGCAGCATCTTGACCTCTAGTGCGGCGATAATTTTCTACTTCGGTTACTGAATTGTAAAGGCCCCATAGTGTTCCTTTGAATGCTGTTGAATCTGCGCCAATTGCTTTTCCTTCATAAAGTTCCTTAACTGCCAGCCTGCGAGCAAGAACCTTTTCACGCAACTTTTCCCAAACAACTTGACGGGTTTTCTTTACGTCATCAGGCACATTATTTCTTGGCATCTTCGGAAAAGGATATGAAACCCCAATAACTGAATCAATTTGCTCTGCAGTTGGAATATATCCAGCCATTGCATTGAATGCCTGTTCAAGAACCACTGCCTTTTCCATTGCTCTATTATACACACCATCAAGCCAATTTTCCATTCGCTGCATCGCATATCTGTCGTGAATGATTCGGTAAGTTTCAGAGGCGTCAGACTTGGCAGCAATAAGAGTATTCTGGCAAACAACCCGAATTGGAGTTACCAAAACCTGGGCTGCATCTCCACCAGTCATCGGTGAGGTTACAAGAAGATAATTTACAACTTCATCACCCTTGATTGAAACTGAATTCATCTTTGTGGTAATGAAGATTGTTTCCCCATGACCAAGAGATCCAAGAGTCTCAACTGGCTTTGCAACAGCCTTGTCCCAGACATTTGCCACTTGGACAGGAGTAATTAAAGTGTAATGATTTCCAACAATTCCAAAGACTCTCTTCTCAGGATCATCATTTGTTGGCCCACGAACAATAACCTTGTCATCCAACTTTAAGCCAGAACTGCTTACAAGATCTTCAAGCCAAACATCATAAGTGCCAACCAATGAAAGGGCTTCATTTGCACTCTTCTGCTCATCCAATACCATTCCTAACTTATGCCATGCTGGCTCACGAAAACTATAGAACCGACTCCCAAAAACATTAGCAACCATTCCTTTCTCCTTTTCCTACCAACACTTTCTTAACTACACTCGCATTCAAATTAATCTTGCAAAGTTAGAATCACAGAATAATGTTCTTCGGGATCATCATCTTCTTTTTCCACCCAAAACTCATCCCATTCTTCTGTGCGCAGTAAGTAAATTATCTGCTCTAAATCTTCTGCACGAAATAATCTTCGAGTTTCATTTCCAACTTCTTCGGGTTTATTTCTTTCCACTCATTTCCTTTTCTAAGCTAAACAAAGTATTTAATTTCTTAAGAAAAGTGCCTAGATGTCGTTCACATATTTATGATTGTGTTATTCTACTAATGTAGACACAAGACGCTCTTTGACACTTTGGGAAGCGACTGACTTGAAGGCTGAAAGCCTCAATTGGGAGACGCATTGCGACTCACTTCAGACGCTTTTCTCATTACGACACTATTATATATTTATTGAAAGAAAAAGTAAACTATTTTTTAGAAGAAAGCCTCAAACTCTTTTTTCTGGATCAGTCGGTTCAAGAAACATCTCTGCTAATTAACATTTGCCACTTCTATTCCTAAAGAATCAATACATTCTTTTAGAATTTTGTTCCAGTCAATTGTTAATTCTTTTTTCATTCTGTGCCCGCAAAGCACTTTCTTGCAGAAATTCTGATACTTGAGCAGGCTGATGCAAATGATATTCATTTTCCCCGCATTCCGGGCATATCCACTCGGATAGACTCTTAGTTCTTGCAATACTTTCAAGTTCCCCGCCAGGAAGCGGTTCAACTCCAAGGAATGTCAGAACTGCACCTGCAAAAGCCACCATTCTTCCAATACGTTCAATAAACTTAGGCTCTTTATCGTTGCAGTGTGAAGTATAGTGGACTTCAGAATACTCACGGCTGCAACCCGATTCAGAATCTAGAAACAAGATTGAGCAGCATACCTCTTGTCTATCTTGCTTAGATTTGTAGAGAACTGCAACCTGCCTCTTTTCAACTAACTTCTGGAACTTGCGTGTATCTACTTGGAATCGAAGTTCCAACTCCTCAAGTACATGATGCTCTTTATGATCCAAGCGCATTTTCATTCTCTTTTTCGTTCAAATTATAACAATCATTGCCACAAACGCATATGAAAATTTCTAAAGGATAATTTCCCGGTTCTTCGTAAGATGCAAATTCTTTATCATTCAAATAATCATCTGCATCACAATCACATGCTCGCTCCATTTGCTCAAGAATAATATGTTGCCCATATTGAAGTCTGCGCAATTCATACACTTTGCTTTCGCCCCAATCAATATCATCATTAAGTCCATTGCCAGAGACCCAGCCTCGTACAGACAGAGTATATGGTACATTCACATCTTCCAATACTTTGATTGTGGCATCAAGTGCACTATTCACTATGGTATTTTTATTCCAAGACATCTTTTTTCTCCTTTTCTGATTTAGATTGCAATGTTTTCAAAAGAAAGTTATTTTTTTGTTTGTGTTCATCCTGCACAGACACAATTGCAACCAAGAACTGAACAAAACGGAACCGAGTTTGCGTCTACAAGATGCTCCCCATTTCGACAAGATCTACATTCAATAACTCCATCAGAATTAGATCGCAATTCATGCGTGCTCTGGTTATATTTCTCTAAATCTTGAACTCTAATAGCTAACTCTTTTAGCACATTTTCTATTCTTTCCAGAGTATACAGAGATGGACCATATGAATCCATAGCATCAGAAGATCTTGCTCTGTGCAATAAATCTAGCATTTCGATTAGACTATTTTCATACATGTTTCTCAGCTATTTGCAATTGAGGCCAACTGGCCAGAATATTTGAGGAGTCTCTTTCTAGCCACAAAAATCTGATTTGAGGTAAGATGTCCACGAAAGCCCATGAACTTCACAAATGACGTAAGTATTGGTGCATCAGAACCATTGAATCCAGCACCATTGTGATACTTAGTGTCTTCAGCAAAGAACTCATCTGAAGTCTGCCTAGCAGCCAACTTAGAAAGACTTTTCTCAACCATTATATCGGAAGATAAAATCAGTCTATGAATCTCTTCTTTGGTCCAAATCCGCTTTTCCACTTTACTTTTCCCCCTGTCCTTGCTATTATGAAAAGGGTGGCCTCGCCTTTATAGATGCCCACTATATGATAGGTGTCTCCCTACTAGACTTTCTTCCTCATCCGACCACCGGAATGATGTTCCGACCAAAGAGTAATTTGGCTCGGCAGCCTCTTCACCCAGGAGATATTAAATCATATTCATAAGATAAAGTAAACTTATTCAAAAGTATCCAGCATATAGATCTTTGACTTCTTTGGAATCCCTGTTCTCCGCCCATTTGGCAATAAAAACCAAGACCATCTTTCAGGATGCTTGGCAGAAGTAAGTTTATCCTCTCCGTCTGTAAAGACCCAAACAACTTCGGGATACTCTTTGAGTTTTAGAAGGGTTTGTTCAATTGAATTAAAATTCGTCCCAGAGCCTAACGGAATTCTGTTTTCTTTCAAGTCTATTTCTATGGCTCTATCATCAAATGCAAATGTCTTTATATCAAAAAACTTGGGCGGAATGCTTTGGGCTGCAATCAAGAATCTCTCTCTTGCAGCAAAGCAAGACCCAGACACATCCAAGAAGAGGTAAATCCTAACTTTATGTTTTCCAAAATTATCCTCTGAATTGTCTGTTGGCAAGAAAAATTCACTTGGAAGACTTGCATATCGCCTATTTGTTTTCGTCCACTGCCCCGCCTCATCTTCATCAAGAGTTTTTTTGTTCCAATTTTTGATAAGAGTCATCCACTTTTTCTTAGGAATAGGCTTTGTGTTGATTGTAAGCCATGTGTTAAGACTGCTTTCTTTTCCTGCAAGTTTGTGCTCTGCTTCATCCAGATCTTCTTGGCTAATCCCTATTCCAATGTTTGCAACTTGTTCCTCTAACCACTTGGTGATGCCATTATCAGTGGAAGCACTCGGATCATCAAGAGGAACTCCCTCTCCTGCAAACATTGGAATACCGCCTTCACCAGAGGGAAGACTCTTCATTTGCTCCAAATAATATTCAAATGCTTTATCTTCCAGAACCTTTTGTTCAGGAGGAAAAACAGTATCAATCCAACAAAGAGTCTGTCCGCAAGAAATTTGACCTCTTTCAAAATCAAAATACTTACACAAAAGATGGTTGATGGAAATATCCATTGCAATGTTTTGTGCTTCATGTGTATATTTTTTCTCTAGTGCGGCACCTCTAGATCCATGCTTAAGTGCAATATGAGCACACTCATGAGAGATTACAAATCTTTTTGAATAATCATCCAAAGAGTTCCAAAATTTTTCATTAAGCACGAATTCAAGGACATCATTCTCTTTATTCAATCGAACAGCTGAAGTGGGAATATCGGCTACAAATACTGGTCTTCCTGCCTCCCAAAGCCGGTTGAAAAGCATTGAGTGTTTTTCAAGATCTCTTGCAATACTTAGATATTCTTCAAGCGGAAAATCCATTTTATTAGCTTCCTTTTCTAATATCAATTTATAGCTTCACAAGTTGAAAACTCATTTTTATTAGGGTGGAATACTCTAATGTGAGAAGAACACCTACTGTAATTTTTATATGCTTTCTTGCAAACTGCACAACGATATCTCTTCCCTGCTTTATAAAGCGCTACATCGTCTTGTACTATAAACTTTGAAATCTTATTGTTTTCTGAAGCTAGTTTTGCTGCTACTTCTTCAGGAAAGAGAGGTATGAAGAAACTAACCAATTTTGTGACTTTTACAATAATTGGCGTAATATCATTCAAATTGCTTTTGATAATTTCCTTTGCTGCTTCAATATCGCTATCAGCTACAATTTTATCAAGTCTTGTTCTGAAATCTATGCCACCATTCAGCACTGCAAGCAAGCCAGTTGCGCTAACTGAACTTGGTAAAACGTCTCTGATATCTCCGTTAGCTTTCCAAACTTGGAGTGCATAGTCAAGACGCCTTGGAGAAACTAAAATCTTTTTGTCTTGAGGCAGCTCTTTCCACCATTCAATGGCACTTGTTGCAAGTTGATTGCCGAAAACACTTGAAAAATATCCCTTGTCAGGTGTGAATGGAATTGTTATATGAATTTGGAATCTATCTCTTTGAGCAGGGTCCAACTTTTCTACATCGTATTCTGCATCAGCACTATCGTCTGGATTGATTGCAGCCCAGACGATACGTAAATTCTTAAATTTGTGCCCATTAATAGATTTGAATTGAATCAATTCCATCACAGCATTCTTCACTTTCTTTGGGGCACGATTGTACTCATCAAAAAAGAGAGCTTCAACTTTGTCATCCCTAAAACTCTTTGGACGTACAAGATCTAAATAAGGCTGCCCGCTCTCGTCTTTTTGTTCTTTTGGAATGCCTACAAAATCAACCCATGGGTCCATTGTAGCAGCTGAAAAATACATCCAATTCAAATGGTTGCGTTCAAATGCAGCTTTAATGATGGATGTTTTGCCAACACCATGTTCTCCAGTCATCAAAACATTCAGATTTTGCTTAATCCAAAAATCTAACTTTTTGTCCGTAAGCATTCTATTCTATCCTTTTCTGCCTTGCTGCCAATAACTTTTATCCCACAAACATATTATAACCTATATGAAAGAAAAAGTAAATTCACTGAATGCTCTTTTTCAAATCTGAATTCTCTGGGTGTGCAGCAAATCCAAAAGTTTTTCCAACATAAATTCCAAAACAATGCCTACTGCAAAAAACTTTGCCAGTATATTTTCCTCCTGGATATGCAGTTGGATTGCTTGAAGCATATTGATTCAAATTTCTACCAACATATTCTTTTATAAGTCGCTGAAATATTTGTTTACAAACAAAGCAAACTAAATCCATGCGTCTTGATTCTGAAAAGCAAGATTTGCAATATTTTTGGACAGAAGAAATTTCTTTTCCACAAGTACAAAAATGCTCTTTCTTAAAAGTAGTCGGCAATTTTAATTCTATAAGAATTTGGCCGACTCGTTGTCTTGTAATTCTAAGCTCGCTTGCAATTTCAGAGGCTCGCATAGTCGGATTTTGATTTCGTAATGCTTTAACCTGTTCTTTTTTTGAGGCCATTTTATCTCCAATTATTTCCAAGCGTCAATATTGGTAAAATCCAATCGGGTGTTTGATCTCTTGCAAAAACTACTACCCCAATTATTTGATTTGTTAATGTTGTATTTTCAATCTTAGCTTTCTCCATTGAAGCGCCAGTTGTATAGACATCATCTATAATCAGTAATCTGTCCACTAATGAATTTTCAAATGGTTTCAAAAGTTCTGCAAGTTTTGTGCCGCCTCTTGGAATTCCAATAACTCTTGAAAAATATGACACTCGTTGCACAATCATGTCTGTAATTGTTTCCCAATCTTCGGCTGTCAATGCATCGCAATCAAATTTCCAATGACTTTTAGCACCAGAATGAAATGTAAAATTTCCCATCTGAAAAAGATTCATGGCTATTCCTCTCCAATTTCAAGAATTCTCATTTGTTTACTTGCCCAATTTGCTAAAAGTTCATGCATTTCAATAAATTTATCCTCGTCAAGGCAAAGAGCACCCGCAACACATTGCACATAAACCGCCACAAAATTTGGAAAATTTCTGACGGTGCCCGCCAAAAGTTCTTGGTCTTTTTGTGTCATTGTAGCGGCGCCAACCATCCATTTTTCGGTATAATTTGATTGGAAAGAATTGCAGTAATTATTCCACTTACCCTTCCATTGCCATCCTGGAAAGGATGAATGCTCAGAAAATCTGTATGCCATTCAACAAGTCTTTCAATACTTTCTATTCTTGGATAGAATTCTCTTAATTCTTCCATCAGTTGAATGACTTTTTCATGTTCAGGAGGATGATAGTTACCGACTCTAACATCCCCCTCTCGGAATTTCCCAGCAAATTTTTGGTCTCTGAAAATTACACCATGAATTTGAAGTAAAAGATTATTTGTTGCCCCAGTTTCAGGTGTTGGCGCAAATATGCCTCCAAATCTTGACCAATAATCAATTTCTTTTTTTGTAGAATTTACTCTTTCTGGGTAATCTTCATGTGGTTTGTTAATATAATCTGCTGCTTCTGCCATTGAAGAAACCCATTGGAATTTTGGCCCCCAAAGGATCGGTCTTAAAAAATCAAAATACATTGTCATGCTTTCCTCTGCAAATAAAGAAAAATGCAAATCTTAATAACAATGTAAAAATCAAAGATTCCAAATATGAAATTGTTTTGTTCAATTCAAATATAGACGACATGGTTCCCCAACCAATCATTGCAATCCATGCTTGAATAAATATCATTGATAATCCTTGAAAGTGGTAGGAGTGACAAGACTTGAACTTGTGGTTTCCTGAGCCCAGGACAGGTGTGTGTGTTACCAAGCTACACTACACCGACAAAGTTAACATCGTCTATTCTCTGGCAATATGAAAGCAAGTTTGTGATTGCACAAAAAATTATCAATCCTATGATTGGCAACAAAACTCCAAAACTTACTTGAAAGATAAGAATTATTTCTCTTTTTGTCTAAAATTAAAAAGTAATGTTTTTTCCCAATCTGTAAAAGACTGTAATCATCAATCCAAATTTTTCCATTAATTCTCTCGTAATTAACAAAAATAGCAGATCCTTGCTTAAGAAATCTTTTCCACTCGGCTTTACTTTCAATCAGATTTATGCTATGCAAAAATTCAAATGGGTCAGAGGGAAAGTGATCAAAAGTCACTATTTTATCTTTAAATTGCAGACTGAAAATATACGAGCCATCCCATTTATCATTCCACCAAAAAAATACAGCCCCTTGATAATTGAAATTCTGCATTTTTTATAATCTTACCTGCGAAAAATAACTTTCTCTTGCACAATCATTTGTCCAAGAGCCTGATAGAAGAGACTTCCACTAGCCAAGTAAAGACGGTTAAGAATCAATGCTGCTTCTTCTGGAGTGATTTTTTCCACCTTGTAACTTCCACCATGGAAAATAATCTCTAAACTTCCATTTTTCCAAACTGCTTCTGTTATTTCAGATTCTCTATTCTTGAAAAACTTGCGCACAGTTCCAACTGATTTTGCAACCTTCTTTTTCGAAGATCTTTCTTCTATAACCATCATGAACAATCTTTTTCAAACCTCCCGCCGGTTAATTGAGACAAAATAACTTGACTTACTTCGCTAGATTTAGACTCATTATATACAGACTTGAAAAAAGAGCAATGGGGACAATTTTCCTGTCGGCAATTTGCTTCAAAAGCCCCACACCTATGTGTTAAACAATAAGTTCCATATTCATCTAATTCACATTCGATAGTCATACTGCCCTCGTTTCTGTTTGGTTTACGCCCGAATCGGTTTACCCTTGCAACAATTTTCTTTGTCCACAGTCTCAATTTGTGTTCCCGTAACTAAGTGGAGAGGTGCTTATTCTCCACGGTGTTGGTGTATGCTGCGGGATCATGTTTGCACTCCTTTTCTAAATTACATTCATATCATAACTTATCAAGAAGAAAAAGAAAAATTACTGCCATTGCCAATTTGGCTGATGGAGTTGGGAATGAGATATAGCTAATTCAATAATAGAAATTTGATTTGTACTACTTCCACACCTACAAATAATACAAAGCCACATAGGCCATCACACCTATTCTGGACATTCTTTTGTTTTATTATCAGCAAAACTCCACATTGTTGTTGATTTTAATTCTTTGGCAATGACGATCATTTCAACTATTCTTTTTGTCGTGACAAAGGCAAGTGCAGCCCGATTTAGCAGACTGGGCTTTGTATGCAGGCTTTGCTTTCTGGCCTGATTCTGCTTTCCTGCTAGAATCTTCTTTAGACATATTAGTGGTCAATCTATTTTTGCCACCAGGATACCCACAATCTTTGCAGCGATGTTTTGTACTCATTTGTCACTTCTTTTGCTACGTTCTACATCCAAAATACATGGTATGGTATGTCCACATTTTTTAGGTGTCCACTTGAAATCCAAATCTCTAAAAGTATTAATGTGCTGCATATAACCATGCAATTTTTCCCAGTCCCTGCGGCTAGAGATCATAGCTTATGCCTTTGTCAGATCTTCTGCTTCCATTATGTTAAAAAATCGGCCACATCTGGTGCAAGTTACTTGGTCTTGCAAATATTCAAATGTATGACTACAACTACATCTAACATAAGTAGAAAACGGGTCACTATTTAAAACTGCGAACGAGACAATTATAGGATTGTCTTCTAAACATTTTCAGCAATGCTTGATAATTCAGTAAATGTGGGGCAAGATGAGTTTCTTTCCATTTAGGCATCGAACTTCTCCCCTAACCAGCCTTTAAGTTCTTGCTGTTTTCTTCGCAAACAGGATATACATTTGGAAGTTATTATTGTAACTGGAGTTGGAGGTGCATCTTTGTGCGCTTGTCCTGCGAAGTTATTATACCGATTATCACGATATAATCTCTCTCTGGATTCTTCTATCCATATATGTTTATGGAAATTAAACAAGATAAATTTCCTTATTTTAATTTTCCAATTTCTAATTTTTTTTTCGCACAAACAACAATTATTTGGCCAATGTTCATGAAGAACTAAACACTGATTTTGTGTTAAGGCTTTAGCTGACATTTTATATTTTCACTTTTTCTTATCTTTCTTCTTGCTATAGTAAACATCAAAAAAGTTTGTGGTATTGCTCATAGCAGGATCAGCAGACATTGCAGATGCATATGCTGTAGTTGCACCGCCAAGACTTCTAATTGTGTTTATAGTGTCTACAGTGTTATAACTCAGAGTATTGCCCTGTGCCAGTCCAATTTGACTTCCACTTGCCCATGCATCCTGATTCGCCCCAAGGAAAAGAAAGGTCCATCCCTCTTTTTCATGCTCTTTAACTAAATCAAAGACTTGCTCTCTGGTATACTCTTTTGATGCATTCTCTTCTCCGTCCGTCATAATCACGCAGATAATATTTGGAATCGCTTTTTTACTTGTTTTTTTCTGAGCAATAAAAGAATTTATTCTGGACACTGTTATGCCAACAGCATCATATAAAGGAGTTAAGTCTGCTGGCACATATGTATCTCTGGACAACTCTGGAACTTTTTGGATGTCTTGTGCTTCAAAAACTATTTCAGTCTTAGCACTATTAAATTTTGTTAATGACATCTGAAATGATGTTTCAGCTTTTTTGAGAGTTGAAACATACTCATTGAATCCACTAATAGTTTCTTCTCTGCAAGATTCCATTGAACCAGTTTCATCGAGAATAAAATTCACCAGCGTTATTTTCTGCTTCTTAGTCATTTCAATTCTCCTTTTGTCCTACACTACATCTATAAATAAGTCTGTCTCTCCATGGCCAGAAAGGCCGAGCTAGATATGGAGCACATTCGTGGCATTGCCCACAACAAGTGCAAATCCTGTGATGCTCACAATGCCACGGATTATGCCAAGGCACCGGAACAATTCTCTTTTTCTGCGGCACAAGCCACTCAGGATATCCTTCTTTTATTTTCATTTCAATTCTCCTCTGATATGATGCAGTACTTCATGAAAAACACCAAGAAGCACAAACATGCCAATAAAAGCTAAAGTAAACACTAAAATCACTTTCTCCTCTCCTTGCCACATTGATGGCAGAACTTCATAACATCAAGCAGCATCCACTCCTCATTACAAGAGCATTGCCAATGACCATCATCGAGATAACACTTTTTACATTGAACTCCTCCACCATGAACCACTATATAAATCGTCCCTTCGATAAGATCTCCACAAGTATAACAGTGATATTCAATTGGCCCAGGATCAGGGAGACTTAACCAAACGGGAGATTCAGCATTAGTATATGTTAGAGTTGATCCTGAAGAATCAAATTTAATACTAGATATTTTTCTCTTCATTGTTACCTCAAATCATTCTCACCTTCAAAACTTTTTAACATTCCACGCAATTTCATTACTCTTGTTTCTGCAACTTCCATAAGACCCAGCACATCTTCAATTTCAATTAGACCTTCATGGCCTTGATGCTTTGAAAGAGATTCCAACTCACTTTTTAAAATTTCCCTGTCCATATTCTACAAACCTTTGTTTAAGTCATTCTGACTCTTATTTCTTGGCACCAATATTGTACTAAGAACTCTACCTTTTAAAAGCGGCGACTGTTTTAGTTTTGCAATATCTGCAACATCTTCTCCAATAGATTTTAGTATTTCAAGTCCAATTTCTTGATGGATTATTGCCCTTCCTCTGAAAGTAACAAATGTCCTAACTTCAAATCCTTTCTCAAGAAGTTTCTTAATTTTTTGAATTTTGATTTCTAAATCATGCTTAGAGATATTAGGGCGGAAACCAAACTCTTTTGTCTTTTTTGGCAATGTTACTTTCCAAGTCCAGGCTGCTTAGCATTTCTAATTTCGATCCAGTTTTTTCCACCGAAATAATTTTCAAGTGCTTTTGAAACCATTTTCATTCTTTCAACAGGAGACATTTCATCATTTGAACCTAAAATTTCTGTTTGAACAATCACAGCATTGTCTTTCTTAATCAGTACATCTGCATCTGGAATTTGTTGACTGCTGTTCTCTTTGATAGCATTGAAAGCAGTCGTCAAATTCTTTAGTGCAAGATCTTCACAGGAAATTATTCCAGACAATCCAGCATTTTCTCCTTGAATTTGAGGCTGATGAAGTGAATCCCAATACTTCAATTTATGATGCTGCGAGCCGTCTTTTTCTACAAGTACATGATCACATATTTTGCAACGCATTTCACCCCTTGAAACAAAAATTATCTTCCATGCATTAATTATAATCTAAATCACAATTCAATCTCAGATTCCTCTTGCTACTGTTGGAGTTTGTACGATAGCAGAATCTCTGTTTCTTTGAAAGCCCACAGTTTTATTTTGCGGTTTTGCAATAGAAAGAGTATTATCTTTCATAGCATAAAGATCTGCAAGACTATAATCTCCCTTGTCAAGTTGATGTCCAGCTAATTTTGAGGCCTGCTCCATTGGAAGTCTCGGAACTTCTATGTTCGATATGCATCTACCATTACGAGTTAATGCTGCGTCCAGATGTTTAATATCGTAGTTAAAGGTAAGCAAAAATATTGCTTCCGACATAAGTGACATCAATCCATCTGTATAGTTTGCTAGATTAGAAAATTGATCTTGAAATCTTGACTTAGAATCTTCTTGAAACATTTCTCCTGCATCTTCAAGAATAACGATTGGCCGCTCAATTTCCATTACTGCCTGAGTAAGCAAATACGGTGTTGCAAGAAATTCTGAGGGAGGAGAGCAGATAATTCCATTTCTAGAATTTACAGCATTTCTACCTTTAGTAACTTCAGAAAGCAATGCCTTAATCAAAAATGTTTTTCCAGTTCCAACTGGGCCATGCAGAATAACAAGCCCATGAGTTACGTTATTCAGAGCAGCAAATAATTCAGCTGCCTGCTTCTGAACGACTGGAACATAATTATCTTTGATGCTGTCAAAAGAAATGGTTTCAAAATTTCTGGTATGCAAAGAAATTCTACCTTGAGGAGAAGGAAAACAATAATAAATTGGAATCTTATTTTCTTCTTGCAAAGTCTGTGTAAATTTGTATGTCTCTAAATAAGCTGTTAAAATCTCTGGTAACACGGTATTACCAAAAACTTGGACATTCAATTGGCGCACAATGCCTTGCTGCACATAAAAGGTAAATGCCAGCAATTGATTCTCTTGATATTTCACCAAAACATACCGGACATTATTTTCATAATCATTTTCAACAATGAGTTTTTCCCCTGGCAGACTTTTCAAGACTGTTCCTAAAGAGTCCTCAGAAATATTAGAGAACCAACTTTTCGTTTTTCCTAGCTCTATTGGAAATTTAGCATTATCTTTCAGAAATTTCTCAACTACAGAAAAAACTATGGCATTATGAACAGACTCTGTCTGTGTTCTCCCACCAAGATACTCTAAGATATCATTCATCTAGTCATTCTCCTTAATCTTTGCTTTACTATGTGTCCAAATTTTAACTGCAACGCCAGCTTTCCTCGATATCTCCACCATATTTTTTGTTCCCTTAGAGTGCTCTACGTCGTCGTGAAAAGCTAAAACTAAATCTGGCTGGCCTTCTTTAAGCATTTGTATATTTCTTATTGGGCCTGCTGATTTTCCATATTTATTCCAATCAGCTGGAAATTTCAGCACCGTAATTCCAAGCTCTTGGGCCGCCAATCTTGCCCAGGTGTCTGCTCCTTTTGCTTCACCTTCAATTACAACTTCAGGCAGAAGCAATTTAATCTCTTTCAAAATTGCAGCATAGTCCTGCCAATTTCTATCGCCACAAACAAGCAAACAGACACCTTTTCTTCTAGCTGCAACATCTTTCGGTGGCTCAGATTTAGCTGAATCTATCTTTTCTAAAAGCATTACCATTTATATTTTTCTACAAGGAGTTCGGCTCTTTCAATATCTTTTTCTGAGGGCACCCAGTCCCAATCAACAAAAATTAAACCACCAAATGGCACCAATTGTTCTGTAATTGCACCCCTTATTTTCATTGCATCATAAATTTCCAATAACAAAACTTTCTGTTCTTGTGAAAAAGTTTTGCCTATTTCTGAAATGTGTATAGCTAAATCAAGCTCATTATCTGTTGTCATTTCCCATCCTTTCATTTGTAATTACATGTACATTATCTGGCAAATTTAGAAGCAATGGCCTTACATCGTTCCAATCAAGTTGTCCATTTCCGCATCCAGGTCTTGGAAGAACAAATATTTTGTTTGGATATAATTTGCAAAATCTTTTAACTCGAATGCTGATTGCAGAATCAAACACTACTTCACCGCCGAATTATAAATTGTTGAAAATACTTTGCTCATTTGTCCTTTTGGATACAAGCTAGACATTGCCTGCATTGTTTCTCTCTTTTGAGTTATGATGCTAAGACCAAGTATTTTGTATTTCTCTAAAACTTCAACTACAAATTTGTGATTTTCAATTGCTCGCTCTAGCTGTCGTACAATCCCATAGTGTACTTTCTCAATTTCGGGAGCCAAGAACTCTTCAAGCAGTAATTCTTTGATATTTTCAACAGTTGGAGTTTCCCAGCTTTCAAAGGCATTTTCAATTGTTGCAGCCAAAATATTTTTTCCAATTCCGCCAGCACTCCAATGAATTGCCTCTATAGTCTCAGGCTTTAATTTATAAAGATTCCAGATTCTACTTTCATCGAGCAAATACCAGACTTCGCCTTCTTGGCCTCGATATCCGTCTTCAGTTTCAGTTAAACCTTTTTCAAGTTCGTCCTGGTCTTTGTGATATTCAGAGACATAATCTTTCTCTAATCGTCCCAGAAATTCAGCAGTCACGATATTACAGTCTTTCATGAATCCTGGGACATTTGGGGGCACAACTCTTCCAGTTGATCGCTCTCTAAAGAATAAAAGAGAAGCTTCAAGAGGAATTTCATACTTGATTAAATGAGCATTTCTTCCGCCCCATAATTCGAAAGATGCATTGTATCCTTCATTTTTAATAATGTGTGGAATGACAGGATATTTTTCAAGCATTGATTTCCACATTGAAAGAAATGGACCAAACTTAGATTCTTGTACGAATGGAAGAAGTCTAGTCTTATAACTTACAAATTCTTTTCCATCTACATCATGATATAAATAGCCAAAAATATTTGTACCATCTAGTTTAAGATATTTGAAAACCTCAACCGCCTTTGGAAAATTGAAGATCTTTTGCTCAGACTCTGATTTGCCAAATGGGTAGTGGAGCTTTGGAGTGCAAAGAATTATTTGAGGCACAGAAATTGAATTTACAGTTTCAATATAGAGTGCACCATAGAAATCATTTGAAGTATGGCTAATTTTGCCTGCAATTAGATTCCCATTGAAGGGATCAATGGTTTCAAATTTAGACCAGTCTGGAGAATCTGTATTAAGTACCATGTGCTTATTCTAAATTGCTAAAGATTCAATATCTTTATAAACTTTTCCATTGGAAATAACCATGGACATGGAATAACCTAATTTGCAAAATTCAGATGCTGCTTTTTCACTGTATCCCTGGTTCACCAACCATGATGCCAACTCCTCCAAAGAATTGAATTTCGGGCTAATTGGCGTTCCTTCAGAAACCGTCTCATAAATTTGGAAACAATCTGCAGGTTCTGTGAAATTCGTCTCCATCATCTTTGAACGATAACAGATTTCTTCTGGAGGATTGCCTGCCCACTCCCAAAAACGATAATCCTCTCTAAAGTCTGGATGCTCACCTTTTTGCCAGAGATTGAAATTATCAATCCATTTTTGAGCGGCTATATTATAATCTTCATCATACAGTGGATGATATCTATTTCCCTCTTCGCTATGATCTTGCGGATAGTAAGAAGGATGATTATATTTAGGATGTTCCCAATTCTTAGGTACTTTTCTAATTTCTCTTCCCATTTTTTATTCCTGCTCTAAAATGCCCCTGATATTTCTGCTGAATCCAAAACTCGAAGCGACATCAGCAGAAACAATAATTATGTGTCTTCACAATGTTACTGATGTCTCTGGGTGGCATATCTTATCATAATCAGAAGATTTTCCAAACCAACTTGGATATCTATTCTCTTGTAAATATTGCTGGCAGTAAGACTTGTCTCCTTGGCACTCGCTTCCATCTATGAGAACAGTTAAAGAGAAACCAAACAGCGCAAAGGGGCCACAAGCAACCATCAAATACCTTTGACGAATCTCGTCTTTTCTATTCCATCCAAGGTGTGCGGCCAAATTTGAGTGTCTAAAAATTGAACCAGCCCACCATCCACACGGAAACCATGCAAGAATTCCTAATACTAAAAACATCATTCTACTCTCCTAATCTAAAAACTTCACAAGTTTTATCAGAACGATCCAAGAACCAGTTTTCAAGTGCTGAAAGAAAATCGGCAAGCCAAAGATTGACATCAAACTCTTCTTCTTTCATACCCATATTCTATACTTTATCAAACAAAAAGTAAATTATATGCTAGGATTAATTTCAATTCCAAATGCATTTCTACCTAATCGTTCTACAACTTTTAGAACTGTTCCAGAGCCACAGAATGGGTCTAGAATAATATCTCCGGGGTTCGTAAATTCACATTTTATTATATAATTAACTTATGAATATTTGTGAATGCGGAATTTGCGGTCAAGAATGCAAAAATAGACTTGTTTCAAAAAGAATACCCAGGGAAAAAATTAATCATTTTGCGAAAACAAGACCTTGAAAATCTTGGCTTGAAATTGAATACATAAACCTCCTAAATCCTCTCTAATCTGAATCCATAACCAGTACTGTATCCAATCTTTTTTATGCCCCGCTGCTTTAAAAAATCTCTACACAAAGGGCATGGTTTTGCAAGTCCAAAAGTCCCATCATCTTTAATTCGCCAAACAAAAACAGAGCTTCCTTCAACCTTCTCCCAAGAAGCATTACGAATACATCGAACTTCAGCGTGAGCCTTTCGGTGAGGAAAATGTGGGGTAATTAAAGGATGTGTCTTGTCCAAATTATTTGTTTCAATAGAAATTGGCTTACCATTGGAGACAAGAATTGCTACAAGCCTCCATCTCTGGTCCAAATTATTTAGGACTTTCAATGCAATGCTCTCAAACTTATTCACCGCGGGCTCATCAGAAACCATAATTATTTAGCCTCGAATTTAGAAGAATCCCATTCGTGTAGTTTCCAAAACTTTTCAGCTTCTTCAAGAGAGATTTCTTCTGCATCCACCGTAAATTTAACTCTATAAACAGGAGGAAACTGTCTTTCAAAGTGTTGTCTATAAAATGCAATACGTTCTTTGTTTTCTTCTGAGCCCACATCATTCGAATCAAAACACCAAATATCAGATTCATTAGGAACTTCTACACCAATTGCTTTTTCAACTAATTTGGAAATTCCAAAACACAGGTCTCCGTCGCCATACTTTCCAGGCGCTGAATAATCTACAGAATCTCCTTCATATCCCTTATCAACTTTGCAAATGCCCTCAATTTCAAAATGTCCCATTTTATAATGTTTCCTTTTATTTTGGCTCTGGACTGATGATTCGGACGCCAATTACATGGGCCAGAACCATGTGTACTACCATTATACTAGCCCAGAATATTACTTTGCTCTTTATAACGAAATCCTCTTTCGACCCAATATGCAAATCCACAGCATTTTGGGCAATGAAGCACACTATCAATTGGAATTTCGTGTGGTTTTCCAAGACACCATTTACAGGTTTTATCTATATACATATAGCAAAGTTTTTTACAAATCCTAAAAGCTCAATTCTCTTTTGTTTGGAAATTAGTAATTTTACCAGAGATCAAGTTATAAAATTTATTAACAGACAAGCCATTTTTCTTTCTGAATAGTTCTGCTTTTCCAAATACATGCTCAATGCTTCCGTCAATAAAATATATTTTATAAATCTTTGCATTCGGACTCTCAGCACCAAAACCTCTGAAGCATCCATTCATTTTACGCCATTTATTTTTATTTTCTATAGTAATTTGATGAAGCTTTTCATAAATTTCTTTGGTGGACAAAATTTGATTGTTAGAATGAAACACAGACAGAAGCTTAGAAATCAATTCAGACGAACCTTTTTTCAATTCATGCTCCATTATGTGTTCAACACCGTATCCACTATTTTTCAAAAAAACCGTCTCTTTCAAAATCACAATTATTCTCATTCTCGGACGCTATTTTAAATTTACATTCTTTACAATGATGCCAATAACATCCATCAGCTTCAATAATTAAATGCATTGAAGGAATAAAAACATCTACTACATATTTGCCTATTGCGAATTGTGGATTGTATTCAATATTTAGATATTCAAGAAAGCTATATATAAACATTTCTAACTTTGTTGGACATTGCTGTGAAGCCATTCTCATAGCTTTTGTTCGATCAAGCCTTTCTTCTGCAGACATATTTGCATATTGCTTTTTTTCTTATTTTAGACAAATTAGATGTTGCTCGCTGGTCCATTTTGAACCAATTTTAGCTAAACGAATGTTCTCTAAATGCTCTGGACTTTTCTTTTTGCCGAGTAATGCTTGACTTACTTTTTTGTTGTGCGCAGCTGAATGCGGCTTGCCTTTAGTCTTCTTACCAATTTTTTTGCCTTGTTTCTATTGATGGATGCTGTCCAAGGCGTTTTTCTCTAATTTTATTCTTATGAGAATCGGTGAGTATTTCCAAAACAGATTCTGGAAATTGTAATTTATATTGCTCACAAGACAAATTATGTGCATGCAAAAGATGAGTGCCAGTAATTTGTTTGAAATATTTATTGCACAGCAAGCAAAGTAGCATATTAAAAATCAGCGTCGGGGTCTCCAAATTTTAACAACGGCAATCCTAAAGAATACCACATTCTACAAACTTGTAACCTATCATCCAAAACAAACAAGACATTGTATTTATCTTTTATTTCTCTCTCATAGATCTCTTGTTTGATTATTGCATCTTTTCTAAAATCCCCAGTTTGGCGCATAAAAAGAGAATGATATGATAGTTGCACCTTTTCTTTTAGCCATTGCTCTGTTGGAACCCTATATTTTTCTTCTCTGCCAGAGACAAAAAGAATATTAGCAAATCTAAAAACATCAAATGGTGCATGTCTATTATAAGATTTAAGAATTCCTATCACAGGAATATTCACCTCATCATTTTCACAAGCACTTGCATCGTAAGGGTCTCTCCCATTCAGCAATGCAAGCGTTCCGTCCAAATCACAAATTATTGCATCAGGAAGATCGGGATTATAAATTGGTGCTTCAGCCTTGTTAATTGTCATTTTTTCTCCTTTAGGTCGCACAAATTGATTATAAGTTCTACGAATAACTTTTTCTCCCACCGAATATTCTCTACCCTTATCCCTTTCAATTGCATCTTCAAGAGAGATATTAAAGTCTTTTATTTCAACTGTAGCTCTAGTTTTCTTTCCCTTATTCTCCTGGTCTCGATTCCATCCTGTCACAATTTGTCGAATTGTAGCCTCATGTACTGGTTCAAAATTTGTGTCTGAAACAATTACGGATTTGCCAGAATTAAGGGTTTCAACAATTAGAAAATCACGAACATTCAAAACAAATTGTTCATTTGCATCAGAGTGTCTTGAATCATCAAGCATTCGCCTTAGATCGTCTTTACATATGTTTTTGTAAACTCCTGGAAAAAGATTCAATTGCTCTTTGGCCCAAGAAGTTTTGCCGCTGGCCTGAAGTCCTCTGGTCAAAATTATTTTAAGTGCCATTGTGCATTTCCCTTTTCATGCAAAGAATAGCCGCTGTTTTTGCAAGTTCATCAGCAAGTTTATTTTGAGGAGAAATGTCGTGACCTTTTACCCAACGTAAAGTTGCTTTTGAAATGCTAAACAAACCTCGTGCTTCTTTTACCAAATCTAGATTTTCTTTAATTTTCCAAGAATTATCTGTAGCATGAATAGCCCATTGACTATCAGAAAATATAATTACTGCCTCTCCATCTGCCAATTTCAAAGCATTAATAATAGCTGTTAGCTCCATGCGATTATTGGTTGTCCCAATTTTTTCTCCAGAAAGTATTTTATCTCCTAAATTTTCAGGTGCATAAACCGCCCAGCCACCATAGCCTGCTGTACATGACCCGTCAGTCCAAATAGCCAGCGTCACAGTAACTCCATTCCACAATAAGGGCAATAAAAGATGCGCCGGGTCTCACTTGTTCTCCAACCCCCAATAGTCGGGGTTCCGTAAAATGTCAAGTTCCATCCCGTTAAGCCCGGGTTAGTAAGTGGCCACCAAGAAAGGCTGGCGTGTGCTGGCATCCCTTGACAACGATGTTCCCACTCCTGTGGGTTTGCCACTGATGTTTCCTTACTCACTACTTCATCTCCTTGGAGTGCAGGGAGAGATTTGAACTTTCTCCTAAAATGCCCACAAATCTTCGTGCTACCAACCTAACATCAACCGTACATTTTCAAACCCTAATTTTATCACCAGAACCAGTTTCAACTTCATATCCTAAACTTTCAACATCTTCACTTAGCAAATTTGTTTCATAAAGATCTTCAATCATATCGAGTTGAATTCCTGCTACAGCAGACCAGAACCAATTGAATATCCAACCAAACCATACTTCTTTAAATTTACCAAGAATCCAGTGGCCATTAATTTTTGCTAAATATATTTTTTTCAGGGAGATTCTGTCATCTTTTGATCCACTGCTGCGCTGATTTTGGTGTGGGTTATCAAAAGGTGCAAGAGGAATATGCTTTAATTCTAGATTCATTGTGCTTCTCACTATTTTTATTTTGTGCTGAGCTAATCGTGCGAATCCCATGTCGCAATTCGTAATTCAGTGATCTTATTTAAAATATGCTGTACTTTATCTCGTGATCTCGTGGCAAATCAGCCTCAATAGTTATTCTCATCAAATCTCTTGCTACTTTTAAAAGTTCTCTAGGAGCGTCCATAAAAAAATTCTCCATAGGCAAAAGGTGGTGTAGAGAGCAGGATTCGGACCTGCGTTTGCCCTTTCGGACTCCAGATTTACAGTCTGGTGGTTTGAACCACTCACCCATCTCTACCAGACCATAATTATAAGCTAATAGAAAGATAAAGTAAAATATGTGGAGTGGAAAACGGGAATCAAACCTACATGTTCTGCTTAGAAAGCAGAGGCCCTACCACTTAACTACTCCCGCATCGTTATTGTTTACTTTCTTCTAAAAACTGCTTTGGACTCTCATATTGAATCCAGCCCCTTCTGTCTAAAATTTCAGGTCGAGCTCCTCTGATTATTGCGTATGCTTCATCTAAAGATAGATTGTGATATTTGTGCAAATAATATGCAACTACAAGAGGACTCCTTTCGATTCCTGCTGTACAGTGGACTACACACCTTTCTCCAAATTGCCAGTGCGCATCAATAATGTCTGCTAAATATTCTAAATCAGAAATTGGAATTATCAATGCGTCGGTCGCAGCATATTGCCGAACCAATTTATATTGAAGCTGTGCAAATGGATTTTCAACAATTTCTGTTACATTAATTGTAAAATATTCACCACTCTTTGCCGCAGTTTGCCCTTCTATCCAATTCCCGATAAAAATATTTGAATAAACTTCATTCATACAAAATTCCTCCAAACATTTTCTACTGCTTTGTAAGAGCCTCCTCCACTATGATCTCGGCAACGCCGCGATGGAGGATGGAATCGAGGATTTTAGGGTCGGGTATCATGCTGCTTTCAGGCATAGAGCCCTCCTGTATGGTCACATGCGGCTAGAGTGAATCTCCGTCCGCATTTGAATTCTGCGTGTACCTTCAGAAGTCGTCTTAAGGCGTACTACGCCTTTTCCAGCCAAAACTTCGATCGCTTCTGTAATGCTTGTGCAGCGCTCGAGGTGTATTGGCTTTTCTTCCCTCATCAAGGCGTGGACGAGGCTACGGAGGTCGACCTCCTTGGTGGAGCCAGATGGGCATAGCTCAGTTATCTTCTCTTCAAGACGCTTGTGAAATGCTCTTAACATATATGGAACCTGGCCAGAGCCTCCGGCAGAATTACGGTGTTGTCGCGTAGTCATTGCGTCCCTCCTTACTAATAAGTAACCACGAAATAAAAGGTGGGCTGTCTTCAGAATCACAAGAAAAAATGGATCTATTTCAGGTCCAACTAAAGATCGTTTTGAAGATCCTTGATATGGAGGATCAAAATAGATTAAATCATTGTATTTGAACTTACAAGTATTTAAAAATTCTAGATAATCTAAAGATGTAATTGGAATATTTTGCAATAATTTTTTAGCTTCTCTCATTCGAAGAATTGTATGTGGTGCAGAATGCTTATTCTTAGAAGGTGCACTAGGACTATTTGTTATATTTGCACCTTCACCAAAAAATGTTCCATTATATGCGCAAAAAGATTCAGCTAAAGTTTTTTCAAAACATGATTCCATCTTATCGAAATAATCATAAATTTTTCTATCAATAAATTCCGGGACAAATGAATAATCTCCATCATAGTCTCGTAAAGCAATTAAAAATTCTGAAAGATACAAATCATTAAGATATGCCATGTTAAATTTTTTGTATGCCGCCATATAAAAAAATGCATTTCCTCTTCCTGCGAATGGCTCATAATAGCATTCAACATCTCCAACATTTTGCGAAATATATTTAGCTATTCTAGCTTTAGAACCGTGAAATTTAAATGTTGGTATCATATTTCAATCCTCCTCAAACTCATGCCCCAAAGCATTATTTGCATGATGGGATGGGCATGCATCGCAAACATCACATCTCTCCCAAGTGCCATTTTGTCGCTTATAGCAAATTGGGCAAGTTGGAAATTTTGACTTAATCGGATCTATGCTTGTGACCATCCATCTCCTCTTGTATTTTTCTGTGCAATTGGCTCTTTGGGAGCATTATGCGTCTGCGAAAAATATTCGAGAGACAGTGTACTTATTCTTCCAGATTCATCTACAAAATCAACCATAAATTCTGCTTTGTCTTCATCAAAGTAGACATTTTTTACGGTTACGAGCCTGTTGGTTTTACGATTAGCAACTTTCTTTCCAACCAGCAACCTCTTTGTTGCATTCAAATCTGTTTCAAGATCTTTCTTTTCTTCATAAACTTCTTTGTTGCGTTCTTGATAACTCTTGTGAATATCCATTTCTCCTTCACCTTTGAGAAGTTTATCTTTAAGATTCGATAAATGTGAACCTAAATCAAAGCCGCCATCAAGCAATGCTTTGTCATTTGTTACCATGAAATCAACACCATAAACTTTCGATAATGCACCAAGGATCTTATACTGCAGATCATTGGAAACATTCCATGGTAATCCATCTGCTAACAAATTTTCAAGGTAGGTATAATCTTTCTCCATTTTTCTGAGCTCATAATAAGAGCCTTCATCAACTTCATTGAGTGCAATGAAAATAAGATTGTTCAAAAAATCCTCAAACAATAATGCATCGTCTTTCTCTTGTTTAGACAGATTAGGATTTGCTAGAACTTTGTCAATAAACTTTAATCGTGCCATTTTCACAATCCTATTGTATTGTCTGGAAAACCTGCTTCTTTGTTTATTTGAGCAAGTCTAATTCTTAATGCATCATTTTCTGCATCAAGAAGTACTTTTTTTAAAACGTTTAATTTTTTCCTCTGCATTTTCAAGCTCTTTTTCAATTTGCTCTTCGGGCTTTTTTCTTTTCATTTCACTCCTACTTTATTACATTCATATGGCTCTGGTTCATCTCCAATTGCGCCACAAACAATGCACCATATAAACATTGTCGGGCAATAATGCAAACCATTTTCATCAATGTGATGAATCACCTCAAGTTCATGTTGATGAGGCGTATTATCAAATCCCGATAAAATATCTAGTTCAACTTTTTGACCTTTAAATTCTACAATATCAAAACCAATATGTTTAATTTCATTCATGTGCATCATTCTCTTTTCTTCTAGCAATCTCGGCCAGAAAACTGCTCTATCATTCAGCCAATGTCGCAAGTCTGAATTTCTTTTGTATATTTGCCCATTATAATCTAACTCCTATGCACTTCTCAGTCCATAAACTGCCCCGAAGTTCGGAAATCGAGGAAATACCCAAATAGGACATTGCACTTCTAAGACCATTGACATATGCATAAATTATATTTACTGCACTTTCTCCAGTATATGGCACCTCTATGCTTTTTCCTTCAACGAATAAATTCTCAGCAGCACCATCTGATAAATTATACTCTTCAACGACATCTTTTGATGCCATTCCTCGGAACTTTTTGTAAGATACTCTCCCTCCAACATTTTTGTAAAGAATCTCTCCTGGCGTTTCCTTGCATCCTGCAAATATTCCACCGCAAATAACTGCATCAGCACCACAAACAATTGCTTTCACCAAATCAGCAGGTTTTCTAATGCCGCCATCAAGAAGAAGACTCGGAAGATTTTGTTCTATATTTTTGTCTAATGATTCTAAAGCATAACCTCTAATTGCTTTCCATCCATAATAAAGTGCTGTAACTGAAGGACATTGAATACCAGTCATATCAGAAGTAAGACATACGCTGCCCAAACCAATTCCATGACGAATCCCTGATGCTCCCATGTTAATTGCTTTATACACAGAAGCTTTGCTTAATGTATTTCCAATTATAACATCTGGTTTATATGCAAAATGAACATTGGCATAAGATTTATTGTACCATCGCATAAATTCTTCAACCAGAATAGAACTACCATTTGCAGTATCTAAATAAAAAACGCTAATTGCAAGTTGAGATAAAGCAGCAATTCTTTTTTGATAATCTTGCAAACCAACTGCAACATAAACAGAGCCAGAGGAATTCAATATTTGCTTAGCTTTTCCAACTTGCTCTTCAATTGGCATAAATCTATGTAAAATTGCAGCCGCACCAATTGAATTAACTGCAATGCACATTTCAACATCTGAAATTGTATCCATTGGAGAAACAATAATCGGATATTCTATTGTAATGTTTCTTGATAGTTTTGTTGATGTATCAACTTCTTTTCTTGAAGCAATATTCGAACGATCTGCTGGAAGAATTCCAAGATCATCGAAACCAATGGCCTGTCTTAATTCCTCTGGTCGCATTATTTTTCTCTATCCTTCTGCAACATTTGCTCTAATTCAACAACATCATGCTCATCTCCAGCAACCCAATTCAAAAAGGAAAGCACTTGGTCCGCATTCAGCCATCCTTTTACACTATCGCCGCCTAAATTAATCATCTCACCTTCTTTTCCGTCTACACGCTGCCAAGCCGCAACTTCAGCATCATAAGATTCCCAAAAAGTTTCAACCCTTCTCGGTGCTTCAAAGTCCCAGTTATCATGTTGACTAGAATAGCTTCCAGGTCCAAATTGTACAGAAGCTGTCCAACCATTTTTGAATGTAAGATGAAATCCTTTGTGACTTGTTATTTTAAGCATTTAAATCTGTATTTCCTTCACCCCAATAATTTCCCAATTAGACCACCCACATTTTGGACAGTATGATAAATCAGTAGGTGGACCAAAATAACTGTAAACTATTACACGCTTAATCTTTGTGCAGCCGCAATTTACACACTTAAATGTATACAAACCTTTTATATGCGCTTCTATCCATTCTTCTGTTTTCATTTAATTGTCCAGCAATGCTTGCTCTAATGCAATCACAATTGATTCATCATCTTGCCACCCAACAAAATCCATTTTATTCCAAACTTCAATCCACGCCGGCCCAGCAGTTCCAAGCATTTCTTTATCTATCGAATATGGGACTTGCAATCCTGCAACCATTCTACCTAATGCCCTTACCAGTTCATGTCTTTCATCTTGAGTCATACCAGTTCACTCCATCTCTCACAAAAAATCTTCGAAGATTTATTCTTTCTAAATCCGTTAATGTTTCTTTTTGTTGTAAAACTGTAATTCCTCTTGCGAGCAATCTCTTACTGAATGGTAATCCTTCCAAGTCTGGATCTCTATTAATTTGTTTTATTAATTGTAAATTAGTTTGAATTGCTAAATTAATTAAAGGATCTTTCATTGCAATCACTCCTTTTATTGACCAATTAGAGCATCTTCAACTCCGCTCATATATCCCGCCAACCATGCATTTTCTAATGCAGCCGTTATCATGACTAAGTAATCACTTGAAATATATGGCAAAAGTTGTTTTAACAGACCTGAAACAACAGCATCTTTTTCATAATCATTCATAATTAATTCCTTCTCTCACAAAAGATTCTCCTGACAATCTGTCTGTTTTGAATGCACACTTGTAACAAAAGAATATAAAATTACAGCCTGGAGCGTAATGATAATCTTCATAAACATGCCCGCAGTTAGGACATTGAATATCATAATAAGCTTCTGAGCACTTGAAACATGAGCTCATTTTTTGCAAATCTTTTTCTTTTATTTCTTGCACCATCGAAGATTAATCCTTTGTAGTTTGTAATGCCGCACACCTACAGCCGTCATAATTGCATTGCTCTCTACAACAATAGCACTTATGTTCTAATACATATTGCACTATGTCCTTCTCTTCTTCTTTTGAAACCCACTTTATTTTTCGCACTTGCTTGGAATATTCTTCAGACTCAGGACTGTTGAATTTCTCCAAAACAGCATCAGCATGGCTCATTAAAGTATCCTCAGCTGAATCAAAAAGATCATATTCTGGAACATCAACGCCTAATCGTGCACCATTTTCTACAGATCTCCAAATACGCTTTTCAATCATATCAACAAAACACATACGACATTTACAATCATCTGGATGATCTTCTCCGCCACCATAAACGCCAATCAAATCTGCAATGGCTTCTGCTAATTCTCTAGGTGTTTCAATATAAGGCATCATTTCTCCGTTCAATTATACATTTAGAATATTCATTACAGCATTATGTCCTATGCCAAAGTCCACAATTACATGGTCAAAATCTGCTTCTGAATAAGCCAAACTTTGATCGTGTCTTGTCCGCTCAGCATTCAAAGTTTTCATTGCTTCTAGTCTACAAAGTGCGGCTGCAGTTTGAGACATAACATATGCAATTTGACGCATCATTCTGACATCATAATCATTCATCTGTCAAATGGCTCCCAATCTAAAAATCCCTCAATTTGACTAGGCTCTGTATGTGAACATTTCTCAGTTAAACACCCAGGACACCAGCAAGATCCATCTGAATATCTCAAGATATCTACCTCGCCAGCATCTCGTATTGCAATTTCCATGCTACTTTTTCTTATAGCTTCTTGCCAATGCATGTTACCAATTCTCCTTACGCACAGAAAGTAAAAAGCTATTTACTTTATCCAAATCAGTTTTCTTGTCTGGATTCTTTTCGTAGGCTTTTTTCAATTCTGATTTTAGATATTCTGCTGTATCAACAATATTTACAATTTGAATTTCTTGACGTTTTATTGCCAATAAATATTCTTTCCATGATTCTTCAAATCCTTCTTTTGAAGCCCTGTTGTGTGCCAATTCATCCACAGCCCAAACTGGAAGATGAATATGCAATCCATCTTTTTCTCCAAAACCACTTCCTAAATAATAATCTTGTACTTGAACATGGAAATCATTGCATGTAAGTAATTCAATTCCGGAGAGTAGCACTCTTAAGTGTGCAACTGCATATTTATATCTACGCTTTGCAAATTCTTCTCTGTCGTCAAAAAATTTCTTTCTCTGATCATGTGAATATCCTAAAAACGCATTGTAAACATCGACACTTGACCAGGCAGAAGAAAACAATGCTCTAAGTTTTTGCCCAGCAATGGGCAATTCTCCTTCATGCCAACTTCCTGCGCCATTCAAATGTTTGCACACAATTGGTGCCTTAAAAACTTCCAAAATGCTTGGATTGGACTTAACTGCTAAATTGAGAAAATGTCCAATCTCAAAACTTGTGTCATCAATCTTTCCTTCAATATTTGAAACACCATGATAATTTTCACCACCAAGTTTTAATAACTCTGAAGTTGGTGAAACAAAAACAGACTTATAGTCTATGTCGCTATTCTCATCATTTAGACCATGGGCTACAGAACCAACAACCACACGGAGAATCTCATTGCTAGTCATTATTTTCCTCTACTAATAGTTTTCTAAGAAGTGGCCGTTCTCCACGAGCAGCCCAATATTTGTGATCTTCACAAGCACAATAGGCACAATTCACTCCGCATCTGCAATTCAATACATATTTGCGACATTTTACACAGAAATACTTGTTAACACTGCCGCAGTATGGTGTTTCACAAGTAGACCAATTTTTCCATTGAGATGCATAAGTTCTTGCCATATTATTTTGTCACCTTGAAACTGAATGTGCTAAAAACTCTGAATGCAGTACCTTGACAAATTAAAGTTGGACCAATAACATGTTTCATTTCAAATGCTGGCATTGTACTAGATTTAACTTCAAAAATTTCGCCACACTTACCACATTTGTATTCATAAATTGGCATTGATATTATGCCTTCCTATCAACAATTATCCATGTTTGATAGCTTCGTTTTATTTTATCTGGTAAAAATGGCCTATTTTCTGCACCACATTTTGGGCACTTTCCTTCATATGTTCCAGACATAAGGGCAGGAAGTTTCCCAAGTTCATGCTCCCAACCACTCCAATTACAATCTACGCATAAAACTGCATAACTTTTTCTTTTACCATTGTTTGTCGTTAAAGTTCGTATTTCTGCTTGTATTTTTGGGTATGCTAAATTAAATTCTAGTTCTAATCCTGCAGCCCAACAATCATTGCAAATATGATCGTATCCGCCAGGAAATTTACCTTTGCCAAATACTACACGAACATTTCCAAAATCTGCCCTAACTCCTGCTTTTGAGAGTGGCTTGTCATAATTTGGTTTGCCTTTACGCGGCCCAGACTTAAACAAAGCATATCCTGCAGAGTAACTACACTCTGAACAATCACGAACTCTAGAATATGTTAATCTAAGCTCTCCTTGGACTTCTGCTTCAGCTAAAATACGCCCAATCCAAGAATTCTCAGACAATTCTTGTTTACGCCGAATTTCACCAATTGCTTTCACAATTGAGGGAACAGAAGATCCTTCAAGCGAAAGAATTTCTTCATCAGTTAAATCTAATTTCATGAACTGTGCCATTTTAGTCTAGCCCTGATTCTCCACGAGCACGGGCTACTTTTTCAAAAGCTAAACATGCTTCTTCAAGTGTTTTTCCATGCGCAGAATAATTAAATTCCTTATTGCAAATTTCTACCCAACCATCTTCTGTACTAATAAAAATTAACTGAGTATCAGCATCTTCCCAATAAGTCATTTTCTTAAGCCATTTTGGAAAATCAAAATCAGCCATATTTACTCCTCTTTAAGCAAATATTGATTGTTCAAAACCTTAAAACTCAAGCGCCCTTTTAATTTTTCACTATACATTTCAGTCATAGGACGAACAACAATTCCTTCTCTTTGCTGTCCAGTTGCATATTTGCCTTCAGCTTTCTTAAGAAGCTCTTCCAATGTGTAATTGAAAGATTCGCCGTACTCAAGAACCGGAACAAATTTTAGTCCAAAACGCTCTACAACTCCCATTGCATTAAGAGAATCCAAATATTTCATATTTGTAATATCATACACGCTGAAAATAAACCAATCATGCTCTTTTAATCCAAGTTTGTTTCCTTGGATCTTTGGTCCACAAAGCTCTCCTTGAAATGCAAACCACGTACCTGCTTTTGCCATAGCCTCTGGCAGTCCATATTTTCTTGCAATATTCCAGTGCATATTGTCTGGCATATCTTTTATTGAAATATTTCTAGAGCAGACCTCAAATTCTCCGTCTTTAAAAGAAACCGTCATGGAACTTCCATCCACTTTTTCCGAGATATAAAATGGCTGCCCCTTCAATTCATCTAAACATCTAAGAGCAGACTGAATTTTTGTCTCATCGGTCTTTGGTACATAAAATGGAAAATTGCCTTTTGCTTGCAATGCCTTATACCAAACTGCTGCAGGCTCCCATTTCTTAACTCCAAGCAATTCCGTAATATCTAATCCTTCTTGAATTGTAAATTGCTGAGAGTTAAACTTTTTCAAGATAGAGAGTGGCATTGCAAGACCTTGAGAAAGTGTACCACGAAGTTTTACAGTCTTTACACGATACTTGTGCTTTGCCATAAATTCAAATTCAGGCAATTCTGGGAGTACAGAGTCCACTTCGAAAAAGCAGCAATAATCTCCCACTTGAAATTCATCTTTCATTGCAACAAGATTCCATCCCATGACGGTAATCTGTTCAAGAAAATCAGCACCCTCAATAGGCTTTTTTGCAAGAACCGTTTGAATTGAAGCTAATACTCTTTCTGCCATAACTTTTCTCCTCTATGCATTATTATATCTGTTTAGATTGAAAATGTAAAATTAATCTGCCCTTGGCTCGTATCTATTTCCAAAATGCCACATGTGGTTAAGTATTTCTTCCCTTTCATAGGCGCAGCCATCACACTGCTCATTGTCAGGATTTCCGTCAAATGGACCATCAACTTTGCAGCGAATAAACTGTGCTAAAAGAAAGCGCACATTTTGCCAAATTTCTTCGGGTGTACCACTACACAGACATTCAGAAACAAAATCTGAATAGGTGCCATCAGCCTCTTTTTTCTGACCATGTTGTTGATTGGTACCATTGCAAGAAGAGCAGATTATCTCATTCATGTCTGTACCTCAAATTCCACTTTTAATTTCTCATACATACGCTTTCGAGCATCTAAATTAGATTCTCGGGCTGAATTTTCTTTTTGCTTTGCTTTTTCTTGGCTATCCTGAAATGCTTTTTCTTGGGCCACTCGATATTCCTGTTGCCAATCTGGATCAGTAAAAGCATAAAGAGGAATTGAAAGTGAATCTGTCCCGCCACCGGAATAATATTCAACATAAATACCGTCTTCTGTATTGACATGAACCGAAGGATGTTTGTCCTTCACTGTCATGAAATATGTATAGCCAAAAACAGAGTTGTGAATCTCTTCAACCTCTTTAGCAGTAATTGGTGCAGTACTTTCAATAGATTCTAATACTGCGAAAAACTTGGTTAGATCTTCTTTAGTTAACATTTTTCTCAGCCTCAATACGATAACACATATTTTCTGGATAAGCTAAAAATCCATAAGTTTTTCCCAGATAAGCACCTTTGCACCTTTGTCCGCAAAAGGTATGTTGATAACCTCTACGCTTTCTCATGTCATAATCAGTCTTTCTAAGTATGAAAGACTGACGACATTGAAAACAAACTACAACTATTCGCTTTGAAGCCATAAAACAATCTTTGCACAAACCTGTACTTTGCTCCTTTAAACGATATAACAATTGAACTCCACAATGTTTACAATTTGGCATAGGTTCAATTTCAAAAGATGTTGGCAAATCTAATTCCACCAGAAGCTGCCGAACTCTTTCTCTTGAAATTCCAAGTTCTTCGGAAATTCTAATTGCTTTAGTGTCTGGATAATTCTTTCTGATAAGTGCGACCCTTTGCATATTCGTGTCGCATTCTTGCAATTCTCGCTGAAATCTTTTCTCGTGGTCTACGAAAATATCAGAGATCTCTTTCACCATATCTTTAGCAAAACTTACCATGTCTACACACTCCTTTTTTGATTTCTATCATACATCACAATTGCAGCAGCACTAGACAAATTCAAACATCGATTTGTATCAATTTTCACTCTGATCGTTCTTGGTAAACCCCATAAATCTTTTGGTAATGTTATGTTTTCTCCTCCAAAAATATAAACCGCTCTTTCAGGATGACTGAAAGTTTCAAGATTTCTTTCTGCATCAACTTCTAGCCCTACAATGAAACAATTAGACGGTAAAGATTCATACCATTCTTCAATATTTTTGAAATGAAAAATTGGAATGTGTTTAGCTGCATCTGTTGTGTCACTCGCTTGTTTTGTGTAATGTCTTCCTATAGTTGACAAAAAAGCTGCATTGAAATTATATGCAGATCTTACAATTCCACCCCAATTGGCTATCTTGCTTGGCTGATAAAGAGAGACTCCGAAATATCCTCTGCTATTCATATTATACTTTTCACCTTTTGAATTGTAAAATCGTGTCCTTGGCACATTGGACAAGTCGCCTTCTTATCTCTTACAAATGCTGGAACTCTTTGATACAATCTTTCAAAATCACAATTCTTACACTTCACGATATATTTTACTTGCTCTGGCAATTTTGTCATTGCAGCAAAGATTTCTGACGTCACTTTCCAGTGTAAGTCATTTCTCCATCTTTTTGGACTGATAACTTGAAGAGCTTTTTTAAATTCTTTACCGTGAAACCTAGTGACTTCTGTTCCGGTCCACACATGCAAAAAATGTGCAATCTCATGGCGAATTGCTATATAAGATTGTTTTTTATCCACTAGCAGCCATCTTTGCACCTCAATTCGCTTCTCACCTACGATGGCATAACCACCTTTATGAATTGAATATCCGGTGTCTCCTTGGTCTAAAAATGACAAAGCGATGATTGGATAATTAGGGAGGTGCTTTTTTTGAAGCCTAGAGAGATAATCTCTAAGAGACTTTTCTGAAACTTGCAATGTATTCTTCTCTACCCTGTGCTGAAATTGAATTTAATCTTGCAGCCTTATTTTCTGGACTATCTACATCGTCATCTGGAAACGCCTGGATTTTATAAGCATACTCTTCAGCCCATAAACTCCATGGAGCAATAAAATGGCCTGTTTGTTCAATAATAATGGTACTTGCATTCTTCCTTGCACAACCCTTTCCATTAGCATCTTCATAGCCAACAACAATGCCCATAGATTGATATGATCCTTTGTGTGGATCAACTGCTTCACAAGGATTTGCACCTCGATCTGCGGTTTTGGAGACCCCTATTCTGCTGTTAAAATACACTCATAAATGGCGGTCATGACGAGGATCGAACTCTAATCTTGTTCTTGCAAAGGACAGATCCTCCCAGTTGAACGAACTCCCCATTGGTGGCGGATCTGAGAGTTGAACTCAGCTCTCCTGGTTATGGGCCAGACGGATTACCGCTTTCCTCACCCGCTACAAACATATATTATACTAAATTGAAGAAAAAGTAAAACGCATTGATGAAAATAACAATTAGCAGTAGGTCTCAAACACGGGCAGGACAGCACCTAGAATAGTCGGAGAGAACAAGCAAGCACTTTTCAGTGTTACTCTACTACATGGACGGTTCTACCCAGTTTTGTAGCTAAAGTTCCTGCAAGTTTCTCTGCTTCTTCTCTTCCACGAGGATCTGGAAAAATGCCTTTCACCACTCCATCAACTCTTACTGCCCAGGAAGGTTCAGCAAAACGCCAACCCGCCTTCATGTCATCATGATTCATTAATGAAATAAAAACTGTACTCTCTTCTGTAGGAGGAGGCGATGACACAACTTTGGATTTAACAGCCGGAGGCGATTCAAACGAATATTTCTCTTGGAAGACTTTCTGTTTCATACTTTTCAGTCATTTTACTACTTTCCTTTAACTAATCTATTAATTCCTTTGTGGATCAACTATCAAATTTTTTAATCTATTACTACTTTTGGAGATGCCATTTAAATGTCCAGGCCTAACTTTTTAAGATCTTTTCCTGAAAGAATGACTAATTTCTCATTTGGATAATCTTTTTGAAAAAGATCCATTTTCTCTTTAGCGCCTGGTGATAAATATCCTTTTACTTCATGGTATTCGTTTATCTCCGGAAGATAAAAGTCTGGATAGTATCTATGTTCTGTACTTAGCAAAAATCCTTTTGGTTCATATTGCCAAATTATGCCTAAAGAATCTAAAAATTGTGCATATAAAATTTCCCAGCCGGAACGCATTTTTATAACTGTACCATTTTTACAGGTATACCGAAATTTTCTCCATCCAGAACACTGCATTCTTTTATTAACTGACTTTGTAGTTTGAGTATATTTACCGTGTTTCTGTTTCGTTTCAGCTATTTTTCTAGTTGTTTCAACAGAAGGTGCTCTACCAGTAAGTGCTGCACTAATTTTGTCTCTAACAATTCCTGACGTAATTTTGCCAGTTAATGCAAGAGATATGTTATGCTTGTGTGTCTCAGTTAAAGGTTTTCCTTTGAGTTTCAGCGATCTTTTTCTGTTAGATGCAAGAGATTGCTTTATTCCAGAGAGTAAAACTGCAGCAGCTGCAACTCTTTTATCTGTTTCCTTTGTTAATCCCTTATTCCAAGAAATATAGTTTACTCGAGAATTATGACCTAAAACAAATCTTTTTCCAGACTTAATTTCTGATCCACACCTGCACTCACAAAAATTTGGCAATCTAATTATCAAATCGCTCTATTTTATGTTTTCCACGTGCCTTTGCTTTTTCTTCAGCAGAAAGTTCATCTTCTTTCATGCCACTTTCATTGGTAATCCAAGGCTGAGAGTTTGTCTCTGGCTCAGGATTATCCCTTAAACTATCTTTTTCTTTTGGTTCAATATCTTCTGGCATACCTTGCTCTGTAAGAAGCTCTCTAAGATGCTTATTTCTACCATTATAATCCAATAACATTCTTTTCCCCGGAGAATCTAACTCTTTATTCTCCTTCTTTAGCCATTCTTTGAATAATCTAGTTGCCTTTCCCATTTGTATTTCTCCTTCGTCCTGCAGCTTTTCTCTTGCAGCACGTCTAACTTCAGCCTCTGTGAAAAATCCTTTTTCCAGTTTATTTAATCCAGGACACATTTTATCCATTCCCTCTTCCATGCTACAAATCTTGCATCTTGGATGTCCATTTTTGTGTGTCCATTCTGCGGCAACAAATTTATGAGGATTTTTAGCTTTTTCAGTCTTCTTGCTTTCGTTAATTCTCTCGGTCTCTTCTTCATAAGATATACTTTTTTGAAGATATTTAACTTTCTCTTTATCACTTAAATTCTTGAACTCTTTTGAAAGACGTTCAATTTCAGACATTGCAATATCGCCTAATTCACCAGAATCTCTATCAGCTTTGTTGTGTACTGTCACATATTCTAAAAATTCTTTGCTGTCGAAATTTGAATGCGCCTTAACAAATCTATTTATTGAATTGCTTCCAAAATCACAATATTTTTCATAATCTGATTTCTTTACATTCTCTCCCAATTTTGCAGGAAAAGAATGGGTTGCTTCAACTTGTATTTGAGGTGTTGACCAAATTGGAACCAATTGCATTTTATAAACTGGAATTGCATCTGAGACATCATATTTTACAATAACTGGCGTATTCTCAGGCAGCATTTTCTGTAACTCTAAGACAAGCATATCAATAATTGAATTATATTTGTCAGCTTTAATTATAACGGATGGAACTTCTCCTGAATTTTCTACATAAATTTGAGCCCCTGAAAAAGGAGATAATTCATCTTTAAAACTGGAAAGAATGGAGTCGAGAGTTGGCATAATTGATTCAGATTTAATAAGATCAAAGTTGGCCTGGCTGTTCATTCCACGTTCACAATTTTTCACAACCATCGCTTCAGTAGCATAACTATGATCTTCTTCAACTTCTAAATTAAATACTTTGCCATTATAAGAAATCTTTTCAATGTTAATTATTTTCGACCAAGAATTTCCAACAAATTCTTTAAGAACTTCTAAAACTTTATTTTTGTCAGAACGAAATTCTTTTTCCCATATTACCAAAGTATCATAACCGTATTGTTTAAAATGACGTATTCGAATTTCTGGATCATCGTCTTTATGCCAATAATCTCCAAAAATTTCTATAATTTTTTTCTTGCCATTAATATTAATAAAATCTGGGTTTCTTCCACCTAACACAACTTCACCATTACCTACATATTTCCATTCACCGCCAAAGTTTTTCGACAAGAATTCGTCAAAATCAGATTCTAGCTTATTTGAGCTAGCACCAGAATTTAAACGGTTTTGATGTAGCATAGCAAAATGTTTATTTGTAAATTCAGGGTCTTTGTATTGCTTTTCTCTTCTTCTTCCTAGTTCAATAGCCCATTTGTCTCCATTTATTTTGGTATAACCTTTTTTGTTTCCAACTGCAGAATATTTGCATATCTCATTACAAAAATTTCGCATATCTTTTTTTAATTTCTTAAATAAAGGCGACTTACAAAAATCACATTTTCCATACTCTATATGAGAAGACACCATTTGACCAATTTTCAATTGATCTGCAAAAATCCAAGAATAGTAACTTCCAGTATGCTGACCTCCAAAAGTCCAAGCTCGAACAGAATGATTGCATGTCAGCATCAAAGTTCTTCTGTCTTCAATAGTCACTTTTACTATATCTTCATCAATCTGTCTTTCAAATTTGTGAGTTACAGATCTCCATCTATTTTTGTGGGTATAGACTAAATCTCCAACCTGAATATCTTTAATTTCTTTTAATCCATCTTTTGTCCAAATTTTAGTTTCTGGAACCAAGCAGAGGGTAATTTCGCTCATCTCCATCTCTCGAACTTCTTTATATGAATTAGCCCCTTTTTGCATATCCTGCACATCCAATGCACTGCCTGCAATAGAATAACTTCTAAGATTGTGGTCTAAAACCTCTTGTGCAACTCTTTTTGCAATTCTTGTGTCCCCACGAATTTCCCCAAGCACCCATAACTGTTTATCATCAACTCCAGATGAAAAACATCTTAAATCTTTTGTCATGTACGCCGGCAAAATCCATCCAACTTTCACATCTGAGTGGAGGATATGCAAATTCCTGCCTCTGAAATTCGCCATGAATTTCGTAAAAGCATTATCCAAGGCTTCGGTCGTAATTAGATGTCCCTCTCTATCAATCATCTCAACCGATGCAGGACCACCAACTACAATTGGATGATTGTCCTCATTATCCAGCCCCAATTTCAATATCGTAGCTCTATATTGCTCATTATCAGGATAATATCTTGAAAGAGTTAGAAGTTCTGCAGGTGAAGAAAGTCCAGCCTTATAGAGCTTTTCATATTCTTTTATTGCTGGCAAAATTGCTTCTCTAGTTGTTCTTCCAACTTGAGTTAGCTCTTTTTCAATTAGAAAAACTGCATCGTCTGCTAAAAAAGTTGTGAAGTATCCTCTGTTGTATTGCCTAATTTGACTATTTTTTTCAAGTCCCGCCAATTTATCCAATTCTTCTTTCACAATTGAATATTCGGCATCAGGAAAAACTTGCTGGAGAACTTCATTTCCACCCGCATGAATCGCATGAGCAACAGCATCAATTGCAATTGCAGCTCCGAGCCTATCAGGAGAATCTTCTTTAAACCATTTTGCAAATGGAGTATCTTCTCCTAAAATTGCTTGCAAATCATCATAGAGTTTTAGAAGCTCTGTTGTTTCAGCTTTGCCATTAGCAAGAGCTTTATAGACCCTAATAAAACGAAATTCATTCAGCAAATTTACCTCTTAGTATTTAGCAGCATGAAAGTCCCCCGCTTTCATGTGCAAGCATTTCTCCCAAAGTTTTTATTTCCTCTTTTACATTTTCTGGCAGTGCAGTTTCTCTGGTTACACCCTCTTGTCCCATAAAATCCCAGAAATGCTTTGCGTCTGCTTCACCCAAACGCATTCTATTGATATCCTCCCATGAGAAAGCAGATAAAACACCGGGGAAATCATTATGGCCTCTCCAAAGAAATTTGATAAGTTTTTTATTAATAGCTCGCTTGTAAAGCATCTTTGTTGGTGGACACTCAACCATTCTGTACAAACTACAGACAAAATCATCTGAATAATATCTAGATTTTCCTTCTTCCAGCTGCACTTTTTCTATTACAGCAAATTTAGCCCACAAAAATTGTATGAGATATTTATTGAAAACACTATTTTCTTTTGTGTTAAATTTTGCTAATTTCCAATTGGAATATGCTTGTTTTTGCTTTAACAGGTTAGTCTTAATTTTTTCAAATAAACTAATTTTCAAAACAAATCCAGGATATTTTTGTCCTCGTGGCACATTATGCGGCATCTGAGCTTGTACTATTTTTTCTTGGACACTCTCGCCAGTTGAACTAACTACACTTTCTGCATCTTTGCCTACCATTTTAGGCTGAATAGTATTTTTGTCTATAACCATTGCTCTAAACTCCTTTACACTCTTACTACTTGACTTTGTCCACATTTTGGACACATAACAATATTCTGAACATCTTTACGAATCCATTTTGACAAATGCCCGTAGAAATTGCATTTATTGCATTTGAGATACATTGTTTTGAAACCATGCAATTGATGCTGGCGGAGAAAGTCGCGGCCCATCAGATGGTTCTAATTCATCAGAAATAGCATAAACACTACCAAGTAAATTTTGCAATCTCAAATATTCTTGTTTAGCTTTAAGAGCGTCTTCATTTGCAAAATTAGCTAAATCCTCTTTCTCAGTCCAAATTTTACAAGCTTCTTCAACTTTCTTTTGCAACTCAATCACCATTTTCACATCAGTCATCATTTCAGTTCTCCTTTTTACCTCTTCAACTCTGCAAAGAATCCCTTTCCAACAAATTTATCTGCAATTCCATAATCAATTGTTTCTTGTGCATTCATCCATTTTTCATATTTAATATGCTGAAGAAGTTTTTTCTTTGTAACTTTGCCTGCACTATTCTCCACAAGAATATCTGCAAGACGATCTCTTGTTTTATTAAGTTCTGTAGACTGAATTGCCATCTCCTCGGAATTCCCAGAAGCTTGGCCAGAAGGAAGATGAAGCATAACTCTTGAATTCGAATAAATATATCTGTGTCCTTGCTCGCCAGCAGAAAGAAGAACTGCAGCCATTGAATAACAATTTCTTCCAATAGTATAAACTGGGCAACTTACAGTTTTTATTGCATCATACAAATTCAATCCATCATCAACACTTCCACCCTCGCTATCAATTACAAGATAGATCGGGGATTTTGGATCATAAGAATCCATTGCAAGCATTGTGTCTGCAATATATGAAGGGCCAAAAATATCTGTTCTCATAGGCATTCCATAGATTGCGCCATAAAGGAAAAGAATCCTTTTATTTGCCAAATATTCATGGGGCAAAATCATCTGATCGCTTCTCATGCCATCTTTTCTTGCTCCAAAAAAATAATGCATTTCTTATCTCCTTTCAACTTAATTGTGATTGCATTGATAAGTTATTGTGTCATTCCATGCTGTCGAGACAGTTGATACTGTAGTTGATATTTGATAAGGCCAAATTGTCGTTGGCTGAGGATAAGTTATATTTGGAAATTGGTATGTATAAAAATGAGTTAATCTACAAGTTCCCCATTCTCTCGAACATTTCTTGCAATAAGTCAAATCGCAAGTCTTACAATACTTCATTTCTTCATGCAAACATTCATCGTGATCGTGCACATTTACCATTTCACTAGACTCCTTATTCTGCCTAAAAAATTCAGCTTGTTCATCCAATGCTTTTGCTATTTTTCCAGCTGGAAAATTATATTTATCGTTTTTGTTTGCGCCAACAATTGCATCATAAGCATCGTGAAAATTTTCAAATAGGGGAAGTTTCATTTAACACCCTTAAAATAGCCTTTAGTCCATCATACATTTTTTCTTGAATTAATCTTTTTGTGCTATCTAATTGTTTTCCTGGTGGAATTGCAGCTTCAACAATAGTTAAAACTCCTCCCACCATTCTTTTGCCCTCTCGCTGAATATCAAGCTGTGTTGGTGTGTACACAGTCTCTGATTCTGGCCCAGCACCTAAATGCTCTTTTCCATCATCTAGTACAAATTCTTGTTTTCGTGGTACTGCCATTTCTATGCTCCTTTTTCCTACAATCTAATCTGTTTTAGTGCCCATTCTATATCTTTATCCATGTGCACAATTTCTTGCTTAGCAGCCCTGGACAGATATGCTTGCCCAGGACGTTCAGGTTCAGCCTCTAAAACTCGAAAGATCATTGGACCCCTTTCAAATTTGGTAATTTTTGGCCTAAAACCAATCAATCTCTTATCATGATATGTTACATCATGTGCAGGAACTAAAGTTGCAGGAACATGAGTTCCATTCTTTGTAACATATGCCTTTCGCTTATATTGTTTGATATGAACTGTTTGATCGCCAGAATATGGAGTTCTTGGATTTCCGAATTCTACCTTGGCGGCATAATTCGCTGCAAAACCCACTTCTATTCCAGTTTCAAGCTCTTTAGTATAGCCACTTTTGGCCAGCATGCCAGTATCTCTCGGAACAAAACACCGTTCTGTGGCAGAGGCTGTGGAAAAAATTCTTTCTCCTGTCCGCCGAATGCCCTTTATTAAGGCCTCTCTAATAGCTGCTTTTAACTGCTGTTGATTTATTGGCATAACTTAATTAAAATCTAGAATATTTCTAATTATCCTTAATTTCTCAGAAGGGTATTCTTTCTGGAATAAATTCATCTTTATTTTTGCATAAGACGCTAAATATCCTTTAATTTCATGCCACTCATTCAGTTCAGGAAGAAAAAAATCTGGAAAATAACGCTTTCCATTGCTTAATTTGAATCCTTTTGGCTCATATTGCCAAATAATGCCTAAAACATCAAGATGCTCTGCATAAGAAGCTTCCCAAGTAGAACGCATTTTGATAATTGTACCATCTGTAGAAACATATGGAAATCTTTTCTTTCCAGAATTTTTCATAATATTCTTTATAATTTCATCATCTCGTTCTTTATACCTGTTTCTTTGAGCTATAGACATAGTCTGTTTCAGGTTTGCTGATAATTTTTTTCCTAATTTGTTGTGTCCCTGTACAAAACTTCTTCTACATATTCCTCCACAGCCACACTGACATAAATTTGATTTCTTCTCTGTCCCTTCTACTTTTTTTCCTTTGTTCCAAGGATTTTTGCCTATATGTGACTCAGACATCAGTTTTCTAGTTTCTAAACTCGCAGACTTTCCAATATGTGCAGCAGACATTTTTGCAATTGTTTCTTCTGAATGATGCAGTCCTTTGTGAGACGCAGATATTTTAGCAATTGGGGTAGCAGAAAGCAAACGTCCCTTACTGCTATGGCCTTGAACAAATCTTTTTTTGCACATTTGGCCGCAACTACATTCGCATTTATTCTCTTTCAGCATCTCTATTCTAATTATATACTACCCACCCACAACACCCTCATTAATTTCTGCTGAAGGATATTTAGACATATCAAAAGCATCACTAAATCTCAACTCCCATTCAAGATGTCCTTCTGCAGCCTTTAAATCTTCCAGTGCAATGGTTTCCCTCTCTTGAAGCCAATCTGCTTGCATTTTTCTATCTAAAATTTCCTGTTCGTCTTTCGGCTTTCCTAATTTACCCAACTGCTTTTTATCGTGTTGAACTTGTGACAGATTTTCTATACAGATACCTCGCTGCTTTTTTAGATAAATTAAATCTGGGCTTGATTGAGGCGTAATATCTTTTGCAACTTTCTGCCAAGTATAAGGAGTAGATTTAATCATCTATTTCTCTCCTTTTATAAACTCATACACCCTGTCTGCGCAATCTTCGCAAAGAAGAAAATTCCACTGATCTCCGTCTTTTCTAGACCCATATCCCCACCCTGCAATGAATTGTGCAAATTCATAAAGGCCACCTGAAAAAGAAGATTCAACTTTGCAACTTTTCCCACAACTATCACAAAGTATATCTATCAGGATATCCTCTTCAATCTGCTGTTTTTCATAAATTTCTGGCATTAATTTAATACTTCCTTAATATGAATTTAATCAATCCTTAATATCTTGAGAATAGAATTATATTTTATAGGAGGAAACATGATTGCATACATCGCTTTAGCTTCTTTTGTCTGTCTTTTCTTCATATGGGCAATTTTGCTGACTAAAATCATCAGACACTAGCTTCAACTTTCTTAGGTTTGTAATTCCAATTTGGAATGCTGTTTTTAAAATGTGTATTCATTTCTCTATATTTGGGAGCATCAATTACAATCATACTTCCAAACTTGCCGTCAATGAATTGATTAACTTTGTCTAAATTCAATACACCTTTCCATGCTCCCTTTACTTCAATAAACACATCAAAAACAAGAATGTAGAAATAATGATTTGAAGTTTTTATCTGCACAATATTATTTAGCGGAAACAGGATTACTGTCTATCCAGACATTTGGAAGTGCATCAACAAAAGAATTATTACTATTATCATATTTAGAAAGAAGAACCGTTTCTTTTGAAATTATTCCATACCGCGGATGCACGTAAAGTAAAATCTGTTTTGGCAAAGAAGCCGCATGAAGCTTGGCAAGTGAGAACTCGTCCGCCCCTTTCATGGTGCCACAAATATATGCTTCTCCTGTTCCAATATCAATTTCATCAACTCTATGAAAATGCCCTAAAATAACTGAATCAAAATATGAAGCAAAGGTAGATATCAATTCAGAACTCGTCACACCTCTATCTGCTAATTTTAGAATATCTTCTTCAAGGCCTCTTCTGAATTGCAAAACCTGCCGCATTTGTCCAATCGCTCTTACAATTCCATAGGCAGGAAGAGAAGATCCGCCCCAACTTTTGATTGAATCTCCATGCATCATCAAAATATTCTTACCTTCCACTTGGAAAACATGCATAAAACTCTTCGGGATCTCAAATTTAATATTCTTTTGATTTCTACAAAACGCAGCACACCATTGAGACAGCATATAATCATATGAAACATAAATTTCTTTTGCAGGTGGTTTCTGTGTCATTCTTCCATGATTTCCAACAACACAAGGCACAGTTATCTCTTCAAAATACTGAGACAAATATATCAATGCTTGAGAAATTAAATTTGCACCTCTAATCATTTGACCAACTACATTATCTTCGTTAGTTTTCATCAATTCAAGATGGATATCCCCTGAAATTAAATCACCGATCAAAGGGACATACAATCGTGGAACATCTACATATGTTTTCCGCAATTGAACAAGTTTTACAACCTGCTCGGTCCAGCCACGGAGTCTTCTATTGAAAATTTCGAAATTGTACTCATTAATTCCGGCCATTTCCTGTCTAGAAACAACTTCACCAAGATGTAAGTCGCAAAGAGGTGCAATTGCAGATTGGGGTGTCGTAGCTTCTACATGCAGAGGTTTATAAATTACCTTCACAGCAGGAATTGCATTTGT
>ERZ1292629.260-Hain-H43-01um-R1-260-length-56708-cov-6_pt1 | contig 56708 bp, 54 predicted proteins | sample MGYA00564399_ERZ1292629 | MGnify/ENA primary metagenome ERZ1292629 (study PRJEB36523, sample SAMEA6512636) | groundwater metagenome | collected 2019-01-08 | study: AquaDiva: Metagenomics assemblies of 32 groundwater samples
TAATTGAACTGTTAATTTCGTATCAGGCGTCGTCGTCCCGATGCCGACGTTGCCGCCGTTCCCTCCGGCGCCGGTGGTAACGTAGAAGATGGAGGCCCCGGCCTGGTCGGCCACGTTCAGGGCGGCGGCGGGCGATTGTGCTCGCTGTTGCACCGTCAGCCGGGCGAAAGCGGGCAGGGTCGTCGGCACGCCGTAGTTGCTACCGATGACCACGTTGGTGGTGCTCGCCACCCGCATGGCCTCGGCCGCGCCGGTGACGAACAATATATTCCCCCCACCGGCATTGTCGGCAGCGATGAGAACGCCTTTCTGCGCCTCGGTCGTGCCGTTCACCGAGATGATGCCAGGCATGCTGTAGGCCGCGCCGAGGCGGAGCGTGCCGGCGCTCGCCTCCGCGTTCGTGATATGAAGCTGTCCGCCGGTGATATGAAGTTTGGAGGCGCCATCGACGCCCGCCCCCGGCGTCACCGTTCCTATCCCTATGCGGTCATTGAGCGTATCGAACGAAAGATGTGGAGTCGTCGAAGTGGAAGAGGTGGCGAAGGCGAAGGCGTTGACCACGCCGTTCTTCAAGGTGGAGGTGGCGAAGTTGTTGAAGATGAGGTTCCCGGCGTTGAAAGTCAGGGTGTCGCCGACGGCGTCGCCCACGGTGAGGCCGTTCTCAACGGTGAAGGAGGCAGCGGTGGTGGTGGAGAGCGAGGTGGCGCCAACGGAGGTGAGGGAATTGACGAAGAGGTCACCTTCGGCATCAACCAGCATTTTGACGGAGTCACCGACGGCAAGGCCTAGGAGGTTGGTGTCGGCGGCGGCGCTTGCGGGGTTCACGTAGAGGGTGGCGTTTGAGGCGGCGGAGTTCGCGACGCCGGGCAACCAAGTGCCGAAGGTGTGGGCCTGGGTCGGTATGAGCGCGGCGATGAACTGATTGGTGGCGGTGGTGGTGCCCGAGATAGTGAAAAGATTATTATTCGCGCTGAAACTGCCGGTTACGGTGAGATTGCTCAGGGTCGTAGCACCGGCCGAGAGAGTGGTTACCGAAAGGTCATTGAAAGAACCGCTTGTGCCTGAAACAGAGCCGGCGAAAGAAGAGTTGGTGATGGTGGAATTTGAGACGGAGACGCTCTGGAGTGTGTCTATGCGGCTTACGGGAGCGATGTTGACGAAGTTGGCGGAAGCGGGAAAACCGCTCTGGGAAGTTAGTCTGTACATTTCGGAGCGCAGGGCGTTGGACAAGATTTCCAGGTCTTTGGGGGTGACGGCGGATTTTTCAATAATTCTCTCTGTGATTTTTTGAGAAGACACCGTACCGACAACCGCTGTCGTCTTTTCTTTCTTAAGTTTTTCAAGCTCTATTTCCAAAGCAGTTACTTTTTCTTTTGTTTCCCTGCTTTCATCCTGCTTGACGATAATGGTGGGAGGAACCAGCATGTCGCCAAAGAAGAATGAGGAGAGGGCGTCGCCGGCTTTTCTGAAAACTCCGGTAAAGCCGTCGTAGGCGGAAGAGAGAGTAAGTGCTGAGGCGAATTTGCTCCGCGCCACCTCGCTTACGGCGTCTCGCCCGAGTGGCCGTTCGGTAATTGGGATACCCCCGGTTACGACAAGATAGCTCGTGAGCGGAACAAGGAGCGCTACCGTAAGCGCAATCATTTTTGGCTCAAGCCCGCGAAAACGAAATGGTGAAATTATTTTTTTCGCGGCGAATGAAGTTTGAACAGTTGCGTCATTATTTTTTTTATCCAGCAATTTTTTCGCCGCCATAATTTTCTGCGCGCCGAAACCTTGTTTGCCGTTTTCTTTTTGATACGAAAGGAGAGAGTTTTTTTCTACGTACCAAAGTTTGCCGACTTGCTTGGCGGTTACCTTGCCGGAACGGCAAAGCTCCCCGATGTAATCATTGGAGTATTTTGTGAGGCGCGCGGCGACTCGACCGGAAATAAATTTTTCTCCGGACGATGTGTTGGTAATTTGCGGGGCGTTGATTTTTTCTCTTTTTTCAAGCGGCGGCAAAAAACCTGTATCCCCTTCTATTGATGCCATCGCCTTTTGGCGGGAAGCTTTTTTCGCCGCCATAATTTTCTGCGCGCCGAAACCTTGTTTGCCGTTTTCTTTTTGATACGAAAGGAGAGAGTTTTTTTCTACGTACCAAAGTTTGCCGACTTGCTTGGCGGTTACCTTGCCGGAACGGCAAAGCTCCCCGATGTAATCATTGGAGTATTTTGTGAGGCGCGCGGCGACTCGGCTTAAAACATACTTTTCGCCGTTGACAGAAATTTCTTCAGCAACCATTTAGGTTGCTTAAATTATACCTTGATAATCTTCAGTATTTTGCCGAGAAATGCTTATAAAATGTGGATAACCCGACACCCGAGACAAAAATATTCTCTTGTTTTTTTAAGATAATTTTATTTGTGTTTATAAAATTTAATCCGAGTTATTAACCGAGTTATTGATAAATAAGGACTTAATAAGAGATAATTCTATGTTTCACAAAACAATCCCCCACCCTTTGCTCAAAGGTAGGGGTAAAAATTGTCTAAAAATGATGCCCTTAATTAACTCTATTTTCAGGCGCTCCCCCGTCCAAAAATTGAATTATGTTCTTTGCCGCCAGCTCCGCCATCTTTACCCTCGTTTCAAAAGTAGCAGATGCAATATGCGGTGTAATTATGACATTGGATAATTCTTTAAGCCCGGGAGAAAGTTCCGGCTCGTGTTCAAAGACATCAAGCGCCGCACCGGCGATTATTTTTTCTTTAAGAGCGGAGACGAGCGCCGCCTCATCTACAACCGGTCCGCGCGAAGTGTTCACGAGATACGCGGTCTTTTTCATAATTTTTAAACGAGACTCGTCTATCAAATGAGTCGTTGTCGGGAGAAGCGGAACATGGACGGAAACAAAATCCGCTTCTTTTAAGACTTCTTCCGGCGTTGCGCGGAATGATGCGCCGTAATTTTTTTCTATTGCGTCATTTCTTTTAACGTCGTAATAAATTACATTCATGTCAAAACCGCGCGCGCCGTGATGCGCCACGCGCGAACCGATTCTTCCGGCGCCTAAAATCCCCAAAGTTTTTCCCGTGAGGTCGGTCCCCAAAAGAAGCATCGGTTCCCAGCTTTTGAATTTACCGGCGCGGGTGTAGGCATCACCCTCCACTATGCGAGCGGCAATTGCCATCATGAGAGCGAAGGCATGTTCGGCGACCGTATTGGTCAAAACCTCCGGAGTATTCGTTATCGTTATCCCCCTTTTCTTAGCCTCTTCAACATCCATGTTGTTGTACCCAACGGCAAAGTTTGCGAATATTTTTGCGTTTGGCGCGGCGTTAAAAACATCGGCATCTATTTTGTCGGTAAGAAGCGACAGCACGGCATCATATTCTTTTTTATTAAGAGCGGAAATAAGTTCTTCTTTTGAAAGAACTCTGTCTTCAGGATTTACGTCCACTTCATGTCCCCCGTTGCGAAGCATGTTCAGCGCGGATTCAGGAATAATTCTTGTTACATATATTTTTTTCATAAAAATAGTTTTTAGTTGTTAACTTCTTTTATTAAACAATTCATAAAATCTCTTGTAATTTAAAGCTATTTTATCTATCGTCTCCTCGCGCGAAATTTCTCCCTTCTTGAAATCAAGAAGTGGTTTCAGAAACACAGTTCTGCCTACGGCAAAACCGATTATCCCTTTTACCCCTCTCCCCGCCTCTATCCATGAGGCTACGCGCGATTCATCTTCTCCGCGTCCGAGTATTATAACTCCGACATCTTCGCGCTCGCCCGTGCGTGCCTGCGAAACCGCATTTTCGTAATCAGGCGCTTTTTCCATTCCTTCTATCTTCCACACATCCGGCTCTACTCCCGCATCCTGAAATTCTTTTATCAGCCGGGCTATAAGAAGGGGGCGCATTTTGGCATCATACATGTCTCTGCCGCCGGCATTTTCAACGTCACTTTCAATGGGCGGAACAATGGGTTCAATCAAAAATTTATATCCATTTTCGTGGGCAAAACGCGAAAGTTCCTTAAGGCGGGAAAGTGAATATGAATTATTTGAGGCGTTTCCTCTCGGGTTATAGCGGACAAGAGCTTTGACGAATACCGGCTTAACTGAATTTATGTGAGCACCAAAATCCTCATGTTCAAACTGGAATTCATCGGTTCCGCTTTTCTCCGCGGTAAGGCAGGTTATATATCCTTTCTCGTTCGCATCGCGCAATATAGATTCGCCATATTCGCCGTCAACGAGAATGGCGGCGCTATCTTTGGGAACACCGAATTTAAGGGCACGCTCAAATGCTTCGTATATAACCTGTTTTAGAGCGCTCATCTCGCCCTTATCTTTTCCGCCAATCTCCCCGGAAATACCTAGAAGGTCTTTGGCAAAAGAGGTACGGTGGTCAAACGGCAGTATGTAGAGTGGCTTTGGGTATCCGAGCGGCATATTGGGAAATTATAACATGCTGGGATGCTATAATACTTGGTATGAATTTAGACTTTATAGCCATCGGCGACATAACAACGGACGCCTTTATTAGGCTAAAAGACGCCGAGGTTCACTGCAACATAAACCGCGAAGATTGCCAATTATGCATGGATTTTGGGACAAAAATCCCTTATAAATCCGTAACCGTCGTTCCGGCCGTAGGCAACAGCCCCAATGCCGCCGTTGCGGCGGCACGTCTTGGCCTTAAATCAGGGCTCTACGCCAACATGGGAGACGACGAGAATGGTAAATCCTGTCTTGATTCGCTAAAAAAAGACCGGGTTAATACGGACTATGTGGCGGTGCACGCCGGCAAGCCGACAAACTACCACTACGTTCTTTGGTATGAAGACGAGCGCACTATACTCATAAAACATGAAAAGTATGATTATAAACTTCCGTTCCTGGGTTTGCCTAAGTGGATATATTTAAGCTCCGTGGGAGAAGGCGGCGCTTCCATACACGATGAGCTCTCAAAATATCTTGACGACAGAAAAGAAATAAAACTCGCTTTTCAGCCCGGAACATTCCAAATTTCTCTCGGTTATGAAAAATTGAGAAAAATATACGCACGGACGAATGTTTTTTTCTGTAACATCGAAGAAGCCAAAAAAATATTAAAAACGGAGGAAACGGATATACAGCGCCTTTTGGAAAAATTAAAAGAGCTAGGACCGGAAATAATCGTCTTAACCGACGGGAAAAAGGGCGCATATCTTCATTATGAAAAAGAAGTTTTCTTTATGCCCCCCTACCCCGATCCCTCTCCGCCATATGAACGCACCGGCGCCGGTGACGCGTATTCTTCAACTTTTGTCGCGGCGCTCGCTTTGGGTAAAACGCCGCTTGAAGCCATAACCTGGGCGCCGATAAACGCGATGTCGGTAGTACAAAAAATCGGCGCGCAGGAAGGACTTCTTTCGCGCAAGGAATTGGAGAAACTTCTCAAGAACGCGCCAGAAAATTACAAGCCGGAGATTATCATTTGAACAACAAAATAGCTAAATAACAAAACAGTCGAACGTAAAAATAGCTGAAGAATATTTTGCTATCCTACTGAATCCTTCCCAGCAACTTTTTCGCTTTCTTTTTTATGTTGTCCACCCCCATTCCGTAATGCTCTATCAACTCTTCGGGCGCGCCGGATTGTCCGAATTTATCTTCCACTCCTATAAACTCCATCGGCACCGGATGACGCGCGGAAAGAATCTCCGCCACGGCGCTTCCCATTCCGCCGGCTATCTGATGCTCCTCTACCGTAAGAATACCGCCGGAATTTTTCGCAAATTCAACTACTGCTTTCTCGTCTATGGGCTTTATGGTTGATAGTTTGAGTATATTTGCATAAATCCCTTCACTCTCCAGCTCTCGCACCACCTCAAGCGCTTTGTAAAGAAGCGCGCCGCACGCGATTATACCCAAAGAGTGGCGGGATTTTTCTTTGCCGTGCCAGACGATTTCCGCCTTGCCTATTTCAAAAGAAGTAGCTTCGGTTGTGATAATGGGAGTTTTTTCGCGCGCGAGGCGGATGTAAACCGGTCCGACCATTTTCGCCGCGGCAATCGTGGCCTTCTTCGCTTCAATGGCGTCGCACGGGGCAATAACCGTAAGCCTCGGCATAACCCGCATAAGAGCGATGTCTTCAATTGCCTGATGAGTCCCGCCGTCGGGCCCGACGGAAACGCCGGAATGAGAACCAATAATTTTCACATTGGCGTTGTTGTATGCGATTGTCGTTCTTATCTGCTCCCAATTTCGACCCGGGCTAAACATCGCGTATGAAGTGATAAATGGGATTTTCCCCATCGCCGCAAGGCCGGAAGCAACCGCCGCCATATTCTGTTCCGCGACGCCCATTTCCACGAATCTCTCCGGGAATTTATTTTTAAACAAATGCATCTGCGTTGACTCGGTAAGGTCAGCGCACAAGCCCACCACATTTTCATCGGCCTCGGCCGCCAAAAGAAGCCCTTCGCCGAATCCTTTGCGAATGGGAACTTGTTCGACATCTTCGCCGAATATTTTCGGATTAAGTTTTAATTCAGAATTTAACATTAAAATAGGAAAACAGCAAAATAATTAAATATTCTCTCTATGAAAAATCATCTTTGACAGCATTTTTATTACTTCTAGCAATAAATTATGTAAAGAAACTGCTTCATCGTTGGAGATATAACCCAGCCTTTTAGAAATTTCTATTTGAGTTTCCAGTTCTTTCGACGACGCAAATGAGATTCTGTAAAAATGTGTTTTATCTTTTTTCATTATTCTAGCATACCCCTCTGCAATATTTGACGGTACCGAAATTGACGCTCTTCGCATCTGAGAACTTAAGCCGTACATTTCACTATCCGGAAATCCACGAGTTATTTTATATATATGCTCAACTAGTTCCATTGCTTTTTGCCAAACAATCCATTCCTTATAATCTTTCATTTTATTAACTATTAGGTTACTCGGCTATTTGATTATTCCGCTATTCAACTATTCATGTTCCGATTTTATTTTCCCACCGAGTGTGCGCAATTCCTTAAGCGCCATTTGTCCCTCTTCTTTATTTGGCGGCTTGCCGTGCCAAGTAAAATCCCTTTCAAATTCTTTAACTCCTTTTCCCGGAATGGTGTGGGCGATTATAACGGACGGTTTTTCAAAAACCGCCTTCGCCTCCCCCACCGCTTCATCTATTGAATGGAAACTGTGCCCGTCTATTTCTTGCACATGCCAGCCGAATGCTTCCAATTTTTCGTGAAGCGGCTCAAGAGGCATAACGTCCTCGGTAAAACCGTCTATCTGAATATTGTTGCGGTCAATAATCGCTATTATATTGTGGAGCTTCTCCTTGGAGGCCAGCATCGCCGCTTCCCAAGTGTTACCAGCTTCAAACTCTCCGTCCGACATAAGGCAGTAAATAAATTTGGAGCTGGATTTTCCGTAATCCATTCTGTTTGCAAGCGCCATGCCAACAGCTTGAGAAAGCCCCGAGCCAAGCGGACCGGAGCTCGTTTCAACGGTTGGGAAAAAATCACGATGCGGGTGGCCTTGCAAGGGGGAGCCAAACTTGCGCAAAGTCTTCAATTCCTTTACCGGAAAATAACCGGCATGAGCCATTGTTGCGTATAGCACCGGACAAATGTGGCCATTTGAAAGAACAAGCCGGTCGCGGTCTGGCCAAGACGGAGAGCGCGGATTGTGTTTTAAAAGATGAAAATAGAGCGCTGTAAAAATATCGGCCATGCCCAACGGCCCAGCGGTATGTCCAGAACCTGCTTCAAGAAGCATTTCAATTACCGACTGCCTTATGGCGTTTGCGGTAAGTTCAAGATTTTTTATTTTTTCGTCAGTCAGATACGGCATTTTTAAGATTTATAATCGCTTCTTTCGGACTAACGCTTCCGAAAATTGAGGAGCCGGCGACAAGACGGTTCGCTCCGGCTTCCACAAGTTGAGACGCAGTATCAAAATTAACTCCTCCGTCAACACTTATTATAAGGTCAGGATACTCCGACCGCAATTTTTTTATGCGCGACAAAACTCGCTCATCGAACGGCTCGCCCTGGAATCCGATGCGGGCAATTCCCATAAGCTGCACGAAATCCGCTTTCTCCCTGAACTGCGAAACGGATTCAAGCGGAGTTTCATTTCCAAGAGCGACGCCCGCCTCGGCGCCGAATTCCTGCGCCTCGTTTATCAGAGAGATAATTTCTTCCTGCGGGGCGCTTTCAATGTGGAAAACGAGACGCGCGGCGCCGAGGCGGATAAGCCCGCCCGCAACCTCTTTCGGATTTTTCGCCATGATGTCAAATTCATAATTAAAATCCCTCCAATGCGGCAACTCCCCTTCTTCCGCAACGCGCACGGAAAAATCCTGCCAATCGCTGTACGGAAAACTTTTATTCGGCACGAAAAATCCGTCCATGGAATCAATCTGTATAAAAGGAACGGCGCCGCGAAGCGGCGCTACGGCCGAGGCGAGCTCTTCAAGAGTTCCGGGCATTACCGCGGGGATGATTTCGGTCATAAGAGTAAGTTAGTAATGTAGTAATATAGTACTAAAATAAGAGGAAAAATATATTATTGATATGCATTCCATACTTCATTACTTCATTACTTCGTTATTTTCTCGTCTATCTTCCTTATTCTCCTCACATGCCTTTCATCGCCGCCAAACGGAGTCTCTAAAAATGTTTTTACCGCTTCCATCGCTTCTTTCTCGGTTACGAACCGCGCGCCTAAAGACAAAATATTAGCGTTGTTGTGTTCGCGCATTTTTCTCACCGCTTCAAGTGCGCCCCCATAATAAACACCTGCACGCACCCCTCTCACCCTGTTAGCAACCATGGCTTCGCCCTGCCCGGAACCGCCCATGATAATGCCGATACCTTCACCGTTCGCGACACTCAAAGCGACCGGCGCCATAAAATCCGGATAATCGTCTCTTTCATTAAATTCAAAAGGCCCTTTATCTATCGCCTCATGGCCAAGAGAAAATACGAAAGAAATAATTTTTTTCTTCAGTTCAAATCCGGCGTGGTCGGAAGCGATGAAAATCCGCATAAGTGAGTAAGGAAGTAAGTTAGTAATTAAGTAATAATTAAGTGGCCTTACGTGGTTTATATATAATGTAGTTTAGCATCTGCATAACTTCCGACAATAAACCATTTGCTCTTGAAAAATCAAAGCCTTTTATCAAGTCCAGTCTTTTGACAATCTCAATCTGAGTTTCTAATTCTGTACATGAACCAAAAGATATTTTTAGAAAATGATGAAATTCATTCCTGCTTTTCCTTCCATATCCTTCGGCTATATTGGACGGGATGGAAACGGCCGCTCTATGCATTTGTGATATTAATCCATACTGCTCTGTCTTTGGCAGTTTTTCCGTAACTTTGTAAATTTCAACGGTTAATTCAATCGCCCGCTGCCACACGGTCAACGTTTTATAGGTCTTATTTTCCATTTATTATGGGGTTTCCAAATTATTTCCTTACTTGCTTATTGGGCTTCACAAATATTCTCCGGCGCGAACAACATGCTCCACCAGAGTATTGGCGTAACCGATTTCATTGTCATACCATGCCATAACCTTCACTAGATTATTCCCAACAACTTTTGTTAGAGACAAATCGGCGATTGAAGCGTGAGTATCGCCCACTATATCGGACGAAACAAGCGGTTCTTTTGTTACCGTAAAAATTCCTTTCCATTTTTCATCGGTTGCGGCGCGTTCAAGAATTTCATTTACCTCTTCTGCGGTAGTTTCGCGTGACGATATAAAAGTAATGTCCGCAATAGAGCCGGCGACAACCGGCGCGCGCACGGCAATACCGTCAAACTTTCCGTCAAGTTCGGTTATTGCTTTTGTTACCGATACGGCCGCCCCTGTGGTTGAGGGAACGAGATTAACCGCACCGGCGCGGCCGCGGCGGAAATCCCGCGCGTCAGGCCCGTCAACAATTTTCTGCGTGGCGGTGTAAGCGTGAATCGTATTAAGAATTGCTTTATCAACACCGAGTGCTTTATGGAGTATCGCAAGAACCGGGCTTCCGGCATTCGTGGTGCAAGAGCCATTTGACGAAATCTCGCAAGTTCCGAGCTCACTATCATTCACCCCCATTAAAATAGTTTTCCCCCCATTTTCATCTTTCGAGGGGGCGGTTATGATAACGCGCCTGGCTCCGGCATCAATATGAGCGCGGGATTTTTCATAACTTTCAAAAATCCCCGTCGACTCCACCGCGATATCAATTCCCAATTCTCTCCACGGAAGTTTTGCGGGGTCGCGCTCGCTTAAAAAAATTATTTTATGCCCATTTATTGAAAGAAACGGTTTATCGCCGCTACCGCTAGACTGATTTTTCGCTTCTATTTTAAATTCACTCTTACCATACACCGAATCGTGACGGAGAAGATAGGCGATGTTGTCTATATCGCCGATATCATTTACCGCCACAACCTCTATCTCCGGCCGTGCAAGCGCCAATTTAAGGAACGCTCTGCCGATTCTACCCAACCCGTTTATTGCGATTTTTGCCATTTTTTTTGTTTTTCCCATTATACCCTTAATCCAAAAATTCCAAGGGCATCCCTTGGAATTTTTATTTCAGCAGTTTCTCAATAACCAAACTTAGGGCCTGCGGATTGGCCGCGCCGCCACTCTCTTTCATCCCCTGCCCGATTAAGAACTTAAGAGATGATTCCTTGCCGGATTTGTACTCGGAGACCGCCTTCTGATTATTTTCAATAACCTTTTTAGCTATTACATTAAGCCAAGCCTCATCATTCTTCTGCAAAAGCCCTTTTTCTGAGGCAATTTCCCGAGGATGGCGGTTTTCTTTGAACATAACCGGGAGAATTGTTTTGGCCACCGTAGAACTTATGCTTCCGGAAACCTGCATTTCCACGAGGTCGCCTAAATAGGACGGGTCCCGGGCGGTATCCGCGATTGCTTCAGCCGGGATGGAAGTAAGGATGCCTGCCATCGGCCTTATCAACCCCTTATCCCTATTTTTTATTCCTTCTTCAAAAATCCGACCTAGTTTTGCGTTCTCTACGAAAATTTCTGCAATTTTTTCTTCCAGACCGTACCCCTTGAGACGATTTCTTTTTTCCCACGGCAACTCAGGCAATTCTTTGGAAAGTTTCTCTTTTGAAAATTCTTTCATCTTACCTAGATCTAGTTTTGGCAGATCAGGGTCGGGAAAATATCGATAGTCATGAGAACTCTCTTTCAAACGCTGAGAGAAAGTCTCCTCTTTTTCTTCGTCCCATCCGCGCGTCTCCTGAACAATTTTTCCGCCGGAAATTATTTCTTTTATATGGCGATTTACTTCATAGGCGATAGCTCTCTCAACCGACTTAAAAGAGTTTAGGTTTTTTACTTCCACTTTCGTCCCCATCTCTTTATCGTCTGATACGGAAATGTTCGCCTCAACGCGCATCTCCCCTTTCTCCATATTGGCATCGCTTACTCCCAACGTGCGCAAAACCAATTGAAGCTCCCGCGCGAACGCCCCGGCATCTTCCGCGTTTTCTATAACCGGTTCCGTTACCAATTCCATGAGCGGAACTCCGGCTCGGTTGTAATCAATCAAACTGTAATCGCCCCTATCATGGGAAGAGCGGGCCGTGTCTTCTTCAAGATGTACGCGGGTGATTTTTATTCCGTTCAAACTGCCACCCGAAACAAGCGGGTATTTGTACTGGCTGATTTGATAGCCCTTGGGAATATCCGGATAAAAATAATTCTTGCGGTCGAACTCCGTGAATGAAGAAATGTTGCCGCCCAAAGCCAAGCCGACTTTTATGACATTCTTAACCGCCTCCTTGTTTATCACGGGAAGCGCGCCCGGGTGCGCCATGCAAACGGGACAGATGTTTAGATTCGGGCGCTTTTCGTCCGGATCGTTTTTGCATCCGCAAAACATTTTTGATTTGGTCTTGAGTTCTGCGTGTACTTCAAGCCCGATGGTCGCCTTGTAGGAGGATGGCATCTATATTACGAATATTAACTTACTAGAGGTTAAGCGTCAAAAACCGGGCTACTTTTAGCCCCTATTCTTGAGTATTAAAAGTATCTCCCCCGTAACTTCCTTTATGGAAGCGTCGTCATAAAGAGATAGAGTGAAAACTTTGGGGTTAAGCTTCTTAGCTTTTTTTATCTGCGCGGCAAGAGTTTTTGCGTCAACCGCGTCTTTTTTTGTCAAAATAATTATTTCGTCTTTTTCAAGAAGCGACGGGTCGTATTTTTTCAGTTCTTTCCTTATGGTTTTATATGCTACGTCTATTTTCGATTCTTCAAGCGAGATAAGATGGGCAATCATTTTTGTACGGCGAATATGCCTCAAAAACGCATGTCCGAGACCTTTTCCTTCGCTCGCTCCTTCTATAAGCCCGGGGATATCGGCTACTATAAAACCTTTGAGGTCGCCAAGATTCGGCTCAAGCGTCGTAAATTGGTACGCACCGACAACGCCTCTCGCGTTAGTCAGAACGTTCAGAAAACTGGTCTTGCCGGCATTGGGAAGTCCGACTAACCCCAAATCAGCAAAAAGACGCAGTTCTATAAAAAAATTTCCTTCCCCGCCGGGCTTGCCGGGAGTCCATTCGCGCGGCGTGCGGTTGATAGAACTCTTGAAATGTTCGTTCCCGTACCCCCCGATACCGCCCTCCGAAATAAGTATTTTTTCGCCTTCTTTTTCAATTGATATTTCTTCGCCGGTTTCCTTGTTTTTTAACACTGTCCCCAGCGGGAAATTAAGAACGAGGTCTTCGCCGCCCTTGCCGTGCCGACTATTTTTCATCCCGGCTTGACCATTCTCTGCGGCAACCTTTTTTATATTCCTATAATGGACGAGGGAATGCATGGAACGGGAACCTGAAACGTAGACATCCCCGCCCCGCCCGCCGTCGCCGCCCGCAGGACCGGCTTTATCTTTTCCCTTCTCATGGCGAAAACGAACGACGCCGTCGCCGCCCTTGCCTGCGGAAATATGAAGAGTAATTTCGTCGATGAAAGCCATATGGGTAGAAACTTAGGAATTAGGGGTTAGGAATTAGAAAGCCAAGTAACAGAGAAACCTAAAACACTATAAACTAATTCCTAATTCCCACCAACTAATACCTAACTTATCAGATTTTGTCTTTCTTGTTCTCGTAATAAAAAGAAACATAGCGCTGGGCGGCCATAAAGCTCACAATAAAAATCAAAACTAGAAGGAAAAATATGCTCACCCTCTCGCTTATCTTTATGGCGGCATATCCCAAAATATATCCGAGGGTGGAAAAAACAAGCACCCAGATTGTCGTAGCCACCGCTTCTATTTTCATAAAACGCATGAACCCGATTCTCATCATGCCGGAAAGTACAAGGGTGGCGTGATTAGTGCCATAAATAAATTTGGCAAGCACCAAAGAGGCAAACGGCTTGGCGGCAAAATGCGGCAAAAGTTTGTGAACTACGCGTTCGGCTACATCAATCATTTGTGAAATAAACGGCGGAACATTTTTGTGCTTGAGAATAACGCCTAAGGTGTACCATAAGGCGTCCCCTATCATGGTTCCGGCAAAAGCGATGGGAATGACGTAAAAAAGATTAAGAGCTCCAAGCTGAGAAAGAACGCCGCTTATAATGAGGAATGTTTCTCCCTCCACTATCATCATGGCAAAAAGAACGGCGTACGCGGCTAAGGTATGTGCTTCGAAAAAAGATATTATTGAGGCTAAGTCCGGCATAATTAATTTTAATCGCGAGAAAGGATTTTATCGGCTATGAACATAACCGCCGAAACAAAAAGTGAACCAAAAAGCGCCGCCATAAATCCGCTAATTTCTATACCCTTCACGATGGTTGAGAGGAACCAGAAAACGGTAGTGTTTATAACTATACTGAATAATCCGAATGTCACCAGATTAACCGGTAAAGTCAGGAGATATAAAACCGGCTTTACGGTAATGTTCAATACGCCCAAAACGAGCGAGGCAATGAGAGCGGAATAAAAACTCACCACGGAAATACCGGGAATGAAATAGGCGGCGCCGAATATTGAAGCCGCGGCGATAAGCCATTTTAAAATAATTTGCATAATAATAATTTTATTGGTTTATAGGCCGGATAGCGCCGGATACATGAAATAATACGCGGCGGCAATAATTAAAATGGCAAAAAGCCCAATCACGGAAATTCTTGTCATATTTTTTTGTTGTTCCCACCAATGATTCCTTTCAACTCTCTAACGTCTTCCCTCATTAAGCGAATTTCTTCTCTGATATCGTCGAGTTCCTCTTTTTCGGTTTCTATTTCGGTTTCTGCTTTTTCCACGAGTTTTTTCTGGCGCCTTATGCCGGCTATGATTATGTTCTCGCCGACAAAAAACGAAACGAAAAGTCCGGCGGAAAGAAGTATCACCAAACTTATAATAAGGGACACCGGTCCGGTCATGAAAGGAAACATGTCTGCAGTGTGCCAAACACCGCGCCAGAAAAGAACGATTCCCACACCGGAAACAAGGGCGTAGATTATCGGGTAATGGCTAAGCACATTTCTCACGCGGTCTTCAAATCTGTCAAATAAGTGTATTAATTTATGAACCATAAATTTATTGCGATAAATTAGGCGGGCTAAAATCTTCCCTTATACGGTGCAAATAAATTGCGGATATAAAAATAATCGTGGACATGGTCGCGGAAAAAATGCAATAAATGCAAAACGCGCCGATTTTAAACGCCTGAAGATAGGTGAAGTAAGCGGACAAAAGAAATCCGATTGAGGCAAGAGGCATTATGAGGCTACGAAACAGCTCTCGCTTCAAAACAAGATAAGTTCCGGAAACGGCTGCGACCAACATATAAAACAAAACGCCAAACAAAGAGAGCGGAATTCCAAATACTTTTGAATAAGGACTTGCCGCCACTTCGTTACACCCTTCAAATATGGTGCAAGGCAAAGGCAACTCCCGATAGCTCATATAAGTAAGATATGACGCATCCACGGCGCCTAAAATGGCAGAGACGAGGATTATCATTAAAACTATTCTGCTTTTACGCCCAATGTCCATATTTGGGAAAATTATACCTTACTCACGCCATCTGCGCACCCCCGCTTAGATTACAAACATCAAGATTCATCAAGTATTATGCGGTTCTTAAAACTCCCTTTCTTTTCGGCTTTATCCCATTTGATTTTATCAATCTCCCCCTTGTTAAAGCCCTTGTATCCCGCGATTGCGTCAATCACCTCAAGAATGTCCGCTAATTCTTCCTCTCTTTCCGATTCACAAAATTCCAGTACTTCTTCGGAAAGTTTTTCTTTGAGTTTTATCCAATATTCTTCATCCGAGGCAATATGGAAAACGACTTTCTCCCCTTTCGCCTTTATTATGTCTATTACTTTATCCCTTACTAATTTTTCGTATTTCATTAAATTATTTCCCGTGGCAATGCTTGTATTTTTTACATATCCGAAAAAGACTTAATTGGATCCTCAGTATTTAGAATTGGCCGACCAATTACTAAATAATCTGCTCCTAATTTGACCGCTTCTTGGGGGGTTATTGTACGTTTTTGGTCATCTTTCTCTCTATACCAGCTTGGTCGAATTCCTGGAACAATTCTCAACAACGATTTTGATCCTCGAATACGGTTGATATATGGAAGGTCGTGCCCAGAACATACGATGCCGTCTATATTTGCCCTAAGAGTATCTCGAGTAAGCTTTAATAATTTTCTGGGATTTGCCTCTAATGAAGTCAGAATCGTTACGGCTAATATTCTGCTTCGACCGGCACTCTGTTTTGCAGCTTTCATCATTTCTATTCCGCCGTCAGAATGAACTGTAATAAAATCAGCGCCTAATGCCGATAACCTCTTCACGCTGTTTGATACCGTATTAGGAATATCGTGCAACTTAACATCAGCAAACACATTTCCAAATTTCTTAAGCTTGCCGATAATCATTGCGTCTTCAAAAAGTAAGTCGCTTACTTTAAAGCCCCATACGTGTCCTTTCAAGATACTTGCCGTCCGCAAGGCTTTTTTATTAGAGATTCCATCAAGCGCTACAATAATTTTACTATTATTTACCATGACACTTTTTGTATTTTTTTCCACCCCCCCCCACTTGCACGCAAGTGAGGGGCTTCGCTATTTTTTATTATGATACGGGGCGTTAATCATACCGCATTGTTTCCATTTATATATTGTACCGGTTGCCGGATTCACCGCTCCGCACGGGCAGGGGTCGTTGCGGCCGACCTTGGGGCCGAACTCTGCTTGCGCGGGCGCGGCATCCCGAGAAAACGCTTCATCCCGCTTTTCTTCAAAACTCCCAGCGTTTTTTTCTACTGTTAGATTTTCCGCTCCCTGTCCGATGTTTTTTATTATGGAAAGGATCTGGGAAGTGAACGATTCTTCCATCTCCTTAAAAAGGCGGAGTCCTTCACGCTTGTATTCAACAAGCGGGTCGCGCTGTCCGTAGGCGCGCAGATTAACCGACCCGCGCATGTATTCCATAACTTCAAGATGTTCAACCCAAAGCAGGTCCGTTATCTGAAGGGACGCGCGCCTTAAAAATTCATAAAATTTTTCCTCGCCCACAAGCGTCTTCTTGCTTTCAATGTCGCGCGCGGAATTTTCATCCGCCCCGGCAAGTTCCTTGGCGAATTTTTCAAGATAGTCGCGGTCGCCGAAAAGAAAATGTCGCCGCTTTTCGTAAATGCTTTTGCGCTGATGGCTTAAAACATCGTCGTATTCAAGAACGTGCTTGCGCGCGTCAAAATTAAATCCTTCTATTTTCGCCTGCGCGTTTTCAAGGGCGCGGGTTATAAGTCGTGTTTCAATCGGCTCGTCTTCCGGAATTCCGAAACGCCCCATCATTCGCTTAACGGTATCCGATGCGAACACGCGCATCAACGTATCTTCAAGAGAAACGAAAAATTGCGTCTCTCCCGGGTCGCCCTGGCGGCCGGAACGGCCGCGCAATTGATTGTCTATGCGGCGCGCCTCGTGGCGCTCGGTACCGATGACAAAAAGCCCGCCTAGTGATTTAACCTTCTCATATTCTTCCTTGGAAACCGGCTCGCCGCCCAGCTTGATATCAACGCCGCGGCCGGCCATGTTGGTGGCAATAGTAACGGCGCCCAGTCGGCCGGCTTGGGCTATCATCTCCCCCTCTTTCTCGTGATTCTTGGCGTTAAGGACCGTGTGCGGTATGCCTTCGCGCGTGAAATAAGCGGAAAGTATTTCGTTTTTCTCTATGGAAACCGTTCCTATCAGGACCGGTTGGCCCTTCTCGTGTAGCTCTTTTATTTTGCGCACAAGAGCGGTTAATTTGCCCTTCTCCGTCTGAAAAATAAGGTCGTTTCGGTCGGTCCTCTTAGGGTCCCTGTGGGTCGGAACCGCAACCACCGCAAGGCCGTAAACCTTCTTAAATTCCTCCTCCGAAGTCATAGCAGTACCGGTCATACCGGAGAGCTTTTTGTACATTCTGAAATAGTTTTGGAACGTTATGGAGGCAAATGTGCGCGATTCTTCCTTGATGCTCACCCCCTCTTTCGCCTCAACAGCCTGATGAAGCCCCTCCGACCAGCGCCTGCCGGGCTGTAGGCGGCCGGTGAACTCGTCAACAATTATCACTTCCCCGTCTTTGACGACGTATTCTTTGTCTTTATGGAAAAGCGCTTTGGCTCGCACGGCGGTTTCCAGATGATGGACATATTTAACTCCATGCTCGGTATAAATATTTGAAACACCCAAAAGATTTTCCGCGTGGTCGATTCCTTCTTCGGTTAGAGTTATGGCGCGCATTTTTTCATCAACTTTGTAATCGACGTCTTTGCGCATCTTTTCGGCTAAGACAGCGAATTTTCCATAAAGATTTTCCGAATCTCCGGTGCGCGCGGAAATAATAAGTGGCGTGCGGGCCTCATCAATCAAGATGGAATCTATTTCGTCGACGATGGCAAAATGAAAATCGCGCTGAACCAAATCTTCCGGAGCATAAGCGGTGTTATCGCGCAAAAAATCAAAACCGAATTCGTTGTTTGTTCCGTAAGTGATGTCGGCGGCATAAGCTTCGCGGCGTGTTACGGGACGTAAAAATTCGTGAACAACCTTGAATGAACCTGTTTCGTCACGCTTTTGATCGAGTTCCGTGTGGGAAGAATCGTAAAGATACGAAGTGTCATGATTTATAACTCCAATGGAAACTCCCAAGAAGGAATATATTTGTCCCATCCACACCGCGTCGCGTCGTGAAAGATAATCATTAACGGTAACCACATGAATTCCTTTATTTTCCAAAGAGTTCAAATACGCCGGAAGTGTCGCCACTAAAGTTTTCCCTTCGCCAGTGCGCATTTCGGAAATTGCCCCGCGGTGAAGAACGATTCCACCCAAAAGCTGGACGTCGTAGTGACGCTCGCCCAAAGTTCGGCGCGCCGCTTCGCGCACGACGGAAAAAGCCTCCGGGAGAATATCGTCAAGAGTTTCTCCTTTTGAAAGGCGCTCTTTAAACTCGCCAGTTTTTGCCTTAAGCGCTTCATCGGAAAGAGTTTTGATGCCACCTTCCAAAGCGTTAATGCGGGAAACGAGCGGCAAAATTTCTTTTACCGTGCGGCTACTGTCATCGCCGAATATTCTTGCGAATAAAGACATGTTGAGTCCTGTTAGAAGTTAAAGAATTAAACAATCCTTGCTAAAAATAAGGCTGTTAGAAGGGTCCGTAAAGATATCCCTGTGGGGACGCCAGATTGCGGCAAACTTCTAACAGGATGAAGTGTAGTTTAGCATAAAACGGCAACAAAAAATCCCCTTTTGAGGGGGGATTTTTTGTCTAGAGAGAAAATAGATTAGCTCTTCTTCGCTCTCTTTTTCGCCTTTTTCTTGGCGCCTTTTCTTTTTTTTGCCATCGTTGCAAAGATTATTGCTAACGCATTGCGGTGACTGCCGACCGTTCCGTCGCGCGCGTAAAAGCGCGCGATGAAACTTAAAAAATAATCACTGCAAAACTCCTGACTTAATTATCGTACAACTGGAGAATAAAACAATTGTTTTTTATGGGTCGCTGTGGATAACTTTGAAAAAAGTTTTACGGAAAAAAATATTCGGAAAAAATTTTTATTTACGCTAAAAAATTTGGATTTTTTAAAATATCTTCCGAAATTTCGTGGCGAGCGGGAACGGACTCCATTAAACAAATGTCTTTTGTGAGTGTTGCCGCCCGCCGCGGAGTGCCGGAAGAGCAATTTAATTATACCCGAGGGGGTATCCCAGCCCAAATTTTGCAAGATTATTCTTAACACGAAACGCTTCGCGTGAGCCAAAGTTGGCAAACGCAAAACCCGCCGGAGGCGGGTCTTACGCAGACATTCGTTTGTTTAAATAGAGTGTTCAAAAACACTCACATTGCCACTTTAGCATACTATTGCAAAAAATGCAAGGGATTTCACTACAAACTAACTCTACGGGTTTCTCCCCGCCTCTATTTCTTTTATGTAGTAATCAATTTGCGGTTTTATTTCCGGCTTAAGTTCGCCGGCTTTTTTTAGTTCCAAAACAGACTTGCCGCGCTCCCCTGTTTTCAAATACGCCGCCGCCAAAGAAACACGGAAATCCGGGTTATTGGGGTTTCCGTCTACGCGCATTTTCCAAAGTTGCGCGACTTTCCAAAATTCTCCGCGCACAGAATACGCATTTATTATTCGGTCATCCGGGAACATCATGGTTCCATAAATGGGAGTGATGAGTTTTTCGGCAAGAGCATCCTGGCCGACATAAAGAGCCACAACGCCGTAAAGAAGCTGCACATCCGGAAAAGATTTGTCTTCTTCATAGGCTTCTTTCATTTTCCCCAATGCTTTCTTGTTATCCCCCAAGCCGATGTAAGAACTGGCGATTTCGAAAAATATGGATTGCTTTTTCGGAGAAAGTTCCAGCGCGCGGTTTAAATGCGCGAGAGCTTCTTCATAACGGCCGAATTTATTCAGAAATGCTCCAAGAAAAAGTTCATAACGTGCATCCTTCGGATTTTTTTCTATATGCAAAAGCATTTCGGAGCGGGCTTTCTCAAAAAATTTTCTTTTTATTTCTTCGCTCGCGCCAGCGAGTCCTTGGACGCGCGCCGCCATCTGGATTAGTTGTTCGCGCGCTTCCCCGTTACCAAATGTTCCATACTCAATAGTTTTATTTAAATACGACAAATTCTTTTCTAGCCCTTCTTGTTGCGACTGAAGCGCGTCAATGAGAGTAACTCCGGCAAGAATCGGGCGGACATTGGCGAAATATAAAATGGCAATCGTCGCGACAATGACAACCGGCGCGTAAAAATGTTCCATAAATTTGCTTGTCTCCTTGGAAATATTTTTTAACGGAATTAGCGAAGGGGCGGATTCATTATTGCGCCATGAAATATATGCGAGGAGCGAGAAGAACATAAAGTAACTCGTCATGTTGTCAAACACGAAAATATTCTGGAAAAAATACGCGGCAAGAAATCCAGTTAAAATACTTTTCTCAAAAACGGAGAAAGCGCTTCCGGGACGAAAAATAAAATAAAGAGCGATGAAAAAAAGCGAGAGGTACGCGAGAAGTCCCAAAATACCGGCGGATATGAGCCAATCAAAAAATACGTTGTGGGAACGGTCAAACCACGGCTCTTGAGCGTACATGCCGGGCTTGTAATACTTATTGAACACCAAAATGTAGTTTTCCTGACCCCAGCCGAGCAACGGGTGCTCCTTAAATCCCTCCATACTCATTTTCCATATGGCCAGGCGCGATTTTGTAGTAGTTTCACTTATTGATATTGCGGCAAAGCGGGATAAAACAGGGCTATTTTTTATAAAATCGGAATTTTTAAAGGCAATCACCCCGCCAACCGTAATCACGACAAGCGCTATAGCGCCCGCGGCAAATCTGCGCACTCTTTTGTCTTCCCTTTTAAAGAAACTGATAAGCGCCGCCGTTACTAATGCGCCACCCAAAAATCCGAGAATAGCGCCGCGGGTGGCGGTGTGATAGAGAATATACGTTTCAAAGGCCGCTATGGACAGATATACCCATCGCATATTTTTTGAGGTAGTCTCGCGAAACGCGAGCATAACCGAAATAAATATGTGGAATAGCATGTAGACCGCGAGGTATGTGGCGTTGCCTAAAGAAGCGTCTATCCTCCCCCCTTGATGAATTTCCGCCTTGCCGGCAATTTGGAAAAGTCCGTAAATCGAAACGATAACACTCGCGGCAAGAGTTGTATTAAAAAATTTGTCCCACAGATTCTTAGTCGTGAGTACTGAAGAGACAACAATAAAATATGCAAGAAAATGAAGGTGGCCAATCAGCCCCTCCATGCGCTCGTAGTTGGACCAAAAACTCCGGTACGGATTCTCGCCGAAAATATCTGCAAGCGCAAGAACGGCCACAAGGGCGCCAAATGCATAAAGCATCCATGATTTCCGTGGCCGGTACGCCGCGTCACGGTACATGAGAATAAGCCAGGCGGCAAAAATTATTTCAACGATGATGCGAAAGGCAAAATTTTTCCCGGTAATGAACGGAAAAAACAAGCTCTCGGAAACATAAAGAGGAATGAAAAGTATTAAAAAAATCCCGCCGATAATTGTATACCGCAAAAGGGAATTAATGTTCATATACAAACCACTATATCATTAACGTGAGCCACAAAGGAATGGTGGCATACTTTATAAAGTATAAACACAAATTTAAAGAATTACGTTTTATTGTATTATTTATAAGACTCCCTTTAATATAAAGTAACGTTTGCAAGACATTTTGTGTTATACATGACTACATGGTTTTATCAATCTCCCCCTAACCCATTGACCACAAGTGTCGCATAACACACCATCAATGCACAACAACTGGAAACAGAAAATGAATGGGCTTATCCGTGCAAGCGGAAAATATTTTAAGACTGATATGGTCTATCTCGCCCGCGGCGGATTTTGGCTCACTTTAGGACAAGTAATAACCGCGGTTTCTTCATTCCTTCTTTCAATCGCATTTGCCAATCTTGTACCTAAAACAATATACGGAACATTTCGTTACATAACATCAGTATCTTCAACACTAAATGCGTTTTCCTTAACCGGTGTCGGTACGGCACTCGTCCGCTCGGTTGCCAAAGGATACGAAGGTGCACTCCGACACGGATTCTTATTAAGCATACGCTGGAGCGCTCTTCTTGTATTTTTATCGTTTGCGGGGGCCGCTTACTACTATCTGCGGGACAACATTACGCTTGCTGTTTCCCTTCTCTTTATCGGCTCATTCTCTCCATTCTTAAATGCGTCTCATCTTGCGACCTATTTCGCAAACGGGAAGAAAGATTTCAAGCGTTTGTCAATATACAATGTCGTAAAAGGGGTTTTACCGGCTATCTTAATTGCGGGAACGCTTTTCGTTACAGAAAATATACTTATTATCGTGTTTGTCTACTTTATATCAAACTCCGCCATCGCTTTTTTAACCTACTGGAACGCGCTTAAGTTTTACAAACCAAATACGGAAAAAGACCCTGAGCTTCTCCCTTACAGCAAAAAGTTAAGCGCCTTAGGTATACTTTCAACTATAGCGGCACACGCCGATAAAATACTCATATTCACGCTTTTAGGATCAGTAGAACTTGCAACATATGCGGTTGCCGTCTCTTTCCCAGAACAAATCAAGACAATGCTCCGAAATCTGAATTTTCTTATGATACCTAAATTTGCGGAAAAAAAAATATCTTACAGGCTCGATATTGGGCGTAAAATCTGGCAACTTGCACTTCTTCTGGTAGTTATTATGGTGGCGTACATGGTTGCGGCTCCGCTACTTTTCAGAATATTTTTTCCTGCATACAACGATTCAGTTTCTTTTTCGATAGTGTTCGCAATATCGATAGCAACTTCTCTTGCTATGGTTCCAAATTCTATTCTCATAGCGCGCAAACATGAGCGCGAACTTCTTGAGATAAACGTGGCTGGGTCTATTATACAACTTCTCCTTCTTTTTTCTTTCATAAAGCTATGGGGTCTGTGGGGAGTTATAGTTTCAAAAGTCATTGCCGCATATGTTAATCTTGCGTTGCCATTTTTCGCCATACGGCGCCACTATAAACTATAGGGTAATTGAAACATCATCCATAGAATTTATACAATTAAACACACCAAGCGAGAAAACACTTGATATCTCTTTTGGAGATCCTGCAACTAGATAATATGAATTTAAAAAAGATTATTAAAAAATACCTGCGAATGACCGGGATCGACATTATCCGGTATCATAAACAGGGAAACCCGTTAGGGTGGCTTCGTTCGGAGAACATTAGTACTGTATTTGACATCGGCGCCAATATAGGCCAGTTCGCGCAAGAAATACGCGCGGAGTTACCAGACGCTCAAATTTATTCTTTCGAACCTATAAAGGAATGCCACGATGAACTTATTCGCAGTATGGGCAACGACAAAAAATTCCGCGCATTCCAATTGGCGCTTGGTGACAAAAAAGAAACGAAAACAATACATGTAAGCTTTTATGCTCCCAGTTCTTCCCTTCTTGAACAATCAGAAGAATTAAAAAAACTTTTTCCGCATGTTACCGGAACAATTGGAGAAAACATTAAAGTAGAGCGACTTGATGATATCGTTCATGAACTTACCATAGAAAAACCTTTTCTCGTAAAAATGGATGTGCAAGGGTTCGAAGACCGCGTCATAGAAGGAGGTAAAGAAACAATAGCGGAAGCAGACGTACTTATTATAGAAACATCATTCATAGAATTATACGAGGGTCAGCCTTTATTCGATGATATATATAAAAAACTTAAATCGCTTGGTTTTTCATACAACGGCAGTTTGAGAAGCAAAAAAGACCCTAAAAATGGGAAAATAATATTCGAGGATTCTATTTTTTTGAAACAAGACCGCTAATCGCCCTATATATCTCGCTTCCCAATATTTTTGGAGTAAACATCGTCCGGTATGTCTTAACCCCCTCTTCAATCAGGCGTTTCTGAAAACTTGGATTATTTTTAAGAAAAAGTATTTTTTCGGCAAGATGAGCTGGGTCTGCTTTACGCACCATAAGACAATTCTCCCCGTCCTTAAGAACCCCTAAAACTCCTTCTGTGTTAGCAGTAATGTACGGCAGGCGCATAGCAAGCGATTCAAACGCCTTATGCGGAATAGTCCGTTTTAGGCGCTCATTATCCTCAAATTGCCCCAAGCTGATATGCGAACGTAGCATTAAAGACCGAATGTCAGCAATGGGCAATTGGCGTGGTATTAACGTGACGTTTGAGAGTTTAAGCAACGCGAGTTTATTTTCAAGTTCCTGTATTACATCACCGAATCCAAACCCGGCAATGACAAAATCAACACCCCGTCCTTCCAGAATTTTCGCGGCATCAAGAATGTGGCGGACGCCGGCTTCTTTGGTCAGGCGACCGCGGAAAATAACGGTGAATCGCTCGTTTTTGCGCACGGAACTGTCAAAATAGAAATCGTGGTCGTCAACGCCAATCAGAACGCGGTACACTTTTTTTTCTGGAACGCCAAGAGTATCAATGTAATACTGCCGTTGCTTGTCGGTTTCAACAAAAATAAGGTCTGCGCATATGTTGGCAAGCCAATCTATGAAGCGAACGTATGCGATGCGAAACGGTATCCCTGCATACGCGTTACGCGAAATAATCTGCGCTTCGTAAAAACTGCAAAGAGCGTCGAATACCACCGGTTTTTTTGTGATAAGTCTGGCAAATGGAACGATAATGTACCCCGGGTAACCGACAATCATTACATCGTATTTATTGCGCAGATGCCAGTGCTTAAAAAAGAGATTCCAAAACTTGCGTAGTCCCCTGCCCCTGTCGGAACATTCAATTATATCAACACCGTTCTCGCGGAGTCCCCTCATGTATATTTTATTGCGGGAAAATTCAGGGTCGTATATTCCAAAATAACAGATGCGGAGCATAAATGTCTTTATTTTTTATAAGTGTAAGGCGTAGCGCGATATGTATCAAAATGCGGAAGGGCCTGTTTTATACTATCAGAGGAGACCTGTTTACCCGATAACGTGGTTATTTCATATCCAATTTCGTCGAAAAAATTAACAATGTCGGCGGCGGTGTACGGATAAACACGAAGATTGCGTTCCTCAATTTCAAGATACACAATTGGATTTACTTCCACAATAAATTCTCGCGCGCCGCGAAGAACTAGAAGTTCAGCACCTTCGGTATCGATTTTCACTACGCCAATTTTCGGACGACCATTTTTTATCCACCATTCGGATAAAGTCATGACAGGAACGAGTATCGTCTCGCCTGCCGCCCCGCGCCCGGTTTCAATAAAACCATCTTTAGCGGCATCGCGCGGATTGTGAACGGCGAATTTTTTAACACCAGACATATCACCAAGAGCTTCCGCGTGAACGGAAACACGACCAATAAGGCCATTCTCACGAATCGCGCGCTCAAGGAAACCTCTTTGTAACGGCCCTGGTTCAAACGCGTCTATATGGACATCAGGAACATCTCGCATGACAGATAGCGCTATAAGGCCGATATTCGCGCCGACATCAACAAACCTCGGGGACGGTACTGATTTAAGGTCCTTTGTTATTTGTCCAAATAATTCCGGCTCAAATATTTTTTCGCGGCGCAAGCGGCGAATAAGCTCGTTACCACGGTTATAAAATACGGTGTATCCTTGATACTTTGTTGAACAAATTTTTCTGCCAGTATTAGTTATAAAATCAAAAATTACCCCTTCATTTTTTCTAAGAAAATCGCGCAACGGCAAAGGTATAATATTTTTAAAAAAAGATTTTATCGCGCTCATTTTATTTATTTGACTGCCGTAACCAAAAAACCAAGCGGGTAAGATTTATTGCCAAAGTTCTCCGTGCGACCAATAAGGCGCGCCGTGAAAAGCAATATTGAATCCAGTGCCATGGCGATAATATACGTAATAATGCGTAGCGGGGCGATAGCAAGAGTGTTGTGTAAAATTTGAGAACACGCCGTAAAAGGACCGCGCCCGATAGAAACTATCTTTATATTATTAAACCCGGCTTCTTTTAGAAAGCGTTCCAACGACTCACCGGAATACCGTGCGTAATCACGCGGCGAAGGATGTATCTGAACAAGAAATGGAACCGCGACAACAATTGCCCCGCCAGGTTTCAGAACACGAAACATTTCTTTTAAAACGGCGCGTGCGTCATATAAATGCTCAATGGTGTTTAAAGAAATAATTCCGTCATATTGCTCACCCGGCGCCGGTATCCCCTTCTCAAGGTCGCATAAAATATCAGGTTTTTCGGCAACATCCAAATTGGCCGTATAAAATCTAGGGCTTCCTTTAAAGAGCCGATGGTAATCGGCACGTCGCGAACCTCCGACATCCAAAACATTCCCTCCAAGCTCTATAACAGAGAAAGTTTTATATAGCATTATTCTCCATGGGGTGCTGCCGTTCATTGCTTCAGGAAACTATACTTGTCAGAGAAATCTTTGTAAAACCATAAATTGACAAGCCTTGTTTCCATAAAATCAGGTTCAAGCAAACCGGCAAATCGCGGGTCGTAATGATATCCAATCCTCTTGTAGGTTCGCCAAGCTCCTTTTGGCAACGGTTCGGTAGTGCGAGTGTAATATACCCGTATAGGAGAAATGCTTTGCGGTGGAACAGTATTTAGTATTGCTTTATATAGATTGAATCCTGATTTATTGAATTTCTCCGCGTAATCACGGTAAGCGTCTTTTGTGTGAACATAACCAAACAGGTAATCTTTTACGAAAAGAGTTTTTGAGACCTCATCGTTTTTTTCCAATGAAACAATTTTCTCAATAGCGGCGCGCTCCGGTGGTCCCTGCATGGTTATAAACATAAAACGCCCTATATGCGCCACGTGAAAAATAACGGTAAATAACACAAGGGTTATGGAGGAAACTAAAACTAAACGATTTTTCTCTTCAAACGAAAGAAAATGCCCAATGATGACACCGGCGAGAAAGGTTATGAAAAAAATTAGCGGAAGAATATACCTGCTCTCGTGATGCCCGAATAAACCAAAAACAAGCGAATATGCCAAAAGAGACAATGCGATTCCTGAGATAAGAATATGACGCGGGAATTTATTTTTATACCAAAGATACTCACACAAAACAGTAATCAGGGCAATCAGCGAAATATGGTTAACAAATAACATGGAAGCGTAATAGCCGTACGAAAGCCCGGAAACCGCAGCTTCGTTCGTAAACGAAGATATATCCGCATCGGCAATATCACCCCCCGTAATGCCCAAAATCCGGAAAAACGCGCGCGGATGCCAAGCAACGATAGCCGCGAAGGAAAACAAGGACCCCGTGGCATACGCCAAAAATCTCATGAGGCTGGGACGATATCTTGCCTTCACAAAATGCCATAAAACGGGTAGCCACACGATTTGGAACAATGCCCCCAGGTAGCTTACGCCGAAACTCAATACCGTCATTGTCCACGCCAAAAACCAAAATCTGGAAGTATTCTCGTCTTTCTCAAGAATGCGAGCAATAGCATACAGCTCCCAGACGAGAAACGTCAGAATAAAAATCCAATGCTTGAAAAAGTGAGAATACTCAAAGTAATAAAAATTAAGGGCAAGAAGAGAAGAGCCAACAAACGGCGCAAGCCGGCCGAGAGAAGGGTTGGCAAACGGCCTAGATAAAAGTTTATAGAAACCAATAATGCCAAACAACCCGGCAATGAGAGCAAGAAGGCGGGACCAGATGATAATTCCGCCCCAATCCCAAAGAATAAAATCTCTGTAATCATCCGCGCCCGAAACAACCCCGGTAATATATTTGACTGAAAAATCGGCAATAACTGCCGGCAAGGCGACAACCGAAAAAAGCGGCCCGTAATAAACCGTCGGCAAATCCCGCAGGGCAAATAAACTCTTATCTCTGAGAATATGGAGAGCGCCGTTCACTGGCGACTGTTCATCCCCTATATAAGACATATGAAGCGGCACCAGGTCGGTGCCATAAAAAATTCCAGGAAGATGTGCTGCTACCCAAATGGCAAGTAAAAAAATAATGACGAAACACCAGTGTTTTTTCGATAAAGCCATAAAATTAAGCGCGCCGGAGCGCGGAGAGCTCAAAAAGACCACCGACTAAAGCCATAATAGTCTGTACTGAAAAAACAGATAAAGAAAGCGCGGTAGCAAGTATCGGAGCCGTCCCCAAGAGAGCCAAGAGTGCGACAAAAGACACTTCGCGGAGCCCCAATCCTCCGAATGTTATCGGAATAAGAAGGGCAAGTGATACAAAACCAAAAACCCATGACATATCAGCAAAAGAAACATCAATGCCGAGAGAAAAAGCGAGAATTGCGGTTATGGAAACGGCAAGAAGCTGAAACAATATCCCAAATATGACACTACGTACAAAAACGGGAATATCGTTAAAATAAATTTTTAAGAACCCGTAAAATTCCAGTAATTTACTTATTTTACCTGTTTTATTGAAAAACAATAAAAGTTTCTCACCGCCCCGTGTTTTAAATAAAACAGCAAGAAAAACTAAAGTAACAAAAATGGCAATTCCCATCGTCACCAAAATAATGGAGGCGCGGGAGAAATCAGAGAAAAGCGCACCGCCAAAAGAAACAATGAGAAGCCCCAAAATGCCGGTTATTTTATCAAAAAGAACGGAGGCGACTATGCGCGGAGCATCAGAAGAGCCGAGGGCAAGACGATACGCCTTTGCCGTCTCGCCGAAAACCTGCCCCGGCAAAACCAGCGAATAAAATTGTCCCGCGAAGGTCAGCCGAAAAAGCTCCGAGAAAGAGTATTCCGGTATGAGAATCCTCCACTTTACGGCGGCAACAGAGAGGGCCGCCACCGAAAGAATAACAGCAGAAAATATAGACAGCGGATGAAACGATACGAAAGAAGAAAAAATTTCCTTAACATCCACCTTACTGAAAATAAACAAAAGAAACGCCAGAGAGACGGTTATTTTAAGCATGAGCCGAAAAATAGAGGCAGCGGTCATTTTTTTCTTATTGTAATTATAAGCGGAGTATGGGCTTTAAAAAACACGAGGATTTTTGTCGCAAGCAATACAAGGCCAACGCGGTGGAGAAATTCTACCCACTTTTTGACCTTAGAAAGTCCCGCCCACCCATAAAATGAAAGGGTTGTCATGCGCTCGCGAAAAATTTCCTCGCCAAAACTTATAATTTCAATGGTTCCGGAACGGACGAATGGGATAAGCCATTTCCTGACGGAGAAGTAATTTATATCCGTCCGAAGGGTATCGGCAAAATCGGGGGTACGGCGGAAAAATAAACGAAGAAAAAATTTAAACAACCATTTTGGCGAATAAGGAAAATAGGGCACGGCATAATGCCCCTCGTAAAAAGAACCGTGATTCGGGACCACAATTTGAATTACGCCACCAGATTTACAAATCCTTATGGATTCTTCTATAACTTTCCTTGGACTCGTTACATGCTCCAAAACATTCGTCGAATAAACTATGTCAAAACTTTCATTCTGAAACGGCAGCGCTTCACCGGCAACGTTTTTTATAACGCCTTCATCAAGCCCGTTTTCTTTTAAAATTTCTAAAGAAAGTCCATAAGTATCACCAAACCCCTCCCCGCTCGGCTCAACCCCCCAAGCATCAATACCGTATTCTTTTCTGGCAATGGTATTGAAAATTCCGAAACCGGAACCGATTTCAAGAAGTTTCTTCCCCCGTAAAACACCGTCCGGCAAAAATCTTTTAATAATCTCCAGCTGTTCGTGCGGCTTATCCTGGTCAAGCGCGTCATTGGTAAGCTTGCGCGGGTCAAGGCGGCTTAATTCACTATAATAAGAACCATAGTTCTTCAAAATTTTCCCATAAATTGATTCGCTTATGCGCATTTTATTTTCTTTCAAACAGTCCTAGAAATTGATCACCGTATTTTTTCTTTGTCGAAAAGAAATAAAATAATGCATATATAGCAGAACTTGCGAGTTTTTGGATAAAACCATATTCCCCTTTTGTAAATTCGTTATTGCCTGCGTTAGTCAAATTACAAAAATCGCGGTAAAGCGGCGAATAGAAAGGGAAACCGGCGTAAAAAATCGATAGTGGTTTATATCCAACGTTTTCCAAATATTTTTCCACTTCCCCTTTTTTGAAATTACGAAGATGGCCGACATTTTTTTCAAATTGCCGCATACGGCCGGTCGGAAATGATAATAAAAGATATCTCCGTGATGACTTAGCCATTCTCCCTAAAAGCTCTTTCCATTCCGGAACATGTTCAAGAACCTCGAAAGAAGTGACGAGGTCGTAATAATTATTGAGTTCGCTGGAATTTACATCATGTTTGAAGGAAATATTTTTTAGAGGATATGCAGCACGGGAAGATTGTATCCCGCTCTCCGAAAAATCGATGCCAAGAACTTTTGCATCCGGCAGTTTTTCCGCAAGATACGCCGTTGTTGTTCCTTCTCCTGAACCAACATCAAGAACGGTCTTGATTCTCGTCGCATCTATCTTTCGTAAAAGATCCCCGATCAATGTGCGAAGCCAGCGGCTTGCCGGTCCATATATTTTCATTTCGACCCAATTTTTCCAATTTTTATCGTAAATTTCTCTATTATTAAATTTATTCATCCTGTTTATTTTTCAAAAATAAAAATTGATTACATCCCGTAGGAACATTAGCGGGAATATATTTTACGCAACTAAATCCATATTGCTCAATAGTGTCTTTAGTTTCTTGCACAGACTGATATTCATACGGATACCCGCCAACCCAATCTATTACATCATAATAAAAATCCATTCCGCGGGATTGTTTTTTAGGATTCCTTCTTGTGACGACAAATTTTGCTATCCATATAACTGGATAAAAAATTTTTATCATTATTTTTCGAATGATGCCAGGAGATTTACCGTAAAGCCACTTAATGAAAAGCCAAATTCTACTACTCCAATGTTTATTGTATAATGCGATTATTAAATAACCACTTTTGTCTACCAATTTGCAGGAGTTTTCTATCGCCTTCTTAAGGTCGCCGGTATGATGCAAAACCCCCCAAGAATAAACTATTTCGTATTTACCGTTATATAGAGGCGAGCTTAATTTTATTTTTTCTATTACCGCATCATCCAGTATTGAACCTACTACTATTGGGATTTGTTTTCCTCTTATAGAGGAAAAAAATTTTCTATTACGGTTCAAAATATCTTCACATTTAGGATTGATATCACAACCCACTGTTTTTGCTCCCAATTTTGTTGCAATCAATAAACTTAGCCCTTGCCCGAAACCGATATCAAGAAATGCTTTGCCACTTAAATTAACACCATTAATTAAATACTTAAGGTCTTTCTCCGCTTGTTTTATTTTGTCGCTAGATAAGGAATGCTCAGAAAAATTCTTCCAATTTTCTCCGAAATCAAACTGTGAGGTTGTTGTTTTAGTATTTATTTTACTTTTTGACATATATTGATATATTCTTCAAATACTGTTTTCCAGTTGAATCTCTTCATTTTTTTAAAAGATGCTTTATTGATCTTCTCTTGCAGTTCTTTATTATTCATTAATCGTTCAATCAATGTAGGAAGTTCTTCCTAACACTTGTAGAGAAACCCATTTACCTCATTCTTTACTAACTCATTATTTCCTTTTTATGTCAGTTGCCACTATCGGCAAACCTGATGACATGGCTTCAAGTATGACATTAGGCATGCCTTCATCAAAAGACGGAAAAACAATTAATTCAAGCTCAAGTAGGACGGGGGGCTATGTTGTGAGAACGATTACATTATTTCCCAGCTTAGCCATCTCTTGAGCGATATTTTTTTAGTCGCGTTTCCGGCGCCACACCATAGTGGTGAAAATTCATAGTTAATGAGGAAAAGTTTCATGGTTCCTATGCTGCTCTTTCTCTACCAGATTTCCAAGAAAATTAAAAATGAAACTTCTTGTATATAATGTGCATCACTAAAATTTTTTAATGTGTTTAATCAAAGTAAAAATTTTAGAGACTCGGAATTAATTTTAATTAACAACCCAATAGCTCAAGCAGGCGCCACTCGCAACAGGGTTTTTGTCTGACTGGATGGTAAAACTCGTACCGGTGGTTCTGGCGGTCACCATGTAGGTACGACCCGCCGCTGTGTTGCAAGTAACACCGAGCCGCGTACCGAGAGAGGAGTCCTCGGTAACAAGTATCTGGCTGTTTGCCGTCACTGCCGTGGTATTTACCACCAGCGTAGACCCCCCTGCCGGAAGGACAACACTTCCAGCCGGAGCCGAACCGCAATCCGCTGGCACTACTATTGAGCTACAATTGGAAGCAGTACTAAGTGAGCTTAAATTAGCAGGGCCTGCAATAAGAGAACCTAAAATTGTCGTTGTAACACCGGTACGGCCAATTTTAACTGAGTTGGCAGTCGTAGAACCAATAGAAAGTACCCCGACGGTTTGAGTATCCAATCCGAGACTGTCAGGAACGATATTAATTAAGTTCGCAATAATATCTCCATTTACATGAAGGGTGGCCGTCGGTGTATCTGTCCCAACCCCTATCTTGCTATTTATAATCATGTTCTGACCAGCACGCCCGAAATTCATAGTGGTAGCATTGGTTGTACCGAAATTAAGCATGCCGTTAGTTACGGAGTCAATGAGTGAGCCGATTTGCAGAAAAAAATTACCGCTTACGAGAGTAGTATTAAACCCATCATCGGAGAAAAGGGCATTGCCGATAGTTGTAGTGCTTGTTGTAAATTTCGCCAGACGGTTTATTGTTCCAGAACCAAATATTGATGGTGGAGGAACAATACACTCTGTTAGAGAAAATTGAGAATTACACACCCAAAATTGTGCAGAGGACAACGCAATACTCTGGCAACCTGAGAAACTCACGGATGAAGAACAATCATTGATGTTAGCAATTTCGAATACAGTGTAAGCTCCGTTGGTAAAATTAGATACGCCGACAACCCATGGAGAAAATGCATTGTATAAATAATTCCCTCCGGTAGGGTAAGCAACCATATTGCCAGAATTGGTTATAGCGCGAAGCTGGGTCGGTGAATCTAAAGAGAGTGTTGTACTGGCAAACGCAGATAAAGGAATAATGAGAAAAACGCTCAGAATAAAAACCTTTCTTATTAAAAAACTAGGGTAAAATATACTCATAAGCGATAAATTAAGTGAATAATTTGAATAATTTATAACTGTTAAATTATAACACGAAATAATATATATTAAAAAACATATATTTTCTTGACTTAATTTTATAACTACATCCCACACTAACACTGCATATGATATATATCGGGATGTTTATGATTATTTATTTTTTGAGCATCAGGTTTACTCATGACAGAAGTTTTTCGTACGATTCGGCAACTTTGCGCCAGCTATAGTCTAGACTTATTTTTCTTGATTCAGGACCCATATCAATCAACGCGCCCTTGTTTTCAATACATTTTTTCAGTATAGGCGTTAGCTCCTCTTGCCTTTTATACAGAAACCCATTTACCTCATTCTTTACTAACTCATTATTTCCTTTTATGTCAGTTGCCACTATCGGCAAACCTGATGACATGGCTTCAAGTATGACATTAGGCATGCCTTCATCAAAAGACGGCAAGGCAAAAAGATTTGCTTCGCGATATAGCTCCGGTAATTTATCTCTAGACACCCAGCCGAGAAAGTGGGCTTGCGAACTGAGACCAAGCGCTTTTGTTTCTGATTCAAGTTTCCCGCGAAGCGGCCCGTCACCGGCTATATTTAAAATAAATGTTTTGCCTTCCTCCTTCAGCTTTGCACAAGATTTAAGCAAATGAGTTACGCCTTTCTGCTCAACTAAACGCCCGGCAAAAAGGATAGTGAATGGACCGACTTTTGGAGCTGGGCGTGGGGAGAATAATTCAGTATCCACTCCGTTTGATATCATAAATACATTTTTCCCGAGTGGGCACGCGGTATGCAAAGCAAGCTCGCGAAGCCCTTCGCTATTTGCAACAATAACCGAAGCGTCTTTCCAGATTAATTTCGTAAACGGCATTGTAACAAAGTGCCAAAACCTGAACGCGCTTGGTAAAAATCCAGGAACATCGCCGCCACGAAGTGAGACTATATATGGAACACCAAATTTTTTCTTGAGGTAACGCGCTATGAGTCCTGATGGAATAGCAAAAAAAGCGACGGTGGCGTTAAACGATTCTTCCTTAGCGAGTCGAGTTGCTTCTTTCCGAGCCAAGCGGACAAAATCAAGCATTTCCATGGGATTTGACCGGTCTAGCCGCGAGCGCATAGAGAGAACGCGTATTATTTCATAACCATCAGTTAACTCGCGTTCTGGGAGACCTGGAAACCATGTGGTTAGAACTACCACATTATTCCCTCGCTTAGCCATCTCTTGAGCGATATTTTTAGTCGCGTTGCCAGCCCCACCCCCTAGCGGAGGAAATTCGTAATTAATAAGTAATAATTTCATTTTTTTCTTCCCCCAAACTTCCACGAGTTTCCGTTTCTCATAATAATGTAAGTACTGTTCTGGTCTATGTACGGAGATCCCGCAAGCCATTTTTCTATGGTCGCACGAGATATATACTTGGTTTGAGGGGTCACCAGCTGATCAAAAGCAACATGGCGAAAAAAAGAAAATTCTCGCCTGGCAATCCAAAGACTATATTCGTAAAGCGGCATTTTTTTGAGAACCGTCAAATTAGTAAAAAAGTTCAAAATTTTAGCATATAAGAAAAAAGGGACGGCAAGGGGCGTAGCAACAATATATTTTGTAAACCACCACGGCATATGAGAAGTTACCTTTCTTATTGGGTCTACAAACAAGCGGACAAAATCATTCCCTTCATAGGCGTACACCCATGCATGAAAACGGCCACCTGATTTAGTATTACGTATTAAAGATTCAAACCCAGCCTTCGGGTCTTTTAAATGATGGATTACTCCGATTGAGTACGCCATATCGAAACCATCACTTTCGTATGAAATTAAATCAGCTTTTAAGACTCCCCAATTCGGGAAACCGGTCAGCGAAAGATTTTTCTTTGCCGATTCAACTGAATCTCCTAAATCAACGCCAACAAGGCGCGCAGGGTTCCATGTGGTCATATGAATCATTAGGCTCCCATTCCCGCAACCGAGCTCAAGTACGTCTTTCCCGAATACGTCGTTCCCCGTGATAGGAGATAGCCAATCTTCAAATTGATCTCGTGTGTATACGGAACCGGCAGGAAGATTATTCCACGATGCCGCGAACGCATCGGCTGTCTTTTGGTCTTTTTGCTGAGAAATTTTTTCCCCCATTTTTATTTATTATGCATACCATTTTTCGTACCACATTTGGAATACCAGGAGAGCCCAAAGCTTTTTTCGATTATCGTATTTTCTGGAAAGGTGGGCATCAATGAGTCCCCGTACATATTGAGGATTGAAAATTCCTTGTTTCTTCAGCCTCTCCTCACTTAAAAGATTCAGAAGCAGTGGTTTTAAATCCCCCATCAGCCATTGCGCAAGAGGGATCCCGAATCCTTTTTTGGAACGGCGCGCAATTCCCTGCGGCAAACGATTTTCCATCAGTTTTTTAAGAATGTACTTTGTGGTAAAGCCGTTCATCTTCCATTCTCGCGGCAGACCAATGGCATATGAAGCAAGTTCGGTGTCAAGAAACGGGGCCCTCACTTCAAGCGAATGATACATGCTGGCCCGGTCTACTTTAACCAAAATATCATCCAAAAGATAGGTCCGCATATAGAGGTATGAAAGTTCGTTATACTGGTCGATATAGCGCTTCCCTGAAATCGCGCTGTCAATTGATTCAAATTCGTTCTCCGATGAAACGGTGTCCCATACTTTTGGCGAAAGAAGTTTTTTCCTCTCCTCGCCGCTGAAAGCGCCAAGCCACCGCTGGTTTCTATATCTTGAAGGAAGGGATATGCCGTCAATAAATTTCTTGGCGCGAAAATCAAAACTCATATTTTTGAACGATGTCGGCAGATTATTCACGACTGAAAATATGGTTTTTTTAATTACTTGGGGCAAAAAATTGTAATACTCGGCGGCGCGATGGGCAAGAAAAGTGTCGTATCCCATTAAAAGTTCATCGCCGCCGTCCCCCCCTAAAGCCACGGTTACGCCGTGTCTGGTAAAGCGGGAAAGGAGATAAGTTGGAATAATAGAAGCATCCGCAAGCGGCTCGTCAAGCAAGCTAAAGATTTCTGGGACAAGAGCGGAAGCATCTTTAGCCGAAAGAATTTCCTCGCGATGGTCGGTCACCAGAAAGTCGGCGACTTGGCGGGCATAGCTTGATTCATCAAAAGAGCCCTCGCGGAAGCCTATGGAAAATGTTTTAAGTTTTTTGTTTTGTGAACGAAGCGCGCGGGCGGCATACCAAGCAATCGTACTTGAATCGATACCGCCGGATAAAAAAACGCCGAGTGGCACGTCGGAAACAAGGCGTTTCTCTACCGCGCTAGAAAGTAGCCCGTCTAGGCGTTGCGCGGCTTCATCAAATGAACCCGTAGCGCCCGCCGAAAAAGAATCGTCCGGAATATCCCAAAATCTTGTTTTCTCAATACTTGAACCGTCATAGACAAGATAGTGCGCCGGCTCAAGTTTAAAAATATTATTGAAAATTGTTTCCGGCGTCGGCACGTATTCAAACTGCAAATATTTATTCAACGCGGAAAAGCTCAACTCCTTCACGGCAGCCGGATGCGCGAGTATCGCCTTCAGTTCCGAGCCGAACAAAAATGTGTCTTTGAAGCGGGCGTAATAAAGCGGCTTCTTGCCGAAACGGTCGCGGACAAGATAGAGTTTTTTGGCGCGCTTGTCATAAAGGGCTATCGCAAACATTCCGTCCAGTTTTGAAAACGCCCGGGCTCCTTCTTCTTCGTAGAGATGGACTATGACTTCCGTATCGGAGTTCCCTACAAAACGATGGCGATTTTCAAGTTCATCGCGCAACTTCTTAAAATTGTAAATTTCGCCGTTGAACGCCACGATTACATTGCCGTCTTCCCCCGACATAGGTTGATGTCCGGACCTGGAAAGGTCAATAATGGAAAGTCTCTTGTGGGCAATGCCAACGTTATTTTCAACGAAATATCCCTCATCGTCTGGCCCTCTGTAGCGTATGGAATCCGCCATACGGCGAAGCGTTGCCTCATCTCCCCTGCCTACATATCCGGCAATTCCACACATGCTTAGAAATTTATTATGCGACGTACTGCATACGGCGTTTTTTCCTGCGATTCGTAATAAACCCGCATCAGAAGTTCGGCGATTACTCCCATAACAATAAGCTGTATCCCGACAATAACGAGCATCGCCGAAAAAAGCGGCAAAGGAGTCGCGGTCAGGGTTTTATATCCGATAACTTTGAAAATTATTGCCGTTGCGGCCACAATAAATCCCAAAAAAAGAGAAATAAAACCAAGGCCCCCGAAAAAATGTATAGGTCGGTTGAGATACCGCGATAAAAATTTAACAACAACAAGGTCAAGAATAACTTTGAATGTACGAGAAATTCCGTACTTGGTGGAACCGAATTTTCGCGCGCGGTGATTGACCACGATTTCCGTAACTTTCCCTCCGTTCCAATTTACATACGCCGGAATAAAACGGTGCATCTCTCCGTAAAGATTTACACCTTGAATCATTTCTTTTTTATAGGCCTTCATTGAACATCCGTAATCGTGAACATGAACGCCGGTCATTAGTCCGATAATCCAATTCGCTATTTTAGACGGGATTTTTCTTGAGAAAAGAGCATCCTGGCGATCTTTACGCCAGCCGGAAACGGCGTCATATCCCTCGCTGATTTTTTTTAAAAACTTGGGAATATCCGCGGGGTCGTTCTGAAGATCAGAATCCATAGGAATTATGATATCTCCGGACGACGCCTTTATTCCGGCGGACATGGCGGCGGTCTGTCCAAAATTATATGCAAAATCTATAACCTTAACTGAATGGTCTTTAGCCGCTATTTTTCCCAGTATATTAAGGCTGTCGTCTTTGGAACCGTCGTTTATAAATATGACTTCGTTGGTTAGCCCGATATCAGAAAGTGTTTTTTTAAGCTCTTCGTACAAAAGGAAAAGGTTCCCGGCTTCGTTATAAACCGGGATGACTATGGAGAGTCCGAAACGCTTATTTGGCTTATTTTGGGCTATAGGACGCGACAAAACCATAGCCAAAGACTAACATGACTCCGCTATAATTCAAGGTTATTCAAGCGCGCGCCGAAAACACAAGCATGAAGGAAAACAACCCCGGGAAAAGACGGTCTAGGAACGCAAAACGCCCGACTGGAATAATGCGAATATCGCGGAAATTTCTCTCAAGCAACCTCTTTAGTTCGGTGCGGGAAAAATGATTTATGTGAGTCGGGTCGGAAAGAGGTGTGCCGTTTTTAGTACCGCGCATATAACGCAGGCGATTTGCTAAGCTGAACGCGTTCGGAACCGACCCGACAAGTATGCCTCCCGACTTGAGCACGCGGTGAATTTTCTCAAAAACAATTTCCGGATAATAGATATGTTCAATGACTTCTGCTGCAACAACCGCATCAAATGATGATAGTGGTAACCCCCAATCTCCATTAAGATCTATTTGTTTGGTTTTTATGCCCAGGCGCGAAGAGGCGCGAGAAAGAGAGGAAGAATCTATGTCTACCCCCAAGACGTCATTGCCAAAACAATACGATGCCGTGAGAGCTCCGTCACGGCAACCAATATCAAGTACGCGCTTCTCCGAGCCAATGAGTTCTTTGAAAAATTCTCCGCGAAAATCTTTTTCCAGCACAAAATCAGTACCGCGACGAGTCACGTGGTGTGTTCTATAAATCTCTTCAAGCGAAGGATGTTTGTTTTCGGTCATGGTTTAGGGTTTTAAGGTTTTAAAAAATTTTGCAAGACCTTCCGCGAATATATCCGCAGAAAATTTATTTTGGGCATATTCCCTGGCGCGCCTCCCCATACTATGGCGTTTTGTCTCATCAAACATAAGATTTTTAATTGCTCTATTAAGTGCCGATACATCCCCTATCGGGACAAGCACGCCGGTTACACCATCTTCTATGTATGAAGCAAGGGCGTTAGTTTTACTCGCTATAACAGCTTTCCCCATGGACATGGCCTCGGCAACGGCAAACGTCCCCATGGAATCATTCGGTGCTTTTTGTTTAAGTTTTAAACCTATGACAACAATTGCCGCTTTTGAATACTGTCGAAGCATTTCGTCGTGGGAGAAATGCTCAACGGAAACGTAGGGTGGCAACGGTTCAAGATTTTTAACCATTTCGCGCTTTGTTGCAAGCTTCACGCGTACACCAAGGCCGGTCGTGGCTTCAATCAAGGTTTTAAAATCACGGCTCGGATCCCTCCCAACTGAAAGGATAAATCGCTCCTCATCAATACTGGCTTGTGGCTTGAAAAACTCCGTATCAATCCCCTCATGAAGAAATTTGATACGACCGCGAAGATGTGGGAAAAGTTTCTCAAGGGCCGAAACTTCTTCTTCAGAAATCGTAATTATGCCGTCTGTTTTAGAAACGGCATAATAAAAGATTTTCTGCCGGAGCGTCCGACGCCCACCTATGGTACCGCTTATGTTGAAATCAAGCATAACCCATTTGAATTTTTTAACCCCAAAAATCGCCTTAATCAAAAGCGGTCCGTATGCTGTAGAGCTGAATACGATGTCGTATTTAAAAAATAAGGGGAAAAGCGGAAGATGAACCCAAAAAATATTAAATACGAAACGTCGTAAAAAAAGAGCAAACCAGAGAGGAACAAATTGCTCAATTTCCAAAAAATCTGTTTCAATTCCGTATTTTCGCAGGCGGAGCATACCGTAAAAATGATTGTCGTGGCCTTTGCCTGAATGGATATTCTCAAGCTCTGAACCGCCAGCTCGAACTTTGTTGAATAAATAAAGAATTTTCATATAACATCGGAGATACTCGTAGTGTTGGAAATTTCCCGCTCCACGAAACGTTCCGCGTTGATAAGCATGGCCTCGCGTTCACGACTCGGCGTTATGCAAAATTTTATTTTCTCTAATATATCTTCAAATGAGGCATTTGGTTCAATAACTATTCCCCGCTCGTTGCGTCTTCCTAAACTCTCTACTATACCCGGAGCAGTACTGCCAATAGCGGGAACACCCATATACATTGCCTCCCAAAACACCAAACCGAGAGCTTCCACGTTTGAAAGGAGCATAAATACGTCTGCATCACGGTAATAATCCCAAATATTTTTTCTGTCTACAAATCCGGTAAAAATAACTCTTTTATCTATTCCCAAATACCTTGCTTTTTCCTCAAGCGCACCGCGCAGGCTTCCCTGCCCAAGAATGATAAGAATGTAAGATTGATCCAATTTAGAAAAAACATCAAGAAGCCGTGGGAATCCTTTTTCCATCTCAAGACGCCCTACGGAAAGAATGATTTTCTGGTTTTCAGAAATGCCGTAACGGGAACGAATGCGTCCTTTGGATGAAGCATTTATATGCTTCATGTCACGTTTTATGGTATCAGAAGCGAACACAACAACTTTTTTCCCCGGCAAACCAATGCCGATTATATATGATTTCATCGCCTGATTAATCGTATATCCGACATCAACCAATTTGACAAAGGCCCGTTCGACAAAAAAAGAATAAACGGATTTGATGCGTCCGAAACTGCGTGTGGCGGAATACGCTTGCGGCATATTAGTAAGACACAGAATAAGCTTCGCGCCATAGAAAATCTTAACGATAAATGCGGCAGGGATAAACCCGAAATCATAGACAAGAACAATATCGGGATGAAACCTCGAAATACGAACCATATAAGGGACAGAGATAGTTGACATTAAATCAAGGAAGGGACGGAAAAACTTAAAACGTGTTTTTATATGAATGGTCTCAAAACGTTCATCACGCTTCTTTCGGTATGAAGCCGTAGACCACGAAAAAAAGAAAAAGTTGTGTTTATCAGGCTCAAGCCGGTCACGTTCCAGTTTTTTATAAAACTCTTCCCATCCAGCCTCAAATATATTTCTCCAATCGCAATTGATTATAAGTATATTCTTTTGTTTTTTCTCAGATATTTTCATGTTCCTACTCAAGAAATTAGAGCAATAAATTGTTCTGCAACATTCGGAAGATTATATTTTTCTACATAGTCATGTAAACGATTTCTTTCGATTTCTCTGTCTATAATAAAAGATTTTAAGATAGCCATAACAAAACCCGCAATATCTCCCTCAGATACGACAAAATCCTGATATTCGAGCGGCATTAGTTCGCGCACAACGCCAACATCCGCCGCAACAACCGGAATTCCCATAGCCCATGATTCTAGGATAACCCTTGGGAATCCTTCTTCGCGCGAGGGCATAAGAAAGACATCAGAAACTTCAAAAAGACCGGGGATTTCACTATTTGGGACAGGCCCTAAAAGTTTTACCCGCCCATTAAGGAAAGGGTTCTTATCCGCCAAATTTTTAATGTTTCCTTTTTCAGGTCCTTCTCCGGCGACAGCAATATAAGCATTGTCAACTTTTCCCAAAAGCTTCTCCATAATGGGAATAATCAGGTCCGCTCCCTTTCGCTTGCTTAAGCGATGCGCAAAAAAAATAAGTTTGGCATCTTTGGGAACTCCGATTTTTTTTCTGACTTGGTCCATATTCCCCTTTGGCATAAAACGGCTTAAATCTATCCAGTTCGGCATGATTTTAATTGAATCGCGTTTTATACCGTAAACAGAAGAGTACTTATCGGCCAAAGACGGCGCGCCGGTAACCAAATGGTCTATAAGCTTGTAAGTTATGAGTTCAAAAAATTCCCGGTAAAAAGGACGTTTATATTTCCACGGTTCGCCGCAATTCCAATAAAATACCATGCCGCCGAAAATTTTTGTCACAATAGAAGCGGCGAAGGCGGAACCGAAAGAATAATGAACATAGAAAGTTTTATATCCGCTTAGCCTTATGTAAATAAGGCGCAAAAACACCTCAAAAAAATAGAGCGGTGGGAATGGCAAAATTGCTTTTGATACCCTCTTACACCCCATTGACTCCGGCGGTGTATCCCCTTTTTCTACAAAAAGCCATATATCAATGTCTTTTGATATGACCTTCAAAAAATCATGAACGTGCGCAAAGTGGGTAGCATCGCGCGAATCATATTTTGGCAAAATGTAGCAGAGTTTTTTCATTTTTATTTTGATGAGAGTTTTATCCACATAGACTTATACAGTTCTAGATAAGAATCTTTGTCTTCAGTCAGAGTTTTAAGCGTGTCCGCCATGGCGGAGCGTTTGATGTTTTTTCTGAATTCCGGGTCGGTTATAGAGCGAGATATTTTCTCCGCGAGACACTTTTTGTTTCCCGGCTCACATACAAGCGCGTTTTCGCCATCCTTTAATATTTCCCCGACAATGCCTGCGTCCGTTGTAACTATGGGGCATCCGGAAAGCGCGGCTTCAATAAGGGAAAGGCCGTATCCCTCATAATCAGAAGTTGTAAGATAAAGGTCGGCGGTCTTACAATAAGAAATAACGTCTTTTACTTCGCCCTCAAAAACGACATTGTTTTCCAGTTTTAAGTTTTTAGTTTTCAGTTTTAAGTCGGATTCCAAAGAACCGCTTCCGGCGATTACAAAACCGACATTTGGATAGTTATTGGTGACAATCTTTAACGCGTCTAAGGCAAGTGCTATGTTTTTTTCCGGCTCCAAGCGCGCGGCGGCAAACACTATAAATTTAAATTGCGGGTATTTCGCGTGTAAATTGATAGAGGGCTTAGTCTCCATCATTTTTTTAGCGTCCACGTAAATGGGCAGAATAGTGATGGGAACTTGTAACTTGTAACTTGTAACTTGTAACGATTTCTTAATACGTTCGGATACAACTCGGATGCCGCCGGCGCGTGGCAGTAAAAATCGCGCCAATAAAACTCGCATTCTGTTTAAAAAATTTCCTTTGACGAAATAAGGGTTTAAAAAGTCAGTATGTATCTGAAGCTCAAGTTTTGCGCCGATTCTGCGCGCGACGCGCCAGGCCAAAAATCCGGTCTCAAACGGGTCCTGCGCCGTTACGATATCGGCTTTTATTCTTACTCCTATTGACAATAATGACAGGCGCGAAAAAAACTTATTGATTGAAGCAGTCGGATAAACGAAAACATTCGGACCGATTTTTATTTTTTCCTTAGAACCACCCAAAGAAGCCACAATAATATTAAGCTCATCGCAAATAGTTCCATAATCAAGCATCCGCGAACGCACCACACCGCCCTCTTCAAGAATTTTCACGTCGGTTGAAATTATAAGTACTTTCATGCAATTAAAGAAAGGGTTCTTATTGTCTCCGCTACCATGCGCGCGCTTGTGAAAGTGGCGACTGTTTCCTTGGCGCCCTGTGAAAGCCGAAACGCGAGGTCGTCGTCCACGAGAACTCGTTCAATGGCATTAACGAGGGCATCTCTGTCGTCAGGTTCAACAAGCAAGCCGTTTTCTTCATTCCTTATGATTTCCGGATTACCTCCCGCATTTGTAGTCACAATCGGCGTGCCAATCGCCATCACTTCAAGCAACTGATGGGAAAACCCTTCATAGGAGGTATTGAGGGCGAATACCGAAGCGCTGCGTATGTATTTAAAAAGTTTTTCGCGCGACAAACTGCCGACCAAGAAAACCGACGATTCAAGACTCATTTCCCTTATTGAGCGTTCAAGCATGGCGCGGTCAGGCCCGTCGCCCGCAATAATTAACTTAACATCCGGAAAATGTTTAAGAAGCGGCGGCATGACCGCCATGAGAGTTACGAATCCCTTCCACGGAACAAGGCGCCCGGCGCTAACGATTATTTTCTCCGTTTTTGTTTCTTCTTTTGCTTTTTCTACGGTTCCGTCAAATGAATTGTAAATTACGTAAATTTTATCTCGCGAGACACCCCAGTAACCGACAATTTTTTTGAGATACTTTGACGGAACAATAATAATGTCGGCGCGGCGCGCCACGAAAGACTCAACCGCCTGAAGCAGCCGCACAAAAATCGGGTGGTATCCGGGTGACGCCCAAAAATCGTCCAAAAGATCGGTAACGCCGAAACGCGCCGCTCCCTGCTCCCAGGCATAATCCCCGACGATTTTAAGAGCAAATTTAACGCGCAGAATCCGCGCGGCCAAAAACGCCGGCAGACCGACGGAAACCGGGTCCTGGGCGAAAATCAAATCCGCATCGCGGCCGCGGGCAAGAACAAGGAAAAGATAAGCGAGGTGCCGAATTACTTTAGGCATAGACCGCACCTCTCCGAACGAAAGCACGGAAACCGAGATGTCGTGCTTAGGCAGTTCGTCATGGAGAATTTTGCTGTAAGTCGCCGGTCCGCCGATATCCGGAGGATATATGCCGGTGGCAATTAGAATTTTTTTAATTTGCATGTGAGAATACTTTATCAAAAACTTTTTCTTTCATGTCGCGGGCAATATGGTTCCAGTCGTACTTGGCAAATACCATCTTACGGGCGTTGTTTACAATCTCCTTAGTGGTCTTTTTGTCGCTTAAATAAATTTCAACCGCCCGGGCGATTCCTTTCGGGTCTCGCGGATTGACCGCGCGGCCTGTCGGCGCTTTATCGGGATTGCGCTCCGGGTCAAACAGAAAATCGGCAATACCGCCTTCTTGGGTGGCAATAACAGGAAGTCCCGCCGCCATGGCTTCAATAAAAGAAATCCCAAACCCTTCGGAGAGCGACGGGCGGATGAAAATATCGGAAGACTGCAAATAAACCGGCATTTCAGCCCGGTTCATCTCTCCCAAAAACCTGACCCTATTTACAACCTTAAGCTTCTCTGCGAGCCCGTGGAGCATTGCTTCATCGGGGCCAATGCCAATTATTATAAAATGTATGTTTGAAGGAAGGTAAGCAAGGGCTTTAATTACATCGTCGCAGGCGTTTTTTTTCACAAGGCGCGAAGTGGTCACCAGATAAACATTTCCTTCTTTCTTGGCGAGATGCTCGCGCGCTAAATCCAATCTATTTTTAGTAACCGGCTGAGAAAAATATTTACTGTCAACTCCCTGGGGAACAACGAGCAGGTGGCCTCCGTACCCTTCGCTTTTGGCCCAGTTTGCCAGATAATTTGAAATGGTCTGGATAAAATCCGCTTTGGTGAAAATTTTTCTGAATAACGGGTAAACGAATTTCACCCGGCTTCTTATGTAATCAATCGGGTCTCCTTCTTGAAGGGTTAATAGATATTTAACTTTTGGGTGAGTCAGTTTGAAAAACAGGCCGGCAAAAGCCGAATATGTAGCCATCATGTTCCAAATGCCGTCAAAACCATATTTCCTGTGCAATAAAACCGCCTTTAGAAAGCCAGTAAACGGAAAAAAATATTTATTTAAAAAAAGCGGTAATTTACCCAAATCGTTAATCGCCGCGTTCCTTTTGGCAAAACCGATACGATGTACATGCACATTGCCAATCTTTTCTTCACGCGGAAGACGCGAATTAAAGCGAAGAGTAATCATATGGAATTCATAATCGGCAGGCAAAATACGGTCGGTGATTTCTTTAATGGCCACCTCCGCCCCGCCGATATAATTCGGATAGTAAGTAAGTGAAAATATTATGATTTTTTTCATGAATGGCGAGACTTAACTATATCGCGTATATATTCGTCAATATTTCTCTTTGGCTTCCAACCCAATTCTTCTGATTTTGAGACGTCAATTGTTGAGCTCATACGGTTCCCCGGCCGCTCCGGCAACATTGTTATTTTCGTTCCGAAAAACTGCGCGAGTTCCAGAATGGAATAATCTTTACCGTTACCCAAACCGAAATCATCTCCTTCCCCATTTTCCCCAACCAAAATTAGGCCATCAACAATATCATCAACGTGAGTAAAATTTCTTTTTTGCGTTCCCGGAGAAACCACGGAAAGTGGTTCGCCATTCAAATACTTATTGCGAAAAATTTCAACTACAGTCCCGTATGAACCGGCTCGCTCTCCGGGTCCGTAAACATTGTAAAAATAAGTGATGGCATGGGGAAGGCCGTACCAAGCGCTGTAATTGCGCACAAGTTCGGTATTACTTGCCTTAGTCCAGGCGTAAGGGCTTTGATCGCGCCCCAATCCACCATCGCCGAATTTTGTGGAAGAACCGGCATACACCAATTTTGTTTTACGCTTACGCCAAAATTCAAGAACCCCGAATGTTCCCGCTGAATTTAAATCCCAAACCAATCCCGGTTCTTTCAGACTGATTTCAACGCGAGAATATTCCCCAAGATGGTAAATTAAATGGGGATTTTCCGGCACATGCTTTTCTATGTCTTTGGTGTGCCCATCGCGGTATTCAACTCCCGAAACGTGGTTGTCTTTCGAGCCGGTAAAATAATTATCAAGCGAAATAACTTTGTGGCCATCTTTAACCAAACGTTCGCACAAATGCGAGCCGATAAACCCCGCCCCACCAGTTACAAGAATGGTCTTCTTTTTTGAATCCATAGGGTTTAAGTAATCTATCTTACACTCACTATTAAATCAATAAATTAACCGCCCAGCCCTAGGCTGGTCCGCCTTTGGCGGAAACTACTTTTCTTCAATTATCTTAAAATCACGGGCGTTAAGGGTACTTTTAGTGCCATTATCGTTGCCGCTCTGGCGGGGTGGGAATTTTGCCGCTATAACCCCCATTACGCCGAGGAACGCGAGCGCTCCTACCCCCATAAGCCACGGGGATAGCCCTCCCTCCTTAGGCTCCGGCACGGCAAGCGGCAAGGCGGCCGCCTCCGCTGCCCTGAAATCGCCTACCTTGCTTGTAACCGCCGCCATCGACCGATTGTCACCCTTTGGCGCGGCAGGGCTTAGCGGAACGGGCAAAGCGGAGGAAACGGCAACTTTTCCTTTTTCATAAAGATAAGAAACGGAGCCGTTTGGATAAAGAAGTTCGGCGCGTTCCGAAAGATGCGGTGCAAAACCGAGCGTGCCGGAACTTAAATAAATTTTCTTGCCAGGCGCTATGAACGTGCGCGGCGGAAACGAGAACGTAGTGGTGGCGCCGCGCAAAATCCACGACGAAATGTCCACTTCAAAACCGGAACCGTTTGAAAGTTCAAGCCCGGGCTTAACGGCGCTTCCCAGAGAAGTTATGGCTATTTTTGACTGTTCCACTTTTACCGTTAGTCTGTCCGTTCCGGAAAAATATCCGGAAGAAACATCAAGAACGGCTATGTAATCCCCCGGATAACTGTAAGCATGAGAAACCGTTTTCCCTTCCGCCGCGGCGCCGTCGCCGAAATTCCACGAGTACCGCGCGTTCTCAAGCGGCTCTTTTTTGAGACCATAAGCTTTCCCTTCAAAAATAGTGTCGGCTCCGGCGATGGCAACGCGGTCCGGACCGGCATTGGCGAACACCTGCGATTCAACCGGCCAATTTCTTATACTGCCGGAAGAAATCTCTGGAGAAAAATTGCTCTCGGTTCCGGTCTGGCTATCAGGGCCGGCGCTTCCGCTTCTCACTGCATAATTCTGGCTCGCGCTTAAGACGCCTCCCCATTCTTCCGACGGCCAAGACTGGCAGGAACGGGTTTCTTTTATGGGTTTGTAAGCAGCCTTCAGGCTGAAAGTATAAGAACCGTCGGCGCTGTCTTCATAGTAAAACTTCCTATTCCCGGAATTTTTACTCATCGTAAGAATTAGTATGGATACCGGTTCGGTACTGTTCAAAGACGGGAAAACTTTCCTGAAGAGGATGTTGTTCGTATTTCCAAGCAGGTAGTTTGAATAACGTTTTCTTCCTCACCGACATCGTTTTGAGATTGAACCGTGATAATCCCCCTTACTCCTGATTCAAATTGATTTGGCGATGTGAACGAAAAAGATGATACGGCGGCAAATGCGGTAAAAGGCATTTGGGAGAACACCAATAAAATTGCCGCGGCAAGACGCATTCTATTCAAGTATTTTCTTAAGCTCTTCTTCGGAAACTTCCTTGCGGCCGGCGTCCTGCACAACCGGTTTTTCTTCTTTGGCCGAGGGGGAGCTCTGTGGAACATGCGTTCCGTCTGCAGAAGGCGCTGTTGCTCCGCGCCCCGCGAGCGCCTTTTCAAGCGCCTCCTTAAGCACAAGCTTATTTCCCGCCGACGGACCTTTATCTTTTTTGTGCGTCAGGTGCGCGAGCGGTATGCGTTCAGTCACCCGGTCAGGGACTTTGGATTGGGTATTGTGCCGAGGTTGTGTTTGAGGCGAATGCTGGGACGTAGTAAACGGACGCCTTGGCGACTCTTCCCTTCTTTCTTGCTGTCTCTTTTCTTCACGGCTTTCCTCTTTCTGGTGTCCTTTCCCGTGTTCGCCATGATAAACCGGTTTCGGGTGCTCAATCGGCTCATGCCATTTTTTTATTTCCTCTTCAACCAATGAACGCGGACGCGCGTAACCTTGCCTGGTATTTTCAATTATTTTGTCCTTGAAAGACTGCGGCGGCTCCTCTATCGGCGGCAATGTTTGCGCGGAAAACGGCTTTGAACCGATGCCGTCAATCATGAGTTTTATGTATATTTGGGCAAATCCCAAATTAACGATATCCTCACTTGTAAATTCAGGCGCGAATTCTTTTTCAAAAATTTCGGCATCGTAAGAACCGATGCGGAAAATAGCCATCGTCCCAATGTTACCGAAAACCGCGGCGCGCACTTCCTCGGGCATTTGTTCCACGTACTGATGGGCAATAGTAAGATTGAGTTTATATTTCCGTGCCTCTGATAAAATGTCGGCGAAGGATTCATTGGCGAATGACTGAAATTCGTCAACATAAAAATAAAAATCCGGTAGTGCCGCCATCTCTTGCGATAAAACATCGGCGCGGGACATGGCGGCAAGATAAATTTTGGTAACAAGCATGGAACCCAAAAGATTGGAATTTTGTTCTCCGATGCGCCCCTTGGAAAGATTCATAATGAGAATTTTTTTCTCATCCATAAGTTTTCTGATGTCAAAGGAAGAATGCGGCTGTCCGATAACATTACGGATAACCGGATTGGCGGTAAATTGCCCGACTTTGTTCTTGATGGCATCTCCCGCTTCCTGCATATATCTCTCGTTATACTTTGCGAATTCGTCCGTCCAAAAAGATTTTATTGCCGGGTCGCTGATATTTTCAACGACACGCTTTCTGTATTCCTTATCCGACAACATCCTGTTCACGCCAAGAAGCGTCGCTTCGGGATATTCCAAAAGCGCGAGAATGGTGTTGGTGAGTATATATTCCATTCTCCCCGACCATGCATCCTGCCAAATTTTCTTGAAGGCAGACATTAGCCCGCTTGCCACAAGATGGCGCTTGTCGTATCCGACATCTTCCATCACGTTAAACGAAATGGGGAAATCGGAATCAAACGGCGCGAAGTAAATAACATCTTTAATTCGGCTTTCGGGTACATAATCAAGCAATTTCTCCGCCATGGAACCGTGCGGGTCCATTATCGCAACACCTTCTCCGTTTTGGATATCCTGAATCGCCATGTTCTCAAGCAGGGTTGATTTGCCCATGCCGGTCTTGCCGATAATGTACATGTGGCGCGCTCGGTCTATCCGCTTAATGCCAAAACGCGTCTTCTTGTTACGGAAGTCCGCTTCGGCAAAGTATGTAATGTCGTCCTTACTTGCCATTATTGTTTGATATTAAGTATAACGTATCAAGTATTGAGTATATAGACCCCTGCGCCAAGAGCGCAGGGGATTAGGCCTATATTTCGTCTTCGCTCGGACAGCATGCCAAGAGTACTTGGCGCGCCGCTCCTCGCTCGACGAAACAAAGAAGAAACCCCGCAAGAAAACGGGACTTATTCTTTATCTAACGCCTCTCTGGTATATCTATTTGCCGGGTCCCATAGCATCCAGGAAGTGAGGCCGGCGTCATAAACCGCCTTCTTCTGCGCGCGAACCTCCGCTTCGCCGTAGTTCCCGCCGTAATCAAAATCCTGAAGCCACGGGCGAAGTTTAAGGGGGGTGGTAGATGCCGCTGCCACGCGCGCCACTGCTTTCATCATTGAATAATTAACAACATCATAAACATTCTTGTTCGGGTTCTCCCAACCGTTGAAATTAGCCGAATAATGCGAAGGGTAAACCATCGGCGACACGTAATCAAAATAAGGGAGAGTGTTTTCTAATACCTGTCCGATATTCAAATCATCCGAATTGGTTGTCGTCATGCCAAAAAGGTCGACCGAAAGAATCGGGCCTGTACCTGAAAGATTGTAATTTAGGTATGAGAAAAAATCTTTAAGCATGGATGATTTTGTTGTTGTTCCGGTCCATAAATATTTAACGTCTTTCATGTCCCCGTCGGAAGGGAAACGAACGTAGTCAAAATTAATTTCGTCAAAACCGGCCTTGTAAGACTCGCGCGAAAGCACCACGATGTAATCCCAATATTCCTTTGCGCCAACATCGATGAAAGAAAGCCCTTTGTAATCTTTCCACGGACCACCCAAGGAAATACTTTGCACGGCAAGGTCAGGCCTGATTTTCGTGTAATGAGGGTCCTGGAAAACGGTTATCCGACCGATGACATAAACGTCGTGTTCGTGGAGTTTCTGTACGAACTCTCTCATATCCGGGACACGGCATCCCTTCCCCCCGTTTTTTTCAAACATTGGATTGTCTATGGGGAAAGAAATCGTGCCGGTGTAATCTTTGATGTCTATGACGATTGAATTTATTTCCGTTTCATTGGCGATTTTCAAAAGAGAATCCCGCCATGTTTGCGAACCGGCAACACAGGATGTCATGTAAATTCCTTTCACCGCTTGGGGAGGTTTGATGTGCGTGGCAATAAAGACTTTTTTGGCGGGTAAAGCAGAAAGTGCGGGGTTACTTGATGTCGCTGATTGATTCGGGATTTCATATAAACTCCCGGAAACATACGGGTATCCGAAATAAAACACCGGCGCCAGCAAAAATAAACCAAGAAAAATTTGTGTGTGGCGGTGCGACGGCAAATATGGTTTTCCCATTTTATCTTACGGAAGCGTTGGCGGCTCGTCGCCAGAGGAGTGGTTGGAATCAAGAGAACGGGAAACAGGCGCGGGCGGTTTATGGAAAATCCCGTCATTTATCGTGACTGTAGGAGTATCCTGTATGTCTTTTCTTTTGCGTTCGGCGCGTTTGCTACTGCGAATAATTTTATGCTTATTCAGCTGATAGGAATTAATGGCTATGAGAATACCGGAAGCGACGTAAGCAATGGTTTTCCATGCGGATGGGAATCCCAAGAACGGCAATACCGCCACTAAAACACCGAGCCAAAGTATAGTTCTTCGTTTTGACATAATGGGATTATATCAAAATAATAAAATAGTGGAATGGTCAGTCAGAGATTATCACGACAAATTCCCCGCGAATTTTGTCTTTGTGTTCCCCAAAATATTTCAAAACCTCGCTTGCGCTTCCGCGGACTACGTTTTCGTGGATTTTAGTGAGTTCTTTTGCGACCGATACTGTTTTACCAGATGAGGATTTTTTAAGAGATTCAAGCGTTTTCATAAGCCGGTGCGGGGATTCATAAAAAATCACAACCCTGTCGGTCTCGGCGATTTCTTTAAATAGAGTCTCTCTTCCTTTTTTGTGAGGCAAAAACCCGAGAAACAAAAACTCCTGCGCCGGCACGCCGGCAATTGAAAGCGCGGCAGTAAGCGCCGACGGGCCCGGCACGGATTCAATTTTTACCGCATTTCCAAGGGCATCCCTTGGATAGTCAACCCAAGGGATGCCCTTGGAAAAATATTCGCGGATTTGAGAAATTAAAAACGCTCCGGGGTCGGAAATTCCGGGCGTACCGGCGTCTGTAACAAGCGCCAAATTCTTCCCTTCTTCCATCAGCTTGATAATCTTCTCGGCACTAGCGCCGCTTTTTTGCTCGTTATAAGACACGAGTTGCTTATTGGTGATTCCGTAATGTTTAAGAAGTCGTTGCGTAACCCGTGTATCTTCGCACACAATAATATCCGCCTCTTTCAAAACGCAAAGTGCGCGCAAAGTTATGTCTTCCAAATTCCCTATTGGGGTCCCGATAACATAGAGTATTGCCATACGGGATAATTTACCACTCCGCATCAAAAAATAAAACCCGCAGCCTTAGGCCGCGGGCACCTCCGAAGGAAGGAGGAATGGCAACGACAAACCGTTTTCTTTTGCGTAATCGTACCGCAGAACGCATTTCCAGCACGTCTCTTTGATTGGAACCAAGGGCAGCTTCCCTTCCATTAGGGCCGCTATATCACCGCCAACGAAACCGTTACAAAGAATTATTGACGCACTGCACACCCAGCATTGACGCATTTATGAACTCCTAAAAGTAAATAAGTGCGCATAATTTCTTTGTCGCCGTTGAAGGCAAGCTTCTCGCGCGGTTTTCCTAGGAAAAGTATCGCGTAGCCTCCATCGAAGAAAAAGCAAATATCTCCGCCGTTGTAGCTCCAAGGAGTCTCATAAAACTTTGTTCTGAAACTCCAGGCTCCGCCGTAGACCCAATTTTTCTCGGTCACCCTGCGGCTTGCCACCCAGTTCAGGGTAAAAACAAGAGAGTTTCCCCTTATTCCAACCGCATACATCGGCCCGCGGTATAAATCCATTCCGATATGGAATTCCGCGTCAGCCAGATAGCAACGATGGAATAGCTCGAGACTCCAGCGCGGAAGAGTGTCTCCTCCCCAGACAACTAAAATTCTTCCAGTCCTTTTAAGAAACTCCCCAAACTTTCTGAGGCAATATTTTCCGCACCTCCGAAAGGCAATGAGACAGAGATTGGCGTACAAACGAAATTTTCTCATTCCATTTCTCCTTTTATTTGCATGAAAAAAGCGCCGATTGGGGCGCCCTCTCATGGGTTGTGAGTAACTTAAAGTCTTATTGTACCACGGACCCTAAACTTTTACCAAACTCACGCCGGCAAGAAGTTTTTTATAAAGAAGAGCGTAAGCGATGACCGAAATCGGGATAGTTACAAAAATACCAATGCCCAGTAGAAGCATGCCAAAAACATTAAGGAAAGAAATCATAATCATAAAGAGCAAAAGGTTCCATGTATGCCCCTCTGTCATCCGCCAGCTTTTTTTGAGCGCCATAATAGGGCCGATGTCCTCTTTTTCAACTATCAAAAATTTATAGAACTGAAGGCGCAGAGCCAAATATATTCCGGGAACAACAAGAAGAAACAATCCTGCGAGAACAGCCACTCCTTCAAGAAGGGATGAAATTATATAGCTTGCAATCATTTTGAAGTTGGTATATTTCGCCGGAAGGTCTTTAAGCTTTGGCTTGCCGCCGGAAGCAATGATAAGAGAAATGTTTATGATGGTAATGCTTGCAAAAACGGCTACAAGTATTGAAAGAACTTTATTCTCCCCAACCGCCGCGGCAATGAGGAAGACTACAAAAAGGAGCCCGACCATAAAAATGAAGTGGGACTTCGTTTTTAACCATCCGAATTTAATGAGCTCTTCTTGAGAAAATAATGGGGTCATAGTTTTTCTTTATTCTAACTAAAATGCGGTTTTATATCCACTACCATACATTTATTGCTGTATAATGGTTTTTTTGATATATTCCACACATTAATCTGCGCGTGTAGTTCAGTGGTAGAACGCTGTCCTGATATCGAGTACGATATAAAAGGTTCGTTCGCCGCAATCGTAAATATCCCTTGTTTCCTGTGTGCGTGTGTAGTTCAGTGGTAGAACGCGTTCCTGATAAGAACGAGGTCGAAGGTTCGATTCCTTCCACACGCACACAGGGCGGAAGCCATTTACGTTGACGGCTCACTGCCTTTTATATGGATTACCATATAAACTCGGCGCTCGTGTCAAATGAAAATAAATTTTCGCTTGATACTCACTTGAGTTTATAAGACAGCCTGCCCACCTTTGGCGGGAGGTCTAAGTCGCGGTTTTTTCCACTCGCACCAGTTATGTCACCAAAAGCCTTGTAAAACTCACATGATAATGAGTTAAACAAGAAACAGGAAGTTATCCCCCGGTATCCTTGTTCCGATAATTTGTTGCTATAATGTTTCTATAGCATTATCAAAAGATTCCTAGCTTATTTTTTAATTTTCCTATGCGGCGCATTTCAGTCAGTAACACGTCTTTCTTGGTAGCCATAAAATTTCTTTCTCTAATTACAATACTATTTGTTGTAGTTCTTTTCTCACTCTTCCTTTCTCCAGAGAAGGCGTCCGCTGCCACACTCACGGTGGTAACGGCGACTACGACCTCATCAAACGCCTCCTCTACATTGGCAAAAATCGGGGATACGGTTCAGTTTGGCCTTCAATTAAGCGGGACTCCGGTCGCTACCAGTACGCCCGTCATTAATATCTTTAACATGGGCACAACCTCAATGACGGGTAGTGGCGCCTTTTGGGCGTACTCCACAACCACGAGCGCCAGTTGGAGCGAGGGCGCCCTGCAGTTCAAAATCGGTCACGGCGATTCTGCTCCCGGCGTTGGTGCAACCACGACCAGAACACAGACAAGTCTCACCGGGCCCAATGTAACTTTTGACAGTATTGCGCCCACACTCACTATAGTAAGCATTGCCTCCAATAATAGTTCAACAACGCTTGCCAAGGCCGGTGACACCATTACAGTCACCGCCACTTCAAGCGAAAATATTCGTATCCCGACCATCACCATAGACGGCCAGAGTGCCACCTTCTCGCTTATTACCGGCAGTACCACATGGAAAGGCACTTACACCATCATTCAGGGCGATACCGAGGGGACAGCGCCATTCAGCATTACTTATACCGACTCTGCGAGCAACGGCGGAAGTGATTCGCCAAAAACCGCCGTGACGACCGGCCCTAATGTTATTGTAGACACCACTGCTCCAACGATATCGCTCACCGGTTCCGCTTCTGATTCCGTGTACGCAAGCACCCAAGGTTATGCGGATTCTGGGGCCACGGTTTCCGACAGCCGGGAAGGCGCCATCAATTCGGCGCTTGTCACGAGCGGAAGCGTTAATCGGTCAATAGTCGGCACGCACACTTTGACCTACAACGCGAACGATAGCGCCGGTAATGCGGCGGTTGCTGTTACAAGAACGATAACTGTAAACCATATAAGCGCCGGCGGCATCTTTACGGGGAATGTTTCTTCACTGCCAAACTACAAGGCGCCGCGGCCACAGATTATTCATCCGGATGGTCGGGTTGTCTACTTGGACGAAAATGGAGCCACTTCCCCTGCAATCATCAGTACCACGCATACATATAAGCGCACATTAACTGCCGGCTCTACCGGAGATGACGTGGTGGCACTCCAAACATTTTTTGAAAACAAGGGGTTTCTCATAATGCCTCAAGGGGTGGCCAAGGGATACTTTGGTTCTCTTACCAAGCGAGCTCTCATGAAATACCAGGGAAGCATCGGCCTTGAAGCCGCAGGAATCGTCGGGCCAAAAACCAGGGCCACATTAAATAATGAAAATTAAGATTCAGTTAAAAAACAGGGGTTGGGCAAAAAACACACCCCCGTTTTTTATTTTCTCATTGGTGGGCGTGGAGAGATTTGCCTAGCCCGGCTGACACCGGTCGGCCTAGGGAACTCTCAACTCTTCTGTCTTTAGTGGGCACGAGAGGATTTGAACCTCCAAGCCTTGCGGCATGCGCTTCTGAGACGCACGCGTATACCAGTTCCGCCACGTGCCCGTGTGACATTCACAGGCTAACACGGGAATGTTAACATAAAAACAGTCGTACCAACCACGGAGGAAAGATGACAAGAAGCGGCATCATCGCCAGGCGCGCAGGCGTAATCCCCATCCGCTGCCATCCCCGCGAAGAAAAACCGGAAAACGGAAACGTTCCGAAGCGGCTGTCAAAAGAAGAAAAGATGTGGAGAAAAAAAGGAAGAAGAAATATCGTCGTGCTCCACGTAATGGAAAAGATGGAGGAAGCCCGCCAAAGACTGCGTGAGAAAACGGGGATTTCAATCCCCCGCGTCAGGAAAGGAGACGCAAAACAGTTCCTCAAAGAGCGAGGTCTACTCGCCGCCTGAACCAATCAACCAGTAGAAAAGCCCCGCATTGCGGGGCTTTTGTCTTGCATCACCACTCATCATCTGAAAATTTTGATGAGAAGCGGAGAGTGTTCAACGGCGTGCGGGATGCCATCGAAAATGTTGAGTGCCAGAAGAATTACCACCAGCACTATCAACACCACATAGCCCGGATCTCTCCGCGCCCACAAGAGCTCTCTCCGCGCCCACGAACAGAACACATCAATCAGGCGCTTATGAAAAAGCCTGCGGCTACCGATTTCTTGAATGAACGTTTTCATGCAACCTCCAGGGTTGATGATTATTTTTTAAGTTTATCACATTTATATAAAAAAGTCAAGCTGTATTTAATTAACATAAAAACCGCCCACAATCGGGCGGTTTTTATCAGCAAATATTTTTTCTTTTGTTCCGTTTTGCTCCGCTTCACCAGCGAAGACTTCTACCTATCTTCCCTTTAGGCGGGGGGTTAATTTTAAGAGATATAACCATCTCTCATAACTCTACTTGTGATAGAAATATAATCGACTCAATAAGTCACTTCATTAAAAATGAAATAACGGTTTTCAATTGAATTAATCCACGAGCAGCTTCCGCTACCCGTGCCTTGTTACGACTTAGTCCCTGTCACCGA
>ERZ1292629.261-Hain-H43-01um-R1-261-length-56578-cov-8_pt1 | contig 56578 bp, 105 predicted proteins | sample MGYA00564399_ERZ1292629 | MGnify/ENA primary metagenome ERZ1292629 (study PRJEB36523, sample SAMEA6512636) | groundwater metagenome | collected 2019-01-08 | study: AquaDiva: Metagenomics assemblies of 32 groundwater samples
GGAGGTTCATCATGGCACTAACATCATTTTTCAAGGGAACGGGCGCAACGGCAATTGCCAATCCACCCCCGGTTGTAAACGTAGCGCACAATCTTACGGCAATTCCTACATTGTTTTGGGCGATTCCGCGTACAGTTGATCATGCTGCTGCGGCACTCAACACATATGAAGTGACTGCTGATGCAACGAATGTGATCATCACAGCCGCCGGAAATTGGGCAGCCATCGTTACATTCGACGTACTCGCCATCGTCGCGGCGCATGTCGCAGACGAAGCCGCGGCATTGCTGAACACGGCGCATCGGACGGCTGATGGCAAGAGCCATGCAGACGTTGCGTCTGCCAACACACATCGTGCGGACATTGCTGGAGCGGATCATACGACGCTCGTGACGAATGCGACGGCGGGGACTCAGCATGCGACTGCGATGGTGAAGTCTGCGACTGAGACTTGTATAGTGCGGAGTGTTCCTGCTGCCAAGACACCGACTCGTGAGGGTTCTCTTGCGACGGGTGCGATTGCGGGTGCAGCTACGTACACTCGTACACTTGTGCAGCTACAGGCGCTGTTCACTCTGATGGATTTCGCCAATGAAATCATCGAGTTTCAGAGTGACAATCCGCTTGTGGTGGTTGCTCTCACTGGTGGTGCGATAGCAAACGGCATCACATGCACCAACCTTGATCCGAACAACTCGCAGCAGGCTGTCATCCGCGTCCGCGAAATCCATTCGCTTGTGGCATAGGTATCATGACCCGATGCAGACCCGCCATCAAGGGTGGGGCCTATACGTATCCGGGCGGAACCGGAAAGCACGCATCAATACTTTTGCGTTACTTTCCGCCAACGTCATCATACGATACATATAGTGAGCCATTTGTTGGTGGCGGGTCTGTGTTTTGGGCGCATCCGCTTTGCAATCAATCTCGTGTAGTTTTGGGCGACAAAGATCCCGTTACGATACGCATTTTGCGCGACATACAATCCGGTCAACTCAAACAAGACCTATCTAAATTTAAGTGTATCCAAATTACTCCTGAACTATTTGCAAAGCTTCCAAATTCTTCTCATCCTCTGCACAATATAGCTTTTTACCAAACAGCATATCTTGCAAAACGCGTAAATCCGTCCCTGCGTTCTAAGTACAAAACGAGTTCTATTTGCTTCACGAAATTGCGCAGTAACATCGACGCAATGAAAGAAAAAATTCAGAACACAGAAATCGTCAATGAAGATTATGCAGAAACAATTAAGTCTATTGATGGCAAGCGTACATTCTTTTATCTAGATCCGCCATGGCCCGGTTCAGAAGCTCGCAGAATGTATCGTCATCACGAAATGGATTGGATCAAATACATAAGTATCCTAGCATCTATAGTAGGAAGGTTTTTTAGTTACACAGATTGGGACGATAAAATCGCAAAGAAAGCACAATCATCTGGTCTTCGAGTCTATCGCATCAAGTCTCGCAAATCCGCATGGCGCGATCCGTCAAAGCGCATCGGGTCTTCTGGCGCCCGCACGGAATCATCGAAAGGCTATATGATTATTACGAATTACAAATTAAAAATACCTCAAGGAGAATAGCATCATGGAAACCAAAACTCAAGTTGGATTGGCTCTTGGCGGCGTCGGCATGGCGCTCCTTGGCGCTCTCGTTTATTTGAATCGAAAGCAGAAAGGTGAAGTAATGGAGCTTTTCGGTTTGGCTGATGTTGACGAATCGAGTCTTGTGGCAAAAATGAAGCTACTTGAACAGAAAGATCCTGCTTCGTTCAAAAGGTGGATGGAAAGTCTTGAAAAAGATGTTCATAAAATAGAAGCAGAAGGACAGAAGGAAGAATTCAAAAAGGTTAGTATAGACATTATAGCAGATATCAATAACATACTTTCGCAGCGTAAACTTCAATGGGTTCACATCAGACCAGTTCCTACTGATACAAAAGATACATCGGGCAAGCCAATTTATGAGAATAGATTGGTTGCATTTCAAACGCAAGATGGCAAAACATGGGGAAGTTATGCGGCTACCAAGCCAAAGCCTGTCGATACCCTTTTTGTTCCTGGCGTAAAGCGCGCACCTGCTCACGAAGAAATATCTGATGAAGATCTCAAGATAGTCGAACGTCATATGAAAAAGCAACGTGATGTAGAATCTAGGGGCGGCAAGTATCCGCTCGAAGTGCGTTTGACCGAAGCATTCAACAATCAAGGAAAGCGTTATAGTGCCGGACGGGTCAAGGGTATCATCCAGAAGTGGCGAGCACAAAATCCATAGAATATCATGCTTTCAGCAATTTCGCAAGAACTGGCAATTTCCATTTTGCAGCAGGTCAAACCGCTGCGCCAAAATGCATCTGGCATCGAAAACTTGGGTTATGGATGGATCTACTACGGACTAATCAGATCCCTAAAGCCGAAGCATACTCTGGTAATTGGTAGCGGATATGGGTTTACTCCAATAGTTTGCGCAATTGGTCACAAAGATAACGAATATGGCAGAGTTACGTTTGTAGATCCTGGTTATGCCGGATTGATACAAGGCCAGGGTGTCGGTAAATGGAAAGATCCAAATGCAATCAATAATCTTACAGCACAGTTTTCAGTAGGAAAATTCCTTACGCATTACAAGATGCGCAATGACGAGTTCTTTCCATCTTACCATCTTCCATCAATAGATATTGCAATTATAGATGGCAGCCATGACTACAGAAATGCCAAATATGACATAGCCCATTGTGCATTGCATTTATCAAAGGACGGCCTATTGATCTTGCACGATTCTGATGCATTTGCAAATGATATTGGATTTTATGGAGTAAGGGAAGCAATCAGAAACGCCAATCTACATTTTGTAAATATACCTGGTTTTGCCGGATTGGCGATAACGCAGCCAAATGGGGGGGGATTCCCAAACGAGCGGATATCCAACCTAACTAAAGCATCAATCATTGCACTATTACTTTTCGGATTCGGATGGTATTTAGGAAAACGCAATTCATAATTTTGGTATCAGAAATATCATATTGCTTTCTACTGATTTCACAATGCTAATTTTCGCTCCCATCTTTTCCCTAGTGCGAATCAATGAATTATAAACCGATTCCAATCTTTCATTAGCGTTCAGTTCTACTACTGATGCCACCCCGAATTGAAGTGCGCCCTCTATGATTGCTCGAAAAGATCCTTTCTGATGCCTTGGTCGAACCATCTGCGTTTCTTCTACCGTCGCTAGTCTTGTTTTCATTGTATCAACCTCCTAGGGTAGCTCTGGCCCGGACTGGCAGAGCTGCCGTGGGGTAGTATAGGCCGTTCTGGGGTGCGGGTCAAGCGCGGCCAGTCGGGCGGGGTAAGCTGCCCGCGCCAGTCACGACGGCGGAGCACGATTTTTTGAATACGCGGGTCCGGCCCGCGTCTACAGCTACGCTGTACCGGGCCAGTCAGGCAAGAGCCGCCCGCGAAACTGGTTAAGGCGCAAGCATTTCTTGACACGTGGAAACATTCGCTCTACTATAGGGCGGATCGGATCGGGGAAAGGTTTCCCGATCCGATTTGACAACGGGGCCAGAATGGCCCCACAACGGGAGGTGCTGCAATGGATCTGAGCAAATTCAGCAAACTATTGGAACTAGCGGAGAAGGGGAACACTGGGGCTCTTTCCATCCTGGAGAAAATGGAAAGGAAGCTGGACAAGATCACAAAAGAGGATACGCTTTTCCCTGTGATCATCGAGGGAATCGCGCAGATCCTCAGCGGGAAGGAAATCCCCGCCGACGGATACCGCATCCCGCCCTTGATGGTGAAGGTGAGGGAGGATGGATTGCTCGTTGTCGAGCGGTTCAAGAAAGTCGGGGGGGATGGGAAGCGCGGGCGCAAGTCAACGCCAGAGAATGAGGCGTTGAGGCATCGGGGAGCACTCTTGCTCATCGCCGGAAAGTCGTACAAGGAGATCCAGGATGCTCTGGATCTCAAGACCACCGGGACAATTTCCGGTTGGATGCAGAAGTTTTCTAATGGTGTGGCGGGTTTCAAAGCCCACTACGGTACTGACTGGAAGCCGGAAGCATCCGCCGCGCCCGATGCCGCCCCCGCCCCCGCCCCCGCCCCCAAGCCCGCCCCCAAGCCCGCCAAGAAGTAGTTCTCCATCTTCCAATCTAGCCGCGGGTGGCTTTTCCATCCGCGGCTTTCCTGCGTGAAGGGACCACAAATAATCCCGGTCCCCATGTAAGGAGATATACTTATGATCGGTCGCGAACGTGAATTGATGGCGATTTCAATCGCCATCATGGCAAAAGAGCATTGTCTTTTGGTAGGTCCGCCAGGGACCGCCAAATCATTACTAGTCGAAAAGGTATGCGCAGCATCCAAGCTGCGCTACTGGCGTTTTCTGTGTCATAAATTTATGACACCGGATGATCTAATGGGACCAATCTCCATGCAAGGACTCCGCGACGATTCCTATCGTCGCAACCTGCATGGTATCGCAACATGCGATATAGCTTTTCTCGATGAGGTATTCAAGGCATCTGCCGCGGGATTGAATACACTCCTTTCTGTAATGGAGGAGCGCCAAGTATTCAATCCGAATGCAACAAACATTCCTCTCCTGTCGATTCTTGCGGCATCCAACGAACTGCCGCAAGGGGATGACGCGTATCTGCTAGGCGCACTAGCAGATCGTCTAATGGTAAAAGTCATAGTCGAGCCGCTTCCAGCGAATTTGTGGAAGCAGTTGTTGATGTATTCGTCTGATTTGGACAATATTCCAGTCGTCAAACCAATCGACAACTGGAATGATGTCCAATTCAACGAACAACTCCTCGATGATTTGGTTTCGCTCCGCGAGGAATGTGAAAAGCAAGCAATCATCATAAGTGACCGTCGTTTTCGCAAATCTCTAAAGATCATTCACGCGCACGCGGTGTATCATGGCCGCGAGTATGCGACGAAAAAAGATTTGATGGTGCTCCGCCATTGTTGGTGGAACACCATCGAAGAATCCCGGAAACTCGCAACGTTTCTCCCGGTATGGGTGAATCCAACGGGAGCAGAAATTGAGAAATTGATGGACGAAGCCACCAACATCCTTCTCGCCTGCAAATCGTCTCAGAAAGCAGGCAAAGAACGCTTTGCAGAAATGGGCGAAGCTCTGGATAAGACAATGGGGATTTGCGAGCGTCTGGCGCAGCTTGATGCGCCGGATGAACTAGCGAAATGCCAGTCATATCAAAAGGAAATCGCGCGTCTTGTGCGCACGGGATCGCATACATGAATTTGCGATTTCTATATGATCCAGACGAAGTTTACAAGACTTCATTTCTGGAACGTTCCTTGTGGAACGCGTGGGAGTCTGAGCTTTCGCCACAGTCCGATGCGGCGGGGTTCGATGCGTTCAAGCGCGAAATGTTCGTGCGCTTGTATTCATGGAATCCTCCAAAACTCGAAATTCCAACAAATCCGGGCATGGACAAGATCCATGCACAAATTGCACAACTCGATGAACTGGAAGCGCTCAAAGCTTCCGTCGCCGGAAAGTCCATGTTATCTGCGGCGGCAACGGAAGCGTTTGCGGAATCCGTCATCAAAATGTTGGGGATAGCCGAATCCCCAACAGAGCAAGAGCGCAAAGATGCCCGTACAGAGCAATATTTTGATCCTGACGGGCATGTTTCTACAGAATACCGTGACAACTACGATGCCAAATTGGCGCAGTTTATAACCAATCTCGATTCTGATGAAGTGCGTGCAGTACTTCGCAAAGCACTCATGGAGGCGACATCTTCTGCCAACTCCATTCTGGACGTATGTTTTACGTTTGGATGGGGTGCAGAGATTGGACAGCATCCTTCGCGTCAAGAGGGGGATACGGCGCGCAAACTCCTTGAGCGCGCGCAACATGATCCCAAATTTGCGAAGTTACTTGACGCAATCGGTAAAATCCGTGGTCTTTCGGATTATGCAATTCGCATCAAACCATCTATGGTCGGATCAGAGCGCACCGATACCGAATTGGGCAACGACCTCGCCCGTACAGTTCCATCAGAATTTGTCTGGATGGAGCTATGTCCTGAGCTTTTCGGCAAGAAGTATATAGAGCATCAATTGCTCCAATATGCTCTTAAGCCGCCATCCGGCAAGAAGAGAGGGGACGCGCTCATATTGCTTGACGTATCGGGCAGTATGGCCGGATACAAAAACGAGCTTTCAAAGGGAATCACGGTCGCAATGGCCAAGATTCTCGAGCGGCAGAAACGCAAAGTATGCGTGATGCGCTTTGATAAAAACATAATTGGTTCTCCGGTCATTGCGCCTCTTTCGCCCGATGGTATCAATGAGATACTATCATGGGGTGCGGGTGGCGGGACCAATTTCGACAATGCGATCATACAATCTATGCGCCTGATTCCGTCCACGCTTACACTTTCCAACGCCGATCTAGTTTTTGTAACTGACGGGTACTGCCGGTTTGCGACGGCAGAGGCAACGGCGACGATACGGGCGCACTTCGGGCGGTTGTTTGGCATCGTGGTACCGCCTGGGTCGGCGCGGGGATTGGCCGTTGAAGGGGTGGACGTGTTCACGAGTTATTTGTCTGATTCCGTTGACAATGACAAATCAAGTCTTGTCGATGTGTTTCAGAAACTATAGAAAGGGCTATCATGAGTAAATGTGAATTTTGCGGCAAGGAAATGTTGGAAGCGAAAGGTTGTAAGAAAATACCTATAGCATGGGGCGGCAACAGCTACTCTCCGATACGCGCCACCACGTCAGATGCGTTGTTAAAAGAGGGCAGATGTCATGATTGCAACGCCGCACCTGGGTATTATCATCACCCGGGCTGTGATCGGGAAAGATGCCCAATCTGCGGATTGCAACTTATAACGTGTGAACATGGTCCGCAAGAGGACCGTTTTTAGGAGAACGATCATGAGTTTAGGTCAAATAGTGTTTTTCGATCTTCCTGATGGTGACATGGGCGGGGTGGACCGTGCGGAATTCGAGGCAAAGATGCCCTCAAAATTTCGTCTAGTCCATCCGATGTGTTTGGGGGAAGCGTTCCTCCATTCACAATCCCGCAAAGAGCCGATCCGTATCGAATCTTTCGGTGCGGATTACGCTATGATGTGGCTTCGGAAATCGTCCGAAGTCCATGGGGTGCACATCGTCACCTACGATGGTCGTACAAAGTACGAGATCAATCGGATCTCGTATCCGCAAGGTTCGCTTTCGTCGGACCAATCCGCCTTTGCATCCGATTTCGAGGTTCGTGTTGACAAGATTCTCGGTAGGATGACGTGGAGTAAATTGTCGCAGAACAGCATCAATGTCATACTCCAGCGTTGTGCTGCCATTCGACTTCGGAAGGATGGGCGAGTGTATTTCGTGCCGTCGGGCCAGTATTCGTCAACACTGGACGAATACGCCCAACATGCACAGTCCCTCGGCATCTACACCTTCCGCGTAGATGCAGAAAAAACGGGCAGATCCATCGAGTCCGTTACAAAGTCAGTAGAAGAGGATGTAACGGAACGAATGATGTTTGTGTTGGGACAGGCATCAAAAAACAGTACGGTGCGCGGGTACGGTGCGCGCGCGGCAGAGATTGCGGAATTGCTCAAGCTTGTACGTTTGTACAAGCTGATGTTGGGCGTGAAGCTTGAGGATACGGAATCTGTTCTCAACGAGGCAGAAGAAATGATCCGTCAGTTGACGGAAGGAGCATCGAAATGAAAAACGAAAAGGAATGCAGAAGATACATCAGTAAGGCTTTAGATGAAATATCCAAGGCCATGGCCATCTGTCCGCAGACTGCGCATCTTTTCGAGTTCGGGGATGCGCTGGAACAATTAGAAAAAGTCTCGGAACTGCTGGCCGAAATGGAGCAGTCGGACTGGGAATGAGGAGAACCAACAATGAGAACAACACCTAATGGCCACATCGTTCCGTCGATTCACCTCAACGGGACTTCAAAGGAATCTCTTATGCAACAACTGACAGATGTGCGCGTTGCCATCAATGCCTTACTGGCGGCGATGTATAATGCATTTCCCAACGCTAGGGACTACTATGTTCAGGGCACAGATGCTTTCATAGAAGCTGAAAAGCAATGGGATACCCGAATAGGTATCGTTAACAACCTTGAAAGCGAGATTGTGGAAATCGAGTTTGCTTTGGATGGCTGAAGGAAGGGGGGGGCTATCAGGGGCAGTGACCGGCGCGCCGGCTGCCTGTTTCGGTCGGTTTTGCGCGTCTAAACCAGGAGTTTTACAGTGAGCAGTACAATAGAGCGAACCTCTGCTTTTATCGCAGAGAGATTCGCAACGGAATTTGCGGAATGTGGTAGTCTCGACGAATTCTATCACTTTCTGCAATCTTTGCCAAATCCAGACGAAGCATCGATCCGTGGTGTGATCGGTTCGATGCTATGGGTTATGACCGGGCGTCAAACGATCCGTTTGACCGAATCGCTCGCCCAGCTTCTAGCGTCAACGTCTATTCGGAATATGCCTTCCGAGTGGGCGAAGATGCCTTTTCCGGTTTTTGCTTTGAAGTTAGATGGAGACGTAGCATGGACGCAAGATTTGGACGGAAAGCGCATTCCTCTTGAGGGATGCATAATCCATGATCATACAAACAGCAAGTATGGTTATGGCATCACAATGGTTGGCTACAGTCGTTCCCTTGTTGCAGGGGAAACAACGGTAACGTACACCTGTATCGCCCTCGATGGGAACATCACTAATGTACAATCTCTTTTGGGGACTCCCGAATCCAAAGCCAACGGAATGTTTGACGAATCGATGCAACTGGAATCTGAACACCTTGTAACTTTGGTTCTTAATGCTCTGGTATATATTTCAAATAGTGACGACAAGGGCTATCGGACAAATCGCGACATTGATACTATCAAGCGCAAGTTAGCATCTTGCAGTCCGAAAAAAGCCAAGAAATACCAACGAGCTCTAAACAATGCGCTTTCGTCTCCTCCAAGCATCATTTATGGTCGAGACATCGTAATAGACAAACAGCTTTCTTCTGCGCTTTCTGATGAAGAGAAGTCCGCGTCATCAGGCAGGCGCATTACTTGCCGATTCATAGTACGCGGTCACTGGACGCATCAGGTGCACGGACCGCAACGATCATTGCGAAAGCCGTTATGGATCAAGCCATATTGGAAGGGTCCGCAATCTGGCGCTCAGCTCATTCGGAGCTATATAGCAAAAGGAGATCAAAAATGACAAAGCGTTTCATGATTTGTATTTTGGTCGATGGTATTCGATCTCCATGGGTGCCAATAGATGCCGAATCACGTGTCTTGGGGGCAGAGATTTATTGTAAAGACATGAAGCTAGCTCAAAATTCAACAGTTTGTTGCGAAGTAGCCGAACTAGGAAATCCAGCAATTAGTCACTTCGAGTTCAAAGTCGTATTTGTACTAACCAAAACGTCAGTTTGGGACACATCGAAGCAGGTTCTTGATGACTAATTCGCACATCAGCGTTCGCGGGCGTCGAAAAATCGCGCTAATACGTTCCGTGTCCACCAACGAAATGCTACATATATTCGTTGGCGATAATCCAGACGAGGCCATCATGGTTGCCGTCAACATGGGCAATCTGTCGCAAACTCGGACGCGGGCTCCGCGTTCGATGTTTGCAAGAGCGATCCTCGCATATCCAAGGGAACAAATCATATGAAAGCAGGATTTGATTCAACAAATCTCAAGCAGATAGGTTTTATGAATAACAAATGGCGTCGTCGATTTGTTACAATCTACGAACATCCAGATCCCCAAACTGTCTATACAGTTGGAATTTCCGACGATGGCACTGTAACAAAAACAATCGAGCCAAAGGAGCGATTTCATAACGCCATAAGCATATTTCCCAAAGCCTACATTTACGAATGAGGAGCCAACATGAAGATTCGCATGTACTACGAAGATCATTATTGGCATTTCGAGAATCAACACAACGACGGCGCGTGTATGGCATTCATCAACGACGGCAACGTGGTTGTATTCTTGCCCGATCAATTTGGAGATTCATCGTTTTGGGTTAACAATTTCACAGAGACGGCTCCATGTCATGTCTTTTACTATCCTAACATCGAAATGGCGGCTTCCGAGTGGGGCTCAAAATCATGGCGAAAACGTGGTCTTGCCGATCGCTCTATAATCAATATCGAATCAATACCCTTCATGCTAGATTCGCAAGGGTACATGGTACTATCGTACAAAGGGCAAAACTACTTGGGATTCCCCGGTTTCGGATGGCGTTGTCTCAGCAAGTGGTACAAAACTGTCGAGGGTATAATCAAAGGAGAAGAGCAATCATGAAACAAATTCCTAACATCATCAAAGAAGTAATAGTTACAGGCATGGGCGATCCATCGGTCGGCATATTTTCGTTTTCGGCCACTATCACAGGAGATCCGATCATCGAATTCAGTAACGACGACACGCAAGAAGATCGCAACAGCATCATCGATGATTTCGCCTCAACTCTCAAGTTTTCATTTGCAAACTTATGGGACGACGAAATCCGCATCATGTTTGATTTTGAGTATGAGGAGCCAATATGAATTATCCCACTCGCGAAGAAATAGAATCGGCAGATTTGTCTCAACTCAAACAATGGGTACAGTATTTGCCCATACCCGGATCTCGATGGTTGGAACTATCGGATGCGGATTACGATCGTATCGTCAGGCTTGAGTCCCTGGCGTATTTGCGTATCAAGACTAGAATTGAAATACTCTCAAAATAGGGACAGAAGATGGCGCTGATCACGCTCAAAGAACTAGAAGAATTCGATGAATTCATACCCCAGGTGCTAGACATTTGTCAGGAAGCTATCGATGGCGAATACTTCAAAGACTATATTTCGGTCATATGGACTCCAAAAGATGGAGCAATCGAAATGCGAGGAAAATCAATCGAACTTATGATAAACAAAACAGCAAAGGACTTTCCATCGGCCACAAGAGTTGTTTCATGCTTCGTGGAAGGAAATTCGTTGATGGTGACTCACATGTTCTTGTATCCTTCGGCCATTCGGGGAGTAGTAGAAACAAGGCTATATCCCATACCTCTATCATCAACTAACTTTATAGTCATAAAGATAGACGATCCATGAACAAAACCAAAATACCCTATGTAACTGACACATGGAACCCTTTTGTTGGATGTAGTGCGTACAACTCTGGATGTATCAACTGCTACGCGGCACGTCTAGCCCGCGCCAACAAAATACCCTGGGGTCTTCCAATTTTCCATCGTGAACGCCTGGAAGATCCCATCAAACAGAAAACTCCGGCGCGCATCATGCTCTGTTCAATGTCAGATCTATTTCATGAAAACGCGTCCACTTCCGACATTCTCGAAATATTCAACATCATGCGCCAGTGTCCTGGTCACCGATTCATGATTTTCACAAAACGTCTTTCGATAGCTTATGATCACTTTGTAATAGAATTACAAAATCATGGTCAAGCAATGCGTCACGTCATGTTGGTGTGGAGTGTGAGCGATTGGTCAACACTCGATTCCGACTGGAAGCAGTTTATTGACATACCATCCCACCTTCATGGAATCAGTTTTGAACCACTCCTATCTCCAATATGCCTCCCACCACAAGCCGATCGATTTCTAGATTGGGTTGTTGTCGGTGGAGAAACCGGCAGTCCAAATAAGGTTAGATTCATGCCGGAACATTGGGCACACAACATCATGGAGCAATGTTCCGAAAACTCGATTTCATTTTGGTTCAAACAGCATGGTTCTGCATCACCACTTAGATCCTCAAATGCACTACGCGGAGCAAAACATCACGAGTTGCCTCAATCAATGCTACTCCCCTCTGAAAGGACAGTCTCATGGTTGATATAAAAGTCGGAAAGATGGTATACCGCGCTGAATACGACTCATGTTTTGGTCTATGGTATAAGTGCGGACAATCCAATTTCACTGTTGCCCATTGCTCGCATTGTGGCAATGACAGCAATACGCCAATATCCTTGGATTGCACAAAAAGTCAGGAATGAAACAGCACCCAACACCAAAACACAGTTGGCTGGAAAAGAGCATCATGGGCGAGTGCGATAACTCAATGGCTTGTGCTTTGCACGGACCGATGCCGGGCCGGAACGGCCCGGCCCTTTGTACCCTGGAGGACCAAAGACGCCCTGGTTTGCACGGTTGCGCCGTGCACAAGCCTGTTCCAGATACCTCCCAAGTACTGCGGATTGAGAATCGGAAGAAACCCAAAGCAAGGAGTCGTAGATGAAAAAGACCAAGTTTGCGATTGGACAAAAATGTTGGACGGCTCAGCCATGGATGGGCAGGCCAAAGCAGGTTATCGTTTTGGGTGTTGGAAAGCAAGAAGTATTCATACGATATCACAATGGCAGAGAAACCACAGTATTTGTTGATGAGGGCATCTTTGAGGACTACAAAGATGCCGAAGGGTATATGAAAAAAAAGGTGGAGAAACAAATACGCCGCCTTCAGTCAGACATTCGGTGCTGGACTAAATTGTTGGAGAAACTCAAATGAAAATGAAAAACAGCGAGTTTTGGATCGCAGTTAGAAGAAATGAACGGAAACAGGAAGAATGGTATGACCTCTGTAGTTTATCCATCAAAGAGTCTGTTACCAGAAAGAACACGCAAAAAACTGATTATGAATGGGGCATTGAGTTTGCAACGAATAACCCGGTAGTTGAAATTGTACGCGCTAGAATCGAGAGGATAGAGCCATGATTCAAGTCAAAATAAAGCGCCTTTGGCATTGTGTGAATTTGCCATGCTACGCTACGCCAGGAAGCAGCGGAATGGATTTGCGAGCAGCGATCGAACGTGGGATTATTTTATCTCCAGGCAAGCGGCTTTTTATTTCTACCGGATTGTCGATGGAAATTCCGGAAGGATATGAAGGACAGATTCGGCCTCGATCTGGATGGGCCGGTTCTCGCGGAATAACTGTAATCAACACTCCCGGAACGATAGATTCGGATTACCGCGGAGAAATTCTTGTAGCTCTTGTGAATTTAGGGGAAAGCTATGTGACCATTTATCCCGGAGACAAAATAGCCCAGATTGTGTTTGCTCCAATCGAAAGGGCTGAGTTGATAGAGGTTTCAGAATTGGATTGTACCCAAAGGGGTCAAGGTGGTTTTGGTTCCACCGATTGAAGGAGAAACAAGATGAAAGATTGGAGACCTGAAGTGGGCAAGCGATGTTTCATGGCAGATCTGGATGACGACAATGTGCGATTGGTTTCGGTGGTCCACGAATTGTGGGGCGAGTGGTTCGTCAGATGGCCCAGGCATCAGACCTCTGTAAAGTCAGATTGCCTATTTGAAACAAACCGAAAAGCGCTCATTCGGCTCAAACGGGCCATACGGGCCAAGATGAACTATCACAGAAAGATATGCAGTTATTTGACTCGACGGCATGAAGGATTGATGAACCAAATCATAGCGGAAGGGAGAACCAGATCATGATTCCCGTTGCCACTATAGGTGGATTGTATGTGGTTGAGGGGCACATCGTTTATGGGAACAAACCTTCTTATTCCATTTTGCGTCTTGAAATGGAAGCTGATAGCGTCTTGGTTGTACTTCATGGCCCCATCGGAGCTAAATTCAAGGATGGGTGTTTGAGGGCCGAAATACTAATCTACATCAAGGGTCATTGCCTAATGTCAGGCAGGAAATGGATCTACCACATAGAGGGCAACACATATGGGATCTACAAAAAGAAGAAAGAATGATGAGGATAGGCACGAACCCTTGCGGCAATTAATTAGGGCGTTGCATTTGTCGCCGGAGGTATTCTATCCGATGGAAGAATTGGTCGCACTTGTGTCTGAATACAACAGGCCAGAGGATGTGTTTTCACAAGAAAAACTGACGGATTGGTATAGGAGAATAAATGAGAAAAGTCAAATTGAACGGCAAGAATGAGATCGAAGTTAAAGTGCGTCATGTTGCCCTTAGCTACGACTTTGGATTGCCAACATATGCGACTGAGGATAGTAGCGGCATCGATCTGATAGCATGTATGGGAGTCGCCGTGACTTTGATGCCGGGAAAATGCCACGCATTTCAGACAGGATTGGCAATGGAGATTCCAAAAGGATACGAGGGTCAGATTCGCTCTAAGTCTGGATTGGCCCCAAGGAACAATGTATTTGTCTTGAACTCTCCGGACACAATTGATTCTGATTATAGAGGAGAAATAGAAGTGATACTAGCGAATTTTGGAAGCAATCCAGCAACTATCTTTCCTCAACAAAAGATTGCACAGATGGTTTTTGCTCCCGTAACAAGAGCCAAGCTGATAGAAGTTGATGAATTGAGCGAAATCGATAGAGGCAAACCAAAAGAGAGGTATGGCGATGAGTTCTGACATCAAAAAGGGCTATTGGATTGAAAACTCGGTATCTGGATGGTGTCATGGATTTTGGGAAAGCAGGACGCCATCAGAAGCAATTGCGGCAATGCTACATGCCACAAATTCTTCTTCTGATGATGTTGGTAACTCCTTGCGGACTATTGAGGCCGAAGAATGGGATATAAGTTTGCCGTGCGAGGGTGGACGGATGATACGCTTTGCAAATGGAGCAGGCATTTTGCAAGCTATAGATTCGACAGGTCCAATGAGTGACGTGTGGGGCACATGGATAACTACAGATATATTTCGTGGAAAAAATGGGTATGAGTTTTCTTCCGATGGAGAACGCATAAGCAATCTCGATAAGGAGGGACAATGAGCGACAAAATGATAGTTGATTTTTATGAAAGGTGGATGGGAACTTACTTGCTATATGTGGACAGATACAAACTAGGGCGAGTAGGACAGCATGTGCTTAAGGTCGTTCTGGAAGATGCGGAACGAAGCAGGCACGCTCTTAAATTATTGAGATCAGTAGATACCAAACTGGTTGAATGGGCTTTACATGAAAGCGAATGACGATCCGCATCGGTGGAGAAGAAACAATGGCAAGCTTTAAGATTTACTACCGCTACAAGTGTACAAAATGTCTCAGCATTTTCAAACCACCAAACGATCCAGAGTGTTTGGAAGGAGGATGGGCACCTGAACGATTGCGAGTTTTAGGAAAGCCAGATCCGCAAAGAATGTGGGTTTGTCCTTGTTGCAATAGGGTGCTTCTCGATGAAGAAGTGAAAGAATCAAAGCTAATGCGTTATGAAAGATAAAGGAGGGAAAGCCATGAAAATAGGTGAAAAATATTGGATGGCGCCATGCGATCCGGAATGGAGAAGTCCTTATCGTGTAGCGCTTGCCGAATCATGCGATGACGTTTTGGGAATTATACTGGTCTATTCAAAAAAAGGAAAGGAATGGGCAAACACCGACCATCTATTTGACACGCGAGAAAAAGCAGCACGATATATGATGAAAAAAATGAAAAAAGAAATTTGCCGCTTGCACAAAAGGGCAGATGTGCTTACTGGAAAATTGCTCATGTTTAGAGCACGAAATTGGAGACAATAAAATGAAAAAGTTTGTGGTGAAGGGCAAAACTTACTTTGTTGACAAGGAAACTTTGTTTGCAAAAGACATTCCTGATGAACTGCACAAAGTTGGGGATGAATGGCTTTTGGCGTATGTGCAGATCGTAAGGCTGGGAACTGGCAGGAATGATGTTGTGAATACATGGCGGGCAATCTTGTTGACCAAAGAAGAAGCCGTTGAATGGCTAAACCATCATCCGACGGCGAAGCGGGCATCTGCATCGGGCAAGGACAAAGTGCGGGCACTAGCCGCCGAGTCGGTGGAAGGGGTCGGTTTTCTCGACGAGGATAGGTAACTTTTTACCTTTTTCTTGACGGCGGTGGGGGGGGGGTGTATAATAGTCATTAGGTAGAAGGGAGGGGCCAGAAAACCCTATGAAGTCACGGGGTTACGTCTCTCCCTCGAAGGACCGGCCGGAGGGCCGTCAGGAAGTTCCTGACGGTGGCCCAAGCCGCCGGCCGGTCCTGGAGATCGGGCAGCAGACCAGGGGGGGCCTAGAGTGTCGGGAGCAAGGTACAGGCTGTGGATCGGAGGGGACGGGCGCCTGTCCCGTCGGCATGCCGCGGCGTCTAGGAGCTCGTTTAAGACAGCAAAACCGTGCGAACTATGCTTGAAAGCGGTAGGGGCCAGACTCTATGACCCTACCGTGCGGATGTGGCAGTGGCCGAAGCCCGATGACATCGGGGCCTCCAGTCTAAACAGACTTTCGGTCATTGCCACACTTAAAGAAGCAGGCGCGGATTGTCCTTCCGATGAGACAATCAACAGATATGTCTCGTGTGAAGGGGCAGTCCGCGTCTGCCATCAATGTCACCGCCTGATTGTCGGTGGGCAGTATAGCTATTGCCCGCAATGCAAGAAATTTACGATGAGTCTAGTTTGCGATTGCGGCAATGAGGATCTGGAAACATGGGAGGAATGGCCATGATAGAGTTTTGGTCCGCGGACGGTAGTAATTCTCTCTACGAAACAATCGATGAATGCATCCAAAACTATCTGGAAAGCATTGATCCGAAAAGCCATCCGAAGGAAGTTACAGTTGTTGGCTATGAGAGAACAAAAATCAGTCAGACGTTTTTAGAAGCAAGCGTCCTAGAATTCACTCTTGACGCATTAGATGAAGAATTTGGAGATCCCAACGGCGAACACAGCGATCCAACATCCAAGATGAAAGAAGCAGAAATGACATTCATCAAGGTCATACTGGCTGATTATTTTCCGTGGACGTGCGAACGGAGCAACGAATTTGTCACAGTCAATACGCAAGAATGGCTTGCGAAGAACAGGGATTGATATGTTCAAAATATTGCCGGAACGATGCCCGAAATGCGGAGAGAAACTGCGAAGCGTCAATTACGAATATGGCAATGCTCTTTATAGGTGTTACACATCGGTACACCAAAGTCTGGATAACAATTGGAGTGTTGAATCTGAGGCACAGACTTGTCTCTTTCGGCAAATAAAAATATTGAATGACAAAATACATGAACTAGAATCTGCTTTGGAGGCACAAAATGTCTTATAACTATCAAGCTGAACGATCATCCCTTTTTACAGAAAAAGGATGTTGTGATTTCATCAAGATTAGGGACAATACGTTTGAATTGTTGGAACTGGCGGGTGCCGTTCGCATCAGAGAGGCAACACAAGGAATTGGCGGAAGTACTTTTTTCCAACATGCATGTATGGACCGCATGATAGAAATGAAAGAAATCAGAGAAATGACCGGACCTAATGCGTGCGGTCAAGATCGGGTTTTTGTGCATTATGAGCAGTAAGCATACAAGTCCTTCTCATGTTTTAGGATGTGTCATTCAACATCTGAGAAAGTCGAAAGATTTGTCACAGGTGTTGATAGCGTCCAAATTGGGAATGTCATCCCAATCATACTATTCCAAAGTCGAAAAAGAAGGTCCGTGGCCGCTTGAACGAGTGAGTAACATTGCAATCATATTGGAAATTGATATCAGTTGGCTGGTGAGGATGGCGACTAAAATGGCCGCCAAATTGATTGAGGCTGGTTGGCAAGTCAATGGCGACGGCAAAGATGAGCTTTCAGAGGAAATATTCAGTTCTATATTTGTGAATTTGGAGAAGGAGAATGGGGACCATGGAGCTAACAGTCCAGGCAATCCAGGAACAAATTTGTAGCGATTTTGAATTAGGGTATACGGGGGATGGAAGGGCAATATGTGTACATAAGCTAAAAGAATACTGCAATCTGCCATACAGATATTTGTGTGAGATAGAGAATTGGAAGTCGCGGCAAGTGCCGCATGTTTCCAAATCGTCGCTTGATGCTTTCTTGCAATGTCCATTTAAGTACAAACTTGAATATGTAGACAAGTATCGTCCACCGAAGCGACCAGGATATTTTTGGTTGGGCGGACAGTTCCATACAGCAATTCAACGCATTGCAAGAGGGCAAAAATGGGCAGTTGAATCGCTGCCATACGATACTTCTGCTACAATTAGAGATCGTATCGCACTAGAAGAAACCCTTAAATATCTTGGCGAATTTCCTGGCTTGATTCCATCGGGTGAATATCCTGAAAAGCCATTTGATTTCGTACTTATGGATGATGTGCATGTCATCGGCAGGGCTGATGACTATGGTGTTGTACAACTACCTGACGGCAAGCCCAAGCATGTAATCATCGAATACAAATATGCTGCCATGGATTACGATCTTCTTAGTATTAGCAGAGGAGGAAGTCTTTATTTTGCAGGATTCCCCGAAGCTACACACATCATGACAGTGGTGTGCAAGAAGATTCTGGTAGATCCGAAAGGTAAGAAACCAGATCATGAATTGCGCTATGCTTGTCAGGAAAAATTGGCGTCTTTGGGTGTAGGCGGACTATTCAAAGTCGCAATGTACAATCGAAAGGAGTTCCCAATTCAATATGAATTGGAAGCTGCAAAACAAGTAGTTCGGACAATTCGGCAATGGAACAACGACCCTAATGCCGTATGGCCATCGAACTATTGGGCTTGTGAAAGATGCCCGCATCAGACATATTGCAAAACCAGAGGGTCGGTGATCGCATGACTACACTCTACAAGCTCACATCGGCGAATTTGACGACTTTCCGCGGATGTTTGTGGATTCCGGGCGAGTGGAAATCCGCTCCGGGCAAGGGGGAGTTATGCACGTCGGGTTGGATTCATGCGTATGAGAGTCCGTTGGTTGGGATTTTCATGGACCTGATACATGGTAATTTTGGTTCTACTGGACGGATGTGGGAGTGTGAGGGTGAGGGGATGGTTCTGCGCGATCACGATTTGAAGATAGGAGTAGAGCGATTGCGGTTGATTTCGGAATTGCCTCTTCCGGTGATTGATACCGAGCGACGTGTTACCATAGCGATACTTTGTGCAAAGCGGGTTTGTGTAGAACCTTCATGGATTAAGTGGGCCGACGATTGGCTTTCCGGTCGCAATCGAACAGCGAATGCGGCGGCGGCATGGGCGACGGCGGCATGGGCGATATGGGCGACGGATGCGGCGGCGGCGGCGGCGCGGGCGGCGGCGGATGCGGCGGATGTGGTGGCAAATGTGGCGGCGGCGGCGCAGGCGGCGGCGAATGCGGCGGCGGCGGCGGCGGCGATGGTTGGCGGCGATTCTTTTCTTACAGAGATCATAAATCAGGCCATAAAAGGAGAATAGCTATGGGAATCATGACGCTTAGCAAACTGAAGCAGATGTATCGCAGAATCTCAGCGGTTGTCTACAGCCGGCCCAGATTGGGCAAAACCACGATGCTCAAAGAGATCCTGAAAGAAGGGGATTTGCTCTTTGTGATGTTTTATGATAGGGGACTGCCAGATCTTTTGACGTGGGAAGAAATCAAGGAGTGGGATGTAGATACACTGTTGCGGGCCACATCCGATAAGTCCATTCTGGATGTTAGAAAAAATCTTACTTGGTTTGACAAGAAGATCAAAGAGTGCATCGAGAAGGGCGTAGAGCCGTGGCGCATTTGGTTCGCGATCGATACAGTCACGCATCTAGAGAAAGAATTTCTAACCGAATGCCGCACCATTCAACTAAAGGGGGCAGGTACGGATTTGGTTGTAAGTGAAGATTTGCAACGTGATGCTAACGTTCAGTTTGACTACAACGTAGTTCAAAGCTGGATGCAGGAAGTGGTAAGCAGGTCCATGGCATTGCCGTGCAACGTGATCTTTTTCGCACTCGAAAAATACGACAAAGAGGAAAAACTCTATATGCCGCAGTTGACGGGACAAAATGTATCCAAAGTATCGGGCGATGTGCAACTTGTTGCCCGCATGATCCATCATGGCAAAACGGGCTCAAAGCGAGTCCTGATTTGTAGATCTCAACCCAACTGCATTGCGGGTGCCCGTGGGGGGAGAACTGTTTTGAATGAGAATGAGCCGCCAAGCCTCATTCGCATTCGCAATAAACTGCTTGGTATCAATGTGGGGGTGTCAGATGGCTCGACAAGTCAAGTTGGTGAAAAAGTTGAGTGAAGCAGGAGGAAGCGGCGGGGTCAAATGGATTCCCGAAGGGTATTACCTTTTCAAGGCGGAGGAATTGGACATTTGGGTGGACGAAGGGCGGGGCATCGAGTACATCCTGGTCAGGTTCGTGATTCAAGGATCGGGGACCGAGGCCGGGGCGGAATTCGTGGGGCGGCAGTTCACCGAATTCTGTGGAAACACGGAGGAATTGCTGTGGAAGTTTGCGAATTTCGCCGAAGCATCCCAGGGGCATGTACCCGATGTGGACGAAATCGATCTCGATGATTATGTTGGGTCGATAGTAGTCGCAAAGGCGAGCGACAACGAGTATCAAGGAAAGGTCAGGAGTCAAATGCGCTACGAGCACGCATCGAAGTGGTCGCGCTATGAGGCGGCAACAACCGATGCCGAAGCTCTGCCCCCCGATGACTTCCCGTTCGATGCCCCCGCCCAGGAACCGGAAGAAGAAGAACCCGAAGATGAAGTCCAGCCCGAGCCGGAGCCCGCGCCCGCGCCGGTTCGGCCGAAAGTTGTGGCGAGACCCGCAGCTCCTGCAAAGCCGCAGGCACGCGTCAAGGTGAATTTGTGAGCTTACCGATGGTGGCCTTGATCGGCCATCATCGGGCCAATTTGGTTTGGTGTATATTTGATGAAATGCGAAGTTGTTGTTGAGGCCGAAAGAACGGCCGATAAGATTTGGGCAAAATGGGTAAGCAGCATTGATCGAATGGGTCATGGTGGCTACCGCTTTATAGGCGATTTCCTAAAGCTAGGGAATACCTATATTTTGCCTGTTGGTGCGGTTGTGATTGTTGTATATATTAATGTCTTGCCAGGTGGCAAATCGGGCAAGGAACTCAAAACATACCAATGTGATATATTGAAGGTGATTGCTGATGGCACTACTACAAAGTGCGGAACATATGGCGGTAAAGATTGGGCACACAAAGTCTCGAAAGACATTGAACGGTTGGCAAGGAAAGGAAATCCTGACCTCGAAAAACTCATGTGGGCGGTTCAGACCATATTGAAGATTATCGGTGAGAAACCGCAATATGGCATGGTTGCGTCTGATGGGTTTGCAGATGGCGGTTGGGATTTCCATGCCATTGAAAAATGATTTTGACCAGATCGAACAACTCATACGTCAGTTGTTATATTTAGAAGAGGATAATGTTATAGTGCGAATAGTTTATGCTTCATATTTGGCTAATTTGGTGAAGGGTCCGCCTGTATGGTTGATGGTCTTGGGTCCGCCATCCTGCGGTAAAACAGAATTGATTATGACGCTTTGCAAAGCGCAACGCTCGATGGTCTATTCAACGATAAGCGCGGCAGCTTTGCTTTCGGGGTATGATTCAGACGTGTCGATACTCAATCCCAAAGCAAACGGAAAAGTGCTCATTGTAGGCGATATGAGCACGATGATTACAGGAAACAAAGAAAGATTGGGCGAAGCGTTAGGGATGCTTAGGCATCTTTATGATGGCAGAGTCATACGTCCAACCGGCAAAGAATTGTTGGAATTTGAGGGCAAGGTTGGATTTATGGCGGCATGTACGCCCGATATAGACGAATATCGAGAGTTCATGGCATCGTTGGGTGAACGCTACCTTTATGTCAAAATGCGTCATCAACCAGAAGATAAGGTGTTTGAACGAGTTTTACAAAACACTTCGGTGTTTGTGCAACTACAAGAAACAATACGCATAGCAGCATCAATGCTTGTAAAGAAATTCCAGCCCGCCAAATCGGTGCAGTTGCTTTCTAGTACAGAATCTTTAATCAAGGATACATCGTCCATTATGGCTCGCATCAGAACGCGGGTGGAGAGAGATAGGTATACCAAAGAAATAGTAAATGTTCCTCAATTTTCAGAGGGTCCGATACGCATCTACAAACAATTGCTTCGTATCGTTATGGCTGCTCAAATGTTGGGCGCAAATGATGCAGAATTAGACGCCATATTGTTGCGTTTTGCATGGGATAGTATACCAGAAGCAAGGGCAAGGGTACTGTCTGCCTTAGTAAAGCATAGTGCCATCAATACAAAACAAATACAACTCATTTTGAAGGTTTCCTATAACCGCACTCGTCAAATTGTAGAAGATTTGGTCCAGTTGGGTATGCTTGAGAAACGAGGCACAACATTCGGTATACCAAATCAGACGCTTGTGCGTGCAACGGCGAAGTGGGCACAATGATTATATTAGGACTCGATCCTAGTTTGGTGATCGGTGCGGGCTTGGTAGCTTTGAACGCGGAAGATCGCCGTGTTTTGTTGTTTGAAACATGGTCAAGTAGCAATTTGCATGAAGGATACATCGCGACGGCTGCTATAGCTAAAAAAGTATCCATTGCGATTAGTCGGATATCAGTCAGTATGCGCGTGCGGTTGGCCGTAGAAAAGCCATTCTTCAAACAATGGGTTGGCAAGTTTGATTCCGTTGGCGCAGCAGTCAAAATTGCACGCAAAGGATCTGTAACGATTCGCGGCAAAGGTGGACTAACTTCTGAATATCTAAATAGGTGTATTGGAATTTTTGCTGCGCATTTTCCTGTTGTGATTGACTATCCTCCTGGAGATTGGAGAAGTCAAGCCGAAATAGATCAGAGCAAAGGCCAAGATCGCAAACTTAACGGCATGATGAGAGCCGTGGAGTTCATTGAAAGCACCAACAAGAACAATCCGGTTGCCGATCTATTGATTGCAGCAATCATGCAAGGTAACGATCATTTGGGCGAAGCAGCCTGTATTGCATATGTTGATGCAAAGATTAGTAACTTTGTGAACAGAAACTCGAAATTTGTAGGAGGAAAGCGTGATAGAAAGACGAAAAATCCATCTTGATAAGGGCGAATTGCTCGATTTGACAACCTCTTTGGGGCTGTCTTTGCCGACAACAGTCAATTGCTTTTTTAGACGAATTGGCAGGGCAATGATGGACGATAACTTTTCTGAGCCAGCGGCATTGCTGATGGCTAGATTGTTGAGAGAAAGCGCGAGATTCTTTATGACTTCGGTCTCTGGAATCTGCATTCCAAACTTTGGTGAAATATGGGATTATGGCACCGGACTTGATGTGCTGGCGTTTAGCGCCAGAGCGTGTCCCGACTGTAGAGGTTGTGGGTTTGTAATAAGAGAGTTTAATCCTATTTGGGACAAATGTCCGGATTGCGAAGGAACTGGATTTGTGACAAAAATCAAGTGCAGATGTGGCGGCGAAGATCCAAAATGCAGTTGCCAGACATCCGATCCGAAGGGTGACTTTGTTCTAGCCAAGCCCGTCAGATGTAAAACGTGCTATCCATCTTTGCCTTATGATATGGTAATGGATTGGCTTATTGAACAGAAGTTGACTCGCAAGGGGTATATTCTTAATCAGTCATCATCATCTATGATCGAAGTTTGTTCTGCTTGCGAAGGGGTCGGCGAAATTTATGAGAGAAAAGCATAAACGCAGCAATCGAAAATGCATCTGGATACGGAAATTTGAAGATGAGTCGTGTATAATGGAGTTTTATAATAGAAGCAATAGGAAAAGGCTTTCAAAGATCATGCTGGAATTGGGTTTCCCAATCAAATCATTCGATGTTCTGGCACTACCAGACGGAATGGACCGCATGGGATGGGATTTTGGTGTTTTTGCCGAAAGTTCTGATTCGCAATTGGTTGTCGAAGTCGCAATGTTTCTAAATTTGACTGTTCAGATTATGGAGCCATTGCCACCACAAAACATAATGGAATTTGTGCGAGTATGCAGTTGGGGTAAAATTACTTTGGAAAACGAGGAGGATGACGAATGAAACTAATCAAGTTGGAAACATTGAAGGGTGCTGATTTGTATGTTAGTCCAGAACGAATAGAATTCATATATGGAGATACCGCATGTTGTGAAGTGAAAATAGGAACAGAAAAATGGGGCGTGAAACAGAGGCCATCAGAAGTCGTCAAGATGATTGTCGATTCTGGGGTGGAAACACTTTCCGAAGTGCTGGCCAGGATCGAATCATCACTCCGTGGCGTCGCCATGAAATACGCTGGTGACAATCCAATCTTTTGTCAGGCAGCGCATGTAACTCCTGAATTGGATACAGCGCACATGATTTGGTTGTGTCCAAATTGCGGCAGTAGTAAATTTGATGATATAAAAATTGCACCGGACGCTAATGTTGATTGCACTCTGGTGCATACTTTGGATGAATTCAAATGTAGCCAATGCAAAACGACATTCTGTTCCGATGCTATTGGACGCGGGGCTGTACTTCTACTGCGGGGGGAATCGGATGACTAGAGATGAAGTATATCATAAGTTTTTGGAAGTAATTAAGCCATATAGTTGCAACAGTGACGAATTCGGTGCGGCGCTTGATGCGTATATTGTTCATGCCATTTCGATCAAGGTGGCAAAAACCGAGGAATCGGCCTGCGAAATGGCATTCAAACGATTTCGATTTCAGTATACGCACGAGCCTCTTTCGGACGATCCGCAGCAATGGTCTTCCATTTATCCTCCGGGCATTTCATGGATTTTGGGCTTGCGAGCAAGGCATCTTAAGATCACCAAGATCAAATCCGAGCCGGTCGGGAGGCCAAGGGGTCGGGCTCGCAAGGCTCGCGGGCCGGTCCTACTTTGAGGAACCGAGTGAACAACCCTTCAAAAAACGACGCGGAAAACGCGTTCTTCTCGACGAGGAAGGCCACTTTTTACCCGCGCCCTGGGCGCGCTACTGTAGACTATTCGAGAGAAACAAAGGGGTCAAAAAAATGAATTCCTCAGTGTTTTCAGACAGTTACGGCAAATTAATACCGCGCCTTAAAGAGTATATAGTAGCTTTTGGATTCAAGAGGGTAATCCTCACCCCCCATGTTAACTCATATCCCTATCTACCCCTTTTGGAGCGCGGGATGAACGATTGTGGGCGACCACAGACGGTGGAGGGGTAGTTGTTTCACTCGGTTTGTTTACAGAGCGGACCTTATGACTAAACGGTGAAGATGTGGGTACAATTGACTTAGGGCCAGACGAAAAAGAGAATGAACATATCGAGGATTTCGTGCTTCGATCGGTTCAGCAAAAAAGCACTCACGGCTGTTGGTTGGTGCGGCGTGATTGCCTAACAATGACCGCCTATAGGCAAACTACATCTACAATCAAATGCGCCTATACTCTTTTCAAAGGCGTCGTTGAAGATGGCTGCCGCGTAGGCCATGTATGTGGAAATCCACGATGCATAAATCCGGTGCATATGGTGTCGCTTGCAATCGGGATTCAACTCGACATAGAGCGCATCGTGGAAAGAATGGCTCGAAAACGAAAATCGAATGTTGGCGGCGGATATCGAAGGGGCGAACAAAATCCGAATTCCAAACTTACGCTTGATCAGGTAAACAATATCAAAAGAATGCTTATGGAAGGCAAGGATCAACGACTGATTGCATCAAGATTTAAGTTGTCACTCGCTACCGTAAGCCATATTTCGACTGGTAAATTGTGGTCGGACGATGGCCGTCCGATAGTATTTAGTCTGGCCGATGCGGCATCAGAACTTCATGTTTCACAGCAAACCGTTCGTCAATGGGTTGGCAATGAATTGCTTGCATACATCCCCAACAACACAAGACATTTGATGCGTTTCACTCGTACAGAGATTGACAGATTCAAGGAGACAAGAAAATGAACAAGTATAAATTGCGTTCCAGTCAATTTGTCAATAGAAGAACCCTTCTAAGTCCATCATGGATTAGCAATGGACAATTTGCAATCTTGCGATCTGTGGTCACTCTTGATGAAAAACTTGAAGAGCGCATTGCGATAGATCATCGTGTCGATATTGTTTCTGATGATTATGTCGCTAGAAGGATAAATGCAAATTTCGCATTTCGGCCCTTGTGCCATAAGGATATAGTTGATGTCGGCAAATCCATGACAAGATGGCTTAGCGAACTTGATTGTTATTGGTCCTGCGATCGCGCAATTGCGATTTGTGGGGGCAAGATAGTATTTATCGGAGTCGCGAAGGATTTGCATCCGGATCAAACGGAATCAGACGCCCGAGCCGATAGAGCCATAAAACGATTTTGCAATCAGTATGTCAACAAAATGGCTGAAATCAAACTACAAAAACCCAGCAAGACAGTTCATGTTTTCTCTCATCATTTTGGATTTGATCAAGTTATTGAGTCTCCCAACTGGATGGGCAGTTCGCACTTTATGATTCGCAAAGATAGAGCAATTTTGAGCAAAGGGGTTGCGCGACTCTTGGAACTTTATTCTTGGGAAAAAACGGATAGTGGCGTGCTGAGTGCCATCAACATTGATTTTGCATTTTTTCCTGTCGATTCGTCTTGTCTACATTCTTCGATTCAAAACACAACCATTTCTCAATGGATGTGCAATCTTAAGATGTATGCTTCTGAGCAAATTGTTGTTGTTCTTGATGGGAAAAAGCTTGTTGCAATTGCACAACGAATGCAAGAACCAAAAAGCCTTGATTTGCAAAATTTGTGGCAGATGCTTGATAGTGAAAAGATCGGTACTTGTAGGATTGTTGGACGTGGCAAGAACTATTATTTGCGAATTTCGAGATCAAAGCCCAATTCTGTCTCAAATCGCATCAAGACAATTTTGGAGAACAATCATGCTTCCGTTCGGTAAAAAGTCAAAACCGATCGAATTGCTAAAATCTAAAGTGGATTTTGCAGTGAATGACGTTATAAGAGAAGTTTCCGAAGTGATTTATGGTCAACAGGTTCGGATGCGCCAAATTCTAAACAATCTTATCAATTCGCCGCAGCAGTCTATAGATTTTGAGAATGCCATCAAGAAGATTGACATTCCGATATGGTCATTTTGCGTACAAGAAATCATCGACGAGCTAAGAGAGCTGTCAAAATGAAAAAATACTACGATACCGAAACTTTGCCAGAAAGATTGGAGAAAGCAATGCTAAATGAATTTGATGAGGGAAATTGATGGCCAATAGAGCACTTCATTACAATGCGAATGTGTTGTTTGGATCTGAGCTCGGACTTGATCCAGAACAAGCTATTTTGTTTGCAAAATCAAATCAAATGGTGGATACTGCGACGCCATCATGGTGTCAGGGGATTCGCGATAAGATACTTCCATTCTCTACGCAAGTACGATGGGACAAAGACGGCAAGACACTCCTAACAGGCTCTTACGCGTGGCTAGAGGAGGTCGCGGTACACACGTTTCACTTTGGCGGAACAAGGGCGGAACCGTGCAAACTAGGCGCTGGCAGGGGCCAGGCAGTACGAGCACTAGGGGTAGCCTTAAAACACAGATGTACCATCAACATCATCATGGCCGGGATTCTAAAACATACATACGATGATTCGGCCACACACCGTCTTTTTCTTGGATATCCAAGCCCGCACAATGTCAAAATGGTGAGTGTTTTGGAAAAAGAGCCTGATTTTATGGCGAATCGAAAAACCAAAGATAGTCTTGTCACGAGTGCTCTTCGATGTCTATTTCCGCCTAAAAAAGTATGGGGTCATGCTCTTGTGCCAGACGTAGATCAAATTTGGATGTATCGGCGCCACATGATCGATATCTGGCTTGCAATGGGAATGGATTTGCAAAAATCAACTCCCAAATCTATGGAATTGCTTACAACAACCAACAATGATGATGAAATAAAAGAAAAAGCTCCGATGTTGGTTGGATTCGATATACCAGAATATACACCGCTGGACGGAACTGAATTGGAGTTGTTTTTTGAGCTTGCAGCAAACATCATGGCGGAGCATTTTAGATCATGAATGATCAGATGACATTCGTAATTGCATTGACCGCAGTATGGTTTTTAGGAGTAGTATATTTTACATTCTTTAGGGAAATCCTGATTGTTCGCTGCCGATGCGGCAAAAAGATGGTACTCGGAAAAACCCAATGGTTCAAAAAATGCCCAAAATGCAAGAGCCTTGTCCAGAGAAGAATCGATGTGTGAAATAACTGATATCAAAGGTGTATGACGCACAAGATGTAAGGATTGTAGTATGCACTTTTGTCAAATAGATTACGTCACAATGGAAAACTTGCGAGAAAGGTTTATGGATGAGTTGGGTATTGTGGCCCCAAACAACGAACTGCTCGATGGAGACAACTGATGAAAAAGTGGGCGTTTACTATTATTATGGCATTTGTGAAGAAAATGTTGTGTTTATGTCTATGGTTTATGAAATTTGATCGGACAGGTGGGTGTTGCGCAATTTCCATTATTGTCGATGAGCATGGCGCAGAAAGTCTATATTGCACTTTGGACGAAGATCATTGTGACGATCATATATTTGGTTTTGGCAAACATGGTATTTTTTTCGTGCGATCTACTTATTACAAGAAGATCATGTCGGATGTTGGGGGCGAATAATGTCGAATTTGATTAAAAACAACGGTGTCCATCTGGATTCTGTAAGCGGTATTGTGGCATGTCTGTTTCATTGTAGTCCGACCTTTTCGGCAGGCAAACTTGAGGACGGAACTCGATTCGCCGGACGGATTATGATGGAAGTGGGCGACGAAGTAAAGTTGTGGGGAGAATGGGTTGATGATGGCAAGTGGGGCAAGCAATTCAGGGCGCAATCGTTTGAATTTTCAATGCCGTTAGACAAAAACGGTTTGGCTGCATATTTGGCGAAATCCAAATGCTTTTCAGATATTGGTCCGGTAAGAGCACGAATTATTGCCGATGCATTTGGAAATAAATTCCAAGAAGCACTCGATGGGGATTTGCAACATATGGCCGATGTGATCAAGGTGCCGTTGGCTGTAATTGAGAACTTAAAGAAAGAATGGAACGATCGTCGAGCATTCAATTTGGCATCAACATGGCTTTCGATATTTGGCTTGACGCCGCATCAAATAAAGAAGTTGATAGACACCTATCAAAATAATGTCATTGCGGTTGTCAAGAAGAATCCATACATAATCGAGAGAGAAGTAGACGGCTACGGCTTTAAGAAAGTCGATGAAATCGCCATGAAGATGGGCATTTCCAAAACTAACCCAAATCGAATAGAATGCGGATTGCGATATTGTCTTGCACAAGAAATGGACGAAGGCCATACGTGGACGCATCGAAAGCTATTGACAACTCGATGCTCCAAACTTCTTGAAATTGAGTCGGAACACGTTACTAGTGTCTTGAACGGTCAAGAAATGACCATCATGCTTGTAGAAGACGAAAATCGTATTGCCATAGCTCATGTTTTCAAACATGAAGAATTGTTGTGCAAAAGATTCAAAAGAGCTCGCGATCCGAATCCTCACAGAAAACGACTCATAGCAAATACCGCAGGACTCACAAACGATCAAATCTTGGCCATAGATGCGTTCATAAAGAATACGATCATCACGATTACCGGCGGTGCGGGCACCGGCAAAACATATGTCATCAAAACTATTTGTCATATGTGTTCTGATGCTGGATTGCTAACAGTACTCTGCGCTCCGACCGGGAAAGCCGCCAGACGTATGCAGGAATCGACAGACCATCCGGCAATGACCATACATCGGTTGTTGGGCTGGAACGGGTCCGTATTCCATGCAGAGTATCCGTTGACTGCCGATGTGCTAGTGATCGACGAATGTAGCATGGTGGATACGGCGCTGTTTGCAAAACTTATGGAAGTAATAGATCTGAATCAAACTGTCGTGGTAATTGTTGGCGATCATCATCAATTGCCGCCAATTGGACCCGGAAATGTTTTGAGAGATATCATAACTGAAAATCGAACCGTTCCGGTTGTGGTCTTGAATCAAATCGTTAGACAGGCGGGATTGCTTAAAGAGAATTCGGTTGCAGTATTGAACGGACAGGTCGCGAAATCACAACCATGTAATGGATTTGGTCCGTGGTATAGAATCGGAAGATTCAATAGCATCGAGTCTCTTGCTTCTTTTGTGGAGCAGCTATACCAATCCAAACTTCATGAAGAATTCGGTCTTAATTTGCTTCATGATGTGCAGTTGTTAACGCCTACTCGAAAAGGAGTATTGGGAGTAAATGCGATCAACGCAGTCTTGCAGCGCATCATTCAGAAAAAGCTCTATGGGGTAAATGTTGCGCCATTAGACCTTAAAAAACGACCGATATTTTATAAGGGCGACAAGGTAATACAGCGTAAAAACGATTACAAGTTAAGCATAATGAACGGAGAAATCGGAAAAGTTGTCCAAATCTTGGACGACGGTGCGGAAATGCACGTTGAGTTTGATAAACATGTGGTAATAATGTTGCGATCTGAGGGACACCTAGATCGTGTAGATTTGGCATATGCCCTAACCGTCCATCAGACGCAAGGCTCTGAATTTCCGGTTGCAATTCTGATTATGCACAACTCCCATGCTTTTCAGCATCATAGAAACATGCTTTACACCGGAGTAACCCGAGCCAGTCGATCCGTCATCATAGTGGGCGATGACTATGCAATCGACAATTGCGCCAGAAAAGTGGTAGTAGATCGTAGGCGAACCTGGCTTCCAATCCTATTTGAGAGGCCATAAACATGCCATTACTTATAAGCCTTTGGACTTGGGCGATCTTGATTAGTTTTTGCATATCGTCAGTTGTTGGCAATTTTGGCGATGGACCCCTGTATGCGGTGATTGCGATTGCCATTTCTGTGGCAATAACACTTCCGATATGTCACATAGGCAATCGCGCGAAACTGTCCGATAACCTGTGCAACAAATCGCAAGGTCCGACCGAGCCGGGCCGTTTCGGCCCGGCATCGGCCTCAGTCCCCGCCAATCGTAAACCTTCCGGGTCCCCGACAGACCCCGCACCTTGTCAACCAGAGTCCGATGAAAGAAAGAAGAAGGAGCAACACTTTGAAATTTAGATGCATATTGGCCGATCCGCCGTGGCAATACAAGGATCGGGATAAAGACGGCATTGGTACCGATGACAGCTACCCAACAATGTCATTAGAAGAATTGGGTTCGATGGCGTTTTGGGTCAAGAGGCTTGCCGACAATGATTGCTGGTTGTGGATGTGGACTACAAACGCATTTTTGGTTGATGGATCTGCGTCTTGGCTTTGCAAGAAATGGGGATTTGAGCCCAAGACATTAGTAACATGGATAAAATGCAAAGAACAACCCATGACTTTAATGGGCTTTAAGCCGATGCCAAAGTTAACTAAAATTATGGGCTACTACGTTTTTAGCAGTACAGAACATCTTATCATAGCAATCAGGGGGAATTCTACCCCTGACAAATGCATGTATGATAATGTAATATTTGCACCAACCAGAGAGCATTCATTAAAGCCCGATGAGTCCTATAAACTCATTGAAAAAGTATGTGTTGAAACTCCACGATTGGAGTTGTTCGCTAGACGCATAATGCCAGGATGGCGCGGATGGGGCCGTGACTATCCCACAAAGGACATAATGTGCCCCACTGGAAAAGTTTGGGACGCAAGTCGCATCCTACAATTGGAGGGAAAGAAATGATAGATTTTGAATGGAAAGAATGGAAACGTGTTGACGAAGATGGCCTTGCCGTCGTAGTGAGTCGATCTGTCTACAATGGAAAACCACAATATAGCCTCATGGTGGGTCGGGCTACCAAAGATAACAAAATTTCGCCTTACATCGGATTGTTGTCGAAAAACGGTGAAATTATCAAAGACTATGATACGATCATTCATTCGCTCTTGTGCAAAATTTTAGGACCAGTCAGGGACGCCATCATAACCGACTGGACCGAAATCAAGGCAAAAGAAGCGGGAGCAATCCACGCCGGACCGATGCGCAAAGGCAAGACGGAACGCGATAAGGCAAAGAGAAAGGAGTCAAAATGAAAGATGACGACATTGCGACAACGATTCATGCCCTGAGGAGATTGGTGGTATTGTTCGAGGAACTCAAAGATTATGGTCTGCAAAAAACATATACCATTGTGGGCAGTGGAATCACGGTGATTTTTGATGCAAAAATGCTTCATGGCGATTCGTGGGAGCAGTTGGAGCATTCCGAATTGGCGTGCGAAATTCTCAGTGATAGCCAATATGTCATTTTGAGAAAGTATCAGCAAGAAGTGCTCAAGGAAGCATCATCAATAGCAATGAAAAGACTCAACGAATTAGCCGCATCGTTTAGCGATGATAAATAGGAGAACATCAAGATGAATGACCAGGAATATGACTTGAAAATGAGAGTATGCCAACTCAAATGGGCGCTTGCTCATATGTGGGCATCGGCAGAACTGAACAACGAATTAATATCAATAGAAGATGCGCTATCAAGGGCTGTGGATGTCGAATGGAATCAACGACTTCTCGACGAAGAACTTGATCTAGGTGAATTGCCATCGCCAACTTATATGGAGGAGTGAAGATGACCGAATATGGGCAGATAGCCCTACCGGGTCGTCGTGGAGCCAAAATCAATTGTTTGCCAAGTATCGTCATATTGGAACAGCAAGCAATAATTTTGAGCCAACTTGCGCAATCCAACGCGACATTTACCAAGATCATCGGCAAACATTCTGGTTGCGGTTCATGCGCCGATCCTCATTGTTGCAGAAAAATAACTGGCCTAATTCCAATTGAGGCTGTGCTTTTATGTTATATGAATAGGCCACTTATCACCAGTAGCAAAGACACGATTTTAGATCGGGCACAATTTGAACAATCTGTGATTCTCCAATCTCCTCTTCCGGTTATGCCAAATTGCATCTTTCTTGACAAAGACCTAAAATGCAGCATCTACGCCATACGTCCGACAATTTGTGCTCACTATTGGATTCCCTCAGAATCCAAACCATCAGATTGCGCCCCATCCGAATCCCCCAAAGCCATAATTGCTGGCCATGGCATCAACAAACTATATGCTGATATTTTGCATAAACTCAATTCTCACTTCATTTTGCATCCGCTTCTTTTCTATTTTGGTATGTATTCGGCATTGGCTTATCATATGGGCTGGATGCAGCATCCCGTCTATCAATGGGTAGATAGAAAACATCATTTTGCTTTCACAACCATCGACGGAGGAAAACAATGGACAAGACGGCAACCCCATACGCATACGAAGGATGTATGTGTTTCAATTGCAGAAAAATCTACGATCCACTCGATGAGTTTTGGATGTGGGTCGCAGTAAAGAATCAGCGATCGCAAATAAAAATAACACAATTGGTTCACAGGTGTTTTCCAGAGACCAGAATTTTGCATAATGCAATAGAACCGCTCTACTGCGCATCATTGAAGATTGAAGATGTGGAGATCGTGGACGGACCGCCTTCAAGTCGAAAAGGGTAATGATGGCACAAATCTGACCAACCAAAGGAGCGTTAAGATGGAAAATAGAAAACAAGATACCGCTGTGGCCTACATCTTTATACTTGTTGTTGCGCTTTTTGCATTTTTGTTGGGAATAACGGCCGGTATTATTGTTAGTCATATAACAGAGCGTGATTGCGTTTTCTCTTGCTCCGATCTTTGTGAACAACGCCATCCTGGCTCCAGTCCAACATCAGAATCTACTTGTCAATGTGTTTACTCGGAGGTTCTGCAAGATGAATGACAACGAAAGACTCAAGAAAATCAGAAGCAAATCCGGATTGTCTATCAAAGAATTTGCCAGATTGGTAGATCGGCATCCAAGTACAGTCTGCCGATGGGAATCCGGTGAAGTACCCATACCTCGTAACTCTTGGATTCTCAATTATGTCATATGCGGAATAGAGCGCTTAAAAGGAAAGTCTAGAAAGATTGCCGATACATACCCATTATCTCTTTTGTTTGTTTGCATTGTTGTCTCCGTTGAAACGAAATCGGCAGACGCATTTTCTCAATTCATGAAGAATTTGGGGCTGGAACCATGAAAATCAAATTCTCGCACGAATATCCCAAGCTAAAGGCCCCGGTTTTTACCACCATACGCAGATGGACTCCAGAAAAAGAACGATACTATCGTGCAGCCAAACATCAGATGTTTATTATAGAAATTAATGGAGAATGTTTTGGTGAGGTGATTTTGTGTTCTGTTGACATTTCAAGTGTCAGCGAACTCCATCGAGATTTTTTGTCATATGATACAAATGAAGGACAATACAAATTGCCGAAGTCAGGCAAAATGCTTGTCCTAACTTTTTACAAGGTATCGTAATGGAATGGTACTGGATCGTACTTATTGGAATTGTTGTAGTAATCCTTGCTTTGCTCAATGGATGGGCATCCATTTCTTACATGTGCAGTCGTTGCGGCAAAACGTTTGTTGCAGACTCTAAGATGCTTACCGTATGGTGTGCGCATTGCGGAACAAGATATGATAGGAGAAAATAAAGATGAGCAACACAATCAGTACTACAATCTGCTTTTGGGCTGTTTTCACTAGCGATAATGCCATCATTGCCACCAACGGCGTAGGATGGAATGGCCATGTGGCCATCTTTACCGAAAAAGGCTTTGCCGAAGAATACGCTAATCAATATCAATCTCGCACCAAAGATGTTCCGACCATTTGGCCGGTAACGATAGAGTTGGTAGATGATTCTTTACCCAAACGCACGGAGAACTGAAATGAATCTGATCGCTGCCATCGAAGAACAAAATCTACCAGATCATGAACTTGTCGCCAATGCAGTCGAAATGCTCAAAGACTACTTCGAAAACAAGGCAATACTCATTCCGGCAGATACGCAAAAATGCGAAGAGATCTTTGCGGCATTTGTTTGCGTGCTTGATGAACATGCCTATCAATGGTGCGAGACGCATCCCGATGACGTATGGTCGGAAATTTGCGCGATTTATGGTCTCATATACGGTAAAATACTTAACGAAATTATACAACTGTACCTCCAAACAAAAAATGCTTTCGACATAATCAATGATGTGGTAGATGGAAACATACCAGAGTCTACAGCATACGATATTCGTTCCATGATTGGCATAATTGCGCCCAATTTTCCGGCAGATTTTCTGTCAGACGAGGAAATGAACCAACTACAGATCGTTTTCGATAAGTTCATAAGCAGTGCGGGTTTGATTGCTGATGCCGCTAAGAGGCGCAATGCCTCATGACCGATAGAATAACCAGACAAGGATATCATACATGATCTGCCAGGACTGCAAACACCATGCTCACCTGATAATTTCGCGCAGCAATAACACTCGCGAGTATTTTGACGGATGCAGGAAATACTCGGACAATCAAACATGGCTCAAGCCCTATCAGCCGTGTGAAATCATCCGCATTGATGATGCGTCGTGCCCAGACTACGATCCTGTTCTAAATTCCAAAGCAGGTCGCACAAAACTGCTTGACAAACTCAAATCCATGACGGATGCCGAAAAGATCATTCTTGAATCACTCCTGAAAGAATCCGGAATCAACATCGATTCCTTATAGCCCGCACACCCCTTCTGACCGTCAGAGTTGGCGAGTTATATTGACAGGTCAATAATTCCGATCTAGCATGTCGGTCATGCGTCTGACTGATTACACAGAGCATGTTCACAGCATCAAAGCAAAATCAACAGCAGAGATGTATTCTTCGTCCGTTGCAAAATTCCTTAGGCATCTAGGGCAAAATCCTTTTACCGTTACTTCGATGCCGGTCAACACTCTTCAAAAATACATTTCGTTCCTATCGCAAACACTTAAGGCCACATCGGTTAATGTTCATTGGGCTGCCATCAAACATTATCTCAATTGGCTTAAAGAAAACGGCGTGATCGTAGCGCGCACCGCAAAACCGGAACTCCCGCGCATCGGCAACCCAAAACGCATCTTTTTTGACCTCGAACAGCTAATCTATATAATCAAATTCGTAGATGAGAATATCGCAGATCCGGCTAAAACCTTACTCACTATCCTTGCAGGTAGCGGATTGCGTGTCAGTGAAGTTTGCTCCATCAAAATTGGCGACATAAGCATTTCTGAGTCTGGTCGCATCATGCTGTCTGTTGTGGGAAAACGGCAGAAACAACGCAATGTTCCCCTACTGAGTTTTGCCAAAATTGCATTGATAAGCTATCTTCGCAAACAAACACAAGACAACGGACCCGATGACTTCCTTTTTCCATCAGATCATGCCGATGGCCACGTCAACATCAAAAGAGTACAGAAATGGACGGAACGTCTTTCTGCCAAAATTGGATTTCATATACATCCGCACGCACTTCGTCGAACCCATTTCACCCTGCTCAACAATCAAGGTGTCGATCCCTTCACCATTAAGGAAATTGCCGGCCATTCCAATCTCGCTACCACTAGCCTATATGTAAAAGTCGATGCGGGCAAGATGGACGATTCTCTTAAAAGCCTAGAGGCGGAATATGGACGACGAAAACAATAACTCATATGCCAACAACCTTGTTTCCAAGTTGATGGCCAACCTTGGACCGGAAGAACTTGCGGAACTAGAGGCAGATGCGAACAGCATCATTTCAGATGCCGAATCGTTAGATTCGGCCGATGCCCCGAATCCGGCGATTGACCTTGGCGGTTTCGAGGAATGCCCAGGCGAACGCACAGCCGTCGTGTTTGAGACTGAACCGAAGCCGCGCAAAGTCCCAACCAGAAAACCGGGTCGTCCGCGCAGCACAGAGGTTCGATTTACGAATCCGCGCATTCCGGCATCGGAGCGTGTGGCAATAGAACATATAGATGCCGGAATCCCCCCAAATGCTTATGTCGTCTTTGGTTATGTCAACGACGAAGGAAGAGATGTACATCTTACCGAAAGATTGGTGAAAGAAGTAACCAGAGAACCTACCGTTGCGGCATATGCTGAAAAATTCATTTGTCCAAAATATAGGCGATGGGGTCAGGTTGATATCTGGATCAAATCGTCTACTGGAACCCATAAGCGAGGAAGTGTTTTTGTTGAGCGTCCCATTGACGCATTACCAGAGGAGGATGAAATGGGAGATTCGATGGAGCTGTTGAAAAGTTTTATGGAAGAACAACGAAGGATGCAAAGCAGAACGGAGGAAAAAGAGAAAAGTACCAGAGATGAGTTGTTTCAGTTGATGAAAACATTTGGCGTGAACAGCAATAGCGGAAGCGGGCCGGACGGTATGGGAGATGTATTGCGGAAGATGTTTGAATTTACTATGATGGAAAAAATGATGGAGAAGTTTGGGACGAGTGGATCGAATGGCGGTCCGATCGTGCAAATGATTTCCAAAATGGCCGATATGGTCAAGGAAGTTGGGGAGAAAATAGACAAGCAAGATCAGAGAATAGGCAGAATTGAAATGGAAAGACATACGGATTCTGCGCGCAATCTTCCAATATTTCCGCCTGCACCTTCGGAGCCCTCGGTGACAATGAAGGATATATTTGAGTTGATACGAGGTATGAGAAGTGAGATGACTGCACAGCAGCCATCAATAAAGGAACTGATAGATGCTCTTGCCGTAATTAAGAAGGATGATGCGGGACCAAATCAGGCTGCCTTGATTTCTGCAATCGAGGGTGCGTACAAACAGAATCTTGAAGTGATGCGTAGTGCATCTGAACGCACGGATCGTTTGATGGAGAGACTTGCCGAAAGGGGAAACGACGGAGGACTCGAAGGAGCAGTTAACCTTGTAAAACGCGTGCGCGAGGTAGCTGATGAATTCGCGCCTCCGCAACCGCCTAGTGGCGGTATTGCCGAAATGATCAAGACTGCAATCAATGCCATTCCCCAGGTTTTTAAGCAGATACAGGACATGAAGGTTGAAGCGCCCAAGATGATTGGCGGTGCAAACGAAATCACTACTACTACAGTGAAAGAAGTTATCAAGGACTTGCCGAATCATAGTGATGATGAAATACCGGAAATCATCGGGGAAGTTGTAAATGGGATTATTAATAGCGAAAGTTATGGTCCTCAGATGAAAGAACAGCTTTCGGCTGCTTCACCAGAACGGCAATCACAAGAAATTTTCAGTATTTTGGACACTCTGCTTTCGGGGCATGTTGACTCAGGCGACTTGACAGGTTCGGAGAAGTCGCGTATTCTCCTCACGGTGAAGCAGAGGGGGCTTAGGTTGCAGTTGTGAAAGCTTCGTCGCTAGGAACGATTGGAACAGTCTTGGGCGTTGTTGGTGGATTGATGCATTTGGGCAGTTCGTTGCTGAATGACATTGAAACCGAAACCGACGAACTGTCCAGGGCATTTGATTCCGAAAAGCTACGCGATACACCAATCGATACCAAGTATTACAGAGTCAAATCAATCGACGATCGGTTGAAAATTCTCGCGAAACTTGCGATCGAATACAAACTGAATAACATGGTGCATCGTGTGGCAACAGTTCTGGCGCGAGTGGCCGCAAATCGTTATGGAGAACGCAATCAGGAAGCTCAGGCATCTTACATTTTCACTTTCATGAAGCATTACGTCACATACGTCAGTGATGCTTTGATGGTGGACACGTATCAAACGCCTGCTAGAACTTTGACGTTGCGTCGTGGCGATTGCGATGATTTTAGTACCACAATTGCAGCCCTTGCTATGAATATGGGCATTCCGGTTGCATACAAGGTTATCAAGGTGGCGCTTGGTCCTGATGAAATTAAGAGATTGATTGCTGCCGGAAAGAAACCAGAACCCGATTGGACTCATATTTATCCGCTTCTTGCAATACAGCGCAAAAATGGGCGGCGTGTATGGTGGCCACTTGATGCCACCGTAAAGCATAAGCCTATGGGTTGGGAAGATACCAATCGTATCGTAGAATGGAAAGTCTATGATGTGAATGGCAAAACACTAGCACAACACAAACAGAGTTAGGAGGAATTGAAATGGCGAACAATTCTAAGAGGTTGCTTGAAAAGCGGTTGATGGACTCGCTTGAAGGACTTGGTGGCCTTGAAAGATCGGCATTTGCTTGCCGTCCAATTAAGGATAGCGTAACCAAGAAAGTGGTTGATTTCAATTGCAAGCGAGTGTCTGGTACGGTTGTTGTTGCAGGACGCGGCGAAAAGACAAAGATTGTCAAGCGATCCGCAAGATCTGGTGGTGGCGGAAATCCAAAGTTTTCGGCTGCTGCTGATGCTTGCCGCAGTACTCTTTCAAAGGATGCCAATACCGGCAAATTTGTCGGTTGGCAAGGATGCATGGCGACTGAACTTCAGAAGGGTTCCAACAAGAAGTCACGAGCGGTGAGTGCTGCATCGAGAGCAAAATCCGATGCTCAGAAAGCTAGAGTGCTTACTGCTGCTCAGAAGAAGATTCAGAAGGGCAAAAAGGCAGGAAGCTACACGCCTTCTGGATCTCTTTGGGGTAGCAAGAAGAGGTCCAAGAAGTCGAAGAAAAGTTAGGCGTCATCATGGGAAGCTCAAGAGTCATTGCGGTAAAGCCTGGACCTGCGGTAACTGTGAAGGAATCGCCTTCATTTGGTAAGCCGCGATGTGTTCCGGCTCAGCGCGGTGACTTGGAGTTGTTTCCTAATGCGCCTTCTCAAACCGAACTTTGCCGACGGGCAGGATTGCCTTTTCAAATCGGCAGCAAGATGTATTACGAACCAACAGAGAATGGAGGAACTGAAATGGCCGGATACGATATCGAAACCTTCGAGAGTCTCGAAGGAGGAAGTTTGTCGGATTTGTCGGCAGCGGTTGATAAATACAATTTGGTGCAGCTTGCCATCGGTGGTGGTGTAGGACTTGCTACTGGATTGGTTCTTCCGCTGATAATGAAGAAGATCAAGATCGCGCCCAAGGAAGGATTCAACATCCTTGAACTGGTCAAGATTCTTGCTCCTGTTTTGCTCGGCGGTGGCGGTGGTTTCGTTCTTGCGAAATACAATCAGCCCGCTGCCGGCGCGGCCGTGGCTGCAATTGGTACATTCGCCACTGGTGCGATGGCGTATTCGCGATATCTTTCCGAGGAAGGAAAGAGCAAGAAGGTCATCGTGGTCGCGTTCGATGAGATTGAAGTGATGCCGGCTGCACAAGCTGTGCCTAGTACATCCGTACCGGCAGCTGTTAAGGCGGGAATCGGCGGTCCATACGAGGGCGACATCCCGCTTTTCGGCGGGTATGATGATGATGTTCCGCTTCTGACGGGCATTGTGCCGTTTGATGACGAAGGATTGCGCGGCGGAAATGTTCTGGTGGATGAAGGAGCCCTTGATGGCGATGGCGCTGAATGGGGCGAGTCGGATGTTGGTACGTTCATTGGTGGATGATGTTGTCGCGAAGTCCGTAATTCTGCGGTTTCCGACACAACATCTTGATGGTAGAGAGGTAATAACATGGCGAATAGGTATTCTCCTTCAGCCCTCGGGCGATTTGCCCAGGCTGCAAACAATCTTACTGTCAGCGCGTCCAGGCGCGATCCGTCCAAGCTGCTTTTCAGGGCTCCGGATGGCACAGTCGTTCGAGAACTCAATGTGAAAAACAAGTACGAAGGTTCCATTTATGACACTGTTAGCATCCCCGCTGGCGCTGTCACATCTGGAACTCCGTACACGTTCTTCAACAATGCAACCAACAAGCAGTTGATTGACACCAACGTTCCGGCCGGGACTAGGATTCCTTCCGGTGTGCGTCTGGAAGTTGAGTACATCGGATTGTACATCCAGGCTGCAAGCGGAAACCTGATCACCCGCCTGGATGATGTCAAGAAGATTGCCGATGGTTCCATTCTTGATCTCAAGATCAACCGGCTCCAGCTTGCGAAGAAACCTGCATTCATGCTTCCGACAGGATATGGAATCGTCGGGAATAGCACCCGGACGGATACCGAAACTGCAAGTATCGGTATTGCGTCAACTGCCGCAGTTCGCAAGATGTTGGTGCCTCAGTTCGTTGAGGATCAGCAAGACATTGAGGCCGTTCTGACATTCTATCGTCATCAGTGGGATGCTGTGGCGATGGCGGCAAATGAATTGCCGACGACTGCGATTTTGACTCATGTCAAGTTGATGCTCGTCGGTACGATGTACGAGTAGTCTGACTGTCCTGTGATTGTCCGGGTGAGGAGGGGTATAACATTGCCCCTCCTCACCATCTTTCTTTATGCCATTTGGAGGAATAGAAATGGCTGATAGATACCCCACTCAGTTTGAGTCTAGTTTGAAGAAAATTCAGGAATCAATCCTGAAATTCGATAACGATGACGTGCGCGCAACGATCATTCCGTATGAAATAACGGTGGTGATTGCTGGCGGAATATGTACGGGCGTGACGACTCTGGCGGCGCGTGCTGTTCCTACTACGCATCGTTTTCATATGAGACGAATACGTGGATATCTTGGATTGCCAAATGCCACGATTGCAGATTGGAATATTCAGAATAGCTTTAGGTTCCAATTGCAAGAAGATGGTTCGCGTTTTGAAGTTTTCCATCAGCCCGTGAAATTTAGTTCGATTTTTCAGGGTGCGTCTCAAGCTCAACTCGATATAGTTGATGAGCGGGGATACACTTTTGAAGGCGGGAACTCGATTATATGTAGCTTCACGACCGATGCGCTTATAACTGGCCTAACCAATGGTACATACTATGGGAATATTTGGCTTATTGGCGCGTATGTCAAAAAGGCGAAGTGAGCAAATGGATTTGAATTCTGACATCATCAAGTCTGTTGTGATGGCAAAAGGCGCAGAAGTACGTCAGACTCTTGCTGCTGGAACTCCCATATTGTGCAGATCGAATTCTAGTAGAGTTCCCGAATTTGTTGTTATTGGTTTTCATCCGGCTGCACCGGCTGTTGGCGATAACCTTGTAGTGTCGTTCAATCAACAGTTGATGGGTGGCGCACTTCTTGCTTCTGATGGTTTTGCATGTAGTGTTACAAATTCTCCATTTTTGTTTTATTTGTTCGTTGGCAGTAGTATTTATGCGGGCTCGAACGTGGCATCAACGATTGTTTCTAGAGCATTGTCGGTCATTACAGTAACTAAGGAGTTGAAAAATGTTATCTGAATACGCAAAATATTTTGAGACATACCAGAAGGGCGTAGAATCCATTGCGAATCAGTGGCTATATTGGTTTGGAACTCCGCAGAAACGCGATGCAACACTTAAGAATTATCCGCAACAGGTCAAGACGCTTGCGCAATTGTTTAATAACACAGCGCAGATGATCACTGATATGCATAATTTGCTTTGGACAAACGAGCAGTTTGCAGATGTATTTGCAATGAATGTTGACAAGGAGCAACTTATTGCATTGGGGATGCCTTCAAATGCCAAAGTAGTGGATTTTGCGAGGGCGTTGTTGCAGGAATGGCGTGCTAGATTGATGTATGTTGCTGAGTTCAAAACAATGGATGGATACGACGCACAAAAACGGTTTGATACGTATTACGGGAAGGTGAAGGGAGGATTGGCCGGATTGGGATGTTCAAGATGCGGAACAAATGGATTGGGAATTTTGCCGCTTTTGATAGTTGCTGCACCGTTTTTGATTAAGGCTTTAGCGGTATCTACTATTGTTGTTGGCGGATTGGCGGCTGCGTCATATGTGATTTCGATCTTTTTTCCATCGGAAGCGAAACTTCGGATGAAACATGAAGAAAGTTTGATTGAGGAAAGCGAACTTGTTACTAAGCAATTGTCGGAGTGTACGAAATTGTCCGGCGGGGCTGCTTCTGATTGCGTTGCAAATATGAACAAACTAGCCGAAGGAAGGGCCGAGGAACGCAAAGTTGGATTCTTTCAATCACTTCTTGGTGTTGCATCAAATCCGTTTGTGATAGTATCAGTTGGAGCGATTGGATTGGGTGCGCTATGGATTATGATGAACAAGAAAAGGTAGAAACAAATGGCTCTTGTCACATTTGAATTGGGCATTCTGGGTTTGGGACCCGAAAAGCCTGAAAAGCCATCGGGATTTGGTGACGTGGCGAAAGAGCTTGCCAAATTCAACAAATCTGCTGATGGTATGAATAAAGCTGCAAAAAGTTGCGATATGGATGCATGGCAGAAGGCGCGCAAAACGGGTGTAGAACTATGGGAAAAGTGGATTGCTATTGACGCATTGACATTTACGGATTCTGGTGGTGGTAAATATGCCATATATGATCTTTTGAAATCTGCCGGCATATCATGGGACGCAGTTGATGATGCAACGTGGGCTAAGTTACAGACATGCGGAACTGGCCCGCCAACGCCAAAAGATACTCCTCAGGGCACTTCCCCCTCTTCTTCCGGTGGGGGCGGCGGCTCTAGCTCCAAGCCGCCGCCTCTGCTGGATACTCAATCGACATCGCAATCATCATGGAAATCAAAAGTTCCGGCGCTTGTTGTACTGGCCATAGGATTGGGGATTGGGATCTACGCATTTGTTACGCGCAACAAGGAGTAGGCAGATGGGACTTACAGTTTTTGAAGGATTGAGTGATTTGGGTGCAACAAAATTGTCGTCTGGCGCAGGTTCTACAAATAAGAATCTTGCTACAAAACATGGATGGTCTGTTAAACGTCCTGGCAAGGGGATGCCGCTTGTTGTGAATTATTATAGTAGCGAAAGTGATTCGCGTCTTGCGAAAGATATTTATTGCTTTCAGCACAAGACGGAGAAATGTCCTGGCAATTGTACGCCATCTGTCTCGACCAAGGATTGCTACAATCGTGATGGCATGATTGGATTGCGAACGTTGCAGGAGCTTGCTAATGCAATTATTAAAAAGACTCCTGATGGTACTTTTTTTGATTCGCTTCTGAGTTTGCCACAAAAATATTATGTTGGTGGAGTCAAGTCGCCGCCTGCTGCGTCGGATTTAGCATCTGACAAAAAGAAGGAAGAAGATGTTGTGATTGATGATCAGAATGTTGAACCGCCAGTTGTTGTCGAAGAATCTGGATCGAAACTGAGGACTGCTCTTTCGGTCGGATCTTTTTTGGTTGGATCTGTTTTTGCTGTTTATCAATTCGTTCGCGGAAGGAAATAGATGCTTGCTGTTCTTGATGATGCGGGGGAGGAAGCTCAAAAATACGCAGTAGAAGGTACGGCAACATATGCGACTGGTTCGCTTGCTGTAGCATCATGTACAGCCGCAGTTCTTGAAGCGGGTTTAAATCCGGTAGCCGATGTTGCTTGTATTGTTTTTACTATTGCAACATATAAAAGTGCAAAGAAGCTGGCTGAACATTTATGGGGTGATGCCGAAGATACATATTGCGATTATATAGGATGGGGATGCTCGAAAGGGTATGAAGGAACACGCCCAAGAACACCTGAACAAGAATCACAATATACTTTATTCTGGTTATCAATGTATGATGCATTGTGGCATGAAGCGCAGAATTATAAAACAAAAGCTCAAATTCCAAAAGTTGTTGCCAAGGGATTTGAAGTCATGTGGAAGATGGGTAATGAGCAAGGCGATCAGATCAAGTCCGTCCAGAATCAGATCAAAGATTGGTATGAAAATCCTTCAAAAGCTGCAAAGTCAAAGAAAGCCAATCCTAAGCTGTTGATAAAGATTGCAATGGCTATCGGCAAGAAAAATAACTGGATTATTGAAAAAGGGCCTGAACTTACGGCAGCATTTGATGATATGGAACCGCGACTTACAGAGAAAAAGAAGTTTATAGCTGCATCAGATGAGCATAAAGATGAAATTACGTTAGGTGGAAAATCCAAGCAGACAGCGATCAAAGCGAAAGTCACTTGTTCTCCCGTAGGATGGAGCGAGAAGAAATTAGGCAAAGTGAAGCAATGGCAGTATTGTAAGTCTAGTGGAGCAAGTGCATTGTTTGATAAAAACTATAAACTGGTTAGTTTTACTGATATATCATCATCTGAAATAGACAAGATATTAGCTGCCAGAAAGGAAGAAACAACCGAAAAGGAAGAAACAACCGAAGATGTCACTGAAAAGGCGGGCATATCTCCTTTGATATGGATTGGTGGAGCGGTGTTGCTTGTAGGCGGTGGATTGGTGGCTACGAAATTTCTTAGAAAGTGAGGGATTGAAATGGGACTCGTTGCTTTTGGTGATCTTGATTTGAAAACCGATCTGGTTGCAAAAATTCTGAATTATGAGCTCGTGGCAAAGCGGTTGAAAAAAACTGGTCGGTCTGTTAAGGGTCAAAGTCTTTTGATTCCTGGCGATACAGATACTCTTGCATCTGCCTGGCTCATGTTCTATGATATGTTGTATTATGCCTCTCCTTTCTATTCGTCAAAAAGTGAAATTCCAAAGGACGTTGCCGATGCTTATGACGTTATGGCAAAGATGGGCAACGAGCAGGGCGACAAAATCAAACCCATTCAACAGCGTATCAAGGCTTGGTGGGATAATCCTTCGCAAGCCAAATCTATCGGCAGAGACTCTGATGCAGTATTGAAGGGTATTGCAAAAGATATAGGACTCAAGAATAATTGGATTTTTGACAAAGAAGAAATACTTGTTAAGGCTGCGAAGGCGATTGCACAAGGCGTCAAGGCAAAAAAATCAGATGGCAAAAAGGACAAAAAGTCAAAAGCTCCAGGATGTTCGCCGCCTGGGCTTACCGAGAAGAAACTTGGCAAAGTAACTCGAATTCAACATTGTGGTGCTAGTGGCCATTATATACTTTTTGATCCCAAAGGTAAGATAGTTGGGAAATCAAAGGGCATTTCGGGAACTGAGGAAATGTCTGCCCAATGGGCATTTGCGGCGAAGTATGGAAATGTTCCGGAATTCACGGAAGAAGACGTTACTGCTCCGGAAGAAGAGCACAAGTCATCGCTTCCGCTCATTCTTGGTGGGATTGGTGTACTTGCGATAGGTGGGACGGTTGCTTTCTTCTTGCTTAGGAAAAAGAAGTAGGTGTAACATGGGACTCGTGATTGTCGGCAAGAGTGGTCTGGCGGGAAATTCTACATCATGCGATGTAGAAGTCAAGGAAGTAGTCTGGCAGCCAAGCAAATCTCACACCGAACCGGCGATGCGCATCAGGTCAAAAAAGACGTGTCGTTACGGCGTTTTTTCGATGCGCGGTGAGTGGCTTGGACCGCATTACGTCAATTCGATGACACAAGATGAAGGAATGGCGATTGCGAGTCAACTAACCAGAGGCCAGAGTATCGGCGTGAGTCTTTCTGCGTTTCCCGAAGAGTATCGGAAATATGCGATGAGTTTGTTGGAAGAGGGCAATCCTGTCTTACTTCAATCCAAAAACGGACTTGTTCAGTCGGTTGCGGACGCAGAAACAAGCGGGATGCCGGTGTGGGTTTGGGTGGCGTTGGGTATTGGTGGTATTTCGCTTGTGCTTTTGATCATCAAGATGCTAAAGAAGTGAGGCAGAACAATGTCAGATTTGATTGCAGTACTTTCGGGTTTTGATGACGTAAGGCCAGAATCAAAATCGGCTCATGATGCCGCTTTGGCACTTATGAAAAGTGCAGACGCGGCAATAGTTTTGGCGGTCAAGAATATTTCAAGGCCAAATCGCACTACAAAAGATGTAGCCCAAGCACAATACTATCTTCTTGAAGCAAACAAAAAATCAGTTCAAGCTATTGGAGCGGCGAAGATTGCCGAATCCAAATCTGCCGAAACTACGTCTGTTGTTCAAACGGTTGTGTCTGAGGCAACGAGGAATGCCGAGATTGAACAAATCAAGGGGGCAGTCAATTATCATGAATCTATAATAAAGTCTGCACCCAAAGATGACAAAACTCGCATTGAAAGCGAGAAAATCATATCTGTTCTTGATGGTAAACTTGCCAAACTTGATGCCGATCCGGCTCCTTCTGATGAGGGAAGCGCCTTGCGTATGGAGCGGGCCAATATTGATCCGCCCGGAACAGACTCGTTGGTAAAAGATGGAAATAGTATATTTTCTGTAAAGAAGTGGGTTGATGACAAGGTAAAAGAGGCTGCTTCGTCAATTGGTCCGAATTTTGAGGCAGCCAAATCTGTTGCTTCTAGTGTGGTCGGCAACATGGGGGCATCGGCAATCGCTAGTATTGTTGGTCTGTCATCAGATATTGAATCCTTGTCTATATTGGCGGACAATGCAAAGAAAATAGGATCAAATCCAATTGAATATATTGTTCAGAGAGCAGTTAGTGATGTTGCAAGAGAAATAGTCAAAACTGCTGGAGGAGTGCAGGTAAAGTCAGTTGACCCATCGGACATAGAAAAACTCAGGCAAATAATTCAGATATTTGTATCTGGAAAACTGCTTATCGAAGATAACTCAGAGTTCGATTCTATCATTTTCGGTGCTTTGAAATTGGTTAGGGGAGTCAAGTCTAGTGTTCCGACCACGGAATTGAGGATGTGGGCATCGAAGTTGGGGCATGCGAAGTCAGAACGCAAAGATCCGGTTGAATCAAGATTTTCAGATCCTTTGTTCAATAGGAAGCTTCTTGAGGCAGCATCCGAAGTTTTGGATCATTTTGTCAACAATCGACTTTCTACAAATAAGACGAGTTGGGGATATTTGTCGTATTTTGTGAAGAAGATTCGCGAGTTTGATTTGGGGATGTATGACGGTAGTTACAAAAAGATAGCAGAACAGCATTCTTCTGTACGTCAGGAATCGTCCACTGAGCAATCTGTTGTTCAATCTTCCATATCTCCTGTAAGTGTTGCCAGGGATATAAAAGAAACAATCAGGCTTACAGTATCATCGCTCAAAATTCCAATCATTTCTCTTGGTAAAATAAAGCCCCAAAAGTCTAATTTGGTATGGTGGGCGGTCGGGGGGATTGCTGCCTTGGCTGTTGTGGGTGGCATTATCACGTCTGTCAGGAAGTGAGGATGCGATGCCTTTTATTGGAGCAAATAGAGTAAGTGTGCAGTATTTGGGCAATTTGCTTCAGCAGAAGGGTGCTACGGTTAGACTTGATGACTCTCAGTTTGATACATCAAGATTTAGGGCAATCTATCTAAATCCAAATACAAACTTTTATGTTGCAGTTCATAAAATTGACGGCGGGATGCTGGAAGTGCATTACTTTGCAGGCAAGTGTCCTTGTGAGGGAGCTAAATGAATCTGCGTAAACGCATCAATTATGAGTTGGCTTCAAGAGCTACATCGGGTGGTCTGTCAGGCGCGTTACATGACGTAGCCGCTGAAACGACTTTCGATTTCAAAGACAGGGCCGGTCCGGTTCCAGCGCATCGACATCCGAATGGCGGCGGATGGGTCGCGAATACCGCGACGGTGGCGGAATCCGCGTGGGTTGGTTGGGATGCAAGGGTTTATGGGCCTGCGAAGGTTTATGGAAATGCAAAAGTTTACGAGAACGCGCTAGTTTTTGGGTATGCGTGGGTTTTCGGAAATGCGCGGGTTTACGGGGACGCGCAAGTTTTTGGGAATGCGGAAGTTTCCGGAAACGCGCAGATTTCCGGGAATGCGCAAGTTTCTGGTAATGCGGAGGTTTTCGGAAGTACAATACTTACCAAGGGGCATACAACCAAATGATTGCAGGGAATTAAGTGTCATTTCTTGGGGCAAACAGGGTGAACGTGCAGTATAATGGGATGTTGGAAGTGCATTACTTTGTGGGCAAGTGTCCTTGTGAAAGTGAGGCGTGATGTGGTGGCAATGGGCAATAAATGGTTTCGGAGCATGGTGGATAACAATAGCAATCAGAACATGGTTGGCGAATCACAAGCCTGCAAAACTTGGGGATATGCCCTATTCTTGCAATCTATGTATGAGTGTTTGGTGCAGTTTGTTTGCTTCCATTTGGGCATCATTGCTTTTGTTGGACTATCAACTGATGGCGTTTTGGCCGGCATCGGGAGGAATGACATACTTGCTTTTGAATTGGTTGGGGTCAGGCCATGAAGTTGTCATTGATACGTCAGGGATGGAGGAATCTCCCAAAGAGAACAAAGACTTTGATACTAGTGGGCGGCGGAACGGCAGTAGCCGGATTGGGATGGATTCTTCTGAATAGAGATAAAAAGATGAACATTTCAGATGATGTAAAAGACAAGTTTATAAAGATTACCGCCGAGTTTGAAAGTGCGTATGGCGGCATTACAAATCCGTATGCTACCATGAATACAGATCAGGAATTTGAAGGTGCTTTTGACAAACCCAAGAAAGATAACGAAGGGAATAAGATACCAGTTCAGGATCGTAAGGCGTGGGCTCTTGCAAATGGAGTGCTATTTGATCCATTAGGATGGTCAAAATATGGATCAGATCCTGGTCATGTTGGATTGTCATGGGGAATAGTTCAATTTACTCAAGATGGCGGCAATCTTGGCGAAGTAGTTAGTGCGATTAAAACGCAATATCCATCTATTTTTGCTGCGGCATTTGGTGATTGTGGCCTCAAAATGCTTGCTGTAGTTACATCAGGCGGGTCAAAATCGAAGCAATCCGATTCTTCTTCTCCGACCGGATATGCGCGTCGTTCGCCTCGTGTTCAGCCGGTTTGTGGGCATGATTTGTGGAAGTCATTTTGGACGGATAAATTTAGGGCTGCCGCGCAGTATCCAGAAGTGCAGAAGATTCAGCGCGTTATGGCTCTCAAGCTTTATTTCGATTCTATGATCAAGAAAAGTGCCATACCCTACAACATCAAATCAGAAAAGGGTCTTGCCATAGCTTTTGATCGTTCAGTCCAGATGGGTCCGACCGGATTCAAAAATTATATTGCAAAGATGTGGAAGGGCAAGGAGTCTTGGACTGAGCAGCAGCGGTTTGAATGGCTTGCAAAGCAATCTGGTGCGTCGCATCGGATTGGCAAGATTGCAGCCTTATCGAGTATCAGTTGGGACAAGACTTTTGAGGTTTCTTAATAACCATAGTCGATAATTGGAAGAAAATACATCCATGAAAATTACAGACGCAATTACAACCATGTATGAAATGACAAGAGGGCGTTGGACTGTTGCTTTGTATGTAGACAATGATTCCAGAATTGCAATCACAAGAGAATCAGATGGTACGTATACAGTAGAAATGGATAGATACAAAAAGGCCTTAGGTCATACGGCATTTAAGGGGTTTTACGCGAGAATTATTCCAGAAAAAACAAAAGGAACAGTAAGAGCAGATCATGTTGCCTTGCGTTTTTTTGATAATAGAAATGTGGAAATTGGTCGGTTGATTGTTCCGGTTGATGGGTGGGAAACATGACAAATCAAGAAGTCTATCAAAGACTGCAAGAATACGAGCGATCAGACAAGAAATCTGAAATCTTTTTTTATGCAGCTATGCCAGTAAGTAATGTTGCAACAATAGTATTTAATATCCTTGGGGCGGCAGATAGTCTATTTATAGAGGAGCATTTCAGAATAAATCGCGAGATTGCGGTGTTATTTCAATCAAGTACAACTTTATCGTGGAATGATGCGATGTTCAAGGTAGGCAATGAGGGAATGCTGTACTTTTATACAGCCGGAATACCAAACTCCCATTTCTATTTTCCTGCTGGATTGGATTGGAGTCAGGCATGACTCTGCAAGAAATAGTACAGAAATCAAAAAGTCCACTTCGCCAGTTTTATTGTGTAGAAGAAGATGGTGTTGAATATACTATACTGATTATGGATACGCCGAAAATGGTGGTGTTGCATATTTACAGAATAAATAAAGAATTTGCAAGATGGGCAAAATTTGGTGGAACATCGATAGAAGTAGTGTCAACTATGGAAGAACCAGGATATGCTTTAGCAATTCATGATTCCCGAAATATAAAGACTGGATTTGTAGCTGTTCCTCAAGATGGATGGGAAATAAAGACATGATTCTTTCCACCATACTCCAAGTCAAGAATCCTGGCCATATTTTTGCTATATCTATTCCGAAGATTGGAGTGTCGTATATCCTTCGGTTCAAAAAGCAGGTTGATTGTGCAGAAATCGAAATGCGTGTAAAGCGTGGCGACAAATCGGTTACGGTGGGTTTGTGGTTGTTTGAGAAATGGACTCTACGCGATTTGCCTGGGGGATATGCCGAATTGGGGATGTACCGCGTTGCGTGTCGTGATGACATAGCGGCCGGCAAGATACTTGTACCATCGGATGGCTGGAGTCGAACTCAATGACACTGCAAGAAGTTTTGAGCAAACAATCTGGATTCTTTTCAGTAAAGAATCTCAAAAACAAGAGTATTTGGTGGACGCTATTTGTATCAGAGGAATTTTTTAGTCTTAAACACCAATTGGGGTTTTTATGGAATGCAAAAAAATCAGACCTCAAGATTATTGGAATTGGACCAGACTATGCAGGTCATTTTTTTGCTACAATTAGTATAAGAAGCCACGATCGTTCACTAGAAACACGTCTTGATCTTCCTGTTGATGGATGGGAGTTTGAGCAAAAAGTTTGAACTTTTAGAAAGGAATTCTCAAAGATGGCACAACAACAACTCATAATCAAATTCCGTAAGTTGGCTGAGGAGTTGGAAGAAAAAGCTGCGTCTCTCGAAGAACGCGGAAAGACTGATGAAGCATTTGTGCTTGAAAATCTTGCTGCCGAATTGGAAAGTGCTGCTGATGAATTGGAGGCACTATGAATACTAAAGATAAGTTTTGGCCGATATTGGCCAAGCTAAAGGTCTAAAAAGATTATCCTGATATGAATATAACCAATCAAGGACAATAATATTGGAAGTAGCTTACAAAAAGAAATGGATCAAATAATGAATCCTATGCTCGGCAAAATAATCACTCAACTTGGCGAACAGGCCATCAGCGACATCATCACCAACAAGCCATTGCTCAAGGATAAGTTGATGTGGTTTATAGGCGGATCGGCAGTGGGCATCATGGCGGGGATTTGGATAACTCAGATGTGGGTCAACAAGCATCGGAGTGCCAAATGAAACTAACTGTAAAGACTTTGATTGATCATAGAAATGTCAGTATTGGCTATTTTACGGTACCGCATGATGGATGGAGAAAAGCAGAATGATTGTCCGGGGTCGCATTAGTATCACTCTCCCCGATTTTGGCAGCATTGAGATCCTTCGTGCTGATAAAATGGATTTAGGCTCCGAACTGCATGATGGTGTATTTGTTGTGGCTCGCAAGGTGGCAATAACCAACGAGGGTCAAATCTTCTTTCACAAAGATGGCGTATGGCACAAATGGAACAAACCCGTCGCAACATCCTTATACGATGCTGCATTGGGTGATAATTTTAGGCCAGTATTCAAGTGGATCAAATCAATGGGCAATCTATTCGGTGCGTTTGCAGGTGGAGATTTGATGCGTGTAGGCATAGCCATCGGCGCAATCTCTGAAATATTCCAAGAGATTGATCAATGAAAGTAGTACAAGCCAGACAGTTTACATATCATGGTATCAGAGTAGATGCGCGCCTTGTGCGTGATTGGGATGGAATGGACATGGTTAGTGTGAAATTAGAACCAATGGATAAGTCAGAGCCGGCAACAATAGTATACTTTGATTTGCAAGGAAATGTGATACGCAGAATGGCGGACAATCCTTCTGGTGGTTTGCAAGGGCTTGACAATAGGGCCTACCAAAGAATGTTTATGTTGGCTGCCGCGGTGTTCAACCTGTTCATATAGGGGATTGCAATGAATAAAGAACGCACTATTAATCTTCACCAATTATTTGATCGCATAAATGTTGTAATGAAAAGCGAACGTGGTAGTTTGAGATATATATACAAAGGCAATACCAATTCTCCAATAGTCATCATAGATGCTCATGCTCAAAGTGGCATAACGGTATCAACTTTGATAGATGACTTTTGGGGTAATCTTTCTGCAAAACATATCAAAACTGGTTTTGGTAGCGGATATGCGATAGCATTTTATGATGATCGTAATGTGCATTTTGCAACATTTGAATTTCCAAAAGGACCATGGCATAAAGAATACAGTGGAGAATGACAATGGCATCGATCCAAGAAGTAGTTACGACGATGAGACGATCCAAAACTGCAATTGGTTTCAGGAACAAGAAATACCATTTGCTCAAATCTCCTGATGGCTTTTATTCTGCATCAATCCGGAAAGACGATACTGGTTTGATTTCTGTTCAAATTATGGGAAATGATATAGACGCATATCAGGACAGAATACATCTTTTTGAGTCCAAAATTCACATCGGCATTATGCTAATTCCGATAGAAGGATGGGAGCAATACTGATGCCAACCACGTCTGATGTCAAAATTACATCGACTTTAGATAGGGCCATCTGGTATACTGGTTTGGCTTTAGCGGGATGGGTTGGAGTATTGGGGTTGGTATATAGTGCAAGGCTTTTGTTGGGCAAGAAATGAGCAATCTGGCGAAGATCGAGCCAGGGGTATACACGGGGAAGGCGGTCGAGATCGTTTCTGTCATAGACGCAGAAGGACCGACCAAACAAGCCGCGCTTGAGGGTTGCCTGTGACCAGTGCCAGGACTCTTTCAGATGTATTTACGCGCATGTCGATGCTGAAAGCACGAAAGCCCAAAGATGTGCAAACCGAAACATATCATACAAAATTTGGTCTACGAACATACATTATTTCATATTTGATAGAGAACAATGTTTTGTCGGTTACTCTGATTGACGACGACGAAACTATGCTATGGATTGATCAATTTTCATTAAAAGCAATGAAGATGCGGTTCACGACTTATGGATTGGCTATCGTACAAATGCGAGACGAATATGGCGAACCCGGATGGGTGGAATTACCACTGACCGGATGGCTTCCTGTATCAATATCTTCGGAGTTGAAATGGTGAAAGCTGAAATCAAAGGAATTCATGTTTATGAAGTTGCTCGTGCATTCTTGGTTGAAACAAACAGGAGTAGTAAAAAGTATTATTTACTATTGGCAGCTAGAAACAATCCGTTTAGCAATACTTCGAGATTTAAGTTTGAAGATTATGATAGTGCCATCAAAAAGTTAGTTAACATTTTTTGGGAATGGGGGGGGAAGCTCGACTCTAGCGAATTTTCGGAGATGGTATCTAGGGTTGTAGATGATTTTCTGTATGGAAAATTTAGGCCGGAATGGGTAGTGCGCGGAATTACGAGCAGTCGTATATGGATGATGGAGCGAGGAACATCTAAACAATATACTATTAAAGTGAACGTATAATGACAGAAATTCGCTATCGTGTCCGCAATCCGAAGGCGTTTGACCCTCTGTCATTTCGCCATGTACCACTATCACCATCCCAAGGCATCTATTCCATCATGGGCAAAATTCCCAATCGTCCCTCTATGGTTATACAGTCTTTGCGTTTTCAGAAGTCTAAGGGCTGGACAGAAAGCAAGGCGTCATCATGGGCGCGCTCCCATCAACTCTGCAAATATCCATCCGATCTGCGCAATTTGTGTCAAGAAGGATTGGGTGCATACAAGCCCATTTCTCAACCATCATTCTGGTCGAATTGGTTTGTCCAGCTTTCTCTATTTAGTCTATTCTTATCAACAGCAGCTTTTCTCAAAAGAAGAATGGACAAGTCATGATGAACAAAGAAAAAGCATTGCAATTTGCACGCAACATGATTGTTAATGGGTCTTATGATGTTGGATTTTCAGTCGGCAAAAATGGTGCTATCTTCTTTAAGCACATTAAAGGAAAACCTGTAGTGGTTGACGATCTTTCTACCAAATCTAAATGGATAAAGACACCAGCGGCAGATTGGGACGATCCAGAGTATCAAGAAAACTTTGAAACAAATGATACAGAAGTCAGATCGAATCGACTTGTATTTAAGAACTCGAACGAACAGGCCGCTGAGTTTGAAAGGTCATTAGAATATATTGTATATAACGGCGAAATACATGAAATATTGCCATCATACCGAATTTTGACTGCTCATCCCTCGTTACTAGTTGTTGCTGGATTCAACAATACTTTTGAAGTGCGACTAGGAAATCAAATAATAGGAACAATACGCCTATGATCATCATCAACCCATGCGATGGATCGGAGATAAAAGTTGGAAATTGGTATCGCATACCATCGCTTCCAGAAAAAGGGTCAATTTTCCGTAAACTCGTTTCGACTGATGTTGGCATCCATCGAGGTTCTTATTTCTATGCCGATAAAGATGGCACAACTCATCATCAAGAAGGAATTGTCCGCTATTTGCATCCGTCTTACTTGTTTCAAAAGGTATTTTTTCTAGCAACATGAACACAAAACTCCATACTGCTACAAATCTAATCAGCACCATGCTTCGGTCTTATGGAAAAGATCGTGCCGCGGTGATCGTTTATGCGCGGAATGTTTATACTCTTAAAGTAACTCCGGATCTTGTAGTGCTTTCTCGCTCTGATAAGCCCAACCAGGATATGGTATGGCACAATCCAATCAATGCTCATACTGAAGGCGATGATGTTTTGGTAATTGAATTTTCCAATCGCGAAAAGATCCGCGTCCCTGTTCCCAACTCGGTCTTGGTGATATAATGCCAGACAAGGCTATCCGCATCGTTCAAACAATAAATGCCATCATAGTTACTCTTGGGATTCTGATCGGCGGCGTTTATGGGATCTACAACTTTACGCGCTCAGAAATAGACAACAGTGAATCGCCAATAGTCAGTACAATGACCGATAGATTCGGCCGTCTAGATAAAGATGTGGCAGAAATCAAGTTAGACATAAAGGAATTACGAAAGGAGGTAGAAGAACTAAAAGTAAACATGGCGGTAGTTAAAGTAAGTACGGTTCGACCGTAGAGTTGACAGGAACGGCGTTCTGGTCTATGCTAGGGCGTCACGATTGAAATGCTTGTAAACTTATTGGAGGTTCATCATGGCACTAACATCATTTTTCAAGGGAACGGGCGCAACGGCAATTGCCAATCCACCCCCGGTTGTAAACGTAGCGCACAATCTTACGGCAATTCCTACATTGTTTTGGGCGATTCCGCGTACAGTTGATCATGCTGCTGCGGCACTCAACACATATGAAGTGACTGCTGATGCAACGAATGTGATCATCACAGCCGCCGGAAATTGGGCAGCCATCGTTACATTCGACGTACTCGCCATCGTCGCGGCGCATGTCGCAGACGAAGCCGCGGCATTGCTGAACACGGCACATGTGACTGCGATGGTGAAGTCTGCGACTGAGACTTGTATAGTGCGGAGTGTTCCGGCAGCCAAGACGCCGACTCGTGAGGGTTCTTTTGCTACTGTCTCGATTGCTGGTGCGGGGACGGACGTGCGGACGCTTGTGCAGCTACAGGCGCTGTTCACTCTGATGGATTTCGCCAATGAAATCATCGAGTTTCAGAGTGACAATCCGCTTGTGGTGGTTGCTCTCACTGGTGGTGCGATAGCAAACGGCATCACATGCACCAACCTTGATCCGAACAACGCGCAGCGGGCTGTCATCCGCGTCCGCGAAATCCATTCGCTGATTGCGTAAAGGAGGTTCATCATGGCACTAACATCATTTTTCAAGGGAACGGGCGCAACGGCAATTGCCAATCCACCCCCGGTTGTAAACGTAGCGCACAATCTTACGGCAATTCCTACATTGTTTTGGGCGATTCCGCGTACAGTTGATCATGCTGCTGCGGCACTCAACACATATGAAGTGACTGCTGATGCAACGAATGTGATCATCACAGCCGCCGGAAATTGGGCAGCCATCGTTACATTCGACGTACTCGCCATCGTCGCGGCGCATGTCGCAGACGAAGCCGCGGCATTGCTGAACACGGC